>Ga0302283_1003705_pt1 | contig 11718 bp, 13 predicted proteins | sample III_Fen_E1_4_FD_198770 | JGI IMG/M metagenome (GOLD analysis project Ga0302283, IMG submission 198770) | Peat permafrost microbial communities from Stordalen Mire near Abisko, Sweden - III_Fen_E1_4 | ecosystem: Environmental > Terrestrial > Soil > Wetlands > Permafrost | place: Sweden: Abisko...
CGTTCGCGCTCGGCGTGCTGCACGGCGCCACCGGCTGGACGCTGTTCGGCGCGGTGTGGGCCATGGCGGCCGCCGGCATCGCCGTCAAGCTGATGGACATGCTCAAGCATCCGCTTTGGTCCACCGGCCTGTACGTGGCGATGGGGTGGTCGGCGCTGCTCGCGGCCGGTCCGCTGATCCACGCGATGCCGGCCACCGGCCTGTTGTGGCTGCTGGCCGGCGGCGTCGCCTATACGCTGGGCGCCATCGTCTTCATCTTCGACTCGCGCGCCAAGTACATGCACTTCGCCTGGCACCTGTTCGTGCTGGCCGGCACCACCTGCCATTTCTTCGCGGCGCTCTGGTACGCCACGCCGGCCAAGCTGGCCTGACTCCCCTGCGCGCCACGCGGATTTCGCGCCGCACCTGAATCTGCGCCCGCGCGGTCCCCGTATTCCTCGAATCGCCGTCATGCCCGGCCGGGCCGCGGCATGGCGTCGCCCAGGGAGTTCCATGTCCGGTTTCATCGAGATCCACCATGACGAGTGGGTGTCCGCCGCGCCGGATGAGGTGCGCGCGAGCTACGTCGACCTGCACCATCGCCAGGTGGCGCGCGTCTACCCGCACGAGCGCATCCGCCAACTGGCGCCCGGTCCGACCGGGCCTCGCTTCGAATGCATGGCGCGGCAGGGCTGGCGCACCACGCGGGATGTCTACGAACGCCACGAACGCGCGGACGGCAGCGTGCTCGACCAGTGCGTGGCAGGCTCGAATTGGGGCCGCTCGGTGGTCGCCCGTTTCTGGCGCACCAACGAAGGCGCCGCCAGCGGCACGCTGGTCGAGCTGACCATGACGCAGCCGTTGCGTCCCCTCGTCGGTCGTCTGGCCGGCCGCTGGATCCGCCGCCGCCTCGAGGCAGAGCTGCGCGTGTTCGCGGCCGGGCTCAAGGCCGATGTCGAGCGCAGCGGCAAGGCGGCGCGCAAGCTGCGCGCGGCCTGAGTTCAGAGCGGATCGTGCGCGCGCAGCCGCGCGGGCAGGGCGCGCACGTCTGGCGCGAGCGCGGCGGTCGACAGGGACGGAAGGTCGCCGGCGAGGGCGCCGCGCACCAGGCGGTCCAGCGTCTGCGCGTGCGGCAGCAGCGGCCCGAAGAACAGCACCTGGTCGCCGCGGGCGAGCAGCAGGGTGGGGAAGTCCTCGATGTCGAGGTCGCCGACGAGTTCGGATTCGTCCTCGATGTCGACCCACACGAAGCGCATCGGCGAGCCGGGGTGGAGCGTGTCGCGTGCTTGAAGCAAGGTGTCGCGGTAGCTGTCGCAGGTGCGGCACCATTGGGCGCACAGGCAGGCTACCAGCAGCGGCTGCGCGGTGGGGATCGAGGCGTCGGTCATCGCCCGGCAGTGTGCCTGCAAAAAAGGAAAAGGGAGCGAGACGCCGTCCCGCTCCCCTCACCCGCCAGGGCCCGTCAACCCTGGCGTCCCGTCACGCCCTTGCACAGGCGCAGCGCCAGTCTCGGCGCGGTGGCGGGGCGGCGCAACGAAGCAAAGAGCATTTGCTTGTGCGGCCGCGGCGGATCACTTGTTGGGTTGCGGCGTGATGCGCAAGTACGGGCGCACCGGATCCCAGCCCTTGGGGAACTTGGCCTTGAGCACTTCGGGATCCTGCAGCGAGGGCACGATCACCACCGGCTCGCCGTCCTTCCAGTTGGCGGGCGTGGCCACGCTGTGCGAGTCGGTCAGCTGCAGCGAGTCGATCACGCGCAGGATCTCGTCGAAGTTTCGGCCGGTGCTGGCCGGGTAGGTGATGGTCAGGCGGATCTTCTTGTTCGGATCGATCACGAAGACCGACCGCACCGTGGCCGTGGCGCTGGCGTTCGGGTGGATGAGGTCGTAGAGCAGGCTGACCTTGCGGTCGGCGTCCGCGATGATGGGGAAGTTGACGATGGTCTTCTGCGTATCGTTGATGTCGGCGATCCACTTGTGATGCTGCTCGACCGGATCGACCGACAGCGCGATGACCTTGACGTTGCGCTTCTTGAACTCGCCGCCCAGCTTGGCCGTGAAGCCCAGTTCGGTGGTGCACACCGGCGTGAAGTCGGCCGGGTGCGAATACAGCACGCCCCAGCTGTCGCCCAGCCACTGGTGGAAGTGGATGGGGCCGTCGCTGGATTGCTGCTCGAAGTCGGGGGCGGTGTCGCCGAGACGAAGGGTCATGACGGTTCTCCTTGGATGGATCCGGTGAGGGCCGCGCGATTGCACGGCGGCGGAGCTGGGAAGTCTAGCCAGCGCGCATGACCCCTTCAAGGTCGCGATGCGCATGACCATCCACGCAAAACGATGCGGGGAAGGTTGAAGGCTCGCAGCCGATAGTCGCATCCTCGCCCTGGCGGCCAGCTAAAATGCTGGTTTTCCCCAAATTCAGCTTCGGCGCATGTCTTCGCCGGACAGCGTCGTCTTCCAGGAGCGTTTTCTTATGGCCGGGCACTCGAAATGGGCCAACATCCAGCATCGCAAGGGCCGCCAGGACGAGAAGCGCGGCAAGGAATGGACGCGCGTCATCCGTGAAATCATGGTGGCGGCCCGCACCGCCGGCGGCGACCCGGCCATGAACCCGCGGCTGCGCCTGGCCATCGAGAAGGCCAAGGCGGTCAACCTGCCGGCCGACACCGTCAAGCGCAACATCGACAAGGCCACCGGCAACCTCGAAGGCGTGCACTACGAGGAGATCCGCTACGAAGGCCGCGGCATCGGCGGCGCGGCGGTGATCATCGACACGATGACCGACAACAAGGTGCGCACGGTGGCCGAGGTGCGCCACGCGTTCTCCAAGTGGGGCGGCACCATGGGAACCGAAGGCTCGGTCGCGTTCCAGTTCAAGCACGTCGGCCAGTTCATCTACGCGCCCGGCGCGTCCGAGGACAAGCTGATGGAAGTGGCGCTGGAGGCCGGCGCCGACGACGTCGTCACGCATGACGACGGCTCGATCGAGGTGCTGACCGCGCCGTCCGAGTTCGAGGCGGTGCACAAAGCGCTCGAGGCTGCGGGTCTGAAGCCCGACGGCGCCGAAGTGACGATGCGACCCGAAAGCAACGTCGAACTGGCGGGCGACGACAGCGCGCGCATGCAGAAACTGCTGGACGTCATCGAGGACCTCGATGACGTCCAGGACGTCTATCACAACGCGGTACTTTCCGAATGAAGATCCTCGTCATCGGCGGCGGCGGGCGCGAGCACGCGCTGGCCTGGAAGCTCGCCCAGAGCGAACGTGTGCAGCGCGTCTACGTGGCGCCCGGCAACGGCGGCACGGCGGCGGACAAGCGCCTGGTCAACGTCGCCATCACCAACCCCGAGGCGCTGGCGCAGTTCGCGCTCGCCGAGAAGATCACGCTGGCGGTCGTCGGTCCCGAGGGCCCGCTGTCGCAAGGCGTGGTGGACGTGTTCCGCGCGCACGGCCTGCGCATCTTCGGCCCGACCAAGGCCGCGGCGCAGCTGGAAAGCTCCAAGGCGTTCTCCAAGAACTTCATGAAGCGCCACGGCATTCCCACCGCGGCCTACGAGACCTTCACCGACATCGCCGCCGCGCACGCCTACGTCGACAAGCTGGGTGCGCCCATCGTCGTCAAGGCCGACGGCCTGGCGGCCGGCAAGGGCGTGGTCGTGGCGACCAGCGTCGACGAGGCGCATGCCGCGGTCGACTGGATGCTCAAGCCCGAGGGCGGCCTGGCCGTCCAGCACAACGACGCGCCGCGCGTGGTCATCGAGGAATTCCTGGCCGGCGAGGAAGCCAGCTTCATCGTGATGGTCGACGGCAAGAACGTGGTGGCCTTGGCCTCCAGCCAGGACCACAAGCGCCTGGGCGATGCCGACACCGGCCCCAACACCGGCGGCATGGGCGCCTACTCGCCCGCGCCGGTGGTCACGCCCAACGTGCACCAGCGCGTGATGCACGAGATCATCCTGCCCACCGTCGAAGGCATGGCCAAGGACGGCATCGTCTTCACCGGCTTCCTGTATGCCGGCCTGATGATCGACGCGCAAGGCCATCCCAAGACGCTCGAGTTCAACACCCGCATGGGCGACCCCGAGACGCAGCCCATCATGATGCGCCTCAAGAGCGACCTGGCCGAGGTGCTGATGCACGCGACCGACGGCACGCTGGACCAGGTCGAGTTGCAGTGGGATCGCCGCGTCGCGCTGGGCGTGGTGATGGCTGCGGCGGGCTATCCCGAGAACCCGCGCAAGGGCGATGCGATCACCGGCCTGCCGGCGGACACCGACGACGCCGTCGTGTTCCACGCGGGCACCGCACTGCAAGGCGACGTCACCAGCGTCACCGGCGGCCGCGTGCTGTGCGTCACCGCGCTGGGCGACTCCACGCGGGCCGCGCAGCAGCGCGCGTACGAGGCGCTGCGCGGCGTGCATTTCGACGGCGCGCAGCATCGCACCGACATCGGCTACCGTGCCATCCACAAGCGCTGAAGTGACGACCGGGCTCGCATCCGCTCGCCGCCCCCGAGGGGCTCAGCCGGCCCGCTTCGGGTGGCCGGGCGCGGGCCGGCCGGACACGCTGTCTGCGGCTTGACATGAATGCAGTCGTCGACGTCACGGCGGTGCGGGCGTACCTGCTCGACCTCCAATCGCGCATCGTCGCCGCGCTGGAGGCAGCCGACGGCGGCGTCTTCGTCAGCGATGGCTGGGTGCGTCCGGCCGACGGCAAGCTGACCGGCGACGGCCTGACGCGGCTGATCGAGAACGGCGCGCTGATCGAGCGCGGCGGCTGCAACTTCAGCCACGTGACGGGGCAGACGCTGCCGCCGTCGGCCACCGCCGCGCGGCCCGGGCTGGCCGGTGCCGCGTTCGAGGCGCTGGGCGTGTCGCTGGTGATCCACCCGCGCAATCCGTACGTGCCGACGGTGCACATGAACGTGCGCATGTTCTGCGCGTTCCCCAAGGAATCGGAGCCGGTGTTCTGGTTCGGCGGCGGCATGGACCTGACGCCGTACTACGGCTTCGAGGACGATGCGCGCCACTTCCACGCCACTTGCCGCGACGCGCTCCAGCCTTTCGGCGACGCGCTGTACCCGCGCTTCAAGGCGTGGTGCGACGAGTACTTCTTCCTCAAGCACCGCGGCGAGCCGCGCGGCATCGGCGGCATCTTCTTCGACGACGTCGCCGAGCTCGGCTTCGAGCAGGGCCTGGCGATGCTGCGCTCGGTGGGCGACGCGTTCCTCGCAGCCTACCTGCCCATCGTCGAGCGCCGCCGCGCGCTGCCCTACGGCGAGCGTGAGCGCGACTTCCAGGCCTACCGGCGCGGCCGCTACGTCGAGTTCAACCTCGTGTGGGACCGCGGCACGCTGTTCGGCCTGCAGTCGGGTGGGCGCACCGAGGCCATCCTGATGTCGATGCCGCCGCTGGCGACCTGGCGCTACCAATGGTCGCCCGAGGACGGCACGCCCGAGGCCACCCTCTACGCCGACTTCCTGCGTCCACGCGACTGGATCACGCCCTGACCGAATTCACGCGCTCCGTCGGCCTGTTCGGCGGCAGCTTCGACCCGCCGCACCTCGCGCATCGTGCGCTGGCGGACGCCGCGCTCGCGCAGCTGTCGCTGGACGAGCTCGTCTGGCTACCGGCGCGCCAGTCGCCGCACAAGGCCGGCCAGGCGCCGGCACCGGCCACCGACCGCCTCGCGATGCTGCGATGCGCCACGGACGGCGAGCCGCGCTTCGCGATCGACCCCCGCGAGCTCGACCGTGCCGGGCCCAGCTTCACCGTCGACACGCTGCGCGAGCTGCACGCCGAGCAGCCCGCCACGTGCTTCTGGCTGGTCATCGGCCAGGACCAGTACGCGCGCTTGGACACCTGGCACGAGTGGCGCGAGATCCTCGCGCTGGCCGGGCTGGCCGTGGCCGCGCGCGACGGCGACGCCGTCCGCGCCGCGCCCGGGCTGTCCGGCGTCAATCACGCGCTGCGCATCGTCCAGATGCCGGCGCTTTCCCATTCCGCCTCCACGGTGCGCACGCGCGCCGCGGCCGGGCTGGACGTCACGGCGCTGGTCGGCACGCCGGTAGCACGCTATATTGCCGACCACCACCTGTACAGAGTCGTCCCGGAATGAGGCCGCAAGCCAGCCGGAACCTCCCGACTCGAAAGAAGCAAGAAGAATCAATGGACATCCGCAAACTGCAACGCGCCATCGTCGATGGCCTGGAAGACGTCAAGGCCCAGGACATCCAGGTCTTCAACACCGAGCACCTGTCGCCGCTGTTCGAACGCGTGATCGTCGCGGCCGGCGCCAGCAACCGGCAGACCAAGGCCCTGGCGGTCAGCGTGCGCGACGCGGTGCGCGCGGCCGGCATGGACGTGCTGCGCACCGAAGGCGAAGAGAACGGCGAGTGGATCATCGTCGACTGCGGCGCGGCCGTCGCGCATATCATGCAGCCGTCGATCCGCGACTACTACCGGCTCGAGGAGATCTGGGGCGGCAAGCCGGTGTCCATCAAGCTCAACACGAAGTCGGCTGGCCTGGTGAAGGCCTCCGAGCCGGACGACGAGGAAGACGAGACACCCAAGCCCAAGAAGCGCGCGAAGGCCGCCAAGCCGGTCGATGCCGACGAGCAGACGCCCGCAAAGAAGGCGGCGCTCAAGAAGCCCGCTGCCAAGAAGGCCGCGCCGCTGCCGCGCGCCAAGACGCCGGCGGAGCGCTCGTCGTCCACGCGCGGCCCGGCCCGCAAGACGACGGCGCTGACCGCGCGTGAAGCGGCCGCCACCAAGCCAGCCGGCTCGCAGGCGGGTCGTGCCAAGCCGGCGCCCAAGACCGCCGCCGGCAAGCTCGCCGCCGCGGCCAAGACGCGCGCCGGCTCGACCGCGGCACGCGACGGCAAGGCGCCGGCCAAGGCCGCCTCGGTCAAGAAGGTCGTCGTGCCGGCCAACAGCTCGCGCAACGCCGCCACCGCGTCGAAGAAGACGGCTACCAAGAAGGCCGAGACCAGGTCGGCCGGCGCCAAGAAGGTCGCGGCGCGGCGCGGTTGATGCGCGCTCGCGTTTGCGCTGACGGCGACTTCGGTCGCCGTTTTCACGTTTGCTTTTCCTCACCGCCATGCGCCTGATCATCGCCTCCGTCGGCCAGAAGCCGCCCGCCTGGGCCGAGGCGGCGTACGAGGAATTCGAGCGTCGCTTCCCGCCCGAGATGCGGCTGGAGTTGAAGGCCGTCAAGGCCGAGCCGCGCACCGGCGGCAAGCCGGCCGCGCAGATGATGCAGGCCGAGGCCAGGCGGCTCGAGGGCGTGCTGCCGGCTGGCGTGCGCCGCGTCGTGCTGGACGAGCGCGGCACGCGCTGGACGACGCGCGCGCTGGCAGACCGGCTCGAGTTCTGGCGCGGCGATGGCCGCGACGTCGCCTTCCTGATCGGCGGCCCCGACGGGCTCGACCCGGACCTGAAGGCGACGGCCGACGAGACGGCGAGGCTGTCCGACCTCACGCTGCCGCACGCGTTCGTGCGGCCCTTGCTGGCCGAGGCGCTGTACCGCGCGTGGTCGTTGTCGACCAATCATCCGTACCATCGCGAATGAGCGATGTTGGCAGCTTGATGCGCAAGGGGTCAGGCATTGCCTCGCATCGCGATTGGCGTTGCCGCTTCGGGTGACGATGCGGCGCAATTCGAGGAGATGCCCGACCCCTGGGCATGCCGATCGGCACGCCCAGATCCACTGCAGCGAAACTCCATGAAGAAACACCCATTCCTCTACCTCGCCTCGCAAAGCCCGCGCCGCCGCCAGCTGCTCGACCAACTGGGCGTGCGCCACGAGCTGCTGCTTGCCTCGCCCGACGAAGACGCCGAGGCACTCGAAGAACACATCGCCGGCGAGACGCCCGCCGTCTATTGCGAGCGCGTCACGCAACTGAAGCTGGATGCCGCCGTCGCGCGGATGAAAAAGCGCGGCCTGCCGCCGGCGCCCGTGCTGTGCGCCGACACCACCGTCGCGCTGGGACGCCGCATCTTCGGCAAGCCGGTCGATGCCGACGACGCGATCGCAACGCTGCAACGGCTGTCCTGCCGCACGCATCGCGTGATGACGGCGGTGGCGCTGGCGTCGGGCCGTGCGCGCACGTCCGCACTCAGCGTGTCGACGGTGCGCTTCGCGGCGATGCCGCCGCAGGCCATCGAACGCTACGTGGCCAGCGGCGAGCCGTTCGGCAAGGCCGGGGCCTACGCGATCCAGAGCCGCATCGCCGCCTGGATCGAACGCATCGGCGGGAGCTACTCCGGTATCATGGGTTTGCCCCTGCACGAGACCGCGCAGCTGCTGCTGCAGGCAGGGGTCGAGCTGCAAGAATAAGAGAACCCTGGACCGTATCGCCATGCACGACATCCTGGTCAACTGGTCGCCCCAAGAAACGCGGGTTGCGATCATCGAGAACGGCGCGATCCAGGAACTGCATCTCGAGCGTTCGCTCGAACGCGGGCTCGTCGGCAACGTCTACCTGGGCAAGGTGGCGCGCGTGCTGCCCGGCATGCAGTCGGCCTTCATCGACATCGGCCTGGAGCGCGCGGCCTTCCTGCACGTGGCCGACCTGCACGGCCATCCGTCGACCAAGCTCGAAGGCACGCCGGCGGCCATCGAGAAGCTCGTCTTCGAAGGCCAGACGCTCACCGTGCAGGTGGTCAAGGATCCGATCGGCACCAAGGGCGCGCGCCTGACCACGCAGGTGAGCATCGCGGGCCGGCTGCTGGTCTACCTGCCGCACGACAACCACATCGGCATCTCGCAGCGCATCGGCTCGCACGAGCTGCGCGAGCAGCTGCGTGCGCGCATGGTCGCGCTCGCGGGCCGGCCCGAGGACGGCGGCGGCGGCTTCATCCTGCGCACCAACGCCGAGGAGGCGAGCGACCAGGAGTTGGCCGACGACATCGACTACCTGCGCAAGACCTGGAACCGCATCCGCGAACGCGCGATGTCGCGCCCGGCCGGTTCGCTGCTGCACCAGGACCTGAGCCTGGCCGAGCGCGTGCTGCGCGACATCGCCAGCGAAGGCACGCAGACCATCCGCATCGACTCCAAGCTGCAGTACGAATCGCTGCGCGCCTTCGGCGAGATCTACGCGTCGAGCTCGGTGGGCCGGCTCGAGCACTACAAGGGCGAGCGGCCGATCTTCGACCTCTACAGCATCGAGGAGGAGATCGCCCGCGCGCTCGCGCGCCGCGTCGACTTGAAGAGCGGCGGCTACCTGATCATCGACCAGACCGAGGCCCTGACCACCATCGACGTCAACACCGGCGGCTTCGTCGGCGCGCGCAACTTCGACGAGACGATCTTCAAGACCAACCTCGAGGCCGCCGGCGCCATCGCACGCCAGCTGCGGCTGCGCAACCTGGGCGGCATCATCATCGTCGACTTCATCGACATGACGCGCGAGGACCACCAGCAGGGCGTGCTGGCCGAGTTCCGCAAGCAGCTGAGCAAGGACCGCACGAAGGTCACCGTCAGCGGCTTCACCGGGCTGGGCCTGGTGGAGATGACGCGCAAGCGCACGCGCGAGTCGCTGGCCCACATGCTGTGCGAGCCGTGCCCCACCTGCGCCGGCCGCGGCCAGGTCAAGACGGCGCGCAGCGTCTGCTACGAGGTGCTGCGCGAGATCCTGCGCGAAGCGCGCCAGTTCGATCCCAAGGAGTTCCGCGTCATCGCCAGCGCCTCGGTGGTGGAGATGCTGCTCGACGAGGAGAGCGCGCACCTGGCCGACCTGTCGGCCTTCATCGGCAAGCCGATCTCGCTGAGCGCCGAGCCGACGATGAACCCGGAGCAGTACGACATCGTGCTGCTGTAGGTCCTGGCGCGCTGCCTTCAGGCGCCGCGGAACTGCATCGCATGCAGCCGCGCATACAGGCCGCCGGCGGCGAGCAGATCCGCGTGCGAGCCTTGTTCGACGATGCGGCCGTGCTCCATCGCGACCACGCGGTCCGCATGCTCGATGGTCGACAGCCGGTGCGCGATGACCAGCGTCGTGCGGCCCTTCATCAGCACCTCCAGCGCGGCCTGCACCGCGCGCTCCGATTCGGAATCGAGCGCCGACGTGGCTTCGTCCAGGATCAGGATGGGCGCGTCCTTGTAGATCGCCCGCGCGATCGCCAGCCGCTGGCGCTGGCCGCCGGACAGCTGCGAGCCGTTGTGGCCGATGCGTGCGTCCAGGCCCCCTGGCATCGTCATCACGAACTCCAGCAGGTTCGCGCCCGCCAGCGCGTCACGCACGCGCGCGGGGTCGACCTTGTCGCCGAGCGCCACATTCGCGGCCACGCTGTCGTTGAACAGCACCACGTCCTGGCTCACCAGCGCGAACTGGCCGCGCAGCGCCGCGATGTCGTAGTCGGCGATGGACACGCCGTCGATCAGCACCTGTCCGCCGCTGGGTTCCACGAAGCGCGGCAGCAAGTTCACCAGCGAGGTCTTGCCGGCGCCCGACGGGCCGACGAACGCGACGCTCTCGCCGGCGCCGGGGTCTCGCCGGCCGGCGCGGAAGGGTCGCGGGAGTCGTAGTGCAGCGCGACGCCGCGGAACTCGATGTCGCCCTTGACGCGGCCCGGCGCGACCATTCCGCCGGTCTCGATTGGAAAGGCCTCCATCATGTCCAGGCCGCGCTCGATGGCGACGGTGCCGCGGGTGAGCGGCGACATCACGTCGGACAGTTGCTTGGACGGCTGGATCAGCAGCACCATCGACGTGACGAAGGCCACGAAGTCGCCGGCCGTCCCGCCGTGTCCGTGCACGCTCTGGTCGAGCGCCATCCACAGCACGGTGGCCAGCGCGAACGACGCCAGCACCTGCGTGACGGGCGACATCAGCGAGCCCGCCACCTGCTGCTTGATGTTGAGGCTGCGCATGAGCCCCGAGCTCTTCTCGAAGCGGCGCTGCTCCTGCTCGGCCGCGCCGTGCAGGCGCACGATGCGCCAGGCGAGCACGTTCTCCTCGACCACGTAGGCGAGATCGTCGGTGGCGTTCTGGCCGGCCACGTTGAGCCGGTGCAGCCGCCTGCTCACGATGCGCACCAGGTAGCCGGTGATCGGGAACAGCACCACCACGAGCAGCGTCAGCCGCCAGTTCAGCCAGAGCAGGTAGCCCGTGAAGCCCACCACCTGCAGCGAACTGCGAATGAGCACCTGCAGCGCGTTCATCAGCAGGTTGGCGCCCTGCTGGATCTCGTAGACGATGTTGTTGGTGATGCTGCTGGCCGTGTTGCGCGCGAACAGCGCGGGGCCGGCGCGCAGCATGCGCTCGAACAGGTGGCTGCGCATCGCGAGCACCGCGTTCTGCGCCGCCTTGACCAGGCCGTAGCTCGAGACCCACCACGAGGCCGCGCGGATCATGAACAGCAGCACGATCCCCGCCGGGATCAGCCAGATGAGCCGGCCTGCGGCCTGCTGGAATCCGCGGTCGAGGATCACCTTCATGATCGCGGGGAGCACCGGCTCGGTGGCTGCAGCCACCACGTTGCCGACCGCCGCCAGCATCAGGGCCGAGCGGCTGTTCTCGCGGAAATAGGGAACCACGCGCGCCAGGCGCTGCTTGAGGGTGCTCATCGACGATGGGGAAGGGCGCCGCTCGAGCCGCCCGGATGCCTGGGAGCCCGCATTATCCGGCCGCGAGCCGGACGCGACCTTGGCCTACAAGCGGGTCCCGCGCTTGCTGCCTACAATGCGCGTGCTGAACAGCACGCCGCTTGACCGGAACTTTTCCGCCAGAACAGGACTC
>Ga0302283_1003722_pt1 | contig 11681 bp, 8 predicted proteins | sample III_Fen_E1_4_FD_198770 | JGI IMG/M metagenome (GOLD analysis project Ga0302283, IMG submission 198770) | Peat permafrost microbial communities from Stordalen Mire near Abisko, Sweden - III_Fen_E1_4 | ecosystem: Environmental > Terrestrial > Soil > Wetlands > Permafrost | place: Sweden: Abisko...
CCGGACCCCGGGATCGGCGTCCCCGGCGTGGAGGGCCTCGAAGAGCTGGCCGCGCAGCCCGTTGGAGAGGGCGTTGCGCTTCTCGGGCCGGTTCAGCGTCAGACGACGGACGTGGGGCGCCGGATCGTCGACGAGGACGAGCGGTTGGTCGGCCATGGGTTCCCCCTTCAGGGCACGGTGGACGGCGGTCGGTGATCGGTGGTCGGCGGTCATCTTGGCACGGTCCGGTGGTCGCCCACCGGTGACGGCTCCGAGGCTGACGGACCGCGGCGGGACCGCACGTCGCCGACTGATCCCGGGAGGCCCGGACGACACGATTGCGTCCACCGGGGCGGCCCGGCCGATGACGTACCGGGGGTCATAGGGTCACGGGAATGCGGGCGATCGGAGGACTCCACCGGAACCGGTCGCGTTCCCTCGTGCCCACCCCTGCTCAGGTGCGCACGGCGACGGGACCGTGCAATCGGTGGCGTCGGGGCCCACGGCCGGCGTGGCCGACCGCAGAGGTCGCTGCACTCCTGCCCCGCTGCCCCGCTGCACCGCTGCGCCGGCCACGGCGAGGAACTACTGGCGGCTCCGCGAACGGGGCCGACTGGACGTGGTGGTCTCCGTGGCCCCGTCGGGTCCCGCCGGAGCAGTGATCGGAGAACGCCTGTTCACGGCTCGATCATCACTGCAAGTAGGCGAAGATGTCGATCACCACGTGGGTCTCCAGCGAGTTGTAGATCTCGATGGAACTTCGAGTACCGATCGCGCACAGAAAGAAATTGGGGAAGGCATGCTGACCCGTCGGTGCCGGGTTGAGATTCGACACGGTGGGTATCGCCGTCCCGGCGGGGAAGATCGAGAGGTACCCGCCCGTCGGGAATCCCCCAGTCGCCGTCGGGGCCACCGCGGTCAGGTTCCCGAAGACGGCGACGGCGTCGGCGGGGATGTTGTTGCTGCCGGCGATCGTCACGAGGAAGGAGGTGTTGGCATCGATGGGCCTTCCGCTCCCAATCGTCCGGGAGTCGAAGACCCGCACCGGCACGAAGACGTCCCCGGTGCCGGCCGGGTCGTCCACCCGCACGGCGTTGATGCGCTTCCACCGGTTGGCGGTGTCGCCCTCCACCCCGCGCGAGGCCCAGAGGACCCCGGCGTCGGAGCGGACCAGCTCGTGGTACACCGTGCCGCCGGCGGTGGTGTTGGGGCTCCACGTGGGCGACGGTGACGGCCCGTCGGTGAGCACGGCCAGCTGGCCCAGCCGGCCGGTCCCCGCGCACTTGACGTCCGAGGCGTCGTTGCCCATCCCGGCGATGCCCGCGGCCTCGTTGTCGCCGGTCTCGATGACCGAGACCGTGAAGGCCGCCCCGTTCAGGCCCGAGGTGGTGAGCGACGTGAGGTCGGTGCCGGTGTTGGACTCGCCGATCAGGACGGCACCACCGTCGGCCGCCCCGGCCTGGGAGGCCGTGCCGAGGACCAGGGCCGCGGTGCCGGCGGCGGCGCCGGCCCCGGCCAGGGTCAGCAAATGGCGGCGGCTGCGGGATGGTCCGGCGACCGGATCGTCGGTCGGACAGTCGTCGGACATCGGTGGTGCTCCTGTCTGCCCGACCGGACGTGTTCGTGGCCAGGCGTCTGCATCGTAATCCGGGATCTCGGCCGCCGGGTGCCCTGCCCCGCCGCACCGCCGCCGGTGCTCCGACGGGCCGACGTCCCCCCCGGCAAAGATCCCCGTCGCGGGTGACGAGCCGGTAGCGTTGGGCGGATCGTGGAGGAAGCACCGGTGGACACTGTCGCGGCACCACGTCCGTCGGACGCGACGGTGGAGGACGCCGCCCCGGTGCCCCCGCCCGGCGAGGACGCCACCCGGGACGAGGACGCAGGCCCACAGGACGCCGATCAGCGACGTGCCGCGCCCGCCGAGGAGGTCCCGGAGGACGACGATCCGGAGGACGGTCCGCCCGGGGGACGCCGGACGGGCTGGTCGGCGGTCTGGCCGACGGCACTGGTCATCGCCGTCTACGCCGTGCTGGCCGTGGCCATCTACTGGCACGTGTGGAGCACCCACCCGACGACGGTCACCCAGGTGGGTGGGGATCAGTTCGACAACATCTGGTTCCTCCGGTGGGCGCCCTTCTCTGTGCTCCACGGGCACAACCCCTTCTACTCGAACTTCGCCAACTACCCCTACGGGATCAACCTGCTGACCAATACGAGCGCACTCTTCCTCGGCGCCCTGGTCTCGCCGGTGACCCTCATCTGGGGACCGGTCGCCGCCTTCAACACCGTCTCCACCGTGGCCCTGGCGGCCTCGGCCACCGCCGGGTACTTCTTCGTGCGTCGCTGGGTGTCGTGGCGCCCGGCCGCCTTCGCCGCCGGCCTCCTCTACGGGTTCGGTCCCTACCAGATCGCCCAGAGCGCCGGCCACGTCAATCTCACCTTCGTGGTGTTCCCACCGCTGATCTTCCTGGTGGTCCACGAGATCGTGGTGCGCCAGCACGGCAAGGCACGCACGTGGGGCATCGTGCTCGGCCTGCTGCTGGTGGCCCAGTTCTTCGTGTCGAGCGAGGTCCTGGCGTCGACCATCGTCATGGGCGTGATCTGCGTGGTGCTGGCGGCCCTGTTCGGGTACCGCCGGATCCGGGACCATCTCCATTTCGCCCTGGTGGGTAGCGCCTGGGCCGCCGGGGTGGCCGGGGTCCTGCTGGTCTACCCGGTGTGGTTCGCCGTCCGGGGGCCGGGACACATCAGCGGTCCGATCCAGCTGGTGCCCCAGGGTTACCGGGCCGACCTGGCCGCTCCCTTCGTCCCCGACGCCAACCAGCGGTTCGCCCCGGCCCACCTGGCCAAGGTGGCTGCCAACTTCGCCAACAGCACCACGGAGAACGGCTCCTACCTCGGGGTGACCCTCCTCCTCGTGCTGGCCGTGGGGACGGTGGTGCTGTGGCGGCGGTCACGGGTGATCCGGGTGGCCGCCCTGGCCGGAACGGCGGCCTTCATCATCTCCCTCGGCGCCGGACTGGTGGTCAAGACCAATCCTCCCGGGACGGCCAGTGGGTTCCCGCTCCCCGAACGGCTCTTCACCGTGCTCCCCCTCCTGAAGAACACCATCCCCGTGCGGTACTCCCTCTACGTGGCGCTGTTCGCCGCCCTGGCCCTCGGGGTGATCCTCGACGCACTGCACGACCGCCTGGCGTCCCGCCGGGCGGCCCGTCATGCCGACCACCGTCAGGCCGCCCACGACCGGCGGCTGGTGGCCGTGGTCGTCCCGGTGGCCGTGGCCGTGGTGGCGCTCCTACCGCTGCTGCCCGTGGCTCCCTTCACCGCGTCGATCGGTCCGCTGGGGACGCCGGCCTACTTCACCTCGCCCGCCCTCCAGCGGATCCCCGACGGGAGCGTGGCCGTGGTCTACCCCTACCCGTCACCGGCCACACCGAACGCCCAGGCGTGGCAGGCCGTCGGCGGCCTGCGGTTCCGCATGCCGGGCGGCTACTTCCTCGTACCGGGCAGCGCCGACAACGCCATCGCCTTCTCACCCCAGCTCTCCTACATGCGCGACACCGTGACCGCCGAGGTGCTGACCAAGCTGGCCACCGGGTCGCCTCCACCACTCACCCCGGCCCTCCGCCGGTCCCTGCTGGCCGAGTTCCGTTCGTGGGACGTCCGGTCGGTGGTGGCCTTCCCGGCCGGCACCCCGGACCCGGCCCAGGCCGTGGCCTACCTCACCGCGCTGCTCGGTCGGTCCCCGGTCCGCGAGCCCGGGGGCGGGTTCGCCTGGTACGGACTGCAACCCTGACCCCTCCGGGGGTCCGACCGGCCGCCGGCCCCGATGGGACCTCCGGCCCTGACCCCGGCCCGTCGGAAGTCCTAGGGTCGGAGTGATGCCCCGGGGAACGCAGGACACCAGGGTGGCCGGGACGCCGTCGGCGTCCCTCCGAACCGGGCCGGGGCCCGGCGGCCGGTGACGACCCCGGACGACCACGTCGAGCGGGAGGTCAAGCTCGATGCCGACCTGGATTTCGTGCTCCCCGCCCTCGACGGGGTGGACGGTACGGTCCGGCATCTGTCCGACCAGCAGCTGCGCACCGCCTACTTCGACACGGTCGGGTTGTCGTTGTGGTCCCGGGGGGTGACCCTTCGCCACCGGTACGGGGGCGACGGGGTCGAGGGTGGGCCGGGGACCTGGACGGTCAAGCTCCCCGAGGACGCCACCGGGCCGACCGTGGACCGTACCGAGCGCACGTGGGCCGGTCCCCGGGACGAGGTCCCGGCGGGGGCCCGGACGATCCTGGCGGGCATGGTACGGGGGCGGGCGCTCGTGCTGTTGGTGGAACTGGTGTCGACCCGGCGCCGCCTGGTCGTCGAGGGACCCGACGGGACGCCGGCCGCCGAGATCGACGATGACACGGTGACGGTCGTCGGCGGGAGCCACGACGGTTGCCGGTTCCGTCAGATCGAGGTCGAGCTCGGCCCGGGCGGTGATGCCCTGGTCGGCCCGCTGGTCGGGTCCCTCCGTGCCGCCGGGGCACGCCCCGGCGGTGGGGCCAAGGTCGCCGAGGCCCTCGACCCGGCGCCCGGTCGTCCCCCGGCACCCGACCGTCGCTCGACCATGACCGACGTGGTCCGGGCCGCCGTCACCGCCGGCCTGGACCAGCTGCTGGTCCACGATGCCCACCTGCGGTCGGCACCTGACGATCCGCCGGTCCACGACGTCCACCAGGCCCGGGTGGCCACCCGACGGTTGCGCTCGGACCTCGGGCTGTGCGGCCCGGTGCTCGACCCGGCGTGGCTGGCCGCGACCCGTGACGACCTCCGCTGGTTGGGGCAGGTCCTGGGTCGTGTCCGGGACGCGGACGTGCTGGCCGGAAGCCTCCACCCCGGACCGGATGTCCCCGCCGAGGTCCGGGAGGGTTGCGACCGCCTGCAGGGCGCCCTGCTCGCCGAGCGCCGGGCCGACTGCCGGGACCTGGCCCGGGTGCTGGCCGACGACCGCTACCTGGCCCTGGTCGGCCGTCTGGAGGAGGCCGCGGTGGCCCCACCCGTCGTGCCGGAGGCCGACGAACGGGCGTCGTGGGCCCTGCCCCGGCTGGTGGGAGGGCGTTGGCGGGCACTACGGCGCCGGGTGCGCCGGGCCGGCCGGCGCCCGGACGACCGTGCACTGCACCGACTGCGGATCCTGGCCAAGCAGCTACGGTACGCCTCGGAGACCGCCGTCCCGGTGATCGGCCGGCGGGCCCGACGGACGGCGTCGGCGGCCGAGGGCCTGCAGTCGGTCCTCGGGGAATTCCACGACACCGTCACCGCCGAGGCCTGGCTCCGGCTCCAGGCCCGTCACGATCCCGACGGTGTGGGCCCTGCCGTGGCGTGGCTCGTGGAACGGCAGCGCTGTGCCCGCCGCCGGTTGCGTCGCCGGTGGCGGCCGGCCTGGGAGCGGCTGGACGACCCGAAGCGCCGGCGCTGGCTCTGACCGCCGGTCCCGTCGACCCCGCCGGCCACTCGGCGCTCAGTCGGCGGTCGAGGTTGCCGGCACCACGAGGACCGGGGCCTCCGGGTCGGTCGACGGTTCCGTCGCCGGCGGCGACCGGCGTGGTGCGGCCAGCACCAGCGTGAGCACGACACCGGCGGCGATGGGCCACCACAGCCAGGCGGTGAGGACCCGGACGTTGGCCAGCCACGTCACGGCCACGGCGGCCGTACCGGTGAGCGCCAGGCGCGTCGGCGACCGGGTGGACGCGGCCACCAGCGCGGCGGCCAGGGGCGGCCAGACGTAGTACGGCGCCACGCCCACGTCGAAGAGGAACCGGAGGGCGAGGGTCACGGCCACGCACCACACCAGCACCTCGGGGCGCCGCTCGCGGCGCATGAACCAGAGGCCGAGGGCCAGGGCGGCTGCGCCCGCCACCAGTCGGACCGGCCCTCCGGCCACCGCGGCCCCACCGAAGGACACCTCGTTGCCGATGTGGGGGGCGAACCGCATCCAGACGGTGGGGCGGACGAGCGCGGGGATCACCGGCTGCACGGCGACGGCCCGGTAGGTGGACGACGGGTCGCCGAGGAAGGGGACGACGAGGAGCACGACGGGAAGGGCGGCGACCCGGGCGACCAGGCCCGGGAGGCGTCGCCAGCCGGCGGGCAGCAGGATCACGGGGATGGCCAGGACGATCATCGGCTGGAAGGCCATACCGAAGCCCAACAGCCAGGCGCTGGTCGACCATCGGCGCCCGATGGCCGCCCGCACGGCGTAGAGGAGGAAGGCCACGGCCACGGCGTCCTCGGGATGTCCCCACCACAGCACGTTGCCCAGTACCAGTGCGCCGACCAGCCCGGCGGCCAACCGGCGCCGGACGCCCACGCCGAGGGCCTCGGCCAGGGCGTCGGCCCCGAACAGGGCCGACGAGCCGAGCAGGACGATCACGGGGGCGACGACGGGCCACGCCGACGGTCGGGCCACGGCGATGCCGTACCCGGTGGTGAGCCCGAAGTGGCTGGTGACCTGTACGAACGGAATGAGCACGAAGAGGATGGCCGGTGGGGACAGGAGGCTCGATTGGAAGTAGATGTGGGCGTAGTCACCGATGGCGACGTCATGGGCCAACTGGTAGTTGGCCCAGAAGTCCCCGGGGCTCTGCCAGCCCCGGTGGGTGACGGCCGCCACGATGCAGAACGTGGCGAGGAGGTAGCCCACCAGGAGGACGGACGTGGCGGCGAACGCCACTCTCCGACGTCGGAGGAACCCGACCGGGTCGGCGGCGTCGGCCGTCCCGGGGTCGCCGGTCGGTCCGGGAATTCCCCCGTCGGGATCGGAACCGCTCACCGGTGGCCGGACGGACGGTCCTGCCGCGGCATCCGTCCACCGGCCGCCGGGCCCGGGGTTGCCGGACGGGGGCTCACGCCGCGCCTCCTACGCCGAGATGGGCGATCAGGGCTTCGCCCACGGCGACGCATGCCGACTCGGAGACACAGGACACCGCGTCGAGCGACTGGGGGAAACGGACCGTACCGGGTCGGCTCCACGGGTCGTCGGGGTCGCCGGTGGCGATGACCGCGCCGGCGGCGGGCACCGAGGCCACCGTGGTGCCGACGGCGACACAGGCCCCGAGGGCGGGGCACGAGACGCCGAAGAGGGCGGCGACGGAAGGCGGCGTGGGCTCCGTCGTCCACGTGGCCCCACCGTTGTCGGTGGTGTCGATGACACCGGCCCCGGACCGGGTGTCGTCGGCGACCGGCTCCGTGGTGCCGACGACGGCGCAGCGGACCCCGGCGACGCCCGGCGTCGGAACGGCGGACGTGGAGGTGGTGGTCGTGGCCGGCGCCGCCCCGGTGGCCGCCGCCGTCGTCGAGGACGACGGCGGTTGCCCGGCCTGGTCGACGGGTCCCTGGACGCACGAGACGCCGTCGAGCTGACCGGCTCCGGTGGGCACCGGCAGGGTCACCCAGGTGGCGCCCCCGTCCGTGGACCCGAGGACCGTGCCCGTCACATGCCCGGCGGTGGACGGGGACTCTCCGGTGGCCCAGCAGTTCGAGGTGTCGATGCAGTCGACGCTGTCGGCGTCGCTGACGCCGGGGGGCAACGGACCGGCCGTCGACCACGAGGCGAACGGGGCCGTGGCCACCAGGGCGGTCGTCCCCGAGGCCGTGGTGGCCATGGCGGTGCACCGGCCTGACGGCAGGCACGTGACGGCGGTCACGGCCAGGGCGGTGGTGGGGACCGGCTCGGTGATCCATGTCGCCCCACCGTCGGTCGTGGTCACGATGGCTCCGGCCCCCGAGGGCGGTTCGGCCGCCTGGCCGACGGCCACGCAGGTCAGCCGGTCGCTACAGGCCACGCCCGAGAGGGACCCGACGGAGGACGGGACGGTCTGGGCCGTCCAGGTGGCTCCGCCGTCGTTGGTGGTGATGATGGCGGCGGCGTCCGCTCCTCCTCCGGCGCCGGCGGTGGCCCCGACGGCCCAGCACACCGTGGCCGACGCGCACGACACGGCGGTCAGCCCGTTCACCGGGGCCGGCACGTCGACGGGTGTGAAGACCCCGGACCAATCGGATCCCGGAGCCAGCGGGGCGGTCGTGGTGGGACCCGAGGTCGAGCCGCCGGACGCGGAACAGGCCGCCACCAACAGGGCGGTGGCCACGAGCACCGTGACGGTCGCCGGGCGCCTCAACGTGGTGCGGCCGGACGGGTGGGCCGGCGTCGTCGGTGCGCCGCACCGGGGGACCGGTACCGGTGGACGGTACCGGTGGTCATCCGATCAGGTGGAACCGGTGGAGCTCGAACACCCACTCGAGGGCGACCACGGCCAGGAGGACGGCCGGGTTGACGGCCAACCGCTTGGGCAGGAGGCCCAGGGCCCCGAGTGCGGCCACCAGCACCACGACGATGCCGAGTGGCGCGGCGGCGAGGGCCGCGGTGGGGTGGCCGTCGAACAGCGCCCGGACCGAGGTGGTCGAGCCGCAGAACGGGCAGGGCACGCCGGTCAGCGACCGGAGCGGGCAGGGCAGGCCCACCGAGGACGGGAGGTGGGCCAGGAGGAGGCCCCCGGCCACGACGGCCGCACCCGGTACGCGCGACCTCGTGAGGTCGAACTCGTACCGGGCGGCACCCGTCATTTCGCCGGGAAGAGGCTGAATGCCTGCTTGGGCACGATGATGACCTCGGTGGTCATGATCTTGTCGGCCACCGTCTGGCGCCGTGAGTCCCAGAGGGGGAACAGCCAGCCGACGTAGCAGATGATGCTGTTCACGAAGCAGGCGAGGAGCCGGACGACCCCGAGACCGCCGCCGATGTTCTGGCCGTTGGTCTGGTCCTCTTTGGCACTGATGCACTTCAGCCCGATCAACCGCATGCCCGGCGACTGGCCGGTGTCCCCGATCTGCAGGGCGAACAGGACCCATACGGCGAAGACCACCAGGTCGAAGAGGTACCCGAGGAAGGGAACGATGTACTCGAAGATCCCCGCCACGATGGCGACCGGGAGCACGATCGCGAAGTCGACGAGCCACCCGAGGGCCCGGGTCCCCCAGTCGGCCAGCGGCTGTCCCTGGCGGCTCACCGGAGGTCCGGCCGGAGCCCCGGCGGGCGGCTGGGCGTAAGGCGGCGGCGCCCCGGGGGGCTGCTGGGGGTACTGCACGGCACCCGGGGGCGGCTGGTACTGGGGAGCCTGGGGTGCTTGCGGTGCCTGGGGCGGCATAGGAGCCTGGGGCGCCTGGGGCGGTGGCGCGGCCGCCGGGTTGGGAACAGCCGGTGGCTGATCGTCGGGTGTGGAGGAGGTGAAGTCACTCATGGCTGGACCTCAACCTTTCTGTTGGAGGGGGCCCCGGGCTTGGACGGGGCTCGACACATGACTGTTCCACCCGTGATCTTGCCACGTCGGTCCGTCCGGATGCTGGATCCGACCACCCGCGGCACCTGTCGACGTCTACCGTTGCCCGGCAGTGTCCGATTCCCCCGTTGTCATGCGCCACCCCTGGTGCCGACGGTGCGCGGGGTTCCGATGAACGTCCTGGACATCGTGATCCTGGCCCTGGTGGCGCTGGCCGCCTACGAGGGACTCCGGCTGGGGGCCGTCCTCCTCGTCCTCTCCTTCGGCGGGTTCTACCTCGGGATGTACCTCGGGGCACTGCTGGCCTCCCATACGGCGCGGTGGGTGCACTCGACCGGGGCCCAGACGGCGGTGGCCCTGGGCACGACGCTGGGCATGGCCATCCTCCTCGGGACGGCCGGTCGCCTGGTGGGCAGCCGGCTCTTCCGGTCCCTCCACCGCGGGCTGCTCGGACCGGTCGACTCGGGGTTGGGCGTGCTGGTGGCGGTGGTCGCCACGCTGCTGGCCGCCTGGCTGGTGGCCAGCACGCTCGCCTCGACCAGTTTCCAACCGGTGAACCGGGCGGTGGCCGGTTCGCGGATCGTCCGGACCCTCGACGACGTCCTCCCGCCCACCCCCGATGTCTTCGCCCAGGTCCAGGGCTTCCTCGACCACGAGGGTTTCCCGCCGGTGTTCGCCCAACTGGCCCCCCTGGCCGCCGGTCCGGTGGCTCTCCCCGGAGACAGCCAGGTAGCGGCCGCCGTGGCCGGCGCCGGTCCGTCGACGGTCAAGATCGTCGGTGTGGGGTGCGGCGACATCCAGGAGGGGTCAGGCTTCGTGGTGGCCCCCGGTCTCGTGGTGACCAACGCCCACGTCGTCGCCGGGATCTCCCGTCCCACGGTGGAGGACACCGACGGCACCCACGACACCACCGTGGTCCTCTTCGACCCCGAGTACGACCTGGCCGTCCTGCGGGTCCCCGGGCTGACCGAGCGGCCTCTCACCCTCGATCCGGCCACCGTCGGGCGGGGAACCCAGGCCGCCGTGCTGGGCTATCCGGGAGGCGGACCGTTCGCCTACGGACCGGCCGGCGTCACCGCCGAGTACGAGGCCCAGGGACGCGACATCTACGGACAGGGGCTCACCGACCGGGCCGTCTACGAGATCCAGGCCGTGGTGCGCCCGGGGAACTCCGGCGGCCCGCTGGTCGAGCCGGATGGCACGGTCATCGGTGTGGTGTTCGCCCGTTCGACCACCGACGGCGACGTCGGGTACGCCCTGACGTCGCCCGGGGTGCTCGCACGGGTGCGCCAAGCCGAGTCCGCCTCCGCGGCGGTGGGGACCGGAGCCTGCGTGTCCGACTGACCGGCGGCCGGGGGACACGGGACACGGGGCCGGAGGCGGACTAGACATGTCGACGTGACGCTGCCCATCGAGGACTACGGCATCATCGGCGACCTGCACGCCGCGGCACTGGTCGGACGCGACGGGTCGATCGACTGGCTCTGCCTGCCCCGCTTCGACTCGCCGGCGTGCTTCGCCAAGCTCCTCGGAAGCGAGGAGCACGGCTACTGGAAGTTGGCCCCCAAGGGTGCCCACCGGACGACCCACCGGCGCTACCGGGGTGACTCCCTGGTGCTCGAGTCCGAGTTCGTCACCGACGAGGGGACCGTCCGGGTGGTCGACTGCATGCCCATCCGCCAGCAGCACCCCGAGATCATCCGCCTGGTGGAGGGCGTGCGGGGTCGGGTGACCATGGAGATGCAGCTGGTGATCCGCTTCGGCTACGGGCAGGTCGTCCCCTGGGTCCGACGGGTCGACGGCATCATGACGGCCACGGCCGGGCCCGACGCCCTGTCGCTGTGGACCCCGGTCCACACGCGGGGTCAGGACCTCACGACCGTGGCCGAGTTCACCGTGTCGGAGGGCCAGCAGGTGCCCTTCTCCCTGGCCTGGTTCCCGGCCAGCGAGGAGCCGCCTCGGCCCGTCGATGCCGTGTACTCGATCGAGGACACCGAGTCGTGGTGGCACGACTGGGTCTCGCAGTGCACCTACGAGGGCGACTACAAGGAGGCCGTGGTCCGGTCGCTGATCACCCTGAAGGCCCTGTCGTACCTCCCCACCGGGGGCATCGTGGCCGCCGCCACGACCTCGCTCCCCGAGGCCTTGGGCGGGGGGCGGAACTGGGACTACCGGTTCTGCTGGCTCCGCGACGCCACGCTGACCCTGGAGTCGCTCATGCGGGGTGGGTTCTACGGCGAGGCCCTGGCCTGGCGCGACTGGCTGCTGCGGGCCATCGCCGGGGACCCGTCGCAGATGCAGATCATGTACGGGCCGGCCGGCGAGCGGCGGCTCGACGAGTGGGAGGCGGACTGGCTCCCGGGCTACGAGGGCTCGTCGCCGGTG
>Ga0302283_1003730_pt1 | contig 11665 bp, 12 predicted proteins | sample III_Fen_E1_4_FD_198770 | JGI IMG/M metagenome (GOLD analysis project Ga0302283, IMG submission 198770) | Peat permafrost microbial communities from Stordalen Mire near Abisko, Sweden - III_Fen_E1_4 | ecosystem: Environmental > Terrestrial > Soil > Wetlands > Permafrost | place: Sweden: Abisko...
GTGAAGCGCTTCATCTTTTCCAGCACCGCCGCCACCTATGGCGACCCGCAGTACACCCCCATCGACGAGGCGCACCCCAAGGCCCCCACCAACGCCTACGGCTACGCCAAGCTGCTGGTGGAGGGGGCGCTGGAGTGGATGAGCCGGCTGCGCGGGCTGGGCTACGTGTCCCTGCGCTACTTCAACGCTTCGGGCTGCGGCGGGGAACTGGGCGAGGACCACGGTCCGGAAACCCACCTGATCCCGCTGGTGCTGGAGGTGGCCCAGGGCCGCCGGGCCGTCATCAAGGTGTTCGGCACCGATTATCCGACCCCGGACGGCACCTGCGTGCGCGACTACATCCACGTGCTGGATCTGGCCCGGGCCCACCAGCTGGCCCTGGAAAGCCTGGAGCCGGGCCAGCAGCGCATCTACAACCTGGGCAACGGCACCGGCTACAGTGTGCGCGAGGTGATCGAGGCCGCCCGGCGGGTCACCGGCCACCCCATCCCGGTGGTGGAAGAGCCCCGGCGGGCCGGTGATCCGGCCATCCTGGTGGCCTCCAGCGCCAAGATCCGGGCCGAGCTGGGCTGGCAGCCTCAGGTGCCCGAACTGGAAGCCATCATCCGCAGCGCCTGGGCCTGGAAGCAGCGCTTCCCCCAGGGCTACGCCACGCCCGGACAGGGGCCGCGCTGGTGAGCCGGACGCCGGGGACCCCATGGTGAACATCAAGGACGTGGCCGCCCGGGCGGCAGTCTCGGCCACCACCGTGTCCCACGTGGTCAACGGCACCCGCTTCGTGGCCGCCGAGACCCGGATCCGGGTGGAGGAGGCGGTGGCGGCCCTGGGCTACGTGCCGAGCGCCGTGGCCCGCAGCCTCAAGCACAACACCACCCATACCTTCGGGGTGCTGATCCCCAACAACTCGAACCCCTACTTCGCCGAGATCATCCGCGGCATGGAGGACCACTGCTACGGAGCCGGCTACAACGTGCTCCTGGGCAACTCCGACGACGACGCCGAGCGCCAGACCGCCTATCTGCGCGTGCTGGCCGAAAAGCGCATCGACGGCCTGCTGCTGGTGGCCGCCCACCGCAACGCCCAGCTGCGCCAGCTGCTGCGCGCCCTCAAGATCCCGCTGGTGCTGGTGGACCGGGAAGTGCCCGGCCTGGAAAGCGATCTGGTGGAGGTGGACCACGCCCTGGGCGGCCTGCTGGCAACCCGGCACCTGCTGGAGCTGGGCCACCCGGGCGTGGCCTGCATCAGCGGCCCCCCGGCCCTGTCGCCCAGCTCCCAGCGGCGGGCCGGATGGAAGCTGGCCCTGGCCGAGGCCGGCCTGGACCGGCGCGAGGGCGACCTGGAGCGCGGCGACTTCAGTTCCCGCGGCGGCTACCTGGCCATGCAGGCGCTGCTCCGGCGCGGCCCCCGCCCCTCGGCGGTGTTCGTGTGCAACGACCTCATGGCCTTCGGCGCCCTGGCCGCGGCCAACGAGGCCGGAATCCAGGTGCCCCGGCAGATGTCCATCGTCGGCTACGACGACATCGAGCTGGCGGCCTTCTCCACCCCGGCCCTGACCACGGTGGCCCAGCCCAAGCGGCAGATCGGCATCCAGGCCGCGGAGCTGCTGCTGGACCGGCTGCACACCCACCGCACCGATTTCCAGCGGGTGATCCTGCCCCCGCACCTGAAGCTGCGCGCGTCCACGGCGCCGTACGCGCCGGATCCGGCCTGAGGGGAGCTACCCCTCGGTCTTGGCGAACCACTGGCTGCCGCTCTGGAACGAACGGGTCTTGGCCAGCTTGGCCCGGTGCCGCGCCAGGGCCAGGTCCACCAGCCGGGTGAGCAGTTCCCGGTAGGGGATGCCGCTGGCTTCCATGAGCTTGGGATACATGGACACGTCGGTGAAGCCGGGGATCAGGTTGACCTCGTTGAGGAACAGCTGGCCGGTCTTGCGGTCCAGGAAGAAGTCCACCCGGGCCAAGCCGTAGGCGTCCAGGGAGCGGAAGGCGGCCCGGGCGTACTGGACGATCTGGCGGGCCAGCGCCTCGGGCACGTCGGCCGGGATGCGGGCCCGGCTCTTGCCGTCCAGGTACTTGTCCTTGAAGTCGTAGAAGGCGCCGGCCACCAGGATCTCGCCGGGCATGCTGACGATGGGGTCGTCCCCGCCCAGCACGGCCACTTCCAGCTCCCGGGCGTCCACGCCCTGCTCCACCACCACCCGGCGGTCGAAGCCGAAGGTGCGGTCCAGGGCCGCGGCCAGATCCTCCCAGCGGTCCACCTTCTCGATGCCGATGCTGGAGCCCAGGTTGGCCGGCTTCAGGAACAGCGGCAGGCCCAGGGCCCTGAGGCCGTCCAGCACGCCTTCCCGGTCCCGCTGCCAGCCTTCTTCGGTGAGGCCCTGGAAGGGCACCACCGGCAGCCCCTCGGAAGCCCAGATGCGCTTGGTGATCCACTTGTCCAGGCCCGCGGCCATGGCCAGCAGGCCTGCTCCGGTGTAGGGGCGGTGCAGGGTGTCCAGGAAGCCCTGGATCTGGCCGTCCTCGCCGCCGGCGCCGTGGATGGCGTTGAAGAACACCTCGGGCAGCGGCTCGTGCTCGGCGCCGCGCTCCAGGGGCAGGAACGGATGCTCGCTGCGCTCCGGCAGCTCGCCGCGGCTGAGCCGGGCCATGGGATCGCCCTGCAGCACCCATACGCCGTTGCGGGCGATGCCGATGGGGCGCACGGCGAAGCGCTCCGGATCCAGGTTGGCCGCGATGGCGCGAGCGGATACGATGCTCACTTCGTGTTCGGGGCTTTCGCCCCCGAACAGGAGACCGACGGAAACTTGGGCGTGTGTCATGGCATAAGCTTAAACTAAGTGTCCCACCATCCCCAGGAGTTCCATTGCGCGTTGCCATCTACCCCGGTTCCTTCGATCCCGTCACCCTCGGTCACCTGGATCTCATCAAGCGGGCGGAAAAGTTGGTGGATCGGCTGGTGGTGGCGGTGCTGCACAATCCCGCCAAGACCTGCGCCTTTTCCGTGGCCGAGCGGGTGGACTTCCTTCGGGAGCTCATGGCCGACGAGGCCCCGCACGTGGAGATCACCACCTTCCACGGCCTGCTGGTGGACTTCGCCAAGCTGCAGGGCGCCCACTTCATCGTCCGCGGCGTGCGGGCCTTTTCCGACTTCGAGTACGAGTTCCAGATGGCCCTCATGAACCGCAAGCTGGCCCCGGACCTGGAAACGGTGTTCCTCATGCCCAAGGAGGAGAACAGCGTGGTGAGCAGCCGCATCGTCCGCGAGGTGGGCGCCATGGGCGGGGACATCTCCGGGCTGGTGCCGGAGATGCTGCTGGAGCGCATCTCCTCCCGGCTGAAGAACCCGGCCCAGCTGGGGTAGCTACTGGCCGGGCGTGGGCTCCACGTGCTCGGCGTCCAGCTGGTAGATGGAGCACAGGAAGGTGCCTTCCCAGCGCTCCTTCACGTGCAGGCGCCCCACCACCGTGACCGGGGTGTCCATGAGCACCTTGGTGGGCGTGTCGATCTTGAGCACTTCCACCACCTCGTGCAGCTCCGGGGGGATGCCGAAGCAGCAGGTGTTCTGGGTGCGCATGAGCATGAATTCCGTGACCAGGTGATTGTGGATCCGCACCGGCAGCATGAAGCCGCTGAGGCTCACCTCCTGGCCGTCCATGCGGCGGATGCCGCCGGGCAGGAAGCCCAGCACATGCCCGGGCTTGGCCTTGAACACCGCATCGGGCAGATGGAAGCCGGCCAGCACCTTGAACGAGGTGGCCAGCGGCGTGGCCGGACCGGCCGGGGTGGCAGCGCCCGGCGCCGGGGCCAGGGCCAGGGCAGCGGCGAACAGGAGGGGCGGGATGGAGAAGGGATGGGGGCGCACGCGCGGAACCTCGAATGGCGACCGGTCGTTCGGACTGGGCTCGCCCTCAGCATAGGCCCGGACCCCGGCCATGGCGAGGGGTTCCAGGAGCGATCGCCCCGCCCTGGATCGGAAAAGCCGGGAGGAAGGGCGCAGCGTCCCGCCCCGGGCCGGAAAAGGTGGGATGATGGGCGCATTCCCAGACAGGCCCACCCGTCCCCGAAAGGAAACGCCATGACCGACGCTCCGGCGCCCCCTGAAAGCTTCGGCGAGGCCGAATACGCCATGGAGGTGCCCCTGCCCTGCCCGCACTGCCACCAGCAGATCCAGTCGGTGATGATCGTTCGGCTGCTGCGCCTGCGGGTCAATTTCGTATCCACCCTGCCCCGCCGGGGTCATGTGGCCGCTTGCCCCCTGTGCCGGGGCATCCTGTCGGTGGGCCTGGGCGGCCTGTAGCGCGCCCCGCGGACCGGCCTGCGCCAGGGGCGGCCCGTCGGCCCACCGAACGCCGTGAACCCCAGGCGCAAAAAGATCCCGGCCACCTCCCGGAGCGGGTGGTCCGCACCAGGCGCGGCCCCTGGGCGGCTCGGGGGATCGGTCGCGGGATCGGTCACGGCCAGCAGGTCTCAGTCCAGCCGCTGGCCCAGCCAGCGCTGGGTGAGCGCCAGGCTTTCCCGGGTGACCTCGTGGCCCATGGCCAGTTCCTGGTATTCCACCGAGCGCAGGCCCAGGCCCGCCAGGGTGTCCCGGCTGGCCCGGCCGTGCCGGACCGGCAGGGTCGCGTCGTGCAGGCCGTGGACCACCAGGGCGTCCCGCTGCGCCAGGAGCGCCAGGAGCGGCCCGGGCTGGCCCTGCGGCACGGCCTCGGGCAGGATCCGGCCGCTCCAGGCCACCGCCCCGGCCACCAGATCCGGACGGGTCAGCAGCACGCTCATGGCCATGATGGCGCCCTGGCTGAAGCCCAGCAGGTAGACCCGCTCCGGATCGGCGCCATGGGCCCGGGCCGCCTCCGGGATGAAGTCGGCCAGCTGCTGGCGTCCGGCTTCGGCCTCGGCGGCGGCGTGCACCGGTCCGGCCGGCGTGAAGTCCACGTGGAACCAGCCGAAGGCGTTGGGCCCGAAGTCCAGGGGGCTGCGCACCACCAGCTTCGCGAACCGGGGGTCCAGCCCCCGGGCCAGGCCCAGGAGGCTGGTCTCATTGGCGCCCACCCCGTGCAGCAGGATGAGCAGGGGCGCCGGGCCCGGGCCCCGGGTCGGCTCGATCAACCAGGATTGCAGCGGTGCGAACGGCATGGGCGGACCTCGGGTATGATGAACGTTATAACATCACCCATGCGGGGCGGGCCGGTCCGGTGCCCCCGCCGCTCGGAAGTGGCAAGGGTCCGTCTGCGGGCCGCTGCCCGGAACGGAAGGGAACGACCATGCGCTGGATCCTGCTGATGCTGCTCACCTGCTGCTTCTGGGCCGGCGCCTTCATCGCCGGCAAGATCGGCCTGCGCACCGCCTCGCCCCTGGACCTGACCTATGCCCGGTTCCTGGTGGCGGTGGTGTGCCTGTTCCTGTATGCCCGGGCCCGGGGGCTCAGCCTGCGCATCGAGCGCCGTGCCTGGGGCGACATGCTGCTGCTCGGCCTGGTGGGCATGACCGGCTACCACCTGCTGTTCTTCCAGGCCCTGCGCTACACCACGACCATCAAGGCGGCCATGATCGGCGCCACCAACCCGCTCATCTCGGCCTGCCTGGCCGCCATGTTCCTGGGGGAACGCCTGGGCGGGCGCCGGATCCTGCTGATCCTGACCGCCCTGGCCGGGGTGCTGCTGACCATCAGCAACTGGCACCCCACCCTGCTGGTGCGCCAGGGGCCGGGCGTGGGCGACCTGATCATGGCCGCCGCCGTGCTGTGCTGGGCCAGCTACGCCATCCTGGTGCGCCGGCTGGTGCAGCGGCGCTTCGACCCCATCGTCACCACCTTCTACAGCTTCCTGTGCTGCGTCCTGATCCTCACCCCGGTCGAGGGGGTGGCGGTGCTGCGGCACGGCCTGGCCATCGACCTCCGTGGCTGGATGGCCATCCTGTACATGGGCGTGTTCCCCACCTTCATCGGCTACCTGGTGCAGCAGCAGGCCATCAAGCACCTGGGGGTGAGCCGCTCGGCGCTGTTCATCAACCTGGTGCCGGTGGTGGTCATGGTGCTGGCGGTGGGGGTGCTGCACGAAAGCTTCCTGCCGCTCAACCTGGTGAGCGCGGCCATGATCCTGCTGTCGGTGCTGGGCTGCAACCTGCTCAAGGCCTGAGGCAGGCTATTCGGCCCAGCCCAGCTCGGTCTGCATGGACGGCAGGTGCACCAGCAGGTGCCGGTGGGCGGCCATGGACAGCCCCGATTCGATGTTGATCAGGTGCACGCCCAGGTCGGCCAGGGGGTATTTCTTGCACTCGGCCAGCACCTTGGGCATCCAGACCTGCTGCAGCACCTCGTCCGGGGACACGGGCACGATGAAGGTCAGGATCTCGCCATCCGTGGGCGAGCTCATGGCCGTGCAGATCACCGCCTCCTGCAGCTTGCGGGCGAATTTCTCCGGCTCCGCGGCGGTCACGCTGCCGTACTTCTGCTTGAGATACTGACCGTTGGCCGCGTTGATCTGCTCGGCCACCCGGTTGACCGCGGCGTTGCTGGACGGCACGATCTGAGCCACCGCACTGATGGCGCCGGCGGCGACGATCCCCAGCACGCCGAGCAACCGCCGCATCTGCTGCATCCGTTGATCCCTCATGGCGCCCCCCGCAGGAAGCTTACCGCGCATCCGGCGGAACCCCCAACCGAGCTCCACCAGCATGCCGGACGAACCGCCATGGCGGGCGACTGACCGTTCATAGGTTCAACAAAACGAATGGTGTTTTTTTCACCCCATGCTATACCTGGGCCCCCCGTATGTCCGCGCCCGGTTCCGGGTTGAGGTTTGCCATGAAGCCGCTGAACCTGACGTTCCGCTTCCTCCTCCCCGTGCTCGCGGTCCTGTTCCTGGTGGCCACCCTCCTGATCTGGACCCTCAGCGTGGTCCAGACTCGCGCCATGGAGCAGTCCTTCCACAATGAGCTGACCACCCTGGCCACCACCTCGCGCTTCATGCTTCACAGCGCCGCCGAAGCCTACTGCAAGACCCGGGACATCACCTTCCACCGGGTGCTCCCCGACAGCACCGGCACGGGCCCGGCCGCGGGCTTCGAGCGGGACGCCCTGGCGGCCTTCGCCAAGGACCCGGCGCTGCAGGTGCTGAACCTGCAGTACCGCGACCCGGACGGCACGCCCCGGATGTATGTGCTGGCCCCGGCCCGGATCCAGGGGGAATGCGCCAGCTGCCACGCGGCCAACGGGATGGACGCCTTCAAGGATCGCAAGGACGGCGATCTGGTGGCCGCCTTCGGGGTCTCCAGCTCCACGGCCGGGCTGCACCGCTCGGTGGCCAACCTGCGCCTGCTGCTGGCCGGGGGCGGGCTGACGCTGCTGGTGGTGATCGGCCTGATCGTCACCTACTTCGTGCGCCGGAGCATCCTCATCCCCCTGTCCGCCCTGTCCCGGTCCATCAACCAGGTGGCCGGCGGCGATCTCACCGCCGACGCGCCGGTCCAGAGTGGCGACGAGATCGGCCAGCTGGCCGGCACCTTCAACGGCATGGTGGGGCAGCTGAACCAGTCCATGCGCCGGGTGCAGCTGGCCTCCACCCGGGTGGCCTCCGGCAGCGCCGAACTGGCCGCCAGCGCCGAGGAGATGTCCCGCACGGTGGATGAGACCGCCCGGGTGAGCGAAGGCCTGCAGGAGGCCGGCCGCGCGGTCCAGTCCCGGCTCCAGGGGCTGGACAGCAACATGGCGTCCGTGGCCGGGCACAACCAGCGCACCAGCGAGGCCTCGGAAGAAGCGGTGCAGGACGCGGACCGCGGCGTGGCGTCGGTCCAGGGCGCCACCCGGGAGATGGACGAGATCCGCTCGGCCACCGACCGGATCGTCCAGGCGGTGCAGGTGATCCAGGAGATCGCCAACCAGACCAACCTGCTGTCCCTCAACGCGGCCATCGAGGCGGCCAAGGCCGGCGAACTGGGCAAGGGGTTCGCGGTGGTGGCCGAGGAGGTGCGCAAGCTGGCCGAACGCAGCGCCGGGGCGGCCGAGGAGATCGCGCAGCTGGTGGTCCAGACCCAGAAGGCGGTCACCGGCGGCGTCCAGGGGGTGGGCGTGACCCGCCAGCACCTGGAGGCGATCCGCCGGCGCATCACCCAGGTGACCACCCGGGTCCGCGAACTGGACCAGCTGGGCCGCGACCAGGCCAGCACCAGCGCCCAGGTGGGCCAGGAAATGAGCCAGACCGCCGCCAGGCTGGACCAGAACGCCTCGGCCACCCTGCAGCTGGCCGCCACGGTCCAGGAGATCAGCCGCACCGCGGATGATCTGTCCCAGGTGGCCGAGGGCCTCCAGGACGTGGTCAAGGCCTTCCGGCTCAGGCAGGAATAGCGGTTCAGGCCGGATCCGCCCCGGGCAGCCAGAAGAAGAAGGTCGCCCCCGCCCCGGACGCTGCTTCCGCCCAGACCCGCCCCTGGTGCCGGCGCAGGATGCGCTGGACGATGGCCAGGCCGATCCCGCTGCCCTCGAATTCGGTGGCCGGGTGCAGGCGCTGGAAGGGGCTGAACAGCTTGCCGGCATAGGCCGGGTCGAAGCCCGCCCCGTTGTCCCGGACGAAGAAGGCCCGCTCCCCGCCGGGGGTGGCCGTGGCGCCCACCTCGATCCGGGGCGCCGGGGTGTGGGCGGTGAACTTCCAGGCGTTGCCCAGCAGGTGCTCCAGCGCCGCCTGCAGCAGCCGGCCGTCAGCCCGGACCCGCAGCCCGGCCTGGACCCGCAGCTCCACCCGGCGCTCCGGGGCGTCGCGCTGCAGGCCGTCCAGCACCTGCAGGCACAGTGCGCTCAGGTCCTGGTCGTCCAGCTGCAGTTCGTTCCGGCTGACCCGGGACAGCTTCAGCAGGTCGTCCAGGAGCTGGGACATGCGCTGGGCCCCCCTGCGGATCCGCGTCAGGTAGTCCAGTCCGGTGGCGTCCAGGAGCGCCGGGCAGTCCTCCAGCAGGGCCTGGCTGAAGCCGTCGATGCTGCGCAGCGGGCTGCGCAGGTCGTGGGAGACCGAGTAGCTGAAGGCCTCCAGTTCCTGGGTGGCGGCCTGCAGCTGGAGGGTCCGTTCTTCCAGGTGAAGGGTGGTCGCCTGCAGCTGGAGGGTGAGGGCCTGCACCTGATGCTCCAGCTCCGCGGACGACCGGTGCACGGCCTCCGCCCGCGGGTCGGTCGGCGGCGGCACGGCGGCTTCGGGTGAGCTTCCGGACAGGGGTGGGACCATGGCAGTTCCTCGGGATGGCGGCAGTCCTGTCTTACCGCCTTTTCCTCGCCATGACCATGAAAAAAGCCGCTAGCGGCGGGCCTGGTGGCCGCTCATGGCCGCCCCGGCCGCCGGGTTCATGCGGGCGCAGACCGGCGCGGCCAGGATGGAGATGCCGGTGACCACCAGGAAGGCCACGGAAAAGTCCCCCAGGTGCGGCACCGGGTGCCCGCTCAGGGCCATGGACGCGGCCAGGGCGGTGGAGGATACGCAGATGCCCATGGACAGCATCAGCTGCTGGAAGGTGGCGTAGAAGCTGGTGGCCGAGCTCATGCGTTCCGGGACGATGTCCGCGTAGGCGATGGTGTTCAGGGCGGTGAACTGCAGCGACTGGAAGAACCCGGCCACGAACAGCACACCGTTGATGGCCAGCACCGGCCAGCCCGGGCGGAACGCGGCGCAGACCGCCAGGCAGGCCGAGGCGATGAGGGCGTTCCACACCAGGGTGTCCCGGAAGCCGAACCGGCGCAGGATCGGGGTGGTGACGGTCTTCATGAGGAAGGAGCCCATGGCGGTGGTGAAGGTGATCAGCCCGCTCCGGGCGGCGCTGTAGCCGAAGCCGATCTGCATCATCATCGGCAGCAGGAACGGCAGCGCGCCTCCGGTGATGCGGGTGAGGGACCCGCTGATCACCGAGATGCCGAAGGTGGGGGTGCGCATCAGCCCGAAGTCCAGGATCGGATGCAGGAACCGGCGGGCATGCCACACGTAGCCCAGCCCCGCCAGCAGCCCGACGCCCAGGATGAGGCCGGTGACCCGGCGCGATTCGCCCCCGCCGCGGCTGGCCATTTCCAGGCCGTACATCAGGCCGGACAGGGAGACCGAGGACAGCAGGAAGCCGCGCAGATCGAACTGCCCCGGGTCCGGTTCCCGCACGTCCTCGATGAACACCGTCGCCAGGTAGATCCCCAGGATGCCGATGGGCACGTTCAGGAAGAAGATCCAGCGCCAGGACAGGTAGGTGACGATGAAGCCGCCCAGGGGCGGCCCCAGCACCGGCCCGATCAGGGCCGGCACGGTGAGCCAGGCCATGGCCGACACCATGTCCCTCCTGGCCACGGTGCGCAGCAGCACCAGCCGCCCCACCGGCACCATCATGGCGCCGCCCATGCCCTGGAACAGCCGGGCCGCCACCAGGAAGCCCAGGCTCCGGGACTGGCCGCACAGGATGCTGCCCAGGGTGAACACGATGATGGCGAGCCGGAAGATCCGGCGGGCGCCGAAGCGATCGGCGAAATAGCCGCTGGCCGGGATGAACAGCGCCAGCCCCAGCATGTATGAGGTGAGGGCAGCGCTCATGTGCAGCGGCGAAACCTGGAAGTTGCGCGCCATGGTGGGCAGGGCCGTGGCCAGGACCGTGGAATCCAGCTGCTCCATGAACATCGCGCTGGCGATGATCAGGGCGGTGGTGCGGAAGCCGTGCTTCGGGCTGGAGGGTTCCGGGGACGGGTCAAGCAGTGCCATGGGCTTGATCTTACCTTGCCTGCCAGCCCCCCTCGCGCGCCGCGCTGCCACGGCGCGGCGGTTCCGTTGCTACCATGGAGGCCACGGGGGCGCGATGCAGCAGGGCGACATGGGAATCGAAGCGCAGGATCTGTCCGTCAAGGAGCTGTCCCAACTGTCCCATCGGGTCCAGTCCGAGCCGGCGCCCCGGGTGCGGGCGGTGATCTTCGATCTGGACGGCACGCTCATCGACAGCGAGCCCAACTACTTCCTGGCCGACCGGGAGCTCCTGGGCCGGTACGGGGTGCCCTTCACCGAGGCGGAGAAGCGCCGCTACATCGGCAGCAGCAACCTGGCCATGATGGAGGACTTCGTCCAGCGCTACGGCCTGCAGGTGGCGCCGGCGGCTCTGGCGGCGGAAAAGAACGAGCTGTACCTGCGGATCGCCGAAGCCCACACCCCGGTCTTCCCGCAGATGCGCCGCTTCCTGGACCTGCTGGTGGCGCACCATGTCCCGGTGGCGGTGGCCTCCGGCTCCGGCCTCGAGGTGATCCGCCGCCTGGTGAAGCAGGTGGGCCTGGACGGACCGTTCGCGCACCTGGTTTCGGCCGACGAGGTTGCCCACGGCAAGCCGGCCCCGGACGTGTTCCTGGAAGCCGCCCGGCGGCTGGGCGTGGCGCCGACGGCGTGCCTGGTGGTGGAGGACGCCTGCCCCGGCGTGGAGGCCGCCCACCGGGCCCACATGCGCTGCATCGCCGTGCCCACCCTCACCGATCCGCCCCTGCCCGCCACCTTCGGCCTGGCCGACCTGCTGTTCCCCGAAGGCATGGACAGCTTCGACCCGGACCGGGCCTGGGCGTGGGTGCAGGGGCAATGCTAGTGTAGGCCGCCAGAAATACATGTACCATCCAGGCCCAGTGCTTCCATCCGATGGTGGTCAGGCTTTCGTGTTGATGAGCCACTTGATTCCGCCGT
>Ga0302283_1003731_pt1 | contig 11663 bp, 12 predicted proteins | sample III_Fen_E1_4_FD_198770 | JGI IMG/M metagenome (GOLD analysis project Ga0302283, IMG submission 198770) | Peat permafrost microbial communities from Stordalen Mire near Abisko, Sweden - III_Fen_E1_4 | ecosystem: Environmental > Terrestrial > Soil > Wetlands > Permafrost | place: Sweden: Abisko...
AGACGCGCGCGGCATCCCCGGCGGCGAGCGACCGCGAGACTCCATGCTCGACGCGTCCGACCCGCCCGGGCCAGGCTTCCCGGGCGCCGGCGAGCACCTCGAGGGGCCCGTCCAGCAGCACCGCCGTGTCGCCGACGCGCAGGGCGAGCCGATCGTTGCCGGCGAGCTGGAGCCTGCCGGCGAGGGTGACGCGCACGCCGGAGACGGCGCCCGAGGGCAGCTCGCCCGGCGGCCCGAGCTGCCGGCGGGCGGCGCGCGCGCCGCGGCGGGCCGCGAGGCGCGGGCGCAGCCAGGCGCGAGCGAGGCCGGCGAGGACGAAGACGGCGAGCGACAGGCGCCAGACGGTGGCGCCGTGCGCGAGGAGCCAGACGAGAACGGGGGTCATCGCGAAGCCTCGCCCCAGCATGACGCGGCGGGCGGCGGGCGTCACGCCCGGGGGGGCTCACTTGATGGAGAAGTCGAGGTTCATCGGCTTGCCGTTGCGCACCACGTTCGCGGTCAGGTGGTCGGCGCGGAGCAGCTTGCTGTACGCCTCCAGCATCTTCGCGGGGTCGTTCATCTCGAACCCGTTGATGCTGGTCAGGCGGTCCCCGTTCTCGATGCCCAGGTTGCCGAGGAGCGAGCCGGGCTTGATGCCCTGGAGCTTCAGCCCCACCACGCGATCGCCCTCCTTCTCGGGGGTGACCCGGACCTTCATCAGCTCGGCCGGGTTGGCGATGAGCGCGTCGACCGCGGACCTCTCCACCTCGAACTCGTGCTCCCCGGTCCGGCGGATCTTGCCGTCGTTGGGGCCCGCGGGCGGCGGCGGGGGCCCGCCTGCCCGGGCGGGAGGCTTGTAGCCGAGCTCGAGCTGGCAGCGCATGCCGTTGGGCGCGGTGAGCCAGACGCGGTCCCAGGAGCGGCGGTCCCTGTCCCCCGGCTCGATCGCGTGCTGGCTGCCGATGAAGTCGACCTTCCCCCCGAAGAACTCCTCGCCGCGGCGCCGCAGCACCGTCTTGCCGTCGGGCCCGGTGAGGGCGGCGAAGGACCAGTCGGGATCCTCGGAGCTGGCGATGATCACCGCGCGGATCACGTCACAGGGGGGATCGCGGTAGGGGTCCGCGCCGGGCGAAACGTCGTGACCGGGGGTGTCGGCGGTGGGCGGGTGGAGCACCCAGGAGGAGTCGAAGGGATTGCGATCGAGGATGGCCTTGGCGTGGATGTCTCGATCGCTCCCGACCAGGGGCAGGAAGGCGGCGCCGATCGGTCGCGCCGGCGGCATGGCGCTCGCGGGCGCCAGGAGCGCGCCCACCAGCTTGGTCAGACCCGACGCCTGGAAATACGCGGCAACGCCGAGCATCAGGCAGATCACGAGCGCGGAGTAGCGCTTGGCGAGCGCATCGAAGCCCATGGCGTCGCCGATTGCGAGCGTCGTGCCAGCGCCGCGGGCGCGCCGCACACGGCGCACGAGGGGCGGAAGCGAGGCGCGGTCACGCCAAGCTGGCCGCGGGCGCCGCCGGCGCGGGGCGACGCCTGCCAACGTGGCAATCGATCCCTGAAAGCGGAGACGCCCGAGAGCCGGCCCTCAGCGGGGCGCCGCCTCCACCGCGAGCGGGATCGGGCCGTGCGCCGCGAGCGCCTCCACCAACCAGGACGGCGCGATCTGGCCGAAGCGCTCGCTCGCGGGCACGGGCAGCCCGACGTCGGCGAGCTCGGCGGGGAGGGCGATGAAGTCGTGGGGAATGACGATATCGATCTCGGGCGGCCCGCCCCGCCCCAGCTCGGGTGACCCGCCGCGGGTGAGCAGCACCTCGATGCGGCGGACGCCGGCGCCGCGGGCGATGCGCAGGAGGTGGAGGAGCGCGCTCCCCTCCACCTCGCGGTCGACCGAGACCGAGAGGTCCACGTCGGCCTGGCCCTGCTCCTCGGCCCAGCCGAGGGACGCCTGGGCGAGGGCGCGGTTGAGATCGGCGGCGACGTGGAGCGCGCCCTCCGGCGAGTCGAGCGCGGTGAGCCGGGCCACCCCGCGCCCGTCGACGGCGATCACGTCGCGGGTGACCTGGAGCGCGGTGGCGCGGTGCGGGGCGAAGGCCCGCGCATCGAGGGCGTCACCGGGCGGCGGATCGAGCCGCGCGAAGAGGGCGAACTGCGCGCCCAGCTCGGCCCGCAGCTCGGCGCGCTTCTCGGCGAAGCGGCCGTGCTGGAGGAAGTCCCCGGCGGCCCCGAGCGCGATGGCGATGGCGAGGAGGGCGGTCCCGGTGCGCGGGTGGGTGATGACCTGGAGCGGGCGCAGGCGGGAGAGGCGCAGGGTCTCCACCGCGGCGAGCACCGCGAGCGAGGCGACGGCGACGGGGACGGTGGCCTCGCGCTCGGCCTGCGCGGCCAGGATCGCGGCCACCCGGGCGGCGCGCGTCGGCGACTCGGCCCAGAGGCTGGCCTCGAGCGCCTCGATGCGGGTGATGCCCGCGGCGACGGCGAGCCCCACCGCCAGGAGCCCGGCCGCGGCGCGCTCCAGCTCGTCGCGCGCGGCGGTCTCGCCGTGGATGGTGGGGAGCGTCACGCTCGAGGCCACCGCGACGGCGGCGACCCCCGCGATCAGGGCGCCCGACGGCGCGCCCAGGATCGCCGCCGCCCCCGCGAGGAGGAACAGCCCGGCGGCCGCGGCCAGCGCCTCGCGACGACGCACCCCGAGCGCGCCGGGGAGCGTGGTGGTGGCGCCGGCCATCCCCGAGACGCCGGGCATCGCCGCGACCGAGAGGAAGAGCAGCGCCGCCGCCGAGAAGCCCAGGAACCGCGGAGCGTTCGCCTCGTGGGTGCCCTGGTTGAAGACGGTGAGCTGGTCGAGCGCCGGGGCTGCCGGCACGTGGCGGAGGATCGCCCTCCAGTCCACGTAGGTGGCGAAGGCGCCCTGGAGCGCGGGAGCGAGGGCGATCCAGAAGGCGGCGTTCGTCGCCTCCCCGGTGGCGGCGCGCGCGCGCGCGACGGACGTGAGCGCGAAGGCGGCGAAGGGGTACCAGAGGACGATCAGCCACTGCCCCCAGCCGCCCATGGAGATCCACTCGACGACGTCGTGCCGCTCCGATCCGCCGTACCCGACCGCGACCACGCCCGCGAAGCCGAGCACCAGGATCGCCGCGTGGAGCGACAGATAGCGGGTGAGCGACTGCGCCCCGGGCAGCGCGGCCACCCGCGCCTCTTCGCCCTCGGGATCCGCCACGAGCACGGTCTCCGCGGTGGCGACGGTGATCTCTTGCAGAGAAACCGAGAGCCGGGGAGCGATCGCCAGCGCCGGAGCGGCGATCCCGGTGAAGGCGAGGTCCCCGGCCTCGATCACCGCGGCCATCGAGGCGAAGCGATCCTCGGGCGCCTTGGCGAGGAGGCGGGCCACCAGCGCCTCCACCGCCTCGGGGGCGGCGGCGCCCACGTCCTCGAGCCGCGGCGGCGGCTCGTGGACGTGCTGGTGAACCAGCTCCGCGAAGGCCTGCGACGCGAACGGGGCGCGTCCGGCCAGCATCTCGAAGAGCATCACCCCCAGCGCGTACTGGTCGGTCCGCGCGGTGATGCCGGCGGCCCACCACTGCTCGGGGGCCATGTACGCGGGCGTGCCCAGCGGCACGCCGGTGCCGGTGAGCTTCATCGGCGCGTCGCCGGGACCGAGCGTGTCCACCTTGGCGATGCCGAAGTCGAGCACGCGCACCCGCGCCGCCCCGCCGGCGCCGACGGCGCGCTCGAGGAAGACGTTGTCCGGCTTGAGATCGCGGTGGACGACGCCGGCGGCGTGCGCGGCGCCGAGGGCGTCGGCGACCGCCCGGGTGATGCGCCACGCCTCGCCGAGGGGGACCGCGCCGAGGCGCTCGATCTCTTCGCGCAGCGAGGCCCCCTCCAGGAGCGACATCACCAGGTAGGGCCGCCCATCGTCGAGCTTGCCCACGGCGAAGACGTCGATGATCCCGGCGTGGTGGATCTCGTTGACGACGCGGGCCTCGCGCTCGAAGCGCAGGGCCATCGGCTCGTCGTCGGCGAGCGCGCGGCGCAGCACCTTGATGGCGACGCGCCTCTTGATGGTCGGCTCCTCGGCCGCGTACACCGTGCCCGCGCCGCCCTGCCCGAGCTGCCGCTCGATCCGGTAGCCGCCCACCATGGCCCCCGGGCCGAGCTTGCTGTGCGGGGGCTCGCTCATCGTGCGTCGGGGCCATGGTAGCCCGAGCCGAGGCGCCGCGACCTACCGGCCGTCCTGCGGGTCGTGGACGCAGCGCACCCAGAGCGGATCGCGCTGCCCGTCGCGGTGCGCCCGCCCGTCGTCGAAGCCCACGTACCAGGCCGTGTCATCGGCGTCCGTGCGCGAGGTCCAGAACAGGTCCGCCGGCGTCTCGGGGAACGCCGCCTGATCCACGCAGGGGATGCAGTAGTGACGCGAGCTGCCCCCGCCGAAGAGGCCACCCGGCTTGTAGCGGATGCCGATCAGCTCCTGGGGCGAGGGCAGGCGCCAGCCGCGGAGGCCCCCGAGGGTGAGGTCGGCGCAGTACTGGACGGCCTCCGGCTGCGGCAGCCGCGTGGTGACGTGGCGCTGCCAGAGCCTGTGGCCGGTGCGGGTGTCGTCGACAATCTCGGGCGTGACGGTGTAGCGCCCCACGTCGACGCAGAGCGGATCGCAGGCGCCGGGCGCGCACTCGGCGGCGCTGCCTGCGCCCCCGGTCGCCTCGCCCCCGGGCGCGGCGGCGGCCACCGTGCACCCCGCCGGGGAGAGGGCGGCGGTCATGCAGAGAGGCAGACACGAGGCGCGACGCAGCCCGGGTGCGAACATCGAGACCTCCCCTCCGCGAAGGGTTGGGCGCGGGCTGTCCGGGCGCAATCGGGCTCGCGCCGACGGACCGGGGTTGCCATCATCCCCCGATGAACGCGCTCGCCAGCCTCGCCGCGCTCGTCGCGCCGCTCGAACCGGCCGCCTTCTTCGCCCGCTACTACGAGAAGGAGCCGGTCCACCTTCCCCGGGGCCTCCCCGAGGCCGACCCGCCGCTCCTCACCCACGACGCCCTGCTCGCCGCGCTCGGTGGGCTGCCCGCGCTGCCCGAGGGCCTCGTCGCCTTCCCCGAGCAGGTGGGCGTCGCCGACCTGGGAGCGCTCCTTGCCGACCCGCGGAGCCTGCGGGACTACCTCGACGCGGGGCACCCCCTGGTGTGGAACCGGGCGCGCGGCGTCTCGCCGGCCATCGACGCGCTCGCCTCCTCCCTCGCCGAGGCCCTGGGCGCTCACGTCTGGCCCAACGTCTACGCCACGGGGACCGCCGGGACGCCGTTCTCCATGCACTTCGACAGCCACGAGGTGCTGGCGGTGCACTGCGCCGGGCACAAGGAATGGACCATCTCGGCGCTGCGGGTCGATCGCCCGCTCGACGCCGCCGCCATGGAGCCCGCCGTCCGCCAGGCCCAGGTAGCCCGCCGCGCCGAGGCCGAGGCGCGCCCTCTCCTCCGCTTCACCGTCGGCCCGGGCGACGTGGTCTACGTCCCGCGGGGCCAGTTCCACAACGCCGTCGCCAGCGCGGGCCGGTCGCTCCACGTCACCTTCGGCATCCGCCAGCTCACCGGGCTCGACGTGATCGAGCTGCTCGGGCGCGAGGCGCTCGCCGACCCGCTCTTCCGCGAGTTCCTCCCCCCCGCCGCCGCCGATCCCGACGGCGCCCAGGCCGCCGCCTGGCTCGCCCAGGTCGCCGCCCGCCTCCGCGACGAGCTCGCCGGCGACGGCCTCCCGCGCGCCCTGGCGGCCGCCCGCGCGCACCTCGTTCGGCGCTCGGGGCCGCCCTCCGCGATCGGGGGTTGAGGTCCGGCCCGCGGTGCTGGTACGGTTTTCCGGGGCGGCGCTGACGTTCGCCGCGAGGATCCATGTCCGCACTGTTCGAGCTTTCGGGCGAGATCGAGATCTTCTGTTACCCGTCCGGAGCCGGGACCCGGGCCAGCATCCCGTTCTTCGACGCGGTCACCATCGGCGACCGCCTCTCGCTGGTGTTCACCCCCGGCGACGGCTCGAGCGCTCCTTACTCGCTCAAGGTGTTCTCGCCGAGCGGCGCCAACATCCTCGACTCGATGGTGCGGGACCTGCCCACGGGCACGCCGCAGAGCCCGCCGCCGATCGAGTTCGTCGTGTCGACCAAGGGCGTGTACCGCATCGAGATCCGGGAGCTGCGGGGACGCAGCCGGGGTGAGGTCAAGCTGCGGGTGGGGTAGGGGGGCGTTGAGTCGCGGGCCTGGGGCGACGACCCCAGGCCGTGAGAGCTTCAGGGCGTCCCTGGAGGCGACGGCTCAGGGCTGGCACGACGTTTGGCACGTCGACGTAAGCCCGCTTGTGCGTACCACGCGGCGCCCACGAATCCAGCGTCGCTGGAGTCCCTCTGCGCAGGCGCTGGCGGACGTGACGGCGGCGGAGGCCGCGGCCCAGGGGAGCGCGGCGAAGGCGTCGGGCTCGGGCAAGGAGCGGCACGCGGCCGAGGTGCGGATGCACGAGGCGGGGGCGCGCATCGCGGGCGCGGGCGCGCCGGCGTTTGCGACGAATGCGACGGTGAGGGCGCTGTTCGTGGCGCTCAAGGTGAAGAAGAAGGCGTAGCGCAGGCCGCGTCCGTCCGGCCGGGGGTTGGTCGGGCGGGCGCGGATCTGCACTCCCGGTGGCGTCGTGAGTCGCATCGCCTTACGCCCTACCTCGTGTCTACCCTGACGATGAGCAGCAAGGGCCAGCTCACGGTTCCGCGAGAGCTGCGCGAGAAGCTCAAGCTGCGACCTGGCTGCCAGGTCGATGTGCGCGTGGACGAGGAGGGGCGGCTGATCCTCACGCCCGTGCTCTACGAACCCGAGGAGCTCCTCGCGCGGCGGCCTCCCAAGCCCGGGCGCGTCGCTTCCATCGAGGAGATGGAGGTGGGCATCCGGAAGGGGGCCGCGCGTGGTCGCCTTTGACACCAACGTCGTGGTCCGGCTCCTCGTCCGCGACGATGCCGCGCAGGCGAAGAAGGCCGAGCAGACGTTCCTCCGCCATGCTCGCGGCGACGGGGTTTTCCTGCCGCCCGTCGTGGTCGTCGAGACGGCGTGGGTGCTCGCGTACACGTACGAGCTGAGCCGGAAGGCGATCCATGAGCACCTGCTGTCGCTGATCCGCACCCGCGGGGTCGTCGTCCATGGGCGCGCCGCTGTGAACGAGCAAGGAAGCTTTCTCAATTTCTTCAATGGTGCCCAAAGCTACAACGGGGCGCCCAACCCAAGCTGGTACTACAATGGATCTGGCCAGCGACAGTACTTGCAGTTCGATTTCATCTGGGCGTTCGCCAACGCCAAGCCAGCGAAGAAGCCGTGATTGACGTGCTGCGCCTGTCCTGCGCCTGCCCCATGGCTCGCGCGTGACGTTTAAGCGGTCGCGATAAGGCCAGCCTCATCGCGACCGCTAGCGCGCCGTAAGGCTACCCGGGCTGTTGTTGGCGCTCACTTCTTCGGCGCCGCGATCAGCCGCAGCAGCCTGGCTGGGTCGGTGTCCGTCCCCAGGAGGTCGACGACCCACGACCGCGCGGTTCTTGATGGCCAGGGCGACTCCGGCGTCGTCCGGCTTCCAGTCCGAGAGCTCGAAGTCGTCCAGGGTGCTGGGGACGAGGTACTCGTCCGCCGTCCCCGCACCGGCCGAGCCCAGCAGCCCTCCTCGGCCTGAAGTCGCCGCCGGGCGGGCGGAACAGCAGCGACACGGGGCCAGCGCGGCCGTGGTCGCACCTTGAGAGGACCACCGCTTGCACTGGTGGTGACGGCGAGTTCGAGGTCGTGTATCGGGCGTAGCGGACGGCCTCATCGTGGCCCCGACCTCGCTTATGCCTCGCTTACGCCTCGCCTGCGAGGGACCAGCGACGGCCGAAGGGCTCAGCGGCGCGGCGACGTGACGCTGCAGTCGAGCGGTCCCCCGTCGTGTCCACAGCGGAGAGCGGCCAGTGGACGCGCAGTTCCCGCAAAGAGGCATGATTCGCACGCTGCAGGGCGCGTCGATTTGGCGAACCCAACCCGGGCGCGCGAGATCACGCCCGTGGGGGCCAGAAGGCCGCGAGCGTCGAGGGCCATCACGTCGGCTCGCTCGTTCGCATGGCCGGTGGAGAGGTCGCTGGCGTGCTCCTCGCTAGCGCCCCCCCCGCCATGCGCGCACAAATGTGGATCGGAGTCGGACTCGTTCTTTCTCTGCTCTTCTGGGTTCTGCCCGCTGAGGCCGGTGCGCCGCTCGAGTGGATCGCGTCGCGTGCGAGCGGGCTGGTCGCCGCGGGGTCGCAGGTGCCGACGGAAGTCAGTCGGCATCGGACCGAGCTCCCGAACGGGTCGGTGTACGAGTACGACTACTCCTTCCGGGCGACGCTCCGGATCCTCAAGCCTGACGGTGAGGAGCAGCTCGAGGAGGCGACCTGCTACATCAAGAGCGACAAGAAGCCGCCCGCAAAGGGGGAGCAGACGCCGCATGCGGGCCCGCAGGTGGTGGAGGGCGTCTGCGCCGCGGGGACGCTGATCGCGGCGGGGCTCGCTTGCGAAGAGGTGGGAGGCGTCTGCGTCGCGGGGGGCGCGCTGGTCTTCCCCCTGTTCTGCGCCGCCGCCGGCGCCGGCTGCTTCGTGGTGGTCGGCGGTGTGATGGCTGGGGCGATCCAGGCAGGTGTCTGCAAACCTCCTGCTCCTCCGCCGGCCGCGCCGCCCCCCAGCTCGTTGCTCTTTGGGGACATCACGCCGGGCTCGGATCGGGCGCCCCAGTTCACCCCGGTGGGTGGGGCGGCCGACGCCATCCCGGAAGGGGAGTCCTGGTGGGACGCCCTGCAGGAGGCTATCCGGCAGTCGATCGACCAAGGGTCCCTGGGAAGGGACAACGCCGGCAACGGTGTGGCCCCGGATAACGGGGCCATCACCAACGGCGTCAGCGGAGCGCCGCGGAACGAGGGGGGTGATGTCCCCACGCCTGATCCCAACGACGACCAGGGCTCGCCTGCTCCTGACGTCGGGGGTGGAGAATGATCGGCCCGTACTGGAGGATTCTCGTCGTTGGACTGGCGGCGGCTCTGATCGCGGGGGGTAGCTCTTACGTCCTGGAAGACGTCCTCGCCCTCACTCCGCACACCGTGCCCTATACCCTCGCGAAATTTGGCATCATGATCGTCCTGATCATGCCACTGTTGGTGTGGGCGCAGAGGTCCTTCTCGAACAAGGAGAACCCTCCTCCCCCCTGACGCCCGAGCACCGCGCAAGGCCGATATTACGCCGCCCGGGTGAGTTGGGCGCTGGGCACTCTGTCGCCGGTGGCCACGATCCGCGTCCAACCGTTGACGACCGTGTTACATGCCTGGAGCAGCCCGCGATGCGAGGAATGGTCACGACGCCCTTGGGCCCGTGGCTGCTCGCGCATCGAGCGCCCGCTCTCGACCGGACCCAGGGTCGTCAACGACACGTCCGAGCACGAGGCGGCCGGCTCGAGCCTGGGCCGACCCGACCCACGTTGGCCCCGCCGAACTCCGAACTGGCCGGGCCGACCCGACCCACGTTGAGCCGCCTGCGCGATCGGCCATCGGGACGCGTGCCCGCCGGGGAAGTATGCCCGCCGCACCGAGCACGGCCACGATGCCCTTCGTCGGGCAATTACCTTCCAGCGTCCGGCAGTCGCCTTCCAGCGTCCGGCATGCGCCTTCCAGCGTCCGGCATGCGCCTTCCAGCGTCCGGCAGTCGCCTTCCAGCGTCCGGCATGCGCCTTCCAGCGTCCGGCATCCGCCTTCCAGCGTCCGGCAGTCGCCTTCCAGCGTCCGGCATGCGCCTTCCAGCGTCCGGCATCCGCCTTCCAGCGTCCGGCATGGGCCTTCCAGCGTCCGGCATCCGCCTTCCAGCGTCCGGCATGGGCCTTCCAGCGTCCGGCATCCGCCTTCCAGCGTCCGGCATGCGCCTTCCAGCGTCCGGCAGTCGCCTTCCAGCGTCCGGCATGCGCCTTCCAGCGTCCGGCATGCGCCTTCCAGCGTCCGGCATGCGCCTTCCAGCGTCCGGCATGCGCCTTCCAGCGTCCGGCATGCGCCTTCCAGCGTCCGGCATGGGCCTTCCAGCGTCCGGCAGTCGCCTTCCAGCGTCCGGCATGCGCCTTCCAGCGTCCGGCATGCGCCTTCCAGCGTCCGGCATGCGCCTTCCAGCGTCCGGCATGCGCCTTCCAGCGTCCGGCATGGGCCTTCCAGCGTCCGGCTGTCGCCTTCCAGCGTCCGGCTGTCGGCAGTCGCCGTCGTGCCCTTGCCTCCTTCGCTCCCAGCGTGCCCTCGGGGTCCCACCTCCACGTCGACGCGGCAGCGTACCACGCGCCCCGCCCCCTCTCCCCGATCGACCCCCCGCCGCCCCCACGCTACTCTCCTCCTCCATGCACCGCCTCCACTCCCCCCGTCGCCTCGGCGTGGCCCGCGCGGCGCCTCCCGCCGAGCCGCTGGGGAGCCTGCGCGGCATCTGGGGCCGGGCGTACCTCGATCTCGAGCCCTTCCTCGACCTCTCCCGCCTCGCCGCCGTCGACGAGGAGATCGCCCTCGGGCTCGCCCAGGTCGAGGTGGGGTACACGGGGGGCAGCCACAAGTGGATGGGCATCGTCCCGCCCTCGCTCGCGGACGAGCCGTACGTGGACTACGGGCAGGTCATCGCCGGGATGAGCCGCGAGGAGTTCGCCCGGCTGGTCTCCCTGGCGGACGATCCGGCGGCCTTCGATCTCGACCGGCAGAAGGACTACGAGCTGGGCGAGGAGCGCGCCCATCCGCTCTCGCACCGGCAGATGCTCTGGCTCAAGTACCGCCACGGGGTCTATTTCCCGTGGAAGGTGTTCTACGAGCTCATCCCCACCGCCGGCTGGGAGGACAAGAGCACCGGCGCGGGCAAGCGCTTCACCGAGGAGGCAGAGGAGCACTTCCCCGGGCTCATCGAGCTGGTGAAGGGGCTGCCGTTCAGCGAGATCGGGCGCTGCAACATCATGGGGCTGGAGGCCAACGACCACGGCACCGTGCACCACGACCGCAGCGACGACGCCAAGGTGGCGGCCGATCACTTCATCACGCTCTGTCCGCGCGGCGACAAGCGCCTCTTCCTCTGGGACGAGGAGGAGCGGCGCAAGGTGGAGGTGCGCGGTCGCGCCTACTGGTTCAACGACAGCGACTACCACGGCGTCGAACCCGATCCCTTCTTCCGCTACTCGGTGCGCGTCGACGGCTTCTTCCGTCCCGAGTTCCTCCAGCACCTCCGCCGGGTGATGGCGTTCTGAGGGAGTGTCGATGGGGCTCTGCCCCCAAACCCTTGGGGCTGACGATGGGGGCTCTGCCCCCAAAACCTTGGGGCTGAGGGCTCCGGGCGCGCCCCGCGCGGCGTTGAGATCAGCGCTGGGCAGGTGTAGGGTGGCCGTCCCGCGCATGAGCACCGCCCTGCCGCAGCAAGCGTCGTACGGGGTGGTCGGCCGCTACGCCGTCTTCGACGAGATTGCCGCGGGGGGCATGGCGACGGTTCACCTCGGCAGGGTGGCCGGGGCGGGCGGGTTCTCGCGGGTGGTGGCGATCAAGCGGCTGCACCCGCAGTTCGCCAAGGACGGCGAGTTCGCGGCGATGTTCATGGACGAGGCGCGGCTGGCGGCGCGCATCCACCACCCCAACGTGGTCCAGACGCTCGACGTGGTCACCGTCGACGCCGAGCTGC
>Ga0302283_1003743_pt1 | contig 11642 bp, 5 predicted proteins | sample III_Fen_E1_4_FD_198770 | JGI IMG/M metagenome (GOLD analysis project Ga0302283, IMG submission 198770) | Peat permafrost microbial communities from Stordalen Mire near Abisko, Sweden - III_Fen_E1_4 | ecosystem: Environmental > Terrestrial > Soil > Wetlands > Permafrost | place: Sweden: Abisko...
GCCAGCACCGCCCCGGCGGTGACGCTTTCGGCGAGCTCGCTTACGTTTGCCGCAACCATGGTTGGAACCCCGACCGCGGCCCAGGTCCTGACGGTGAAGAACTCGGGCACTGCGGCCTTGACGTTGACTTCGGAAACCGTAACCGGAACCAACGCGACATCGTTCCTGAAGTCCGCCACGACCTGTGGCGCTTCGCTCGCCGTGGGAGCCTCGTGCACCGTGTCTGTTGAATTCAAACCCCTGTCGACGGGCGCGCTGGCGGCGGCGCTGGCGATTGCCGACAATGCGACAGGTTCGCCACAACAGGTGAAGCTCAGCGGCACCGGAACCGCTCCGGCTGTCACCCTGACACCCGCGTCAATTGTCTTTCCAGCCACGATCACGGGCGCAACCAGCGACGCGCAACTTGCCACGCTGAAGAATTCGGGCACGGCGGCCTTGACCCTCAAATCGATCGCGCTGGGCGGCACAAGTGCCACCTCCTTCCTTTGGTTGGGAGACTGCGGAGCCTCGCTCGCGCCGGGAGCTTCCTGCTCGTTGTATGCCGCATTCAAACCGGCTTCGGCCGGGGCGCTCGCGGCAACCCTGATCATTACGGACAATGCCGCCGGATCTCCGCATAAGGTGGCGCTGACAGGCGCCGGAGCGGCTCCACCCGCGCTGAAGCTGAGCACGGCGAGCCTGGCGTTTCCGGCCACCACGCACGGAACGGTTTCGACGTACGCAGCCGTCACCGTCACCAACGCCGGCACGGCCACGATCGCGTTCAGCTCCATCACATTGGCGGGGGCCAATCCCACCGACTTCGTGCAGTTGCAAACCTGCGGCGCAACCCTGGCTCCGGCGGCCAGTTGTGAGGTCTACATCGCGTTCAAACCAGCCGCAATCGGTGCTTTCAAGGCCACACTCAGCATCGCAGACAATGGCGCCGCGTCGCCACAGTCGGTGGCGCTGAGCGGAACTGGAAAATGATGGATCGAGGAACCGGGCAAGCCGGCTGAAAGCGGCTCAAATCCAAAAGAGTCACAGGGGCGCCAGACTCTTCTGGATGCCCCTGTCGGATTCCGCGGGAATTACTTGCTTTCGCCGGACTGGTTGGCCACCTGGAGATAGTTCTTCACGCTGAAGACCCCGGGAACGCCGTTGGCGCGGAGAAAGGCTGTCTCCTTGTCGGATTGCGAATCGACTACGCCGTAAAGCTCCACTTTGCCGTTCTGCACCGAGATGCGGATCGGCTTTCCTGGGTCGATCGCGTACTTGTTCAGCGTGCCGTAGCCGTAGACCGCCCGCGCCACTTGCATGCGGATCTGGTCGTCCATCATTGAGGTGGGATCGACTTCAATCTCGTCCACCACATCCTTCACCCCGCCATAGGTGCTCACCAGCGCCAGGGCCGAGTCTTTATCGACATAGGTGCGGGCATGGCCACCAAGGGTGACGACTCCTCCTTGGGTGCTGAGGGAGATGGCGTTGAAGGCGTTGCCGTAGCCGACGCGGTCATACTCCAGCTTTTCCAGCAGCTTGGCCTGAAGCTGGTCGTCGGGGACGGTAGGTCCTGAGACCTCAATCTGGTTGCGAACGGCCGTGACGCCCTTCACCTTCTGGACCTTCTTGGCCGCCTCGGCCTTGTCGATGTATAGGTCGACGGAGCCGGTGAGCGTGGCGATGCCGTTATCGACCGTGACTTTTACATCGCGGAACTGTTTCTTGTTGAGTTTCGCGGTGACTGCGGTTGAGACCGAATTCTCATCTTCCTGACGCGCGGCGGCCATGGGGCTGGGAGCTGCAAACGAAGGCTGGGGAAGGCTGAGGAGGGTCCCAACGAAGATAGCGGTGAGTGCGAGCTTTCCGGAAATCCGAGTGGGATTCATGCGAGTGTCCTCCTGGTAGTAACGCTTGAAAGCCGCTTCCGGATTGTTTTCCGGATCGTCGCGGCTTCTGGTGGTTAGAACACCGGAATGGCCCAAAAGTTGCATTTACCGGAAGCGCCGCCGAATCTTGAAAACTACAGAGAAAATCCCCGACTCATCCTGCGTGACCAGCATCGAAACATGATGATTGATGGCGATGTCGGCCTGGATGAGCTGCTGGGCGGTGGAGTTGACGTTGCTGGCGAAGGTGAACGTGAGGTTCTGGCCAATCTGCTCCACGACCGTGACGCGGGCCGAAGAGTTGCCGATCGTCCCGATGAAGTTGGGGTCGACCTTGACGGCGCCGGTGCCAAAGAGGCGCTGGACTCGATTGGATACTGTCGCGTTGAGCGCGCCGCCGAGCAAGGCGTCGGTCGTCGGGTTGTCGCCGGCCTGCTGTTGCTGCTGCATGTTCACGCCTCCCTCCTCCGAGGTGCGGCCAAGCGCCAGCAGCGCGATCACGTCGGCCTCGGGCAGCGGCGGCTCCGAGCGGTAGGTCACGTTGAGCTTGTCGGTGGTCCCGTGCAGGCCCAGCGTGATGTCGTAGTCCTCCACGCGCGCCGTCGCGTCCAGGTCGATGTTGGGCTGGATGCGCACCGGATTGTTGAAGTTGATGTCGCCGCGCTCCAGATCGTACCGCGTGCCGGCCACGCTGGCGCTGCCCTCGGTCAGCGAGATGCGTCCCAGCAGCGACGGCGCGGCGATGGTCCCGCGCAGGTGCAGATCCACGTCCCCGGCCAGCTTGGCATAGGCATTCTGGAAGTTGAGCTGCGGCGCGGAAGTCAGATGCACGTCCAGGCGGACGTGGTTGCTGGGCGCGTCCGGCGAGAGCACCGGCTGCACCGCCGTGGCCTGCGCGGTCAGCGCGGCCAGGTCGAGCTCGTCGTTGATGGCGAAGCGCGTCACCAGCACGTCGCCGCTCAGCAGCAGGTTGCTCTGCGGCCCCTGCAGGTGAAGATGGGCATCGGCCAGCGAGCTGATGCCCTGCGGATAGCGCAGCCGGATGCCCAGGCCGGTCACCGTGAGGTCGGCGTAGAGCCCACGTTGGAAGCCGAGATAGCCGGCCAGATTGAGCTGCCCTCCGCCGCTCATCGCCGTCAGCGAGCGCACTTCTAGCCGGTTCTGGATAAATTCGAGGCTCCCGTTGATCTGGCTAAGCCCGTTGGGGAAGTCGCCGAGCGCCAGCGAAGCGTTGCGGAACTCCGCCTTGCCCTGCAGGATCGGCGCGAGCAGCGGCCCATGGGCCTCCATCTGGAAGCTGGTGACCCCAGAGGCATTCAGGTCCGTGTCGATCGATTCGGCCAGGCGCAGGTTCACCGACCCATCCGCCACCACGTCCAGTTGCTGCTTCCCGGTCAACCCCAGCGAGCCGCGCAGCTTGATGTCGGTGTCCTCGCCGGTAATCTCGACCGGATCGAGATGGGCCACTCCATTGGCGATACTGGCATGCACCGCGCCCTTGCTGGCCAGGTGAACTCCCTCGATCACCACCGCCAGCTCCGCCAGGCTGGCCTCGCCGGTCAGCTTCTCCGGGTGCGCCAGTGGCCCATCCACCTGAGCCGTTCCCTCCAGGTCCGATTGGCCATTGATTCCAGTCACTTTAAGCAGCTTGAGCAGAGCGCCGATATCGAATTTGGAGAACTGCAGCTTGGCCTTCGTGGAAAAATCGGAATTCAGGGTCGTTTCCCCATGCGCCGTGAAGACCCCGGCCACCTGATGCGAACTCAAATCGTAAAGAAGCGTATGCGGTCGCGTCGACACATTGATGAGCAAGTCGGCGACCGGCTCCGAGGCCACAGTCATCCCGCTCAGGGTGGCCCGGGCCTGAACATGCGGATTGTCGAAAGTGCCGTCGCCAATCAGGGTAACGGCCAGCTGTCCTTTGATGTCGGACGTCTGACCCCCCGCGGCCAGCAGGCTCGCCAACTGGATCGATGCGCCGCGCGCGTCCACCTGAAATGCATTCGTGTGCAGGTCGTATCCGCCTGTCCCCGTGAGACGGCCGGTTCCCTGTTCGACGGAGAAGCTGGTGAGCTTGATCTGGCTGTTCTGGAGCGTTCCCGCCGCGCGCAAGCGGTCAAGCTGCACTCCATAAACCTTCGCCTTGAGCAGATCGAGCGTACCGCTGCCGGCCAACGCATTCACCTGCCCCTGAAAATCCAAGTGCGCATTGAGCGTCCCGGTAACCGGCGCGCTCACCGAGGCGAGCGGAAGCAGCTCCTCCACCGGAAACTGGCGCGCGTCGGCTTTGATCTGCAAAGACGAATTCTCATCGAACGCGGGTGCGGGGTTCAGCAGGTTGTAGCTGGGGTTGCTGGAGTCGATCCGGCCCTGCGCCTCCAGACTGGCCGATCCGCGATGCAGCGCCGCGTGCCGGATCACGATGCTCGCGGGGGAATATATGCCGTCGGCGTCCACCGAATCCCACGCGAAAAAGCGCGGCGGCCCGTTGGCGGTCGCCGGGGGAATCTCCAGGCCAATATTCACCGCCGTCAGCCGCCCATCGACCCGCGGCGTGATCCACGAGCTGTTGAGCTGGCCATGAAACGTCGCTTGTCCGGAGAGCACCTTGGCGCCGGGCGGGTTGGGATTGAGCACCGCCGGCAGCGCCGCCGTCCCGACCCGCGTTCCCGAGTGGAATTCAAGCGCCCGCAGGGCGGGGTCGAATTCGCTCAGGTCGGTCGAAATCAGGTCCAGATCCATCTCCGAGGCGCGGTCGATGGGAAAAACGCCCAGAAGTCCCTTGCCTTCCAGGCTCGTGTGCGGCAGATGGACGTCCAGCGTTTGTACGTGGACCGCTCCCTCGTTGGCGTGGAAGAGGCCGTCGATCGTGCCATACACCGGAGCTTCGCCCGGGATGGTCTTGCCCGAAGGCACGAGCGCCAGTTTCCCGCCAATCGTCAGATCCGTGGCCATGTTGGTCCAGTCCGCATTCACCGGCCCGGAGACAATCGTGTCCAGCCCCAGCTTGCGATACTGCGGCGCGGCGAGCTGGACCAGCATTCCGTCCAGCGACATGCCGCTGACCTTGCCGCGAATCCTCCCCGTCGAGGTGGGCGGCTTGGTGTGCGTTCGGCGGAACTGCAACTCCTCTTTGCTCCCCGGCTGCGGCGTGAAGACCAGCCAGTTGTCATAGAAGAATTCGCCGCTCACCTCCCCGCCCGTCACCGGATGCGCCCGCACATCGGAAACCAGCAACTGGCTCGCCGTGGCGCGGAACCGCGCGGTCAGGTCGCGGACCTGAGTATTGACGAAGGGCTGCTGCTCGTAGTGAATATTGGTGCCGGTCAGTCCGCCGAGGATCTCGAACTCCCCTCCCCGCCCATTCGCCGATGCATCCAGGCGGACGATGCCGGCGCGAGTAAAGGGAAATCCGGCTGCGCCCTCGAAGACGCGCACATCCACCTCGCCGCTCGCCTGAGCATCCCAACGGGCGTGGGCAAAGTCCGAGACCCCGCCGCGCATGGTCAGCGTGCGGTTCAGAGAAGTCAGATTCATCGACTCGACTCGCAGGCTGTTGTGCGCCAGCAGCGCAATCAGGTCCAGGTGGCCGATCATGGGGGCGGCCTTGCCCACCAGCGGCCCCTGGGCGAAACTCAACTCGCCCAGGCTGACGGTCATGCGGTAAAGGCCGCTCGGCTCGCCGGCGGCTTCCGCTCCCGGCTCAGGCTGCGCCCCCATCGCCGAAGCCCACGCCAGGTTCACCGCCGCGTGCTTCACCTGCCAATCCAGCGGGATGACCTTGTCGGCGATGTGAAGCGAGCCGTTTTCCACCGTGAATTGTCCGATGCGCAGGTCGAAGATAGTGTCCAGCACCGGCTTCCCCGGCTTGGGCTTGATCCTGGGCTGCGGCGCGTTGGTCGACCCGTCGGGGTAGACGATCAGGTGAAAAGCCGGCTCCGCGCAGTCGAGCGAGTGCAGAATCACGCGCCGTTTAGAGGTGAACAGGCCAAAGACGCCGAGTTCGGCGTGCAGCCGTCCCACATGCGCGTAAGGCTCCTCGCCGGGCCCCTCCCGGCCATGAATCGTGATACCCGATGCGTCAAAGCTCAAATGGAGGATATCCCAGTGAAAACTGGCGATCTCCACCCGCCCGCCCGTATTCTCCTCAAGCGTGGCGATCACCCGGCGTCGGACCTGGTCCTCGAACGCCGGCGAACTGGCCCAGAAGTAAAGGAAAGTAATGCCGGAAATGACGAGCAGGACCAGAATCGCCCCCGTAATCGCGGTGCTGATAAGCCAGACGCGCCTCCGCCGCGGCAGCAGCTTGGCGGCGATATTCTCCACACGCTCCGAAACCCGCTCCGAAGCCGACTCCTCCGACAGCGAGGCCTCCACCTCCGCATCCCGCACGGACCGGCCTTTCGAGTCCGGCGGCGCCTTCCGTTTTTCCTCAGATTCGTCAGAGAGGCTCATGCCCACCCCCGTTTCCGCCTCCAGGTTTGGTCGCGATCCCGTCCGGCTGCGCCGACTTTGGCGCGGGAGTGGCGGCCTCCACCGCGACCCGCAGCGCCGGGTCGAGCACCTCCACCTGGCCCTGATCCTGCAAACTCTTCAGCCACTCATTCAGCAGCTCGTTGACCCGCTGCTGCAGCAGAATCTCCTGGATACGGGCGGAGACATGGTCCAGAGCGGGCGCGGCCCCCGGCGTCGCGTACATGGGCAGCATCGTCTCCTTGTAATACTTCTCGATCTCCTCCGGCGCAATGCGGATTCCGCTGCGGAAACGCAACTCGATAAAGCGCAGAATCGCGATCCGGTTGGTCCAGTACGCGGCCACCCGCTCCGGAGACAGCCCGAGGCTGGCCAGGTACGCGGCCCATCCCGCCTCGCTCTCGCAGTCGCGCTGCTTGCACGCGGGCAGGGTCTGGCGCAACTCGGTAATGCTCGATTCAAGCTCCGCTGGAGTGACATCCATCCCATGCGGATCTTCCAGCAGAATCTGCTGCTCGATCACAGCGCGCGTCGTCAGCCTCTCCAGCGCCCGCGCCGGCTCCAGTTCGCGGCCGTTGCTCCGGGGCAGCAGCTGAAACAGCCGCATCTCCGCGTCCAGGTCGCTGGCCAGCACCACCTGGTTGTTCACCACCGCGATCACCCGGTCCAGTTCCGCGGAGACGGTCGGATGGGTCGCGGCGCGGCTGGCCGCCTGCTTCGCCGCCGGTGCGGGGCTATCCTGCTGCGCGTGGGCCACGGAAGCCAAAACTGCGGCGAAAAGCAGCGCCCCGGCAAGCCGAAGCCGCCGCCTTCCGCGCGGCTTGCGATTCGTCTCCGGGTTGGCATGGCGATTCCGCATCAGAAGCTCTGTCCCAGGCTGAAGAAAAAGTTGAAGTGCGCGCCCTCGCCCACGTACGGCACGGCCAGGTTCGCCTTGGTCACTGCATCATAGGTTACCGGGTAGATGGGCGGATTGAGGTTGTAGCTGAAATCCACCCGAATCGGCCCGACCGGCGTGTGGTAGCGCAACCCCAGCCCCAGCGCGTGCGAAAAGTAGTTGAAGGTGCATGTCCCTTCCTGGCCCGTCGAGGTCACCGGTCCCGTAAGCGGGTTGGTCGGCGGTCCATAGGCCAGGTTGCGGCATCCGGCGCGGTTTTGCTGGCGGAAGCGGAGCGCGCTCGCCCAAATATCCGACGCGTTGGTCACCACGTTGCCCATGTCGTGAAAAACCACGAAGCTGAGTGTATTCCCCACCCAGGGCAGCGTCGGCGGAGGCAGGCGCAGCTCGGTCGAGTTTACAAACACGCCCGCCCCGCCGATCGGAAACCCCGTCTGCGGGTCGCGCGGCCCGGCCGAGTTGACCCCAAACCCGCGATGCGAATTCGCCCCGCCCCCGTAGAGCCGTTCGGGGAGCGGAATCTGCTCGTCCGCTGCCGCCCCGTACGCCCGCTCCTGTCCGTAGCGCGTGTTCCGCGCCAGCACAATCCGGTTGTGATCGATCCGGTAGTAGCTGGAGTTGGAGAAGTCCACCTCGTTGAAGTCGGCCTGCGAGGCGAAGATCGACGAGGAGAGGAACTCCTGAAAACTGGTGTACGTGCCGCGCTGCGCATCCAGCGGGGCATCGCGTGTGTCGCGAATCCACGTAAATGCCGGACCCCCCACGCGCACCGCCTGCGAATCCAGCGAAACTTCGTTGAACGGCAGCTCGACACTGCCGGCGTTCACCTTCACCCGGCGATAGATGAACTGGTAGATGAACGTGTTGGCCTTGCTGAGCTTAGCGTGCTCGCCCAGAAAGTGTTCCGTCAGCCGTACGCTGCCTTCCAGCTTCGACGCGCTGTACGTGGTCACATCCTGGCTGTTGTTGTAGCCCCCGGAGATGCTGAAGCTGAAGTTGGGACCCAGAATGTGCGGATACTGGTAGAGCAGGTTCACCCGCTGCTCCAGGAAGCCCAGGGTGCCGCGCAGGCTCGCCGTCTGGTCGCGCCCGAAGAGGTTGATGCGGCTCACCTCTAGCAACCCCCGCGGGCTGAAACCCGTCTGGCCGTTGGGATTGTCATTGGTCGAGCCATTCACCGTCCCCGTCTGCGCCTCAAAACCAAAACCGTAGCTCACGTCCCAGCGCCGTGCCTCGGAGGTCTGCAGCAGCACCGTCTTGCGCGGCTCCTGCCCGGTCGGATTCTGGATCACGGGATTCACTTCGCTGAACAACGCCAGGTTGTACAGGTTGCGCTGCGTGTCCAGCAGCGCGGTCTCGTCCAGCGGTGCCCCTTCGTGCAGCGTGATGGCGTGGGCAATCGTATCTGGCCGCGTATAGTGCAGCCCGGTCATCAGCACCCGCCGCAGAAAGACCTGTTCGCCCTCGAACACTTGAAACGTCACGTCCACCTGGCTCGGATCGGTAGGCTGCTCCTTCTGCGTAAACTCGATGCGCGCGTGGTCGTAGCCGCGGCTCAGATACCACGTCAGCAGCGTCTCCCGGTCGCCGGCTAGACTCTCCGGCGACAGCGGCTGGCCGGCCGAGGTATTCAGCAGCGCGGCCAGCGGCTTGCCCCCCTCGGTATCCGTGCCCTTGATCTCCACCGAGTGCACCCGCTGCTGCCGGCCTTCATCGATGTGATAGGTCACGCTCAGCGCCACCTGCTTGGTCCGAATCTGCTCCGTCCCCTGTTGATCCTGATCCTGAATCTCCGGCGTTATCTGAACCTGGGAAAATCCGTTGTTCTGGTAGACGGCCTTGAGCGCCGCCGCATCGGCCGCCACCAGTGACTGGTTGTAGACGCCCTGTCGGTCGAATGCGTCGCTCGCCCGGACACTCAGCAACTCCTTGAGCGTCGGTTGGCTAAAATACTTCGCCCCGGTCACCAGCACTTTGTTCACGCGATGGCGCGCGCCCAACTGCACGTGATACAAGATCTGCACCTCCGCCGGCGTGGGCGAAGACTGCCCGTGCTCCACCTTCACGTCAAAGTAACCCAGCCTCTGGTAGTAGTTCACCAGCCGCCGGTTGCCCTCGTTCAGCAGATCCTCGTCCACCGTTCCTTCTTCATAAACGGGAATCAGGCGCCGGACTCGCTCAGGGCTCAGTTTCACCCCATCCACCGACACCTTGACGATCGGCCCCTGGCTGGCGGAGATGTGGAAGTCGACGCGGTTGGTGGCCTCGTCGAACTGCTGCGACTCCAGCTTCACTTCGGCCTCCAGCCGATCGCTCTTGCGGTAGTGCTTCACCAGACCCTCCAGCGCACGGCTGGAAGTATCCTGCCCGACCAGACGCCCCGTGGCGAGATGCGAGTCGTGGCGAATCTCCTCCGGCGAGATTCCGCTCTCTCCGGTCACCGTCACCTTCCCCGTGCGCGCCTGCACGCCCGATACCACCTTGTATGCGATATCCACCAGTTGATCCGCCGGGTGGGGCGTCATCGTGTAGCTGAAGTTCGGCTCGTGGAATCCGTCCTCCGCCAATGTGCGACGCATCTGGGTCTCGGCCTCGGTGAGACTGGCCGGCGTAAAGCGCGCTCCCGGCGTCAAACGGCTCACGCGCAGCAGAATCGCATTGATATTCGTCCCTTTGGCCCCCTCCACCGTAACCACCCCGATGAACGTGCGCGGCTTCCCGCGAAAGGTCACCACGACGCCCTCGCCCTGGGAACCGGATTCCACGCGGCCCTCGGCTTCAATCGTGTCGTAAAGGCCCGTGGCGTAGAGGCGGCGCAGGCTCTGGCGCACGTTTTCGCCGCTCAGCGGCGTCCCCGGCTGCTGCGCCAGTTGGTCCGGCACGGGCTTAAGGCGCGTCGCCTCCACACCGGCGAACTCAATGCGCACCACCGGCTTGCCCTCCAGCGACTCAAGCAGCGTCCGCATGGAGGACATCGGCGCCGTGGCGGAATCGGTGGCGGCCGCCGAAGGGGCGGACGGCTTGGCCTGCTCAGATTGCGCAAAACACCCTGCCTGACAGAAGGAAAGCAGCGCAAACGAGAAGACAAGTCCCCGCCAGCCGGTTTTGCCCCGGTACCGTTGCGACCACTTCGATCTCCAAATGAACAGATAGACTCCGGGTTCCCGATCAGACCGCTGGAGAGGCTCTTCTCCTGCCTGGCAACATGCCCACACCCGCCTGCTCCCTGTTCCCTATACTAATAAGCTGAAGCGCTTTTTCTCTGTTCCATTTGCAACAAGAGCGCCGGCAAACAATCACAAATCCGGGGCGCGCTGAATCGGCGCGAAGGCTCGGCGCAAAGCGGCGCGATCGTGCACGTGGATAAATCCGGGGAATCGCGCCATCCCGTGACGCGAACCCGAAAATCTGCATCCTACCGATTACCCGGATCACCGCTGGAAGCGATCGCCGTCGCGTCGCGCATCCGGCGGGAGTTTGGAGAAACGGGCGACCCCTGAAAAGCAACCCGGAGGCTCAGTGGACGGAAGCGCGACCGAAGAGGACGAACTACAGCCAGCGATAACCGAGAACGCCGGACCGGCAGCCGTGCGGGGGTCCGCGTCCCCGCCGGCGATCGCCAACGATGTCTCCGCCACCCTGGAACGGGCCCAGGCCGGAGATCACCATGCCTTCGCTGAGATCTACGCTCAGCACAAGCGGCGCGTCTACTCGCTCTGCCTCCGCATGCTCGGCAATCCCGCGGAAGCCGAAGACCTGGCCCAGGAATCGTTCCTGCAACTGCACCGCAAAATTGGCACCTTCCGCGGCGATTCGGCCTTTTCCACCTGGCTGCACAGGCTCACCATCAACGTGGTGTTGATGCATCTGCGCCGCAAGGGCCTCAACCTCGTCTCGCTCGATGAGGCGCTCGACAACTCACCCGACTCCGGTCCAATGCGCCGCTTTGGCGCGCAGGACCTGCGTCTGACCGGCTCGATCGATCGAATGACTCTGGAGAAAGCGATGGCCGACCTGCCCGTTGGGTACCGCACTATATTTGTACTGCACGACATTGAAGGCTATGAGCACAACGAAATTGCTACCATGCTGGAGTGCTCCATCGGCAACTCCAAATCCCAGTTGCACAAGGCCCGCATGAAGCTCCGAGAGGCACTGCGAACGTCGCCCGCCGTTGAGGTGCGCCCATGACTCACCCGAGTTTGCCCGACCCGAAGTTGCCTGATTTGTTCGCGGAACAGAACGGCCATGTCCAATCCGAATTGGACGAAGCCGAGTGCGCGCGCTTCCAGTCCCAAATGCCGGAGCGAATCTCCGCCGGCGAAGACCTCCAGGCCCATCCGCACATGCTCACCTGCGAGCGATGCAGTGCCCTGGTCCGAGACCTGGAGTACATCGCC
>Ga0302283_1003752_pt1 | contig 11626 bp, 8 predicted proteins | sample III_Fen_E1_4_FD_198770 | JGI IMG/M metagenome (GOLD analysis project Ga0302283, IMG submission 198770) | Peat permafrost microbial communities from Stordalen Mire near Abisko, Sweden - III_Fen_E1_4 | ecosystem: Environmental > Terrestrial > Soil > Wetlands > Permafrost | place: Sweden: Abisko...
CGGGCGAGCATGCCGAGCCGGCGCTCGCCGCCGGTGGGGACGAGCAGGTGGGCGGCGGCCCAGGGCACCGCCGCGGTGAGCAGAGCGCGCGAGGCCCGCGCGCTCTCGGGGACGGGGGCGAGGATCAGGGCTGCCGCCGCGAGGGCGACCGCGACCAGCCCGGGGGCGGGGCCGCTGCTCCAGATCTCGGGGGCGGGGAGGAGATCCCAGGCGAGCGCCTCCGCGCCGGCCGAGATCACCGCCAGCACCCCGGCGATCGCCGCCAGCGCGACGAAGGCCAGCGCCGCCGCGCGCTCGCACGCGAAGGTGGCGGCGATCAGCAGGGCGCCGGCGCAGGCGGGCGCGAGGAGGACAGCGGTGCTCGCTGCGCCGAGGTCCGGCGCGAGTTGCCAGAGGAAGCGCGCGCCGTCGTGCCCGGTCTCGACGGGCACCAGGCACGAGAGCGCCAGGACCGCGCCGGCCACCCGGAGCTGCGGGTGGAGCCGCGGCGCGCTTGCCGGGCCGGGCCGCTCGTCTACCATGACGCCATGGATACGCCGCTCGCCCGCGAGTTGCCCGAGATTGACGGCGGAGCGGCCACTCTCGCGCTCGAGCCCGCGGAGAAGCACCGCGGGGGAGCCGGCGTCGCGCTCGACGAGATCGTCCCCACGCCGGCAGCCTCCAGCGGGCCCGCGCGAGACGCTGCCGCCGGGATGCGCACGGCGCGCGTCACGGCGCTGACCGGGCGGCGCGCCACGATCATGCTGCGCGGGCACGCGGTCCCTGTCGAAGCTTTGGTCGCGGACGAGGTCGACGCCGAGGTGGTCGCCGACGCGGTGGAGAACCGAGATGCCGTGCTCGTCGAGAGCCTCGCGGGCGAGGCCCCGGTCATCGTCGGCGTGCTCCACACACAGCGGCCACGCGCGCTCCGATTGCGGGCTTCCACCATCGAGATCGAGGGCGACGACGAGGTCCTGATCCGCTCCGGGCGCGGCGCCATGCGCGTCCGCGCCGACGGCGACATCGAGGTCGTGGGCAGCCGCATCAGCGCCGCCTCGCGAGGGCTGTTCCGGATCGTGGGGCGGATGCTCCGGCTCAACTGAGGGGGCCGCCGGCAGGTCACGCTGGAGGTACCCCGGTCGCGGGGAGCAGCCGGATCTCTGCTAGGATAGGCGGGTGATCCTCCCGGATACCCACGCGAGCCAGCCCTCCGTGCCAGGGCCACCGACCCACCGCGACCAGGTGGTCGTCCTCTACCGGATCCCCTGGGCCCAGTACGATGGGCTCTGCATCGCGCGGGAGAACACCGCCGGGCCGCGGATGGCCTACCTCGACGGAGCGCTGGAGATCATGAGCCCGTCCCCGCGGCACGAGTACGAGAAGACGCTGATCGCACGCCTGGTCGAAGCGTACGCCGAGGAAGAGGGCCTCTCCCTGAACGGCTTCGGTTCGACGACGTACCGGCGCAAGGTGAAGGAGGCGGGGCTGGAGCCCGACGAGTGCTATTGCATCGGTGCGGCGAAGAAGTTCCCCGACCTCGCCATCGAGGTGTTCCACACCAGCGGCGGGGTCGACAAGCTCGAGATCTACCGCCGGCTCAAGGTGGCGGAGGTGTGGATCTGGGCCAGGGAGCGGTTCTGGATCTACGTCCTCTGCTCACAGGGGCGCGGCAGCGCCTACGAGCTGCGCGAGCAGAGCGCGGTGCTACCGTGCTTCGATCTCGCGGAGGTCGCCCGCATCCTCGACGCCACCGACGAGTCGCACCAGACCGAGGCGGTGCGCGCCTACCGACGCACCCTCTCGCGCAAGACGGCAGGCAAGAGGGCGCGCAAGACGGTCCGATAGCAGGCGGGTTCCAGGGCGCAGAGCGCTCTACTTCATCAGCGACAGCAGCCCGATGACGCCGAGGACGAGCGCCGCGATGGAGTCGCCGGCGATGAGGCCGCCGCCCACGAGGGACGTGGTGGACATGTCGTCCGGCAGCTCGTCGCCGGTCTCCTGACCGGTCTCCTTCTTCGCGGCGGCGTGCTTGGCGATGGTGTTCCAGACCGACGAGAAGGTGCCGCCCACGCCCCACCAGAGGCTGGTGGTGAGCTCGACGAAGCCGGCGAACGAGGAGGCGTAGGGCGAGGGGAGCAAGACGCAGTCGAGGGCGAGGTCGAAGCCGTAGCCGACCCGAGTGGCGATCCAGACCTTGTAGCGCGCGTTCTGCTTGATGACCTTGCGGGCGCTCTCGGTGCCGAGGCCGATGGCGAAGCCCACCAGGATGGCGGGGATCTGGAAGCTCTTGGGCTTGGTGAGCGCCTCGAGCGCGCCGACGAACTTCAGCGTCATCGCGCTCTGCCAGTGGACGGCGTGGGCGTTGGGGTCGCGGAGGACCGGGTACGCCGCCATGAAGAGCTTGGCCATGTAGACCGCGAGCACCGCGCCGAGGACGACGCCGACGAGCTGGTAGCGGAACTGGATGGTGCGGTTGGTGCCGAGGCGCCAGCCCGTGGAGCGGTCCTGCTGCATGTCGCCGCCGATGCTGCAGCACACGAAGACGATGCTGCCCGCGAGCAGGCCGGCGATGGGGTTCACCAGGCCCAGCGCCGCCATGATGACCACGCTGAGCACGAAGGCGGTGGAGATGGGGTTGGAGTCGGTGATGCCCAGGCTGATGCCGTTGACCATCATCATCAGGAAGCTGAAGGCGACCGCGAAGAGCACCCACCCCAGCGGGACCTGGAGCACCTGGTTGGAGACGACGGTGACCGCCAGCGCCGTGACCGCGACGAAGGCCGCGAGGCGGCGCGGGTTGGTCTGCTTCCAGTTCTCCTCGGGGGGGGCGGTGGCCGGGGCCGGTCCGGTCCCCTGCCCGCGGACGCGCGCCGCGAACTGGTAGAGGATGAGCGTGATGTCGACCAGCGCGGCGCCCATGATCATCCCCAGCGCGACGAGGAAGGCGAACTTGCGGTACGGCTTCCCGGGCTCGAGCCACCCCTGACCGACGAACCACGGGGTGAGCCGATCGAGCACGACCGCGTAGACGGCGGCGGAGAAGGCGACGCGCACGCCGACGATCATCGCGGCGCCGACGGTGGAGGTGCCGAAGCCGGTCGCCGCCAGCGCCGCGCCGGCCGCGAAGAGCGCGGGGACGCTGTCGACCTTCCCTGCCGCGGTGGCAGCCTCGACCATGGTGGTGGCCTTGTCCATGAACAGCGGGACCGCGGCGCCGACGCCGATCCCGGTGAAGAGCTGCCCGACGCTGCGCCGGAGCAGCTTCACGTCGGTGAGGGCGCGGAGGATGTTGGCGACCGCGAGGCCGGAGGGGAAGGTGAGCTGCATCTTGTCGACCAGGATGGGCGTGTAGAGCATGCCCACGCCGATGCCGAAGAGGCCGACGCAGAGGTAGTAGAGGATGAGCTTCCACGTCGCCGGCTCGGGCAGGCCCAGCCAGACCATGGCCTGGATGACCACGCCCATCGCCGCCATCGAGGCCACCGAGGCCGCGGCGGTCTGCATGTAGTTGGCGCCGTGCTTGCCGTCGGGGCCATAGAAGTAGGTGACCACCGAGCCGAGGATCCCCGCGAGCACCTGCCCGCCGACGAAGAACCCCAGCGAGAAGTTCATGTAGGCGGCGGTGACGCCGCCCAGTGGGCCGAGGATGAAGATCGCAATGGCGCCGAGGAAGACGTAGTAGCCGGTGCTGTTGATCGGGATCAGGCGCGCCAGCAGGCTCTGCGGGGGGGCGGGCACCGGCGGGGGAGTGCGGAAGGGACCGGTGGTCATTGCGGCGTCCCTTCAGCGGACGACGCGGCGCCGCCGGCGGAGAACTTGGCGCGAAGCGCCTGCACGGCGGGCATGGCGGGCGTCCCTCCGAGCACCTCGGCGAGGATGGTGCCCACGTCCTTGCCCTTGAACAGGCTGACCAGGTTCATGTTGTGGGCGACCTCGCCGAGGAGGGCCTTGTCGCCGAGGGCAGTGAGCGCCTCGACCAGGCCGGCCTGCACGGCCTGCCGCTCGGCCACGGTGGCGGCGCTCTGGGCCTGGATCACCAGCACCTCGAGGGCGGAGAGCTTCTGCTGGGTCTCCACGTCGGCGCCGTCGACGGCGCGCTTCACCGCGGCGCGGACCTGGGCGAGCTCGAGGAGGTGGGCGCGCTCGGCCTGCTTCTCCTCGGACTCGCGGGCGAGGCGGGCTGCCAGCACCGCGGCCTCGCGGCCGTCGACGAGGGCCTGGCGATCGCCGGCGATGGTCTCCTCGTTCTTCATCTGGGCCATCGCGGACTCGTGGGCGAGTCGCCTCGCCAGCTCGCGGAGCGAGGCCTCGCGGTGAGCGGCCTGCTCCAGCAGCTCCTGCCGCTGGCGCTCGACCTCGGCGCGCAGGCGGGCGGAGGCGAGCGTCTCCTGCGCCTGGCGGTCGCCGATCTGGAGCGTGACGAACTCGACCTGGACCCGGGCCATGAGCTGGCCGATCTGGGGGTCCTTGATGTCCGCCGCGAGCACCTCGACCTCGGTGACGATCATTCCGTTCTCGGGGAAGGGCCGCCCCGGCCGACCGCCCGCGGCGCGCTCGCCGAGGATGGTGTCGCGGACCACCGCCGGGATCTGCGGCCACAGCGCGGAGAGCGACAGGGTCCGGCAGCGGCTGCGGACGATGGATCGCAGGTGGTCGACGAGCACCTGGATGTAGTTCTCGTGGTTGAACCAGCGGTCCCTCTGCTCGGGGACGAAGGTGACCGACAGCGACACGCGCACGCTGATGGCGACGAAGTCGAGCGTCTCCACCGTGATGACGTCGGTGATGCGGTTGCCGCCGACGCGGAGGAACGTGGTGCAGAGCGGGTCCTGGTCGGACTTGGGCGCGCCGGTGGACAGCAGGACCGAGGTGAGCGTCTCCTCGTAGCCGAGGAGGGTGACGCAGGGGCCGAGGATCACCCGCTGCCCGTCCGCCGAGGTGGCCAGCGCCGCCATGTTGTGCGGCACGGTGATGGAGAGCGCCCAGGGGGTGGTGATGTTCTGCCCGGTGCGCTTGTGCGGCTCGTTGCCGGCGATCCACAGGTTCCAGTCCACGGCGGGGACGGTGCGGGTGATCTGCACCTCCTTGCGGGGATCGACGAGGTAGCTCTGCTTGCCGCGCACCAGCCGCACCTCCCCCGTGGCGAGGTCGCGCACGTAGATGCCGCTCTTCTGATCGATGCCGATGGCCTCGATGAAGACGTTGCGGTGGTCGTTGCCCACCACCGCCTCGCCGGTCTGCGGCGCGAGGACCTCGATCTCGTTGAAGGGGACGAAGAAGGTGGAGACCCCGGTGAGGAGGAGCTCGTCGCCCGGGTAGTACTGGGGCTCGTCGAGGGCGAAGCCGCGGGGCAGGCGCCCGGCGAGGTCGGCGCGCGTGATCGGCGCGATGACCCGCAGCCAGAGCGCGCGCTGGGGGAGGAGCTCGTAGGCGTCGTAGACCCGGTTGCGCGAGCCCTCGACCATGAAGACGTCGTAGGGGCCGGGGAAGACGCGCGCCGGGCCGACCTTGATCTCGCGCTTGCCGTCGGCGTCGACGATGACGCAGTACTCCTTCTCGCCGAGCACCACCGCCTGCCGCACCAGCCGCGCTTGCCGCGCCTCGCGCTCCAGGGCGCGGCGCACCGAGGCGAGCGAGCCCAGCTCCGAGAGCGTCTGCGCGGGCGGGAGGACCGGCGCCGCAGGGGCCGCGGGCGGGGGAGCGGCGACATACTGCTGCGCGGGCGCGGGGGAGGGCACGCGCTGCCGGGTGCGCGCCGACTGGTCGATGACGGAGACGCCGCGGCGGGGCCCGCGGGCCGGGGCTTCGGTCTCCTCGGCGAGGGCGCCGGCTTCGTCGTCGTCGGCCGCCTCCGATCGGGCGGCCCCCATCGGAGCCGCCGGCTCGGGGGCGGGGAGGGCGCCGAGCAGCCGCTGGGCGGCGAGCGCGTTGAGGGTGGCTCCGGACTCGTCCACGGAGGTGTCAGGGACGATGTCGACGCCGGTGGGCGGGATGAAGAACTGGGTGTCGAGCCCGCGGATGACGATGAGCTGCCCGCGCTTGAGCACCACGTCGCCCGCCTCCCCGTCGGGGGAGGTGGAGCCGGGGGCGATGGGGCTCTCGGCGGTGGCGCGGGTGATGGTAGCGGAGCGGGCGGTGACCTGGAAGTAGGGCGCGGTGGTGTCGACCTCGCCGTAGACCTTGACCACCAGGTACTGATTGCTCGCGAGCTCGTGCGCGTCGCGCACGTCGACGCGCTGGCCGGGGCGCAGGTAGAAGCTGCACGGGCCGGGAATCATGGCCCGGGTGCCGTTGCGCAGGGGGCGGGACTCGTTGCGGCCCGCCCGGAACTTGCCGTTGGGGCCTCCGTCGCTCTCCACCAGAGGATTGAAGAGCACCGCATACTGGCTGTCCGAGAGCTCGACCATCTGCTGCGGTCGGCCGGACAGGTCCTCCCGGAAGCCGCCCTCGCCGTCGTCGACGACGACCCGGTCGGCCGCGGTGGGCGAGACCATCGTCGGCCCGACGTGGAGAGTCACCTCCCCCTTGTCGTCGTCCTGAACCCAGAGAAACTGCCGTTCGGTGACCGGAATCTTCCGGCTGGTTCGCTCTGACACCGCGCCACGGTACACTGGTTCCCGACGGAGGGAACGGGGCTCCCCACCCTCGGCGGGAGGATGGACTAAGCTCCCCGGCCCTCCTCCAGCACCATGATGTCGCGTCCTTTCCCGCTCCTCGGATTCGCCCTCCTCACCGCGGCGTGTCATCGCCCGTCGCCGACGCCCTCCCCCGACGAGCATCCGGGAGCCGCGTCCTCGTCGGTGGCGATGGCCTCGGCGGAGCCGGCCTCCGCCGCGAGCGCGGTGGCGAAGGCGCCGAGCGGCCCCTGGACGCATGGCTTCGCCGCCTTCCGCGGCACCGTCGGAGCGTCGGGCGCGACCCGCGAGGTGCGGCTCGCCCTGGAGCGTCGGGCCGGCTCGGTCGAGGCGCTCTACGGGGTCCTCGAGCACGGTGAGGCGGGGGACTCGATCAAAGCGGTCACCCTTCACGGTGAGATGAAGGACCCCTCGCGCTTCGTCGTCGAGGAGCAGCTCGAGAGCCCAAGCAAGGGAGCCCTGCTCGAGGGGCGTCTGATCGGCGACGACCGCGTCGAGGGCGCGTGGAGGGGCAAGGAGAGCGACGCGCCGGTCCCCTTCGCGGTGACCCGATTCGCGCCCCTGGCCGGAGCGGGAGCCGACGAGCGCTTCGACGGAAGCTTCGAGGGGAGGCTGGGCGCGGCGAGCCGGATCCGGGCGGAGCTGCACCGAAGCGCGGGCGAGCTGCGCGGCTCCTACCGCTACGCGCACAGTCAGCACGACATGATCCTCGACGGCACCGTCGCTGCGCCGGACGGCTCCTTCGCGCTCCGCGAGACCGGAGACAAGGGCGCGGTCACGGGACGGATCGAGGGCATCTTCCTCGGTCACGACCTGGTGCTCGGTCGCTGGTCGTCGCGCACCGCCACGCACACCTTCCCGATCTACCTGAAGAGCGCGGGGCGCTACGCGGCCGTCGCGCTCGAGGGCGGCGCCCGGGTCATCGCGGACGACATCCTCGCCCTTTCCCACTGCTCGGGGCAGGACAACGGGGTGTTCCCGCGGGTCGTCGACCTCGCGCCGCCCGCGGCCGAGGCCACGCTCAACGGGGCCCTGCGCGACGCCGCGCGCGAGCACCTGGTGACCATCAAGGACTGCGAGGCCGCCAGGGACGAGGGCATCGCCCCCTGGACCGACCTCGGCTACGCGGTCACGCCCACGCGCAAGGGGGGCTTCGCGCTCCAGCTCGACTGGTTCGTCAACGGGGGGGCCCGCGGCAACCACGGGCGCACCTGCCTGGTGGCGGACACGGCCCAGGGCCGGCTCGTCGACCTGCGGGGCCTGCTCACCACGGAGTCCCGGAAGAAGCTCGGCGCCCTCCTCGCGGCCGCGACGCTCAAGTTCTACGAGGCATCCGAGCTCGCGCGCGTGCCGCTCGCCGCGGCGGATGTGGACGTCTCCCGGGCCGCTGCCTGCGCGATCCCCGGGGGCCTGCTCCTCCAGCTCGAGCCTCGCCCGCCTGGGGCCGGGCACAACTGGGACCACGTCGAGGTGGAGCTCCCTGCCCGAGAGGCGCTGCCGCTCTTCGAGAAGAACGATCTCGTCGACGCCCTCTTCGACGAGCGCGGCGGCTGAGCGCCGCCTCCAAACCCCGGCCGCGCCCGGCGAGTCGTGCTAGGGATGCGCCCGCGATGAACCAAAAAGCCACCGTGCTGGTCTTCGCCGGCGTGCGGGCGTTCGACCCTGGCCGGTCGCTCGACGCGGTCGTCGACGTGGTGATCGAGGACGGCCTCATCACCCGCGTCGGCCCCGGCGCGGCCACCGACGAGATCCGCAGCTCCGAGCGCACCCGGGTGATCGAGGGTCGGGGCCGCCTGCTCCTGCCGGCCTTCGTCGACCTCCACGCCCACCTGCGCGAGCCCGGCCACGAGTACAAAGAAGACATCGCCACCGGCCTCGCGGCGGCGGCCGCGGGCGGCTTCGCGCACGTCTGCGCCATGCCCAACACCCGGCCCGTCAACGACTCGCGCGCCATCACCGAGGCCATCGTGGCTCGGGCGCGGTCGCTCGGCGGCCCGGCGCTCCACCCCATCGGCGCCATCACCATGGGCCAGAAGGGATCGGAGCTGACCGAGATGGCCGACCTCAAGGAGGCGGGGGCCGTGGCGGTGTCCGACGACGGGCGCTGCGTGACCTCCAGCGCCGTGATGCGGCGTGCCCTCGAGTACGGGCGGACCTTCGATCTGCCGGTCATCCAGCACGCCGAGGACCACGCGCTCACCGAGGGCGCCCAGATGCACGAGGGCGCGGTGGCGACGCGGCTCGGGCTGCGCGGGTGGCCGCGCGTGGCCGAGGACATCATCGTCGCGCGCGACGTCCTCCTCGCCGAGGCCACCGGCGCCCGCTACCACCTGGCCCACGTCTCCTCGCTCGGCTCGGTGCGCATCCTCCGCGAGGCCAAGTCTCGCGGCATCAAGGTCACCGCCGAGGTGACACCCCACCACCTCACCCTCACCGACGCCTCGGTGATCGGCTACGACACCGCCTGCAAGGTCAACCCGCCGCTGCGCGAGCAAGCCGACATCGACGCCCTGCAGGCGGCGCTCGCCGACGGGACCATCGACGCCATCGCCACCGATCACGCGCCCCACTCCACGCTGGAGAAGGACTGCCTGTTCGAGGAGGCCTCCCCCGGGATGATCGGCCTCGAGCTGGTGGTCCCCGTGCTCCTCGGGCTGGTCCGCGAAGGGAAGCTCCCTCTCGCGCGCCTGGTCGACGCTCTCACCCGCGCGCCGGCGCGCGTGGTCGGGCTCACGGTGCCCGAGATCCGCGAGGGCGCCGTCGCCGAGCTGGTGCTGGTCGATCCCGAGTCGGTCGTCCGCATCGAGCCGGCCCGGCTGCGGTCCAAGAGTCACAACACGCCCTGGCTGGGCAAGACGCTCACCGGCGAGGTGCGCATGACCCTCGCGGGCGGCCGCGTCGCCTTCGATCTCGAGGAGGGAGCTCTCCATGGGCGCTGAGAAACGAGCACTGGCAGACAAGGACGACCGCGGCGCGAAGAAGAAGCGCGCGGCGGGCACCCCCGCGACCGTGGAGACGACCCTCGGCGGGGAGGCCCCGGCCGCGAAGACCATCCACTTCGTCAGCCTCGGCTGCCCCAAGAACCGGGTCGACTCCGAGGTGATGCTGGGCGTGGCGCGGCAGGCCGGCTTCTCCCACGTGGGCGACGCCTCCGACGCCGAGGTGATCGTCATCAACACCTGCGGCTTCATCGGCGAGGCGAAGAAGGAGTCCATCGACGCCATCCTGGAGATGGCCGAGCTCAAGGGCTCCGGGCGCTGCCAGCGCCTGGTGGTGGCCGGGTGCCTCTCGCAGCGCCACCCGGACGAGCTGGCGAGGGAGATGCCGGAGGTCGATCACTTCCTCGGATCGAGCGACATGCTCCGCCTGGGCGAGGTGCTCGGCGGTGGCGCCGAGCGCATGCTGGTTGGCAACCCCGCCGACTGGGTCATCCAGGCGGGCAACCCGCGCACCCTGTCGACCCCGGGCGGCAGCGCCTACGTCAAGATCGCCGAGGGCTGCAACCGCACCTGCTCGTTCTGCGTCATCCCCCAGATGCGCGGCCTGCAGCGCTCGCGCACCGTCGCCGACGTGGTGGACGAGGTGAAGCGCCTCGTCGATCAGGGCGTGCGCGAGGTCAACCTGATCTCCCAGGACACCATCGCCTACGGCCGCGATCTCCCCCGCGACTCCGCCGTCGTCCCAGGTCAGAGGGCCGGCCTGGCCGAGCTGGTCGCCGCGGTCGCCGACGTGCCCGGCGTCCACTGGGCGCGCGTGTTCTACCTCTACCCGGAGACGCTCGGCGACGGCATCGTCGACCTCCTCGCCAACCACCCGCGCGTGGTGCCCTACGTCGACATGCCGCTCCAGCACGCGGCCGACGCCATGCTCCAGCGAATGAAGCGCGGCCACGGCGGCGATCGCCTGCGGCGGGTGGTGAGCCAGCTCAAGAGCAAGGTGCCCGGGCTGACCTTCCGCACCGCGTTCATCGTCGGGCACCCGGGCGAGACGGACGCCGAGTTCGACGAGCTGTGCGACTTCGTCACCTGGGCCGAGTTCGACCGGGTCGGCGTCTTCCGCTACTCCGACGAGGAGAGCTGCGGCAGCTTCGGGCTCGAGGGCAAGGTGCCGGCGCGCGTGGCCGAGCGCCGCTACCGGCGGCTGATGGCGCTGCAGCGCTCCATCGCCCACGCCAAGAACGCCAAGCTGGTCGGGCGCGAGCTGGAGGTCCTGGTCGAGGGCTCCAGCGACGAGCACGAGTACGTGCTGATGGGGCGCCACGCGGGGCAGGCGCCCGACATCGACGGGCAGGTGTACCTCTCCGGCGGCGACGCGCGCCCCGGCGAGATCCGCCGCGTCGTCATCACCCAGGCGAGCGACTACGATCTGGTGGGCGAGCTGCTCGACGGCGACGCGCCCGCGCACCCCGAGGTCGCCGCCCCGCCGCCGCCGCGCCGCGTCGGGCTCCGCGTCCTGCAAACCGACGGGCGCTGAGCCGCCAACGGGGTTGGCGAGCCTCCCTCGCGGCGCCCGCCTGGAGCCCCCAGTTCTCCGCCAACCGGTGCGAGCAACCCGGGGCACACCGCGTGCTAGGGTGGAGACCGATGCGTCGCCATCCTTTGCTCCCCGTTGCCGCCCTCGCGGCGCTCGCCACGATGGCCGCGTCCTGTCTGAGCCCGACGCTGCCCTTGCCGCCGCCGGACCTGCCGGAGGCGATCTCGCCGCCGACCAGCAACGGCCTGTGGCAGGTCGTGGGCAACTGCATCCCCGGGGCGTTCGTCACGGTCTTCAACCCCAACACGTCTCCCCCGACCGGAACGGTGGTCGAGGACGTGGCGCGGGCGGGCACCTACAACGTCGCCATCGCCGGCACCGAGTGCCAGCTGGTCTGGGTCGAGCAACAGACCGAGGACGGGACGAGCGCGCAGACGTTCTTCGTCCTCCAGGCGTTCGCCAACGGCGAGCCGGTCAATCCGCAGGCCTGCCCTTGATCACGATGGTGGGGGCCCAAGGCCCCCCCCAAGACCCCCCTG
>Ga0302283_1003755_pt1 | contig 11618 bp, 10 predicted proteins | sample III_Fen_E1_4_FD_198770 | JGI IMG/M metagenome (GOLD analysis project Ga0302283, IMG submission 198770) | Peat permafrost microbial communities from Stordalen Mire near Abisko, Sweden - III_Fen_E1_4 | ecosystem: Environmental > Terrestrial > Soil > Wetlands > Permafrost | place: Sweden: Abisko...
CGGAGGTGTCGGTCCACTGGAACGGCTCCTCGCGAACGTCGACGTGGACGAACCGCGAGGTCGGGTAATAGCCCACGCCCGTCGCGCCGAGAGAGCGCGCGAGGTCGCGCACCTGGACGGTCGTCATGCCTGCGACGCGGACGTCCGCGGCCATCCCGCGCGTGTGATAATTCTTGTCGCGCGGCGTCGTCGGGGGCCTGAACGCGGAGAGGACCTGCACCGTGCCTCCCGTGCGCTTCGCGATCTTGTGGAGCAGCTCGATGAGGCGCGGGTCGAGCGCGCTCTCGGCGCCGGTGTTGCTGCGGAGCTCGTGCTTCAGGGCGTGGGCCGAGGCTTCGTCCGCCTCGCAGAGCGCGCCGCCGAGGACGACCTCGACGGATTTCCCGGTGTTGACCACGTCGACGGTGAAGTGCTCGGGCGGAAGACGGGCAGGTGGCTCGTCGTCGTCGTCGTCGGCCATCGGGGGGAGCACCGCGCAGAGCGTGGACTCGGATGCGGCGGCGGTTGCAGGCGGAGGCGCTGCCGGAGGGGGCGGTGCCGCGGGCCGTGAGGCGACGATGACCGGCGCATGCCGCGTGCTGAGCCTGCCGACGACGCCGACGCACGCGAGCAGGACGACGCTGGCCGCGACCGCGCCCGCCGCGTGACGCAGGCCCAGCGCGAGCCTGCGCACGGGCCTTCGAGGATCGCCCGCGACGAGGATGACGCGCGTCGAGGCGCCGGGCGCGCGAGCGAGCTCCCGCCGCACCCGCGCGAGGTCGGGGTCGGGCTTCCGCCGAGCGCTGATGCCGGTCCACACGTCGTGCAGCCTCAGTTGGGGGCCGGCGCGGCGACGGCGGCGGGCGCGGGCTCCTCCTCGGGGCTGTCGCTGTCTTCGCTCTCGTCGGCCTCTCCGCTGCCGCCCATGGCGCTCGTTCCCCGGAAGACGCCGCCGCTCTCGATGCGCATGCTCCGCGCCGTGACGTCGCCGACGACCCTGCCCTTGGGCCCCACGTCGAGGTGCCCGCTCGCCGTCACGTTCCCGTCGACCTTCCCGACGACGATGACGTCCGTCCCCTGGACGTTGCCGCGCACGTGGCCGGTCTCGCCGATCACCACCGGCCCGCCCGACTCGATGTTCCCCGCGACCTTGCCGTCGATGCGGAACCCTCGGTCGCCCTTGAGGTCGCCCCTGACCTCCGACGCAGCGCCGAGGATGTTCTCGATCTCGCCCGCCGCGGCCTGCTCGTTCCCCTGCTTGCGACCCCAGGCCATGGTGCTCGGTCTCCGGCGTGCGCGCCGCCGTACCGGCGCTGCGCTGCCGAGTGTATCGATCCTCCGGTGCGCGGGGAGCCTTAAGATGCACGACGAGCTCCAGCGTCGACCGCGCTCACCTCGCCCTGCTCCGCCGCTCGACCGCCTGGGTGCGGAACGGCTCGTCGCGCGTGCGGGCGAGGTAGGTGTCCCAGATGCGCGGTCGATCGTCCGGAGCGCAGCGCTCGAGGAGCAGGGCTGCGTCGAAGCCGATGCTCGCGTCCGCCCCTCGCACCAGCTGCCAGAGCGTGTCGGTCGGCGTCGTCGTGTCGCCCGACGCGAGGAGCACCTCCGACCACCGGAACATCGCCCGTCGACGCAGCTCCGGCTCCACGCGCGGCGCGTCGATGACGCTGCGGAACAGGCTCCTCGCGCCCGCGCGGTCCCCCTGATCGAGGCGCGCGAGCCCTCGCTCCCAGAGCTCCTCGGCGGTCGGAGCCTTCACGATCGCCGGGCGCACCGACGACGGCACGGGAGGAGGCTGCTCGGCGCTGGGAGCCGGAGCGACGGTCTCGACAGGCTCCGGCGTGCTCGCGGGGTTGCCGCTCGTGAACGCGTGCGGGGCGCGCTCGGTCGGCGCAGCTGTTTCGACGGAACGCGGGACCGCGAGGGGAGGGCGCTCGTGCGCGGTAAAGAGCGGCGCGAACGCCCACGCGCTCGCCACCCCGACACCGACGAAGAACACCGCGCTCAGCGCCGCCGTCCGCGCGGGACGCCGCATGCGTGTGCGGGCCAGACGTCGCTCGCGGAAGACGGCGCGCGCGTCGTCGCTCGCGGCCTCCTCCTTCCAGACGACCTTGCTTGCACCGAGGACGGAGAGCACGTCGCCGCACGAGGCGCAGGCGCTCGTATGCTCGAGCAGCGTCGGCGTGCGCTCGCCGAACGGGTCGAACCCTTCAGGGCAGCTCATGGCTCCTCCCTTGCGAACAGCGGGTCATGGCGCAGGCGCTCGTAGAGCTCTCGACGCGCGGTCGCGAGGCGCGAGCGCACGGTGGGCTCGGGGCACTCGAGGATCGTGGCGACCTCGGAGACAGGGAGAGCCTCGAGGTCGACGAGGGTGAGGGTGGCGCGCTTGACCGGCGAGAGACTGGCCAGGGCCACGTGGAGGCGTCGGCGTCGCTCGGCGAGGACGAGTCGCTCAGGCACGGAGGCCTGTCGGTCGACGAGGGCGGCGTCGTCGAGGGAGCGATCGCCCCACGCCTCGAAGCGCGCGAGCCAGCGTCGCCACGAGCGCCAGTGGTTGAGCGCGACGTGCGTGCACACGCGGTAGGTGAACGTCGAGAGGCGGGACCGCCCTTCGAACCCCTCGATGCTGCGAGCGACCTGTTCGAGGGCGGCCTGGGTGAGGTCCTCGAGCTCGCGCGTCGGGCCGACCAGGCTTCGCATCTGGCGATGCACGGTCACGACGACCTCGTCCCAGGGGACGACGTCCCCTTCGCGCGAGGCGCCTGCCAGGACACCCTCGTCGTGCGCGATTAGAACGCCCGCCACGCGAGCCCCAGCTCCAGCGCGGCGATCTGGGCCGACGCGCCGAGCTCGTTCGTGAGGTGAGTGACGCTCAAGCGGGCGAACGGGCGGACCGCCCACGACTCGAACGGCACCTGCACCGTGACGGCGACGTTGCCATACCCGGTGGCTGCGCCCGCGTTGGCGGGCCCCCACGTGGAGCCTCCGCCGACGCCGACGGCGACACCGACCCAGGAATCATCGAAGGGTGCACCCCACCCGACCGTCCCGCCCACGAGGAGCCCCTCGCCCACGGTCTGGTCTTTCCAGTTCCAGGGCCCGGCCCAGTCGGCCTTCGAGAACTGCGCGTAGGTGAGCCCCGGCCCGACGTAGAAGCCGTGCGGGAGCGGGAAGGCGAACGCAGCGCTCAGCCCGGTGGCGCCCTGTGCGTTGTTCGAGACGCCTGTGAACGCGGATGCGGCGAGGCCCCCGTGGCTCTCGACCCAGTGCCGCGGGGTCTTTCGACGCGGCTTCGGCGTGTCGGCGTCGGGTGGGAGCGCGACTGCTCTTGCAGGAGCCTCGAGCACGACGGGAGCGGGGACCTCCTGAACGAGCTCGGTCGGCTCCGTCGGCTCGGGCGGCTCGGTCCGCGTCACGGGCGGCGCTGCCGGTGTCTCGGGCTCGATCACGAGCCGTGCCCTCGCGATCCACATCGCCGCGCGTCGCAATCGCTGCTCGCGGTCGCCCGTGAGCGTGACGTCGAGGGCCTCGCCCGCCCGGACTCCGGCGAGCCCGAGCCTCCAGCGCATCCCGGGCTCGCACCGCAGCGTCGCCCGCTCCGTCGCCTCGGCCTCCGACGCCGCCACCTCACACGCCCCGAGCGCATCGCACGCGAGCTCGACGTCGCGCGCAAACGCAGGCAGCTCACGAGAGCAGGTCCACGGGCGCGCCTCGAGCCACACTCGCCGGGCGCTCGCGGTCTCATCGGCACGCGCGGACCCGGTCGCGGTCACCAGCGCGACGCCGACGAGCACCGCTGTCATCGCCTGCCTGCTGTGCTTGCGGTCGTTCATGAAGGGTTAGTCACCGCTATCCACCCGGATGATCGAACAATCTTGGCTCGCCAGCGGAGACCCATGGCGTGATACTGCGCGGCGGGATCTCGCAGGGCAACCTGCGGTCTCCACGCGCGCGAGCGTTCCATGGTCGACGACGTCACCTCTCCCCCCAGCCCCGTTCAGGAAGGGGACGTCATCGGCGGCAAGTTCCGCGTCGAGCGGGTGCTCGGGATCGGCGGGATGGGCGTCGTCGTCGCTGCAATGCACCTCGACCTCGACCAGCGGGTGGCGCTGAAGTTCCTCCTCCCGGCCGCCGCGCACCGCCCGGACGTCGCCGCGCGCTTCGGTCGCGAGGCGAGATCGGCGGCGAAGATCCGCTCCGAGCACGTCGCCAAGGTGCTCGACGTCGGGACACTCGCGGACGGCGCTCCGTACATGGTCATGGAGTACATGGACGGCGAGGATCTCGAGCGCCTCCTCCGGCGCGGCGGCCCGCTGCCCGTGCCGCTGGCGATCACGTACGTCCTCCAGGCGACCGAGGCCATCGCGGAGGCCCACGCGCTCGGCATCGTTCACCGCGACCTCAAGCCAGCGAACCTGTTCCTGGCGCAGCGCCCGAGCGGGGAGCCGATCATCAAGGTGCTCGACTTCGGGATCTCCAAGTCTACGCAGGCGACCGATCAGGCGCACATGACGAAGACGAGCGCGATCCTCGGCTCGCCGCTCTACATGTCCCCCGAGCAGATGGCCTCGGCGAAGTCGGTCGACACTCGGTCGGACATCTGGGCGATCGGCGTGGTCCTCTACGAGCTGCTCACACAGAGGACGCCGTTCCCCGCCGACACGATGCCGGAGCTCGTCGCGGCGATCTTGCAGCGCGTGCACGAGCCGCTCCGTCAGCTACGTCCGGATGTGCCGCCCGGGCTCGAGGCGGCCCTCGATCGATGCCTCGAGAAGGACCCCGCGCGCCGCTACCAGAACGTGGCGGAGATGGCGGCGGCCTTTGCCCCGTTCGGTCCTCCGCGGAGCGAGGTCTCGGTCGAGCGGATCTTGCACGTGGTCGGCGGCGCGGACCTGGCCAACAGCGGGAGGGCTCCCGGTTTCCCGCAGTCCGGCGCGATGCTCGCGGCGCCTACGGCGGTTGGTGTGCGAACGAACTCGCAGTGGTCAGGCTCGGTGTCGGGAGTCGGATCTCCGCCGCTCCCGACGACGGTGAAGGTGATCCTCGGAGGGCTGGCGCTCGCCGTCGTGGTCGCCGGGATCGCGGTCGCGGTCATTGTCTCGAACCGTGCGACGACGGGCGCCGTGGTCGTGTCTGCGACGGCTGCCTCGGCGAACGCTGGCGCCGGGAACGCTGGCGCCGCCGCGACGGGCGCCCTTTCCGCGTCACCGTCGGCGTCGTCGGCGCCGAGCGCTGCCGAAGCTGCTGCCACGGCGAGCGCGCCCGCCGCGACCGTCGTGCCCCGGCACACGCCGCCGCCGAAGGCATCCGCGCCGCCGGCCTGCAAGACGATCAGCTACTTCGACGAAGACGGGAACAAGCGTTTCAAGCAGGAGTGCCCGAAGTGAAGCTCGCCGTCTCTGTGTGCGACGCGTCTCGTTCCAGCGAGGTCCCGTCAGCCGTAGCTCACGAACGGAGCCCGCGCGTGCGCGACGTACTCGGCCACGCTCGCGCGCTTCCACTGCGCCTCGGCGTAGTCACGCAGCGCGTCGGGGACGACGCCCTCGTCCGCCCATAGGCGGTGCAGGAAGAACGCGAGCTCGGCGTCGACGATCGACCACTCGCCGAACATCGGGCCACGCCCACCCTGCACGAACCGCGAAGCCAGCGTCACGACCTTCGCTGCGCAAGAAGCGCCGCGCGGCGTGAGCGGCGCCCGCGGCAGCTCGTAGAAGATGACCTCGGCCGACCGCTCCGCGCGCACCGGCAGCGTCTCGTCGCTGCGCAGCCACGACATCAGCTGGCGCGCCCTCGCGCGCGCCTTCACGTCCACCGGGAGCAGCGCGGCGTGCGCAGGGGGCGCGAACGTCTCCTCGAGGTACTCGACGATCGCTGACGACTCGGTCAGCCAGAAGTCACCGTGCGCGATCGCCGGGACGCGCCCGCTCCAGCTTCGCTCTCGATACTCGAGGGCCTGCTGCTCGCCTGCCTGGAGCCGGACCTCCTTCACGTCGAAAGGCACCCCCTTCTCGCGGAGCGCGACGAAGCAGGTGAAGACGTAAGGGCTGATCCAGAACCCGTCCGAGTAGAGCGTGACGGAGGTCACTGCGCTCTCGTCGGTGCGGCGAGCAGCTCGTTCACCAGCGTGCTCGCGGTGAAGACATGGGAGAGCGCCTCGAGCATCCCCGCGCTGTCGACGCTGACCGCGCGCGCCGTGACCTCGGTGTAGACGAACGCGTTCGGCAGGCTGCTCAGGTTGCCGTCGAAGATGAGGCCGACGAGCTCGCCGTTCGCGTTCACCACCGGGCTGCCGCTGTTGCCGCCGATGATGTCGTTGGTCGAGACGAAGTCGAGCGGGACGTCGGGCTTCACGTCCGCCTTGTGATCGAGCCAGCGCTGCGGGAGCTTCGTCGGCTGCTTTCCGGTCGCGTGCTTGTACATGCCCGCGAAGTCCGTCGACCACGGGATGGTCTTCCCGTTCTCGCGGTAGCCTTTCACGACGCCCGGGGAGAGGCGCAGCGTGAACGTCGCGTCCGGATAGACGCCGGTGCCTCGCACGGCAAACGTCGCTTGCGCGATGCGCTGACCGACCTGCCGCATCGGGCCCTCGACGTCGTCCTCGTACTGCTTCCGCGCCGCGCGCGCCCCGTCGTCGACGAGCCTGGCCAGCGCGACGAGCGGGTCCGTGGACGCGTCGATGGCGGCCGCGCCGCCGTCGTAGAGGGCGTGGCGGACGTACGGATCGGTCAGCTTGGTGCCTGCCATGATCTCCGCGGCCGCGTCCTGCGTCGTGCGCCCCGCGAGGACCTGCTTCACGAGCGGGTCCGTCGCGCCGAGGTCGCGCACCAGGCGATCGAGCCACGTCTTGAGCTCGATGGCCTCGACGCCGCCGTAGATGGGCGCGTTCGAGAACAGCTCGAACTTCAGCGAGTCGAGGGCCGAGTCGCGATACTCCCGGAGCCGGATCGCGCTCGGGATGGCGAGCTCGCGCGGCAGCCGGACGAGGGCTCGCGCGATGGCGAAGAGCTCGGAGCGGTTCGCGCGCTCCAGCCCGGCGTACCGCTTGTAGATCGCCGCGTACGCCTGCTGCGCCTTCTCGGCGTCGTCCCACACGGAGCCGAACTTCGCCGCGAGCGCGGGGTCGGCCTGTACGGCCTTCCGGAGCGCCTCCTCTTCATCCTTCTTGTGCTTCATCAGCGCGGCGTCGTGGAGGCCGGCGCTCTCGCCCGTGATCGCCTTGATGCCGTTCTCGAGGCGGAAGATCGCGTGGCGAACCTCGCGCTCGCGCTCGGCGTTCCCCTTCGCGAAGTCCCTCAGCGCGGTCCGCTCCCGGTTCGCCTGGTCGAGGTAGTACGGGAAGACGACGTCGCGGAGGCGCGTGAGCTGGCCGACCGTGTCCATCCGGTCGGTCTTGCCCGGGTGACCGCTCACGAAGACCGTCTCTCCGTCGCTCGGTCCGGTGGTGCTCCAGTGGAGGTAGTCGTGCGCCTCCACCGCCTTGTCGTCCTCGTAGACGCGGAAGATCGCGAGGTCGAGGTCGTAGCGGGGGTAGGTGAAGTTGTCCGCGTCGCCGCCGAAGAACGCGATGTCCTGCTCGGGGGCGAAGACGAGGCGGACGTCCTTGTACTTCTTGTACGTGTAGAGCTGGTACTTGCCCCCCGCGTAGAGCGTGACCACGTCGCAGCGGGTCGCGTTCGCGTGCGGCCCCGCGTGGGCGTCGGCGCATGCCTGCTCGATCTTCGACATCGCGGCCTTGGTCGCCTTGTTGGCGTCCGCGTCGCTCATCCCCTCGGCTCGCGCCGCCTTCACCGCGTCGGTCACGTCCTCGATCGAGACCAGCTGGTTCAGCTCGAGGTCGGGGCACTTCACCTCGGGGCCGTCGGTGCCGGCGACGTAGCCGGTGTCGAGGTAGTCGCGCTGCGCCGTCGCGATCTTCGAGATGCAGTCGGAGGCCACGTGGTGATTCGTGAGGACGAGCCCGTGTGCCGACACGAACGACCCGGACCCGCCGCTGTTGAAGCGCACCGAGGAGAGCCGCACGTGGTCGAGCCACGCATCGGTCAGCGTCACGCCGTGGTCCTTCAGGATCTGATCCTTCGGCACCATGTTGAACGGCCACATGCCCTCGTCGGCCCGCGCGGCGGGCGAGGCCGTGACGGCGGCGGCGGAGAGGACCAAGAGGCACGCGATGGAGAGCTTGCGCATGGGATCCTCGTCTACTTGACCTCCAGAGCGCGCCACAAGTGCCACCTCGTCACCGCGCGATACAGCCGGCGAGAGCTCGTCCCTTGGCCTCGCGTCGGAGTCACGGGCCGCAGCGGTTCTTGAAGATCCAGACGGTGCCTGCGTACGGATAGTCGGGGTACCTCCGGTCGCCGCGGAGGCCGCCGACGGCCAGATCGACGCGGCCATCGTCGAAGAACGAGCCGGTCTCCACCGTGAGGTAGGTGTCGGGTGCGCCGCTCGCGAGGGTGACGCTCGGCTCGAACGTGCCGTCGCCAAGGCCGCGCGAAAGGACGAGGCCGTTGGCAGGGAACGTCGATCCGTCCGGCACTCCGGGCGGCTCGGGCTCGAGGAGGTACACAGTCGCAAGGTCGGTGTGACCGTCGCCGTCGATGTCCGCGGCGACGACCTGCGCACCCGCGAACGTGTCAACGACTGCGAGCGCGGCCGGGAGCGCGTCCGGGGTGATCACGGGCGCGCCGAAGGTGCCGTCGCCACGGCCCGGCAACACGACGATCGAGCTCCCGGCGATCAGCACGAGATCGAGCGTCCCGTCGCCGTTGAAGTCGGCCACGACAGGGGCGAGCGGGTTCGGGCCGCCCACGTTCCCGACGAACGGGTTCGCGGACCCCTCGGTACCCGGCGGATACGGAGTCAACGCGGCCGCCGCGAACGAGCCGTCCGACTGGGCCAGCAGGACCTGCATGAAGCTCCGTAAGGACACCTTCCGCCCGAGACCCACGAGCGCGTCGATCTGTCCGTCGCCGTTGAAGTCCGCGCGCACCGGTGGCCAGCTCGACACGAGCGGGTTGACGCGGATCGACCCCGCGTCGCCGGCGTCCGCCTGCACGGAACCTCGCCGGAGGATCTGCGGCGACGGGCTCGCCGGCATGAGCGTCTCCCACCAGTAGGTGTTCGGGGCGAGCGGCGGCGCGAGCGATCCGGCGTCGGGGATCTCCCCGACCCCGAAGAGCGGCACGCCATCCATGAAGGGCGGGGGCGCCGCGAGCGCGACCACGTTCGACGCCTGAACGCCGTCGAGCGCGATCGGCGGCGACGGCGCGCTCGCCACGCCGAACGTCCCGTCGCCGAGCCCGAGGCGGACCTGCTCGCCGACCGCCCCCTCGCCCGGTCCGCCGACGGCCCACTGCTCGAGGAGCAGGTCGGCAACGCCGTCGCCGTCGAGGTCGGTGACGAGGACGCCGCTGTACCACTTGCCCACGTCGTCCGCCGACTTCGGGAGCGCGAGGAACGTCCCGCCGAGCTGCCCGAGGAGCGTGGCGGTCGCGGCGAACGGCGGATAACCGTTTCCCCCCGCGTCCGCGATGCGGTCCGCGAGACCAAGCGCGAAGAGGTCGGCGATGCCATCCCTGTTCAGGTCCGTCACCACTAGCGTCTGCACGACGGTGTCGACGGCGTAGGCGACGGGTGACTCGAAGAGGAAGTGGCAGCCGGCATCGGCGTCGACGGTGGCGTCGCGCAGCGCGTCGGTCCCGGCGTCGAGCGCGTCGGTCGCGGCGTCGAGGCCTCGTTGCGGGCCGTCGCGATGTGTATCGGCGCGCGAGTCCCGGGTCGCGTCGAACGTCGCGTCGCGGACCGTGACGTCGGGTCCGGCGTCCATGCGCGGGGGAAGGACGCTCGCGTCGGGCTCGACGGCGCTTCCGAAGAAGAGCTCCGACCGCGCTCCGCAGGCCACGGCGGGGGTCGCGAGCAGGATTAGCCCGACGATGTTCCGCGCCAGCGTGCTGCGAGCCGTCACGAGCTTGCGCATGTGACGCTCGTCTACTTCAGCTCCAGAGCGCGCCACAAGTACCAGCTCGCCACGGTGCGGTACGGGCGCCAGCGCTCGGCCCGCTTCGCGATCTCGGCCGGGACTGGCAGCTCGTCCCTGGCCTTCGTCTTCACGCGGAACGTCCTCGCGTATCCCTTGCGCACCCCGTAGTCCCCGATCGGGAGCACGTCCGGTCGCCCGAGCCGGAACATCAGGAGCATGTGGACGGTCCACACCCCCACGCCGCGCACGGCGGTGAGGCGCTCGATGATCTCCGCGTCCTCCATCGCCGCGAGCGCTGCGGAGCCAGGGACGGTGCCGTCGATCGTCTTGGCCGCCAGATCACGGAGCGCTGCGGCCTTGCTCCGCGAGATGCCGACGGCGCGGAGCTCCTCGTCCGACGCAGCGACGACACGCTCGGGCCTGGGGAAGGCGCCGCCGACGCCGAACCCCGCGCGGAACCGTCCGAGGATGGCTGCGGCGGCCTTGCCCGTCACCTGCTGGTGGAGGATCGACTCGGTGAGCGACTGGAAGGGAGCGTGGGTCGCCTCGGCCTGCAGGGTGAACGCGCCGACGCGCGTGATCAGGCGAGAGAGAACGCGGTCGCGCGCGTGGAGATGAAGGACCGCCTCGGCCACGTCGAAGGCGAGGGGACTCGCGCCCGCGTACAGGGATGACTCGGCCGGCTTCGCAGGGGGGCTCGCCATGCAGCGAACGCTAGCGTCTTCGCGGCCAGCGCACTACTTGCCAACCGTCGGTGGTGACTCCGTGGTCGTCCCTCAATTGGGGAGGCAGCACTCGAGGCCGAGGCCACCACCGCACGAGTACGTCGTCGCCGAGCCGATGTGGCCCGCCGCGCAGTTGTTGGGAACGAGCGCGACGCACGCCCCTCCGGCGCCGGTGCACGTCCCTCCGGCGTCGTGCTCGCCCGCGTCGTGGGCTCCCGCGTCACCGTGCTCCTTGCAGTAGCCGATGCCTCCCCCCTTCGGCTCGATCGGGACGCACGATCCCGTCACGGCGCCCGGGCACTCGCTGTCCTTCGAGCAGATCTGGTACGTCGTGCACGTCGCCGAGCAGGCCGAGCCCGTGTATCCGGTCACGTACGAGAACGACGCGATGCCGCCGTCGCCGCACGCTGGCTGCGCGGCCTGCAGCCCGATGGTCCCCGTCCCGCAGCACACCGTCCCGGCCTTCGACGCGCAGTCGAACGCGCCCTCGCACGCCCAGTCCGTGGACATCGCGACCGGGCACGCCGTCGTCGCGGGCTCGCACGTCGACGCTGTCGCCGCGCTCTCGGGAGGCTCGCAGCAATGCTGACCCGCCGCGCACGTCGTGGCCTTGCCTGCGTCGCCGACGCTGAAGGGGCAGTAGACGCCCGCCTTCGTCTCGGCATGCAACGCGGTGGGGGCCTTGTAGCAACCGCCATCCCCCGCGCTGCCCGAGGTGCTGCCACTGGCTGTGCTGCTGCCGCTCGCCGAGCTCGACGTGGTGCTGCCGCCGTCGCCCGTCCCGGAGCCCGCGTCCGGGGTCGTCGACGCGGTGCTCGTCGTCGTGCTGTTTGCCATCGACGTCGCCGTGCTCGTGCTCGTCGACGCGGCGCTGCTCGTGCTGAAGCTGAGCGCGGTCGACGTCCCGGTCGTCGTCGTGGTCGCGCCGCCGTCGGCCG
>Ga0302283_1003757_pt1 | contig 11613 bp, 13 predicted proteins | sample III_Fen_E1_4_FD_198770 | JGI IMG/M metagenome (GOLD analysis project Ga0302283, IMG submission 198770) | Peat permafrost microbial communities from Stordalen Mire near Abisko, Sweden - III_Fen_E1_4 | ecosystem: Environmental > Terrestrial > Soil > Wetlands > Permafrost | place: Sweden: Abisko...
CCGTCGATCCGGTAGCGCACCCGCAGGGCGTCGCGCTTGGGCTCGATGTGGATGTCGCTCGCCTCCATCGCCACCGCGCGACGGACGAGGTGATCGAGCACCTGGACGGCGTCCAGATCGTCGTTGGTCATGCCACGGGCCATGGGGGGTCATGGTAGTCCAAGCGGCCCGGGGAATGTGCGGCGCGGTGACAGCGGCCCTCCCGCGGCCTGATCGTTGCCCACCGGTGCGCCATGCCCAGCGCCGCCGCGATCGAGGATCAGATCCGTGAGCTGACCCTGCTCATGTACGACACCCGCGTCGCGCTCCCCGTGCTCGAGCAGCGCGTCCTGCCGCGCCTCGCCCCCGGGGTGATCTTCGAGGATCCCTGGCTCCGCGCCCGGGGCCGCGACCGCTTCCGGATCGGGCTGCGCGGCTTCCACTGCGTCATCCGCTTCGATTTCGAGATCTTCCAGCTCGCGGTGGAGATGAACCCCCGCGGCGACGGCGGGCGCGCCCTGGTCGACGGCGTGATGAACCTGCGGCAGCTCGGCTTCTACACGTACCCGCTGCGGACGATCCTCGTGTACGACTTCGACGGGACCGCGGACGGCGAGGGCCTGCAGATCACCAGGCTCGAGGAGATGTGGAGCTTCGGGGACATGATCGCCAGCGCGCCCCTCTTCGTCGGTTGGCTCTACCAGGACGTGCTCCGCCCGGCCGCGGGCCATTTCTTCACCGCTGCCTTCTGGCTCTCGTGTGCCCTGTTCGGGCCGAAGGGCGCCGCGCCCCCCGCGCCGACGGCACGCTGACGCCCGACGAGGCGAGGTGCGCGAGGGACCTTCTCACGCCGGGGCGCCCGCGGTACGAGCGTCCCCGAGAGCTCGGAGGATCCTGTGCTGACGCGCGCGCTACTGCTGGCAACCTCGGTCCTGGTCCTCGGGGGCTGCGGCAAAGAGGTGGGCCGCGTCCCCTTCTCCGCCGAGGGCAAGGGATCCATCACCGTCCCGCTCGCCGCGGGCCGGGTCGACTTCTGGACCGACCTCGCCATCGAGTACCAGGGCGACGCGTCCCTCCAGTACCTGATCGCCCTCGAGCAGGGCGGCGCCAGGGTGGCCACGGCGATCTGCGACCCGCTCGGGCACCTCACCTCCACGACGGCGTGGAGCGAACGCAACCTGGGCAGCTCCCACTCCCGGAGCGGCAGCGGGAAGATGGCCTGCTCCCTCAAGCTCGCCGCGGGTGGGCCCACCACGGTCAGGGCGACGCTCGCCTTCGCGAGCAGGCCGGCCTCGCCGGTGCTCAACAAGGCGGATCTGGTCGTCAAGCAGTGAGAGGCGGCGCGGACATGAGCAAGGCAGGCACCGTCACCGAGCTCGACAACGATGGCCTGGGCTGGATCCAGCTCGACGACGGACAGCGCGTCCGGTTCGGCTACTCGGCCTGCAAGGGCTTCACGCCGGAGGCCCTGGTGGGCGGCGCCCGCGTGCTCGTGCACGCGACGCAGCCCGGCTTGCGCGGCATCCTCAAGGCCACGGCGGTGTCGCCGCTGCGCCCGCCGCCGAGCGCCGTCGCGCCCGCCCGCCCGGCGTGGCTCGTCGTCCCGCTGCCCGGTCCGCTCGACCCGGGCGCGCCCATCCTCGCGCGCCTCGCGCAACAGTGGCAATCGCTCGGGCTCGCCTCGAGGGTCGTCGGCCCTCGCGTTCTCGAGCTGACCCGGGGCGACCTCTCGCTCTTCGTCGAGCATGTCGAGCAGCCCTATCCGACCCAGGCGGCGCCGACGCACCTGGTCCTCTCGGGTGGGCCGCTCGCCCCGCCGACGCTGCTCGACGCCCTGAGCGACGACGAGGTGCTCCGCATCGAACGGCTCGGTCGAAGCGGAGACGTCCATCTTCCCGACGTGATCCAGGCCGCCGCCCTCGCCGATCGACGCCTGCGGCTCCTCTTCGTGCTGACCGGGCTCTTGACTAACCTCCTGGAGACGGGGCTCGCCGACCGGGCCGTGCTCCCGCACGTGTGGGCCCGGGAGGTCGCGCTGTCGGAGATCCTGGCGCGGGTGGCGACGGCGGGCGCGGCGGCGCTGCGCGATCCTGGACGGGCCGTGTCCTTCCTCGGCCAGATCTTCACCGAGCTGCGGACGACACCGGACGGGCTCCACGCCACGCTCCTCGGCGCCGTTGTCCTCGGCCACCCGGACATCGGGGTGAGCCTGGCCGCCAGCGCCGAGCACGCATCCGCCGCCGCCGCGCTCCTCCAGGGGATGGTCCCCCGAGGGCTGCGGCCGCGCTCGGGGATGACCTTCGCCGCCGACGGGACGACCTTCGTCGTCGAGCGCTTCCAGAACGGCGCCGTCTGGCTGCGGCCCGACGGGCCCGAGGCGCCGCACGCGGACGGCCGCTATCGCTTCGGCGTGACGGCCGGCCTCCCCGGGTACCTGCAAGCCAACTGGTCGTCTTCCCTGACGTGGAGGGGCGCGGGCGCCAAGGATCCGCGGATCGAGCTCTGGACCACCCGCGGGTCCCCGTCGCTCGACGTCGCGATCACGAACGGCCTCGGGGCGAGGGCGCAGGTGAGCCTCGACCCGGCGGATCCGGTCGCGTTCGTCGAGATCGCGCTCATCGCCCCCGTGGTGCGCGGGCGCATCCTGGATGCGCTCATCGCGCTCGCCCGCACCGTCCACATGCCGGGGCGGACAGCGCCCGTCCTCCCGTGGGACCGCTGCGTCGTCCCCGGTCTCCCCGGGGGCATCGCGGGCGCCGTCATGCGGCCGCTGGGCGTCCTGGAGGTCTTCCCGGACCACCGGGTGACGGTCTTCGACGCGCTCCCCATCCTCGACGACGAGCTGGCGGCGTTCCGCGCGGACCCCTCCACCCAGGGGGCGTGGATCGATCTCGTCTGTGAGCGCAACGATTTTGCCGCGCTCCACGCGCGCTGGGAGCGGCTGCTCTGAACGCCCCCGTCCGAACCTCGGCGGTGCTCAGCTCAGTCTCGTATCTCCGGGCGGAGGATGTCGGCCGAGCGCCACATCGGCGGCTCGAATCTGCTGGAGGCGTTCGCGGTTCATCTCCAGCACGGAGACCGTGGCGCGGCCGATGGACGACCCGCCCAGGACCGAGAGTCCATCGCGCGACCACGCGAAGTGCTCGTTCCAGAGGTCAGTCCGTGGGTTGAACAGCCTCTGCTCGCTGCCCGCCGCCGGATCGAGACCCGAGCGCCGGTCCCACTTGCGTCGGTTGCACGCGAAGCACGAGAGGGCGAGGTTGGCCTCGGTCGCCTGCCCGCCCGCGGCGATCGGAATGACGTGCTCCATCGTGAACTCGACGTACTGCCACGCCTCGGACGCATGGCAGTACTCGCAGCGGCCGTCTGCGCGGGACCTGACGAGCGCACGAAGCTCCGGCGAGACCCTACGCCGTCCGGGCAAGGGGCTCGCCTCGGCCGGCTGAGTCCATGGCGTTGCGCACCAGGCGGTTGACCAGGCTGAGGAGCTCATCGAGCTCTTCGAACGCCTCGAGCTCGCGCGCTTCACCCTCCTCGAGGGGCCCCTCCGTCTGCTTCTCCAGAAGATCCTCGATGCGCTCCTGAACCCGAGGCGTCGCCCGGAAGATGGGGACGCCCTCGCACGGCTCGATGCGGACCGCATCGTCCATGGGGAGCGCTTTCACGAGTGTAAGGAGGTGCTGGACGGGCATCGGTACGCTCAAGGTACGCGCCACGCCTGGTAGCTGCAACCTGACGGACGTCGCCAGGGTCAGCCCATGGCAGGCCCCGAGCCCATTGGCTGGCTGGGCGGCTTCTGGCCGCTCAGCTCGGATCGTCGATGACTACGGTCACCGCAAGATCCGGCGAGGCGCTCTCAGCGCCTGCGAACGTGCGCGTTGCCGCCGCTCGCGAGGCGGTCCTCTTTGCCGGCGCGGCGTGCCCCGATCGGGAACCCCCCCGCGGGAGACCGCTTCAACCGCTGCTCCGTCGCTCCGTCGTAGTGGCCGGTCTCGGCGATCGCGTCGTCGGGGTTGTTGCGGTTCCAGAGGCGCTGGAAGGCGCGCACGTCGAGGCCGTCGTGGTGTGTCGTGCCGGCCCCGACGAAGTCGAAGTGCACCCGATCGATCGATCCGAGCCAGTGAAAGCCCTCGCTCTCGAGCGCCGACCGCCAGGCTGTGCTCGCGCCGACATCGAGCGCGAGCCCGGACTCGTGGTTGCTCTCGCCCGGGCGCGTGGCGAGCTGGATCCCGCAGCGCTTGCCGGCCGCCCAGCGCGAGAGCAGGTACTGCTGCGCGACCGTGCGCAGCGCGCTGTGCACCTTCATGGTGCGGTCGGGGTGCGCGTCGAGCGCGCGCAGGAGATGATCGCGCGCGGGCGCGTCGAGGTAGAGGAAGACGTGATTGGCGCTCGAGAGGTTGCGCCGTGGCGGCACGCTGGCGAAGGCGTTGGCGTCGAGGCGGCGGGCCTCCTCGATGATCTGACGGCTCAGCCCGTCGATGTGCGCCGTCGAGCAGGCCCGCTCCGCGGCCCACTGGACGGTGTGGCCCTTGGTCTTGGTCCTGTGCGCCGGGTCGGGCGCCGGCGGCTCGTCGTCCGGCGCGGGCTCGTCGGCCACGGTCGGGGCCCCTGCGTCCGCCTGGGGAGCGGGCAGGTCCAGCGCCGCGACGTCGGCGACCTGGCTCCGCGCCAGGCGCGCGGAGGCGCTCGCGACCGCGCTCGCCCCCGGCCCGTCGTCGCGTTGAAGGCCGCTCTGGATCAGCACCAGATTGACCACGATGATGAGCACGCCGGCGATCCCCGCGATCGCCATCTGCGCGCGAGGCAGCCGGAGGCCGGGCGTGGGCGGAGGGACGACGGGCGGCGCTCGGTCCGAGGGTGCGCTCTCGCGCGGCGGCTCGGGGGCGTCCTCGTCGGCGGTGCTCACAGCAAGACGGCTACCAAGACCCTCGCGCCGAGGCAACCGTCCTGACCCGTGTCCGAGCGCTCACCCCGGACCCGCGCGCCCCGGATCCCGACCCGCAAGCCCTCTTTTTTCGTCGTACGGGCGCTCTCCGGCCTCCGCGCGCGGGAGGTCACTCGCCGCGCCTCTCCACGGCGCGGCGGATCGGAGCCTCGTCGAGCTGCTCCGCGGCGGCCGCCTCCAGCGCGGCGCGCGTCTCCTCGTCCGCGCAGGCGGCGGCCGCGAGGCGCACCCGCCGTCGCGCCTCCGGGTCGGCGCTCTCCCGGAGCGCAAGGGCGGCCCCGATCCGGAGCGCGGGCCGGGCCGCCGGATCCTCCAGCACGCCGAGGACGTCGTGCTCCGCGATCGCGGCGCTCCGGTACTGCGCGCCCCGCTGGAGCAGCCGCCCCAGCCCGGCGCGCCAGGCTTCGAGGGAGCGGTCGCCGCGGGAGAGCAGCTCGGCCACGGCCTCGCTCCCGCCGTGACGGGCGAGCGCCATCGCATCGGCGATGCGATCGGCGAGCCCGACCGCGAGGCCCGCGTCGTGGCTCCGCACGGTGACCCGCTCGGCGCGGCGGGCGCCGCGCTCCCGATGAAGCTGGAAGACGAGCCGGCTCCCGTCGCCGGACACGGCGGCGATCCCATCGAACCGCAGGAACCGCCTCCGGAAGGGGCCCCGGAGGCGCACCCCCTCGGCCCCGATGGCGACCTCCGTCGGCCCGGCCGCGCGGCGGGCGAGGAGCATCGTGCCGAGGACCAGGAGCGCCCACAGGGCCCAGCTCCCGCTCAGGGTCGCGCGGAAGATCGGATGGAGCACGGCCCCCCATCCGACCATCGCGGCCAGGTACGCGAGGCCAGAGGCCGCCTGCGGCAGGTTGGCGTTGCCGAGGGTGACCGCGACCCGCCGCCGATCGGGGCCGACGCCGAGGAGGCCGAGCAGCGCGTAGCCGTCGCGCTCCTCGACGAGCCAGGTGCGGAGCACGCGTCCCCCCGCGAGGTGCAGCTCCAGCGCCGGGCCGTACGGCGTCGGGTAGACCAGCCCCTCCTCGATCTGGTCGCGCCCGATCGGGGGCACCTGGAGGTGCTCCACGGTGAGACCCTGCTCGTCCACGCAGAGACCACCCCACGGCTGCGTGATCCTTTCCCTGTTCGAGGAGGCGATGAGCACCGCGACCACCAGCCAGGCCAGGCCCGCGCTCAGGAAGATGGCGGAGATCGCTTGGAGCGGGAGCCCGCCGCCGGCGTCGAAGCCGGCGAGCTCGTAGAGGCCGGGCAGCAGGCAGCACACCGTGAGAGGCGTGATGAGCAGGGCCACCGAGAGCCAGGAGAGGAGGCGGCCAATCCGGGAGGGGCCGGTGGTGACCCAGCGGCACGGGAAGGTGTGCTGTGGTGAGGGCGGGGTGGCCATGGCGGGGGGGAGGATACATCGGCGGCCGGCCCGCCCCCGTCACCGCCAGGCGCTCCGACATCTCGGCACGGTGCCCCCTCGGTGCGCTGACCCTCGCGATGCAGGTGACTTGCTCGGCCTTCTACCCACCTTCGCGGCCTTTGGTGGGCTCGATCGCCTGGCTCGGCGGCGTGTTTCAGCTCGGCTGGTCGAGTACCTCGGACAGCGACACCGCGACGATGGCCTTCTCGAGCCAGCGCTCCAGCCGTGCCGGATCCTTCTCGGCCAGGATGCGCTCGCGCGCGGCGTCTGGAACCGCAAGGCCGCGAACTCGGAACGCGGTCAGCACGTCGCGAGCGCGCGCGATGACCTCACCCTCGTCGCGCCCTTGCGCGACGTATTTCTTGGCGAAGTCGCTCTGGTATTCGTAGCCCTTCATCATCGCCTCCAGCGCCATGCGAGCCGCCTCGTTCAAGGAGTTTAGCACCAGGTCGCCGTAGAACCTGGCCCGTTCATCGTCGAGCCCCCGGACCGCAGGCAGCGCCGCCGCCGCGATCGCCGCTCCCTGTTCGCTCTCGCCGTGCGCCATGGCCGAGAGCACCGCCAGCTCCGGCCGGCGGGCCGCTTCGGCGGGGTCCAGGATGACGGGGACGGCGCGGCGGCCGAGGACCGGCGGCGTCAGGACGAAGCCGGGGACGCCCGTGTCGATCGGCTCCGCGCACCAGAGGGCGACCTCGGGCTGCGGGGCGACGACGAGCAGGCCGGCCGGGCAGCGGTACTTGGCGCGCGCGCCCATGGTGTACTCGGGCCAGGTGAAGCGCTTGTCGTCATCGACGGCGAGCTGGACCTCGACGATGACCACCGAGATCGGAGCGCCGGCGTCGAGGAGGAGGACCACGACATCGGCCCGGTACTCGGCCGGGCGGATCTGGGTGAGGTCGATCGAGGCGAGGCGCGCCTCGCTGTAGGAGGGGAGGGCGACCCCGAGCGCCTCGGTGAGGAGCTCGGGGCCGAGCTCGGGGCGGTTCTTGAAGAGGTCGACGAGGACCTCGTGGGCCATGGAAGGCATGGGGGCCGTGGCTCGCGCCGAGGAGACCCATTCTCCCAGGTCGCGAGGCCCGCGGGGCTCCTCTCTTCCGCACATCTTCCGCACACCGAGTGCCAGGCTCCGGGGACTCGAAATCCTTCGGAAAAGGTCCCGGCGAGAGGTGACGCCGTCAGATTTGGGGTGACGGCCGCCGGTTCCCGCCGTGACGGGCGGACAGCGGCGCGCGGCGGTTCCGGAAGCATGAGCGATTGCGGCGCGGGCGCTCGTAGGTCAGAGGTCGGCGATGAACACTCGGGAGCGGATCGAGGGCGGGATCTGGGGCCTCCTCGTCGGCGACGCCGTCGGCGTGCCCTACGAGTTCCACCCGCCGCACGAGATCCCGCCCCTCGATCGCATCGAGCTCGACCCGCCGGTGGGCTTCAGCCGCGCCCACCTCGGGGTCCCGCCGGGCACGTGGTCGGACGACGGCGCGCAGGCGCTCTGCTTGCTGGCGTCGCTGCTGGATCGCGGGCGGCTCGACATCGACGACCTCGGGCGCCGGCTGCTGGCCTGGTACGAGGACGGCTATCTCGCGGTCGACGGCAAGGTGTTCGACGTCGGCGTGCAGACCAGCCACGCGCTGCTGGAGCTCCGGGCCGGGGTGCCAGCCGCCGACGCGGCACGGAAGGACGAGCGGGCCAACGGCAACGGGTCGCTGATGCGGGTGCTACCCCTGGCGCTCTGGCACCGCGGGTCCGACGCGGAGCTGGTCGACGACGCGCACGCGCAGTCGCTGGTGACCCACGGGCACCCGCGCTCGCAGGTCTGCTGCGCTCTGTACTGCTTGTGGGCTCGGCGGATCGTCCAGGGGGCCGCCGCGCCCTGGGAAGAGGCGGTCGACGCGCTGGAGAACCTCTACGAGGCGCGGTCTTTCACCCACCTGGGGGAGCTGTCGTATCATGTGCGGCCGCTCGACGAGATCGAGGGGCGCGGGGGTGGGTACGTGGTGGATTGCCTGCGATCGGCGCGGCACGCGCTCAACGCGGGCGGCTACGAGGCGGTGGTGAAGGCGGCCATCGCGCTCGGCGACGACACGGACACGACGGCGTGCGTGGCGGGGGGGATCGCCGGGCTCCGGGACGGGGTGACGGCGATTCCGGCGCGGTGGCTCGAGCGGCTCCGGGGGCGCGAGCTCGCGGAGCCCCTCGTGGCGGCACTGTCGCGGCGCTGAGATCGCGCCCGCCCAGGCGGGTACCGTGCGACGAGCTCATTCGTCGCGTACTGTCCGCCGCGAGTGCGGTCCTCGGGTGTCTGCCGCGACCGATCACAGGGGCCGCCTCGCCCTGTTGCCCTCACGGCACGGGACCGGGAGACTCCGGATCCCCGAGCCGCCCCGCGCCAGCCTCGTTCACCTTGCGCCGCGCGTACCACTGCAGGGTCCCCACTGCCACCACGGGATAGCCGAAGCCCAGGAGCAGCAGCTCGGCCGCCACCGCGGCACGCGGTGACCTGCGCGGGGGTGAGGGTACGTTCCACGCGGCGGATAGAAGCCCACCCCGCCACGGCAAGCAAGCGCCCGGGCCACGACCGCTCAACGCGCAGCCTCCGGGTTGGCGAGCGTCTGGCCACCGGCGCCTCCACCGAAAGGTGGCGTCGAGCGAGCTGGAGTACCTGGAGGCGAGGCGCGACTCGATCCCCGAGCAGCGGTGCCGAGCGGGCGAGGTTCGTTCGCACGGTGGGCGCATGGCTTGTCCCTCGCATTGGGGGCGAGCGTGACCACGCCGTTTGCCTCCGCCGCTGTCCTCCTCGCGTTCACCTGCGTCGTCTCCGCCTCGTGCCTCCGAGGAGACCCGGACGTTCCCCCCGCGGGTGAGGACGGCGTGGAGCACCCGGCGACGGAGGACGTAGGGGAGGCAAGGGACGAGACCAGGTGGACGAAGCGGATCACGTGCAACCCCGATGAGTACGGGCCCTACTGCTACCGGAAGTGCAAGGAGGGCGGAATCTCGTGCGGAGCTTTTTTTCACCATCCGCGCTACGGGTTGGGGGAGCTGAAGGGGTGCCTGAGCGCCCCTACTATCGACGCTTGCGATTACTCCCACGAGTCCGATTGCATCCACTGCTACCTCTTCAAAAAGCTGGGGAGCTGGGCGCCCGCATACTGCGTCCTTCAAGGGGGGGAACCGTGACGGTGTCCGCTCAGGGGGCTCAGGGGGCGTCCGACGTCCCGTGCTCCGGCTCGGGTTCCCAGTCGTCGGGCGGCGGATAGCAAGGCGGCATGCGGGAGGCGGCTTGCCTCCAGTCGCCTCCGAACAGGGAACGCAGGCACGCGTCTGCAAGCGCCGCAAGCTCGGGAGCGCGCTCCCCCCCAGAGAGCGCCTGGACGCCCAGTGCGCGGACGCGACGGACGCGTTCGAGATCTTCCGTGACGTACGGCAGTTCGCGGGTGAACGCCCCGTCGAGGAACTGGGTCAGCATCCACGCAAGCTCGGTCATGGTGTCTTCCCATGCGCCTGGCTCGATCGGGAGCTTCGCGTCGCCACGCTCGATCGAGAGCACCATCACGCCGAGGCAGAGCGTGCCGTCGAGGTCCGCGAGGAGGACCCGCTCCCTCCGCTCCTCCGCTTCGTCGCTACGGAGGCGCTTGGGCTTGCTCGTCTCGCCTGCGCTCATGGCGCTCAGCGTAGGTTCACGCGTCACACGCGCCAGCAGGCGGGCGGGGCCGCCAGAGATCGGTGATGGCCCCCCGCCGGTTTCACCTGCCCCCCGGGAGGCCCGACGCGCTCCGGACGGCGCTGGTCGAGATCGACCGTCTTACCCCACGGCGACACGGCACGCCTCGCACATGCAACCGCACGCCTTCGAGTGAGCCCCCACCGCGAGGCACTCGGAGCCGCCCCAGTGCGCGGGCACAGGCTCGCCGCTGGCCGCGCGCGGCGCTTGGTACCGGCCCATCACCCGACCCACGAGCGCCGCGTGTTGCCCCGCCTGGAGCACCCTCGGCGCGGCGAGCTCGGCGTCCGCCTGGGGCCCGCGTACCTGGACGATCGCCTTCTCCAGCAGGGTCCGACGTCGGGAGCAGGGGGCGCACTCGCACTCGCAGATGGTGTCGACCTCGCCGTCTGGCCAGCGCGATCGACGAGGCCGCCGCAGCGATCTGCGTGGCCTTCGCGAGAGCGAGGAGGTTCATGGCTCCGACTTTCCGGAGTCGGGTGTCTTCTTCAGCACCTCGCCGAGCGCGTCGCCCGGCTCGGGCGGTGGGCCCTCCGTTGAGAGTTTGGCTGCGGCCCCCGTGGCCGCGCCTGGCAACGGCACGCACCCCGCCAGCGTGAACGCCACGACAGCCAGCACTAGACTGGCGCGCGGGCTCAAGGCGTCACCGCTGCGTCAGAAGCATCAGGCGGATCACCGACAGGGGCCGACCGCCCCGGTGAACGCTCCCCGCCCCTGCCCGAACGCCGGGCCCGCCGCGACCGCGACGGCGCCTCCTCCCACCCCCACCCACCGGACCTCACAGCCCCCGCCCGCGCCGCCGTCGGCTCTCGCGCCGCCGGAGGATGCTCGGGCAAAATGTCCGATTGCAGTCTCCCGGACCCGCAAAAGTGTCCGAGCATCCAGGACGCGCCCAACGCCGCGAAATTGCAGGCGCCGCGCGCTCCTCCCGGGGCCACTCCGGCGCGCATCCGCTCGAGCGACCGCATTTCTGTCGGGCCACTCGTGTCGAGCGAACCTGCGCGTGCCTCGCTCTCCCCTCCGCGCGTGCGACTCACGCCTGCGGACGGTCCGCCGTCCCCCGGTTTTGATCACGGTCCCCCGGCGAGGGAACGCTGACCGGCCGCAAGGTTCACGGATCACGGCGGAGGGATCGTCGTCCGGCCGCAAGGAGCCGTCGCTCTCCCGGAGGGACAGCCTTCCCTGGCCAGCGACGGCCGTCCACCGGCACAACGACGACTGTCCCCTGCGACGGGACGGTCATCCCGGCGCAGTGTTCACTCACGCCTGCGGAGGGACGACGTTCCCTCCACGAAGATCCGTCACCCTCGCGGACGAACGACTATCTCTCGACCGGTCTCGCCGACCCACGCCCTGGGACAGTCCCCACGCGCACAATCACGACTGTCCCTCGCGGAGGGACAGCCGTCCCGTCGCAATGTTCACTCACGCCTGCGGAGGGACGACGTTCCCTCCGCGAAGAGGACTTACATCGCGAAAAGGGCCGGCAATTCTCGTCTCTCGGTCACCCGACCGCGGCGCCGGGCTCACGCCTCGGCGCGGCGAGCGAGCCTCTCCCGCGTCCGC
>Ga0302283_1003765_pt1 | contig 11605 bp, 20 predicted proteins | sample III_Fen_E1_4_FD_198770 | JGI IMG/M metagenome (GOLD analysis project Ga0302283, IMG submission 198770) | Peat permafrost microbial communities from Stordalen Mire near Abisko, Sweden - III_Fen_E1_4 | ecosystem: Environmental > Terrestrial > Soil > Wetlands > Permafrost | place: Sweden: Abisko...
CAGAAGATCCGCATCCGCCTGAAGGCGTACGACCACGAGATCCTCGATCAGTCGACCGAGAAGATCGTGCAGACGGTGCTGCGCACCCAGGCGAAGGTCCTGGGTCCCGTACCGCTGCCCACCGAGAAGCACCGCTACACGGTGATCCGGTCCCCGCACAAGTACAAGGACAGCCGGGAGCACTTCGAGATGCGGGTCCACAAGCGCCTGGTGGACATCGTCGAGCACACGCCCAAGACCGTCGACTCGCTCCAGCGGCTCGACCTCCCGGCCGGCGTGGACATCGAGATCAAGATCCAGACCGTCTGACCCGTTCCGCGGGGCCGACCGGCACCGCCGGGCCGGCCTAGCGGACGGCGGGTCGATGGTATAGAGTTTCCGGTCGGCCCGTTTCCGGGCTGGACCATGAGAATCGGGCGCCTCCGGGTGTCCGTGCGAATGGGACGTGTTCGAGCGCCCGCCGTCCTGCGGCGGGGACCTCGGGCCAAACCAGGCGAGCGCTCCGCTCGGGTTCTTCCGAGCGGAGCGTCTGCGTGCGAGCCGGGCATCCCGGCAGGCACGGGGGCCCGGTCCGGTCCGGGGAGTACCACACGGGTTCCCCGGGCGGGCGTGCGCCTGTCGGGGTCCGGGCGTCCGGGCTCCGGGCGGGCAGCACCAGCAGTACAGGATCGGCACCCACCGGTGTCGAGCAAGAGCGAAGAGTCGAGACGGAGAAGCTCCAGTGGCCAGCAAGGCGATCGTGGGCGAAAAAGTCGGAATGACACAGATCTGGGACGACCAGAACCGGGCGATCCCGGTGACGGTGCTGCGCGTCGCGCCGGTCCGGGTCGTGCAGGTCAAGACCCTCGAGCACGAGCGGTACTCGGCGCTGCAGGTCACCTGGGGCCACCGGCGGACCAGCACCCTGACCAAGCCCGAGCAGGGCCACTACGACAAGGCCGGGGTCGACCCCGGACGTCGGCTGGTCGAGCTGCGCCTCGACGACTCGTCCGAGTACGAGGTCGGCCAGGAGCTGACCGCCGATGTCTTCCAGGCCGGCGAGCTGGTGGACGCCACCGCAATCTCCAAGGGCAAGGGCTTCGCCGGCGCCATGAAGCGCCACAATTTCAAGGGCCAGGGCGCCAGCCACGGTAACCACAAGTCCCACCGCGCCCCCGGCTCGATCGGCGCCTGCGCCACGCCCGGTCGCGTGTTCAAGGGTACGAAGATGGCCGGTCGCATGGGTGGCCAGCAGGTCACCACGCTGAACCTGGAGATCGTCCAGTCCGACCCCGAGCGCGAGCTGGTGCTGGTCAAGGGCGCGGTCCCCGGGCCCCGCGGCGGCATGGTCGTGCTGCGCGACGCGGTGAAGACCCCGGCCCGCAAGGGAGGCGCCAAGTGAGCGCGGACACGATCGACTTCGAGACGGCCAGCCCGGCGCAGATCCGGCGCTTCCTGCGCCCGGCCCCGGCCGAGCGCACGGTGACCCGTCGTTCCATCGACGGCTCCGACCTCGGTGAGGTCGACCTCGACCCCGAGATGTTCGGCATCGAGCCCAACCAGGCCGTCCTCCACCAGGTGGTGACCGCCCAGCTGGCCGCCGCCCGCGCCGGCACCCAGTCCACCAAGACCCGCTCCGAGGTCCGCGGCGGAGGCATCAAGCCGTTCCGCCAGAAGGGCACCGGCCGCGCCCGTGCCGGATCCAGCCGCTCGCCGGTGTGGGTCGGTGGCGGTGTCGCCCTCGGGCCGAAGCCCCGCTCCTACGCCCAGAAGACCCCCAAGAAGATGAAGGCCCTGGCCCTGCGCTCGGCGCTGTCCGACCGGGCCGCCCTGGGCAACGTCGCCCTGGTCGACCAGTGGTCGTTCGAGGCGCCCAGCACCAAGGCAGCCGTGGCCGCCCTCAAGGCGCTGGGGCTCGAGGGTCGGGTGCTGGTGGTGCTGAGCGAGGACGACTTCGTCGCCGACCGCTCCTTCGGCAACCTCCCCGAGGTCCAGACCCTGCTGGTCAACGAGCTCAACGCCTACGACATCCTGGTCAACGACTGGGTCGTCTTCACCGACGAGACCCTTCCGGCCGTCCACGTCGTGTCGGCCGTCGAGGTCGACGTGGTCACCGACGCCGACGGCAACGTGGTCGAGATCGTGGAGACCGAGGTCGACGTCGTCGTCGACGCCACCGGGCACGTCACCGAGGTCGTGGAGACCCGGGTCGACGAGGTGCTCGGTGACGACGGCGAGGTGCTCGCCGTGGTCGAGACCCAGGTCGACCTCGAGATCGGCGCCCACGGCGAAGTCAGCGGTGTCACCGAGACCGAGGTCGTCGAGGTCGCCGACGACGCAGAGGAGGAGCAGTCGTGAGGGATCCCCACAACGTCCTGATCCGGCCGGTCGTGTCGGAGAAGTCGTACACGCTGATGGACAACAACGTCTACGTCTTCGTCATCGACCCGTCGGCGACCAAGATCGACGTCCGCCACGCCGTCGAGCAGGCCTTCGACGTGCGGGTCACCAACGTCAACACCCTGAATCGCAAGGGCAAGACCAAGCGCAACCGGAAGGGCGGCGGCATGGGCCACCGCCCCGACACCAAGCGGGCCATCGTCACCCTCGCCCCGGGTGACTCGATCGACCTGTTCGAGAACTGAGAGACCGGGACACCCCATGGCATTGCGTTCACGTAAACCCACCAGCGCCGGACGGCGGTTCCAGACCGTCTCGGACTTCGCCGAGCTCACCACCGACAAGCCGGAGAAGTCGCTGCTCGCGCCCAAGCCCCGCACCGGCGGCCGGAACAACCACGGTCGCAAGACGGCCCGCCACCGCGGCGGCGGCCACAAGCAGCAGTACCGGATCATCGACTTCAAGCGCGACAAGGACGGGATCCCGGCCAAGGTCGCCACGGTCGAGTACGACCCGAACCGCAACGCCCGCATCGCCCTGCTGCACTACGTCGACGGCGAGAAGCGCTACATCCTCGCCCCCGCAGGCATCGCCGTCGGCGACCGCCTGCAGTCGGGTCAGGGCGCCGAGATCCGGGTGGGCAACGCCCTGCCCATGCGCTACATCCCGGTCGGCTCGGTCATCCACAACGTCGAGCTCCGCGAGGGCCAGGGCGGCAAGATGGCCCGGGGCGCCGGCATGAGCGTCCAGCTCGTGGCCAAGGAGGGCGCGTTCGCCACCCTTCGCCTGCCGAGCACCGAGATGCGCCGGGTCCCGATCGACTGCCGGGCCACCCTCGGCGTCGTGGGCAACTCCGAGGCCGAGCTGATCAAGATCGGCAAGGCCGGCCGGAACCGCTGGAAGGGCGTCCGCCCGCAGACCCGCGGTGTCGCCATGAACCCGGTGGACCACCCGCTCGGTGGTGGCGAGGGCAAGACGTCCGGTGGTCGCCACCCGGTGTCGCCGTGGGGCCAGCCCGAGGGCCGCACCCGGTCCCGCAACAAGGACTCCGACAAGATGATCGTCCGTCGTCGCCGCAAGCGCGGCGCGCGCCGGTAGGGAAGACAGAGGGAACGACACACATGCCCCGCAGCCTCAAGAAGGGTCCGTTCGTCGACGACCACCTCCTGAAGAAGGTGGACGTCCTCAACGCGGCCGGCGACAAGAAGGTCATCAAGACCTGGTCCCGGCGCTCCACCATCATCCCCGACATGGTCGGCCACACGATCGCCGTCCACGACGGCCGCAAGCACATCCCGGTGTACGTGACCGAGTCGATGGTCGGGCACAAGCTCGGCGAGTTCGCCCCCACGCGCACCTTCAAGTTCCATGCCGGCCAAGAGCGGGCGGGGAGGCGCTGACGTGCCCGGTGTGAAGACCAACGAGCGCGAAGGTACCCGGGCGGTACTGCGCCACAGCCGGATGTCGGCCTACAAGGTCCGTCAGGTGCTCAACCTGATCCGTGACCAGGACGTCGTCCTGGCCGCCGAGATCCTGGCCAACGGCGATCGTGAGGCCGCCACCGTGGTGGGCAAGGTCCTGGCCTCGGCCGTGGCCAACGCCGTCCACAACGACGGCCTCGACGCCGAGGAGCTGTTCGTCTCGGCCTGTTACGCGGACGAGGGCAGCACGCTCAAGCGCTGGCGCCCCCGGGCCCGTGGACGGGCCACGCGCATCCGCAAGCGCACGTCGCACATCACCATCATCGTGAGCCGCATGCCCGACGACCGCATCGCCCGCCGCCGGGCCAAGCAGTCGGCCGCCGGTGCCCAGCGCTCGCGCCGGGTCGCCAGCTCGCGGCGCCAGCAGTCCCAGGAGACGCCGTCGACCTCGACGGCCGCCACCGCGACCACCGACACCGGTGCCGAGGCGTGGCCCGAGGACGCCGTGCAGGCCGACGACGTGGTGACCGAGACGGAGGCCGGCCCCCTGGAGGAGTCGGATCTGGAGACCGAGGCCGAAGGGACCGGGACCGACGAGGTCTCGGCTGAGGCCGACGACGGCGACACCGCCGCCGAAGAGACAGACGGCGACACCGCCGAAGAGAAGGGCTGAGCAGATGGGCCAGAAGGTAAACCCCTACGGGTTCCGTCTCGGCGTCACGACCGACTGGAAGTCGCGCTGGTTCGAAGAGCGCAACTACCAGAACTGCGTGATCGAGGACTGGGAGATCCGTGACTATCTGATGTCGCAGCTCGAGTCGGCGGCCGTCAGCCGCATCGAGATCGAGCGCACCCGGGACCGGCTGCGGGTGGACATCCACACCGCCCGCCCGGGCATCGTCATCGGCCGCCGCGGGGCGGAGGCCGACCGGCTGAAGAAGAAGATCGAGGAGATCACCGGTCTCAACAACCGCATCCAGCTGAACATCCAGGAGATCAAGCAGCCCGAGCTCGACGCCGCGCTGATCGCCCAGGGCATCTGTGACCAGCTGGCCCGCCGGGTGGCTTTCCGCCGGGCCATGAAGCGCTCCATCCAGACCGTGCAGAAGGCCGGCGCCCTCGGCGTGCGCGTCCAGTGCTCAGGTCGCCTGGGAGGCTCCGAGATGTCGCGCAAGGAGTCCTACCGCGAGGGTCGGGTGCCGCTGCACACGCTCCGGGCCGACATCGACTACGGCTTCCGCGAGGCCAAGACCACCTACGGCCGCATCGGTGTGAAGGTGTGGATCTACAAGGGCGACATCCTCCCGTACAAGATCTCCTCCGAGGAGAAGATCACCCGGGAGGCCGCCATGGCCGTCGGCGAGACCTCCGGCCAGTCGGGCGAGTCCGCCCCGCGCCGCCTCATCACCGCAGGTGGCGGCCGCCGGCTCGCCGGCCAGGGTGCACCGGGCAGCGTGGTCACCCTCGACGCCGACGCCTCCGAGACCGACGTGCCCGAAGGTCTGGCCGACCACACGCCGGCCGACATCGCCGCGCCGCCCACCGTGCCCGACGATCTCGAGCGCATCCTCACCGAGGACGAGGAGATCGAGCGCAAGACGCGCGAGCACCACGAGACCCCGCACTTCCGCAAGGAGGTGGACTGACATGTTGATGCCCCGCAAGGTCAAGCACCGCAAGCAGCAGCGCGGCCGGATGTCCGGCAAGGCCAAGGGTGGCAGTGAGGTCACCTTCGGCGACTTCGGGATCCAGGCGCTCGAGCCGGCATGGATGACGGCCCGCCAGATCGAGGCCGCCCGTATCGCCATGACCCGCCACGTGAAGCGTGGTGGCAAGGTGTGGATCCGGGTCTTCCCGGACCGGCCCGTCACCCAGAAGCCGGCCGAGACCCGCATGGGTTCCGGAAAGGGCAACCCCGAGCACTGGGTCGCCGTGGTCAAGCCCGGCCGCATCCTCTTCGAGCTCGCCGGCGTGGAGCAGGACCTGGCCCGCGAGGCCATGGAGCGCGCCATCCAGAAGCTCCCCTTCAAGGCCCGGTTCGTGATCCGTCCCGGGACCCACGGCACGCCGGAGGTGCAGGTCTGATGGCCACCGCCGCAGAGATCTCCGACTACGACACCGAGGAGCTGGAGCGCCAGCTGGGCGAGACCCGGCGCGAGCTCTTCAACCTCCGGTTCCAGCTCGCCACCGGCCAGCTCGACAACTTCTCGCGGCTGAACCACGTCCGCAAGGACGTGGCCCGCATGCTCACCGAGCTGCGCAACCGTGAGATCGCCGAGGCCGAGGGACTGTCCTTCGACGAGCTGCCGGCCCACCGCGCCGCGGCCCGTCGCCGTGACGAGGACGAGGCCAAGGGCCGCGACAAGACCACCGCATCGGAGCGTCGGGCTGCGGCCCGCGCCGAGGCCGAGGCGGCCGAAGAGCACGATCACGATCACGAAGAGCACGATCACGATCACGACGACGTCCAGGACGTCCACGACGAGGTCGACGAGGTCGACGAGGTCGAGGCCGCCGAGGATGCAGAGGAGAAGGACTGATGGCCGACCAGCAGCATGCCGACGGCACGACCGAGGAGCGGGCCAACGCCCGCAAGGTGCGTGAGGGTCTCGTGGTGTCCGATGCGATGGACGCCACCGTGGTCGTCGCCGTCATCGAGCGAGTCCGCCACCCCCGCTACGGCAAGACCGTGCAGCGGACCAAGAAGCTCTACGTCCACGACCAGGAGAACGTCGCCAAGGTGGGCGACCGGGTGCGCGTCATCGAGACACGCCCCCTGTCCAAGCTGAAGCGCTGGCGGCTCGGCGAAGTGTTGGAGCGTGCACGATGATCCAGCAGGAATCGCGACTCCGTGTGGCCGACAATTCCGGGGCCAAAGAGGTGCTGTGCATCAAGGTGCTGGGCGGCTCACGCCGTCGCTACGCCTCGATCGGCGACGTCTTCGTGGCCACGGTCAAGGACGCCATCCCGGGGGCTGCCGTCAAGAAGGGTGACGTCGTGAAGTGCGTCGTCGTCCGGACGAAGAAGGAGAAGCGCCGTCCCGACGGCAGCTACATCCGCTTCGACGAGAACGCGGCCGTCCTCATCAACGACCAGCAGCAGCCCCGGGGGACCCGCATCTTCGGTCCCGTGGGCCGGGAGCTGCGCGACAAGCGCTTCATGCGGATCATCTCGCTGGCGCCGGAGGTGCTCTAGATGCGTATCAAGAAGGGCGACAAGGTCCAGGTGCTCTCGGGCAAGGACCGTGGCAAGCAGGCCCACGTGGTCCGCGCCATGCCGGCCGAGGGCCGGGTCATCGTCGAGGGCGTGCACGTGGCCAAGCGCCACGCCAAGCCCACGCGGGCGACCATGCAGGGTGGCGTGATCGACAAGTTCATGCCCATCGACGCCTCGTCGGTGGCGCTCGTGTGCAGCTCGTGCGGCGCCCCGACCCGGATCGGTGTCCGCTACGACGAGCAGGGACGCAAGCTGCGTGTCTGCCGCAAGTGCGGGGCGGACCTGTGATGGCCTCCACGTCGGCGGCCGAGCGGCCGCGCCTGAAGCAGCGCTACGACGCCCAGGTGCGGGCCGAGCTCCAGGAGACCCTGGGCCTGGCCAACATCATGGAGGTCCCGCGCCTCACCAAGATCGTGATCAACATGGGCGTGGGCCGCGCCACCCAGCAGAAGTCCCTCATCGAAGGGGCCATGCGGGACCTCGAGATCATCTCCGGCCAGAAGCCGGTGGTGACCCGGGCGAAGCAGTCCATCGCCTCGTTCAAGTTGCGCGAGGGCCAGGAGATCGGCGCCAAGGTCACCCTCCGGGGCGACCGGGCGTGGGAGTTCTTCGACCGCCTGGTGGCCATGGCCATCCCCCGCATCCGTGACTTCCGTGGCCTGTCGCCCCGGTCGTTCGACGGACACGGCAACTACACGTTCGGCGTGACCGAACAGCTGATCTTCCCGGAGATCGACTACGACCGCATCGACACCACCCGTGGCATGGACATCACCATCGTCACCACCGCTCGAACCGACGACGAGGGGCGGGCCCTGCTCGCCGCGTTCGGCTTCCCGTTCCGCAAGGAGAACCAGTAACCCCATGGCGAAGAAGGCTTTGATCGAGAAGCAGCAGCGCACGCCCAAGTTCAAGGTGCGCGGGTACACCCGGTGCCGCCGGTGCGGCCGGCCGAAGTCGGTGTACCGCAAGTTCGGCCTGTGCCGGATCTGCCTGCGGGTGATGGTCCACGCCGGGGAGATCCCCGGCGTGACGAAGGCCAGTTGGTGAGAGGAGGCGACGAACGATGACGATGACCGACCCGATCGCCGACATGCTGACCCGCATCCGGAACGCCAATACCGCCCACTTCGACACCGTGTCGATGCCCGGCTCCAAGTTGAAGGAGTCCCTGGCCGCCATCCTCGTGGAGGAGGGCTACATCGGTGGGTTCGAGGTGAGCGACACCCCGGGCAAGCCCGGCAAGACGCTGCAGATCACCATGAAGTACGCACCCGACCGCGCCCGGACCATCTCCGGCATCAAGCGGGTGTCCAAGCCGGGCCTGCGCATCTACGCCCGGGCCGACAAGATCCCACGCGTCCTCGGCGGGCTCGGTGTGGCGGTGGTCTCCACCTCCAAGGGCCTGATGACCGACCGCGAGGCGCGCAAGAAGCGCATGGGTGGCGAGGTGCTCTGCTATGTCTGGTAGCCACCTCATGAACCGCGCCGCCCACGTGGCCGGCCGAATCGACGGAGGTACCCGCTGATGTCGCGTATCGGACGTTCGCCCATCACCGTGCCCGCCGGCGTGACGATCGCCGTCGACGACGAGCACCGCGTCACGGTCAAGGGACCCCAGGGCGAGCTCGCCCGCCAGGTACCGTCGGCCATCTCCATCCACCAGGACGGCGACGTCCTGACGGTGGAGCGTCCCGACGACCAGCGTCAGAACCGTGCCCTGCACGGCCTGACCCGCTCACTGGTGGCCAACATGGTCGTCGGCGTCACCGAGGGCTTCTCCAAGGAGCTCGAGATCGTCGGCGTCGGCTACCGCGCCGTGCCCAAGGGCCCCGGTGCGCTCGAGCTCGCGCTCGGCTTCTCGCACGCCGTGAACGTCAACGCCCCCGACGGCGTGACGTTCGAGGTGCCGAGTGCCACCCGCATCATCATCAAGGGAATCGACAAGGAAAAGGTCGGCCAGGTCGCCGCGGACATCCGCAAGCTGCGCAAGCCCGAGCCCTACAAGGGCAAGGGCATCCGCTATGCGGGCGAGCGCGTCGTGCGCAAGGCCGGGAAGGCAGCCAAGTAATGGCACGCACTGATCACAAGCTGGAGCTCCGTCGCCGCCGTCACAAGCGCGTGCGCCGTCGGGTCGAGGGCACCGCCGAGCGTCCGCGCCTGGCGGTCTTCCGCTCCAACAAGCACATCTCCGCCCAGCTGATCGACGACCTGTCGGGGCGCACCCTGGTCTCGGCGTCCACGGTCGAGTCGTCGCTGCGCGGGAACAAGGGCGGAAACGTCGAGGCGGCCAAGGCGGTGGGCTCCCTCGTGGCGTCCCGCGCCAAGGACGCCGGAGTCACCACCGTGGTCTTCGACCGCGGCGGGTTCGCCTACCACGGGCGGGTGGCCGCACTGGCCGACGCCGCCCGCGCCGAAGGACTGGAGTTCTGAGATGGCTGTGAACAACAACGAGCTGCAGTTCGAGGAGCGGACCATCCGGGTCAACCGGGTGTCCAAGGTGGTCAAGGGTGGCCGCCGGTTCTCCTTCGCCGCCCTCATGGTGGTCGGCGACGGGAACGGACGCGTCGGACTCGGTTACGGCAAGGCCAAGGAGGCCGGTCTGGCCGTCCAGAAGGGCATCGAAGAGGCCCGCAAGAACATGTTCGACGTGCCGTTGGCCGGCTCGACCATCACCCACCCCATCGTCGGGGAGAGCGGTGCCGGCCGGGTCATGCTGAAGCCGGCCGCCCCCGGTACCGGGGTCATCGCCGGCGGTGCGGCCCGGGCCATCCTGGAGATGGCCGGGATCCGCGACATCCTGGCCAAGTCGCTCGGCTCCTCCAACGGGATCAACGTGGCCCACGCCACCATCGCCGGTCTGAAGGGTCTGAAGCGTCCCGACGAGATCGCCGCCCTCCGGGGTAAGCCGGTCGACGAGGTCGTGCCGGCCGCCATGCTGCGGGCCTACCGCGAGCGGCGTCGTGAGAACGACCTGTTCACGGAGGTGAGCTGACATGGCGTCCCCCACCGACACCCCCCTGTCGACGACGGGCTGGATCCGGGTGACCCAGATCCGCTCCACCATCGGCACCAAGCCCAAGCACCGTGGCACCCTGCGTGCCCTCGGCCTCCGCGGCATCGGGCGCACCAACGTGCTGCCGGACCGCCCGGAGATCCGTGGGATGATCGCCCGTGTCCCGTTCCTGGTGGACGTCACGTCCGCCGGCGAAGACGAGAAAGGCTGACCATGAAGGTTCATGAGCTCCGCCCCCCGGCAGGGTCCAACCGTGCGCGCAAGCGCGTCGGCCGCGGCATCGCCGGCAAGGGTGGCAAGACCGCCGGCCGGGGCACCAAGGGCCAGGGCGCACGGGACACCATCCCGATGGGCTTCGAGGGTGGCCAGCTGCCCCTCATGCAGCGGATCCCCAAGCTCCGCGGCTTCAAGAACCCGTTCCGGGTGGAGTACACCCCGGTCAACGTCGGCGCCCTCGGTGCCGTCGAGGGTGACACCGCGGACATCGCCGCCCTGGTGGCCGCCGGTCTCGCCCACAAGGGTGACCTGGTCAAGGTCCTGGGCGGCGGCGAGCTGACCCGTGCCCTGCGGGTCGAGGCGCACGGGTTCTCCAAGTCGGCCGAAGCGGCCATCACCGGTGCCGGGGGATCGATCACGATCGTCCCGCTACCGTTCGGCAACGACCGCCCGCCCGCCAAGGGCAACGCCCTCACCAACCGCTAGCATCTTCCGAACGCGGCGTCGAGGAGTCCCATGCTTGCCAGCTTGGCCAACATCTTCCGCATCCCCGACCTTCGCAAGAAGGTCATCTTCACGCTGACCATCATCGCCCTGTACCAGTTCGGGGCGAACGTGCCGGTCCCCTTCATCAACTTCTCGAAGGTGGCCCAGCTCCAGGCGGCGTCGAAGAACTCGGGGGTGCTCGGATTCCTCAACCTGTTCAGCGGTGGCGCCCTGACCCGCATGGCCGTCTTCGGCCTCGGGATCATGCCGTACATCACGTCGAGCATCATCATCCAGCTCCTGGCCACGGTGATCCCCAAGCTCGAGCAGTGGCGTGACCAGGGCGCGGTCGGCCAGAAGAAGCTGACCCAGACCACCCGGTACCTCACCGTGGCCCTGGCCCTGATGCAGGCGACCGGCCTCGTCTACCTGTTCCACAAGGGTGGCGGTGGGCTGCTGGGCAGCTCGCAGAACATCGACCTGATCCTCAACTACTCGATCTGGCGGGCCGGCTTCATCGTGCTCACGCTGACCGCCGGTACGGCCTTCGTCATGTGGCTGGCCGAGCTCATCACCCAGCGGGGCATCGGCCAGGGCATGTCGATCCTCATCTTCGCCAACGTGGTGGCCGGCATCCCCTCGGGGCTCAACACCGTGCTCCAGGAGGGCGGCAAGGTGAAGTTCGTCACCATCCTGCTCGTCTCCCTCGCCCTGCTGGTCCTCATCGTCTTCGTGGACCAGGGCCAGCGGCGGATCCCGGTCACCTTCGCCAAACGGGTGGTGGGGCGCAAGATGTACGGGGGCTCCAACACCTACATCCCGCTCAAGGTCAACCAGGCCGGCGTGATCCCGATCATCTTCGCCAGCTCGG
>Ga0302283_1003766_pt1 | contig 11602 bp, 10 predicted proteins | sample III_Fen_E1_4_FD_198770 | JGI IMG/M metagenome (GOLD analysis project Ga0302283, IMG submission 198770) | Peat permafrost microbial communities from Stordalen Mire near Abisko, Sweden - III_Fen_E1_4 | ecosystem: Environmental > Terrestrial > Soil > Wetlands > Permafrost | place: Sweden: Abisko...
GAGGCCGGCCCGGCGATCCCCGGGCCCGCGGGCGAGGGATGGACGGTCGGCTCCGCCGGCGACACCGACGGCGACGGGTGCGCGGACGCGATGTGGCAGAACACCACCACCCACCGCTTCGCGATCTGGACGATGAACGCGACCCACGTCGTCGTGCCCGGGGCCGAGCTGCCCGGGCCGCTTTGAGGAGGGGATCCATGCGTCGTTTCGGGCGGACGGTGCTGATCGTGGCGCTCGCCTCGTGCAAGGCGGGCGGGTCGGGATCCGAGGCGCCCGGGGTGGCGGCGGCGGCGACGCTGTACTGCCGGAGCTACGGGATCTTCGGTGTGCAGGTCGATCCGGCGACGTACCACACGGCCGATCCTGCCAAGCTGCTCGAGTCCGCCGAGGGCGCGGGGCCCCGCACGCTCAACGTCGCGGTCTCCAGCGCGGTGGCGCCGGAGATCTCGGTGACGGGCACCTACACGCCGACCAAGTCCGAGTTCTCCGCCGCGGTCGGCTACGACGTGACCCAGACCGTCACGCTCGCGGCGGACTCCAGCGTCCTCGTCCCCATCAACGCCTACGCGCGGGTGGACGCCTATCCGGCCTTCCAGCGCGCCAACGTCACCATCGGCGCCGACTGCGGCGGGCCGACCGTGCTCGGCAGCGCCGAGGTGCTCAAGCCCGTGGGCGTCTTCTTCGACACCTGCGGCTGCATCGGGCCCGATCCCTGCGGCGCGAGCTGCAGCGGCTTTCCCTTCGGCGGTGGAGGCACCGGCGGCGCCGGCGGCGCGGGCGGCACCTCGCCCGTCGCCCAGGGAGGCCGCGCGGGCGCGGGCGGCAGCAGCCCGACGAACGCGAACGACGGCGGGTGATGCGTCGAGGGCGAAACCCCGTATACTTCCGCGCATGAACCACCAGAACCGAGCCCCCGGGGCAGAAGGCGCGCTCCGTGGCGGGTGAGACTTGCGGGATCTGCGGCGGCGACGGCCGCATCGCCAACTCCTTCAGCGGCAGCGATGCCCGCTGCCCGAGCTGCCACGGGACGGGACGGAAGATGGAAGACACCGGCTTCCACGACGTCACCAAGACCAAGCCCTCCCACCACCGGCAGACCAGCACCGTGGCCGTGGCCGAGAAGCAGACCTGGCCCTCCACCCACGAGGGCAACCTGCTCGCCATCGAGGTGCGCGACTGCGCCGGCCTCTCCAAGGACACCAAGGCCAAGCTGACCCGGGAGATCATGGATCACGAGGCCAGCCACGGGACGTGCACGCAGACCTTCCTGAAGAAGATCCGCAAGCAGGTGCGGCCGGCGGGGAAGTAGGCGAGACGAGGGGGCGCCGCGGCCTACCCGGCGGGTCGGCCGCACCGCCGTGGGGGCAGATTCACACCGGCAGCGGCTGATCATCCCCCAGCGCTCGCGCTGCCCCCACCGCAGACGCATCGTCGAGCCGGTCGACACCGTGCCGGGCGAAGCGGATCGCCGCCGCCCGCGCCCGACCGTCGCGCTCGTGGTCGATGGACCACTGCGCCTGCCGCACCAGCGCCGCCAGCTCCAGCGAGCGCCCCAGGGTCAGGGCGAAGCCGCGGGCGCCCGCCTCCACCTCGGCGGGAGAGCGGCCGCGCTCGCCCACCCACGCAGCGGCGCGCTCGGCGGCGGCGATGGCCTGCTTGCCGGCCTCGACGAGCCCGGCGTCGCGCGCCTCCCCGGCGAGGGCGTGGATGCGCGCGAGCAGCGGGCCGAGCGCGCCGTCCCTGGCGACGGCGCGGAGGGCGTCGAGGGCGAGGACGTTGGTGGTGCCCTCCCAGATCGAGAGCACCTGCGCGTCGCGGAGCAGCATCGGCAGGCCCGTGTCCTCCACGTAGCCCGCGCCCCCGAAGGCCTCGAGGATCTCGCTGGTCACCGCCACGGCTTGCCGCGCGGTGGTGAGCTTGCTCAGCGGGGTGACCAGTCGGAGGAGGCGGCCCTCGTCCTCGGTGGCGGTGCCGGCCTCTTCGCGGCCGAGGAGCTCGGCGGTGAGGAGGACGAGGTGGAAGGCGGCCTCGAACTCGGCCTGGAGGCCGGCGAGCGTCTCCATGTGGAGCGGGCGCTCGGTGAGCACCGAGCCGAAGGCGAAGCGGCGGCGGGCGAAGTCCCGGGCCAGCGAGAGGCCGCGGCGCATGGTGGCGATGGCGCACACCGAGTTCCACAGGCGGGTGACGTTGAGCATCGGCGCGATGTTGCGCACGCCCTCGCCCATGCCGGCGACGGGGACCGCGAGGGTGCCGTCGAGGGTGAGCTCCGCGGTGGGGACCTTGCGCGTGCCCAGCTTGTCCTTGAGGCGGTTGACGAGGATGCCGTTGTAGGCGCCGGCGGCGTCCCGCGTCTCCAGGTAGAAGAGCGAGAGGCCGCGGCCACCCCCGGGCGCGCCCGGGGCCCGCGCCAGGGTCAGCGCCATCTCGCTGGTGGCGGCGCTGGTGAACCACTTGGTGCCGTGGAGCCGGTAGCGCCCGTCCTCGGTGGGGCGCGCCTCGGTCTCGCTGAGGCCGACGTCGGAGCCGCCGGCGCGCTCGGTCATCCACTGCCCGCTGGTCCACGCCACCGCCGGATCGCGGCTGGTGAGGCGCGTCACCGCGCGCTCGACGAGGGGCTGGTTCTTGTGGACGACCAGCGTCTTCGCCGCGCCGTCGGTCATCGCCAGGGGGCAGGTGTAGACGTCGGTGGAGGGGTGGAAGAGGTAGATCAGCGTGGCCTGGAGCGGCCGGGACAGCGCCCCGTGGCGCCGCTCGTAGGGGGTGGCGATCAGGCCGAGCTCGGCGGCGAGGCGACGCGCCTCCTGCCAGAGGCGGGTGACCTCGACGCGATCGACGCGCTGGCCCCAGGCGTCCCACTGCACGAGGGTGGGCTCGTTGAGGCGGTCCTCGAGCATCAGGTCGTAGAGCTTGCCGGCGGCGAGATCGCCGAGGGTGCCGAGCTGCTCGGTGGCCTCCCGCCGGGCGTCCTCCGGGAAGACCCGGGCGAGGTAGGAGAGCAGGACGCGGTCGTCGTGGAGGGGGTGGGCGAGGCGCGGCGGGTCCTGGAAGAACGACATGGCTCCGCTGGCGTGGACGAGGTGGGGGAGGGCGTCAATTGCCAAGCGAGCGACCAGGGGATACGCCTCGCGCCCGCAGCCAACCGGGCTCCGGGCAGCTCGGGCGACCCCGATCGCCGGGGCCTGGAACGTCACCCCTCGACGACGAAGCGCGCCAGCAGCGTCTTCCGCCCTGCGGACTCGAACTCCACGACCAGCTTGGTCTCCCCGTTCTCGGTCCGGGCCTCCACCACCCGACCGCGGCCGAACTTCGGGTGGACCACGAAGCGCGCAGGCTCGGTGGGCGCCGCCGTCAGGGCGCCGACCAGCGCCGGCCGGAACGCCTCGTCCGCGAGCGGCAGCGTCGCCTCCCGCTGCAACGTCCCCATCCACGCCGCGCTGTCCAGCCCGCACCACGCCGCGATCTTCTCCCGCGCGAACGCGCCCAGCGTCGTGTCCTCCCCGTCCGGCACGCCATCGCGCACGATCCGCACCTGCGCCGCTGACCGCGTCCCGCCGCGAGCCACGGCGATCACCTCGTACGCGCCCCCGTGCGCGCCCTGCTCGCGCTCGGCGAAGGGATCCTCGTACACGCTGGCGATGGCCACGTGATCGTCGGGCACGCCCTCGCTCCAGTCCTCGGCGCAATCGAGGATGGCGTCGAGGGTCAGCCCCGTCGCGCACGCCAGGTCCGCGTCGCCGCTCGCGAGCACCACCAGCGCGTCATCCGGGAGCGTCGCGCCCAGCTCGGCCTCGATGGCATGCACGGCGGCGACGTCGAGCGTCGCCGCGAAGGGCGCCGCCCCCTGCGCGCGGCGGAGGCGGAGCAGCTCGAGCATGGACGGGCTGAGGTGGAGCGGGCCGGCCTGGTCGTGCATGGGTCTCGGCTCGACATCTAGCGCACGCGACGCGCCCGTGGGGATTCGAAAGCAGCCGGGGTCGGGCGCTCCTGGACGGACCGCCGCACCATCCCCGGCGCGGTCGAGGCCGCGTCGGGCCCTGGCCGCGCCGGGGATGGCGCTCCCTCCGTCACCCGACGATCAGGTCGACGAGGCCCACCGGGTCCGTCGTCGTCCCGTTGCGGAGGAAGGCGCGCGCCCGGAACCAGTACAGCTTGCCCGGCAAAAGCCCCGCGATGGTGACGCGCGTGGGGCCGGCGGTCATCGACTGCCACGTGACCTGGTCCACGCTCCACTCGTAGGTGTAGGTGAGCCTGTTCGCGACCGCGAGCAGGATCACCAGCGCGCTGCCGCTCGTCGTGGCGCGCTTCGCCTGGATCGGCGGCTTCGGCGCCTTCTTCCCCTTCTGGCTCGCGTAGAGCAGCACGTTCGCCAGGATCGGCGGGACCTGCTCGACCGGCAGCGCGCGAAGCACCTTCTGCGCGTACCTGGCGTTCAGCCCCCACAGCTCCCGCACCGCCGTCGCCGCCGCCTTCACCGCCGCCGTGTCGGTCGGGGCGCCGTTGGGCCCGGCCTTCAGCGCGGCCCCCAGGTTCGTGACCGCCGTGTCCAGCTCCGCCGTCGCCGGAGGCGCGGGGAAGTGCGTCGTGTCGGCCTTCATCGCGGTCCACCCGGCGTCGATGTGGTTGTAGAGATCGGCGGGGTCCCTCGGCAGGTGCTCCGCGATGATCAGCGGCGTCGGCGGCTTCTCCTTGGGCACCCCGGATGCCTTGCGTACCATGGCGTTTCTCCTCTTCCTGTTGGAGGCCACGAGCCCGGACACCCGACCGGACCATCCGGCGTTGCCCGATCTCGTCGCCTCTGCTTCCTAGGTGTCTTGCCGAAGGACTTTGTCCGGAGGGTTCGAAAGAAAATTTTGCGGGGAGGCACGGCGACGCCGTCGGGGGCCCGCTCGGGGCGAAGATGCGTCACCGATGCGCTCGCCGGACCTCGGGCGAGCGTGAGGGGCTTCGGGCGGCTGGGAGGGGCTTCCGGCGCATGGGAGGAGCCTCCGGAGCAGAGAATGGCCCTCCGGAGCGCGGGATGGGCCTCCGGAGCAGAGGATGGTCCTCCCGAGCAGAGGATGGCCCTCCCGGGCAGAGGATGGTCCTCCCGGGCAGAGGATGGTCCTCCCGAGCAGAGGATGGGCCTCCCGGGCAGAGGATGGGCCTCCCGGGCAGAGGATGGCCCTCCCGGGCAGAGGATGGCTCTCCCGAGCAGAGGATGGGCCTCCGGAGCAGAGGATGGCCCTCCCGGGTAGACGATGACCCTCGCAAGCAGAGGATGGCCCTCCCGAGTAGACGATGGCCCTCCCGAGTAGACGATGGCCCTCCGGAGCAGACGATGGCCCTCCCGAGTAGAGGATGGCCCTCCGCAGCACGCGAAGAGCTTCTCATGGGTAGGAAGAGCCACCCAGGGTCGCGCGGTCCGTGGGTGAGTGAGGTTCCTCCGGGACCGCCGGGAACGCGACGACGACACGGATCACCTCGAGCCCGGGCGGAGATCAGGTCGTGGGCTGGCGGGCGCGGTCGAGGGCTTCGGCGGCGTGGCGCTCGGCGTAGGTGTCGCCGGCGGCGCGGGCCATGGTGAGGGCGCGGGTGGCGAGATGCTTGGCGCGGTCGGACGCACCGATGTCGATCGCGGTGTGCGCGATACGGATCAGGAGCGCGGCAGCGTGCCCTGCGGGGGGCAGCGTTCGGTGAATCCGCCGTGCCGCGGCAGAGAGCGCAGACTCTGCCTCCGCGGCGCTGCCGGCAGCGGCGAGCGCCCGCGCCCTCGTGGTGAGGATGTCGACCTCACTGTCGACATCTGCGTCCCGCCCCCCCTGCGACGCGAAGTATACCGGGCGGGCTCGGAACTGATCGAGAACTGCAAGCGCACGCTGGGCGCCCTCGGGTCCGGGTGTATTGAGGTAGAGGGTCGCGAGCGCGAGTCCGGCCTCGACTTCGAGGGATGGATCGGAGCGCCGCCTGCTGCTTCCCAGAGCCTGCTCGAACGCGTCGCGCGCCTCTTCCAAATTGCCTTCGTCGAGGGCAATGCGGCCATCCTCGAGACGCAGTCGGGGCGACAAGTATGGGTTCGGCGGGTGCAGAAGTGACTCCGCCTGATCCAAGTATTTACGCGCGCTTGCCAGTCGGCCCTGCCGGCGCGCGACGCTGGCTCGTAGAAGCCGCGCATCGATGAGATCCTGGACGACCCACACCGAGCGGTGAGTCGCCGTCGTCTTATCGAGCAACTCATCGGCCGCAGCCAGATCGTCCGCCCGCGTGAGTCGGCGAGCGAGGTCCAGCATCGGACGGAGCGCATGGTAGCTGGAACCGGCCAAGGATTGTCGTAGCGCGACGACCTCAGGGTCGAGGTTCACGTCATACAGGGGGCCACTTCCGGGCAGTTGCGTTGATACGCTCTGCGCGCCGGACCGCGGCGCCGCCACCAGCCGCCGCCCCACCGCCCGAATCGACCATAAATCCGGCGCCCGCTCCCACATCAGAGCCAGCATCGCGGCCGGCCCACACCACAGCAGCGGCCGCGCCAGCTTCTTCACGATCGGGTCCCGCTTCTGGTTGAGCAGCCACACCCCCTCGTAAAACCCCTTGGGTAGCACCGGCCCGCCGAGCACCAGCACCACGCCGCTGGGGGCGACCTCGGTCTCGTAGAGCGCCCCCGCGATCTCCTCCCACGCCTTGTCGTCACGCGGCTCGTGGATGACCGCGGGGTACCCTTGCGCCGTGAGCCACTCGCCGAGCGCGCGCCCGGGATCCGGGCCGGGAGCCTCCACCGGCAGCAGCACGAACCCCTGGGTCAAGCGGATGACCCGCTCGATCTCGTGAAACGAGTCGAGGTAGAGCGTCGTCCAGTCGATGGGCGATCTCGGCGGCGCGACCATCCCGCTCCCTACGGCGAGCCGAGGCGCGCCTTCACCATCGGGGCGCGCCGGACCAGCGGATGGACGTCGTACCACTCGCTCCCGTTCCGGTACGCCAGGATGAGGAACTGCTCGAAGAGCCGCCCGAAGCGGGCGAGCCGGGCCGAATCGCCCGCGGGCAAGCCGTGCGTCGTGGCCACCTCGACGAGCAGGTCCAGGTCGGGCGTGCGGATCGTGCGGGCGTAGTCTTCCGCGAGCCGGCGCGCGACGGTCTCGCAGTCCCTGGGCGTCGCGGGGAACACAGTCGCCTGGTAGAGCACCTCGCGCACCAGCCGCAGCAGGTCGCGGGTGTACCCGCCCGAGGCGGCGACGAGCGGCTCCAGCGTGACGGTGAGGTCCGCGCCGAAGATCCGGCCCAGGTCGAGGCGCCTCCGCAGGATCTCGACGAGCTTGTCGTAGCCGGCGCGGTACGGTGTGCAGGCAACGTCCTGCTCGGCGACCTTCACCGAGGGGAGGATCTGCGGATCGCGATCGTAGAGGTTCCCCAGCGGTGCCGTGCGGAAGCGGAGCCAGACCGGGAAGGTGTAGATGGCGTGGCAGGGCAGGTGGAGCAGCTCCGCGTGCTGCACGTAGAGCGTCTCGACGCTGTTCTCGACCTGCTCGCGCTCCTCTTCGCGGACGGGCGCGATCTTCTCCAGGCCGTCGCAGATGAGCACGACGCGCTGGGCGTGCGTCGTCCGCTGGAGGCGCACCAGCGCCTGGGTCATCTCGCTCCGGGCGTCGGCGGCGAACTGCTGGAACCTGCCGGCGAGCGCCTTGTGGACGGCCGCGCGGAAGGTCGGGTTGTGCTTGGCCTCCAGCTTCAGGGAGGTGGCGAACGCCTCCACGCCGATCTTGGTCTCGATACCCTTCAGCTCGACGTCCGTGCGCGTGAGGAAATCGGCGAGGCGCGACAGGTAGCCAGGCGTCGTCTCCGGATCCTTGCCCTCGGCGACGGTCGCCTCGCGGTCGAGGACGTACGCGATCACCTGGAGAACGTCGGTGACCGAGGCCGCGGCGTACAGGTTGATGTAGTCCTGGAAGTCGACGTAGACGACGTGGGTCGGCAGATCACGGCTCGCCGTGAGCCGCGCGCCGAGGCGGGTCAGCTCCGTCGTCTTGCCCGTCCCGGGGAAGCCCGAAAAGAGCTGGCAGGTCAGCACTTCCGGGGGGGCGCGGAGGATCGTCACCGCGAGGTCGTCCATGCAGCTCCGGCCGTCGCTCCCGCGCACCGGCGTCCCCTCGTCGAGCGGGACGTACCGGGGGTCGTTGGCCCCGAGCGGCACGGTCGGGTTGCAGCTCTGGACGAAGTTCTGGAGCTCGTGGAGCGCGATGGTCATGGGCTACCCCTCCCGCATACCACCGCCACCCGTGCCGAGCGAAGCGGATCCCCGTCCCGCATCTCTCGGCTGAGCTCAGAGGTGATCGAACTTCTGGTAGCGCCTCCCCGGGGCGCCCGGCTTGCGCCCCAGAGGGGGAGGGGGCGCCGCTCCGGTCATGATCGTCGGTACCGGAGGCGTGGCCGCGGGCTGCGACGTCGGCGCGTCGGCGGTCGGGCTCGCCGCGACCGGGACGCGAGCGACGCCCGCGATGGGCGCAGCCGTCGCCGCGAGGTTCGCCATCTCCGCTTGCACCACCGCCAGGCGGCGCGCGGCGGCCAGGTGCTCGAGCTCGGCGCGGGCGGAGGGCATGCGCGCGGGGCGCATGACGCCGAGGGCGAAGAGGCCGGCGGAGATGACCACCGCGGCGCTCACCGTGATGAGCAGCCCGCCGCGGGCGCGGCTCAACCTCTCCGGAGAGCGGGACGTCGAGGGGGCCTCCAGCCCGTCGTGGACCACCGCGGCCATCTCGCCGCTGGCGCCCGCGGCGGGGCGCGCCCTGCCCTCGGGGCCGCCGTCGCGCCGGGTGTCGTGGAGGGCGCGGTCGAGCTCGGCGAGGAAGGCCTGCGCGGACGCGGGCCGATCGGCCGGGTCCTTGGCGAGGGCGCGCATCACCAGCGCGGAGAGCGCCGCGCCGATGCCGGCGTCGGGGGCGGCCTCGACCGGGGGGACCGCGGTCGACTTGATGTGGCGGGCCATGACCACGACGGCGTCGTCGTCGACGAACGGCGCGCGCCCCACCAGCATCTGGTAGAGGAGCACGCCCAGCGTGTAGAGGTCGCTGCGGGCGTCGAGCTCCTTGCCCTGGGCCTGCTCGGGCGACATGTAGCGCGGGGTCCCGAAGACGGTGCCGGCCTGGGTCTCCAGCGCGTCGACGCTGCCCTCGCCGCCCTGGGGGCGGAGCTTGGCGATGCCGAAGTCGAGCACCTTGACGATCTCGCCGGCCGGCGCCGAGGCCACGCGGGCGAGGAACAGGTTGTCGGGCTTGAGGTCGCGGTGGATGATCCCCTTGTCGTGCGCCTCGGCGAGCGAGAGCAGGGCCTCGCGGGTGATGCGCGCGCCCTCCTCGACGGCGAGGCGCCCGCGGCGCTTGAGCCGCGCGCCCAGGGACTCGCCCTCCAGCAGCTCCATCGCCAGGAAGAGCGAGGACTCCGTGGGCGCGAGCTCGTCGGTGTGGGGGTTGGGGATCTCCCCGAAGTCGAAGACGGTGACGGTGTGGGGGGACGAGAGCAGGCTCATCGCCCGCGCCTCGCGGCCGAAGCGCGCCTTGGCCGTGGTGCCCTCGGCGCGGTCGGCGCGGAGGATCTTGATGGCCACGTCGCGCCCCATCACCTCTTGCCGGGCGCGGTACACGGTGCCCATCGAGCCCGCGCCGAGCCGGCCGAGGATGACGAAGCGCCCCGCGACGGTGGTGCCGAGGAAGGGATCGCCGTCGGCCGCCAGCAGCGCCTCGAAGGGGACCAGCGCCATGCCGTCGCCGGGACAGCGAGCGACCGGGCCCCGAGCGCCGGCGCCCGCCTCTTGATGATGGCGACATCGGGGACAGATCATCCCTGGACGCAGCCGCAAGGCGGGCTGTGTCGTCTCCGGGCCGGGGCGACGATCCCCGTCGCGCGCGGTCGCGGGCGGAGGCCGAGCCCCACTGGGGGACCTGACGTCGATGATCACAGGGTCCGTCACCTGGGCTCGCACTGCAAGGCCCACGCGCCGGTGATGTCGACGGGACGGCAGACGAGGGCCGCAGGATTGCCGCAGTCGGCGTCGGAGCAGCAGGTGTCGCTGCAGCGCTCGTCGCCCGCCGGCCCGACGCACCTCCCGCTGCGGCAGTCGGCGTCGGCGGCGCACAGGGCGCCGACCGGGCGGCTCCCGACGCCGAGGGCGGCGCAGGCGCGGATCCCCCCCTCGTCGGCCAGCGTGACGCAACGCACCGGGGTCAGCCCCGCCGCCGGGCCGACGATGCCCTCGCAGTCGTCCGACGAGCAGCACGGGGTGGAGCAGCGGTAGGTGTTGGCGTCCAGCTCGACGCAGAGGCCCGAGGCGCACTCGGCGTTCGATTTGCACTCGGCGTAGCGCGGCGCCGTGCCGACGGCGGGGGCGCTGCACCAGAAGCCGGTGACGGTGGCGGGCTCGGTCGCGGCGGGGGCGACGAAGCGGCAGGCCCCGTCGCCCCCGATACAGCTGGTGTCGGAGCAGCAGGTGTCGGCGCAGTGCCCCGTCGAGCAGCGGCCGGAGCGGCAGTCGGCATCGGTGGCGCAGGCCGCCCAGGCGGGGGCCGCCCCGGTCACGGTGCGGTCGGCGTCGGCGGCTGGCCAGCAGAGGCTGCCGCCGCCGGCCGGGGGGACCCAGCAGATCTGCTGCCCGTCGGCGTTGCAGTCGGCCGAGGTACAGCAGGTGCGCGAGCAGCGGCGGTCCCCGGTGCCGCCGAGGAGCGTGGGGTCGAGGCAGAAGTCGTTCGGGCTGCAGTCGGTGTCGGCGGCGCAGGGGGCGCCGAGGGGGCTCGGGACACAGGCGCCGGCCTGGCAGGCGTAGGCGACGGGACACGCGGGCGGTCCCACCGCGCCGTCGACCTCGCAGCGGATGCCGCCGAGCTGCCCGCTGACGAGCACCTCGCACCCGGCGGCCCAGAGGAGCAGCGCCGGCAGGGCTCGCGACAGGGAGCGCATCAGAAGCTCACGCGGAGCCGGCTCGGCGCCAGGGCGACGGCGCGGGCGCCCGTCAACGATCCGGCGGTGCGGGGGGTGGCCAGGTAGAGAAAGGCGGCGGTGCCGGCGGCGGCGAGGGTGGCGAGGAAGGAGACGTCGGAGATGACCGCATCGACATGGGCGGCGTGGGCGTCCGCCTGGAGGTCGGCGATGGTGACGCTCCCCCCGGTGTGGGCGTTGGCGCCCGGGTTGCGCGCCAGGGCGGCGAGGCCGAAGACGGAGCCCATCACGAACGCGACGCCCCCGACGCTCGCCGTCGTCACCACCCACGGCCGGACCGGTCGCGGAGGAGGGGGACCCGGCGGCGGAGCGAGGGGCGCGGCCCGGGGTCCGACGTCGCGAGGCGGGGTCGCCGCCTCCTTCTCGGCGCCCTCGAGTCGGCGGAGGACGAGCTGGATGCGGGCCCTGGTCTTGGGGTCGGGCTCCATGTCCAGGTAGCGCTGGTAGTAGCCGGCAGCGTCCCTGATGTCGGCGAGCTTCTCGTGGATGAGGGCCAGGTTGTAGACGAGCTCGCGGCCCTCGGGGTCGAGGAGGAGCGCCGCCTCGAGCCGGTCGATGGCGGCGCGGTAGCGGCCCTCTTCGTAGAGGCGCCAGGCCTCGTCGTGGAGCGCCATGGCCTGGTGCGCGCGCTGGTCCCGGCCGG
>Ga0302283_1003770_pt1 | contig 11598 bp, 8 predicted proteins | sample III_Fen_E1_4_FD_198770 | JGI IMG/M metagenome (GOLD analysis project Ga0302283, IMG submission 198770) | Peat permafrost microbial communities from Stordalen Mire near Abisko, Sweden - III_Fen_E1_4 | ecosystem: Environmental > Terrestrial > Soil > Wetlands > Permafrost | place: Sweden: Abisko...
GCCTGCGACGCGTGCTCCGGCGACGCGCGCCAGCTTTCCCGTGGTCCGCTCGCTGTTGATGGCCTCCTCCAGCATGGCGACGACCGCGCGGGCGGTCTCGGGGCGCAGGATCGGCTCCCCCGGGGCCCGACCGCTGCGCCGCGAGAGCGTGGGCGCCAGGTAGACCCCGTCGTTGGCGAGCGCCGCGTAGGCCGCGGCGAGCTGGAGCGGGCTCGCCGTCATCGCCTCGCCGATGGCGGCCAGGGCGCCGTCGTAGGAGCGGTCCTCGACGCGGTCGGGCACCTGGCCCGCGGTGGCGCCGGTGACGGCAGGCGCGACGCCGAAGTGGAAGCGCCGCAACCAGCTCCCCAGGCGGTCGCCTCCGAGCCGATCGAAGACCGAAGCGAACCCGACGTTGGTGGAGACGGCGAGCATCTCGGGCAGCGTGAGCGAGCCGAATGCGCCCGCGTCATGGAGGGTGCGCTGGCCGTAGGCGCGCGCGCCGGCACCGCAGTCGAAGCGGTCGGCCGGCGCCACCGCGCCCTCCTCGAGCGCGGCCGCGAGGGTGATCGCCTTGAGCGTCGAGCCGGTGAGGTAAGCCCGCCCGGCGGCGACATCGGCGGGGGCACCGCCCGCGCGTCCGGCCTGGGCCAGGATCTCCCCGGTCGCGGGATCGAGCACCACGATGACGCCGGCCGCCGGCTGCCACTCGGCGACGGTGCGATCCAGCTCCTCGTCGGCGATCTGCTGGAGCCGAGGATCGAGGGTCGCGGAGGCCGCCGGGAGCGCGGCGGGCCCACGCCCCTCGACGACCGCTGGGCGAGGCGGCCGTCCCGCGGTCTCCGCGGGAGGCGCCTCCGGCGTGGCGCAGGCGACGACGCCGACGATCACGACAGCCCCGGCCCCCACCAGCGCCGCCCGTGGCCGCGAGAGGGGGCGGCGCGCCCGCCCGGTGGCGACGATCGCGACGATCCTCGCGGCGAGCTGCGAGGGCTCGGCCATCCCCAGCGCCGCCTCCGGAACCGGACGCGCCGCCCCGATCGTCAGCAGGTCGGCCGCGTAGGTGGAGGCCAGCGCCCCCGCGGCCAGGACGGCGTCATCGGCCGAGAGCTCGCGCTCGAGGCGGAGGCGGCGGGCGGCGAGCCACGCCAGCGGATCGAACCAGTGCGCGGCGCAGGCCAGCTGCGCCAGGATCTGCGTCAGGCAGTCCTGCTGGCGTACATGCGCGAGCTCGTGGAGCAGCACCGCGACCCGCCGCGCATCGGTCCACGTCGAGGATGCGCGGGGCACCAGCACGACGGGTGAGAGGATCCCGGTCACCGCGGGCGCGTCGAGCTCGTCCGTGGTGCGCACGTCGGCGCGGATCCCGGTCATCTCCTCGGCTCGCGCCACCGCGCCGGCCCACGAGGGCGCTCCCGTCGCACGTCGCACCATGAGCCGCGAGGTGAAGAGGCCGGCGGCAAGGCGCGCCACCACGAGCAGCGCGCCCAGGGCCCACGCCACCGCCAGGACCGTCGCCGGCCCCTGGCCTCGGTGGAGGGAGGGCGGCGACGGGGACCGGGCAGCCGTCTCGACAGCGGGCGGCGCGGGGGAGAGGATGGGCCCGGCGGCGACGAGCGGCTCCAGCGCAGCCTCGCCGCGCGGAGCGGCGAACGGAGCGCCCGAAGGCACCCGCCACGCGGGCGCGACCGCGGAAGCGAGAGGCATCACCAGCGCGCCCCCCAGCGCGAGGGCCAGCACCAGCCGGCGCGTCGCGGCCGCCGCGCGCCGGAGCAAGGGCATCGCACCGAGCGCGAGGCCGAGGACGAAGGCGACGCGCAAGGCGTCCCAGAGCGCACGTTCGAGGGTCATCTAGCGGCCCTCCTTCCGGGCGCGATCGATGAGGTCCGAGAGGCGATCGAGCTCGTCCGGCGAGAGCTTGGCGCGCGACGACTCGACCAGGGTGGCCACCGCCTGCTCCACCGAGCCCGCGAAGAACGTCTTGACGACGTGGGCGAGGGCGCTCTTGCGAGCGTCTCCGCGCGCGACCGCAGGGGAATAGACGTACCGCTGACCTTCCTCGACGTGCTTGGCGTGGCCCCGCTCTTCGAGCAGGCGGAGCAGCGCGCGCACGGCCGAGTAGCCGGGTGGATCGGCGAGGTCCTCCAGCACCTCGTGCGCCGTGGCGCGGCCGCGCCGGTAGAGGATGTCCATGATCTCGCGCTCGCGGCGCGTGAGGGGCGGCTTGCTCATGTCGTGAGGGATACTCGTGTGCTAAAAAACTAGCAAGCAACGGGTGCTAATTTTTTAGCGTGTGCCGCGCGGCGGCCCCCGAGCGCCGTGCCCGTCGGAGTGGCCCCCATGGATCGCTGAGGGCGGCCCGCGTCGGGGAAACGGCGCCCGCGGGCATGGAAACGGCCGCCCCAGCGGCACTCGACTGGCGCGTTTCCCGAGGCGACCGCGGGCAACGCGCCCCCCGGGGAAGCCTTCTCTTCCACACCCGCGAAGCCTGGTGATATCAAGAGGGGTCAAGGGCATGGCGATGGATCTTCCTGAGCTTCAGCGACGCATCGATCGGCTTGTCAAGCTCGACTTGAGCCCGCTTTACGAGGCGTACCGCGCCCAGGGGAGCCAGGCGGGCGCGCTGCCTCCGGGCCCCCGGGCAGAGGGCGACCTCGACGGCTTCCTCGCGTACCTCGGGGCGGCGCGAGCGCTCGACCCCTCGCTGCTGAAAGAGCTCCACGGGATGGCCGACGTGGAGACCCCTTCGCTCGGCGATCTCGCCTACCAGGGGACGAAGCTCGCGGCGTGGGCCAAGACCCAGGCGATGGGGGGGCGCGCGGGGACACCGCGAGGGCCGGGCGGAGCGGCGACCGACGGCATCGCGACGCCCGCAGCCGACGCTCACTTCCGGGCGATTTCGCGTCTCGGCGAGGGCGCGATGGGAGCGGTCGACATCGCTCGGGACGTCTACCTGCGGCGCAAGGTCGCCCTGAAGACCGTGTTGCCGGAGATGGCCGGCCACCCCGAGATCTTCGGCCGCTTCCTCTCGGAGATGCAGATCACCGCGCAGCTCGAGCACCCCAACATCGTCCCGGTGTACGCGCTCGACGTGAGCGCCGACGGCTCGCTCGGCTACGCGATGAAGCTCGTCCAGGGCAAGGACCTCGCGGCGATCCTGGAGGAGGCGCAGCAGAGGGTCGACAAGGGCCTGCCCCTCGGCGAGGAGCTTGCGCTCGACAAGCGCCTCGAGCACTTCATCAAGGTGTGCGACGCGCTCGAGTACGCGCACACGAAGGGCATCGTCCACCGCGACCTCAAGCCGGCCAACGTCATGATCGGTCGGCACAACGAGGTCTACCTGATGGACTGGGGCATCGCGCGGCTGATCGGCGCCGGCGAGAAGGCCATCGAGGCCGGCTTCGAGCTGCCCGAGCAGAGCGCCCTGACGAACGAGGGCGCCGGGCGGACGCGCCTCGGAGAGGCGATCGGGACGCCGAACTACATGTCGCCCGAGCAGGCCGCCGGCAAGAACGCGGAGCTCGACGGGCGGAGCGACCAGTACGCCATGGGGCTCATCCTGCAGGAGTGCGTGACGCTCAAGCCTGCGGTCGATGGCAACACCATCCTCGAGGTGCTCAGCAAGGCGCTGATGGCGAAGCGCGATCCCGTCGCGATCGGCACCGGACCCGGCGCCCTGCCGCGGGAGATCGACGCCATCGTCCGCAAGGCCACGGGCCGCGACCCCAAGGATCGCTACCCCTCCGTCCGCGAGCTCGCCGACGACGTCCGACGGTACCTCCGCGGCGAGGCGGTCCTGGCGCTCCCGGAGGGGCCCTTGCGCCGCGCCGGCCGGTGGCTGAGCAAGCACCGCACGGCGACGCTGACCCTGCTCCTCGCCCTCGGCTTGGTCGGCGCCGGCGGGACGATCGGCGCGCTCGTGACGGGCCAGGCTCGCATCGAGGCGGAGCACGCTCGGGAGCTTCGGGTGAGCCAGATGGCGGCCGAGTCCGCCATCCAGACGCAGCTCGTCGACCGCGATCTCACCCGCTACGAGGCCGCGCTGTCGGAGTTCGTCGGCGCCGCCCAGATCGTGCTCACCAGGCTGCCGGCGAGCGACGCCGCGCCCTATTTCGAGAAGAGCTTCGCCGCCCCGGAGACCGCGCCGCCCGACTTCGGCCCGTCGAAGCGCTACGGCCGCGACGTGAGCGTGCTCGCCCCTCTCACCTCGGTCACGCCCGGCGCCACCTCGGCGCCGGTCGAGCCGCTGGTGCAGTCGCTCAGCCTCCTGGGGCCCGCCTTCCGGGCGCTCTTTCTCGGGTCGTCCGGCGCCGACTGGCGGATCCTGCCTCCTGCCATGCAGCGCGCGCTCATCGCCGACGCAGGTGTCCCTGCCTTCCGCGCCTCGCTCGCGCTCCGGGAGGGCATCACGCTGTCGTTCCCCGGCATGGGCGGTGTCCCTCCGGCCGATCCGCGCGAGTCTCCGTACTACCAGCTCGCGGAGGGCAAGAGCGGCGTCGTCTGGGGCACCCCTTCCAAGGTGGAAGGCGAGTCGATCCTCCCGGCGAGCGCGGCGCTCCACGACGAGCGCGGCGCCTTCCGCGGCGTCGCCCTCCTCGAGGTCTCTCTGAGCCGGCTCCTGGCGCGACCGGCGGACACCGAGCTGGACTACGTGCAGAGTCGCTCGCTCGTCGGACGCGACGGCAAGCTCATGGCCGAGGACAGCGAGCCTGGAGGCTCGGTGCCGCTCGCCCCCGAAGTCGCCGCCGCCATCGCGGCGGGCAAGAGCGGGAGCCTCGTCGCGGAGGTGAACGGGCGCCGCTACCGGTACGCGTATCACCCGCTCTCGTCGCTGGACTGGTACTACGTGTCCGCCGCCGAGGAGGGGCGCATGGAGAAGACCAAGCAGAAGCTGGCGACGAGCGATCCTCGCAAGGCGGTCGCGGTCCCCGCTGCGGCTCCGTCGCCGAAGGCCGCCGCCACGTCGCCGCCGCCCGTCGCCGTGCCCTCCACGCCTGAAGCGCCCGACGGCGCTGGAGCCGACGCCGACGGGGGGCCTGCGGCCGATGCAGGGCCGCTGCGGACCGCCCCACTTGGCCCGATGCCCAAAGCCTCCGCGGCGCCCGGCGACGGCCCTCCCAACCCTTTCAACAAGTGGAAGGTCTACGAGAGGAAGAAGAAGCCGTGAGTGTACGCCTCCTCTCCCCGAGCCGGCATTGCCGACGTGGACCGCTGCGGCTCGCCGTCGCGATGGCCGCGGGTCTCGCGCTGGGCTCGGTCGGCATGAGCGCCCGCGCCGACGACCAGAGCACCGCCGAGGCGCTCTTCGACCGGGGACGCGCGTTGATGGAGAAGAACGCCACGCTCACCGAGGCGTGCCGGACGCTCGAGCAGAGCCTGAAGCTCATGGACCGCGGCGACACGGTGCTGAACCTCGCCGAGTGTCACCGCCGGCAGGGCAAGACGGCGACCGCCTGGGCGGAGTTCGACAAGGCGCTCACCTACGGCTTCAAGGTCGGCTTCGCCGAGGCCATCCAGGCAGCCACGCGGCTGCGCGACGATCTCGCGTCCAAGCTCTCCAGGCTCACCGTCACGGTCCCCCCGGCGACCGCCGCGCTCGAGGGGTTCACCGTGGAAGTCCTCGGCAACCCGTGGCCCCCCGAGCGCTGGAACACGGGCGTCGTGCTCGACCCCGGCCGCGTACGGGTCGCGGCGCGGGCCAGGGGGTACAAGCCTTTCGAGGTCGAGGTGGAGCTGGGCGTGAACAAGGACGCGAAGAGCGTCGTCGTGGTGCTCGAGGTCGAGCCGCCGCCCCCGCCCCCCCTGCCGCCTCCGCCCGCGCTGCCACGGTCCGAGCCCCTCGAGAAGCCTTCGCCTGCGCTGTGGCCATGGCTCGCGGGTGGGGCCGGGGTGGCGTTCGGCGCCGTGGCGATCGGCGCCGAGCTCGTCTCGCGCAGCGCGCACAGCGAGCTCGACACGAAGTGCGGGAGCGCGCGTCAATCCTGCCCGGAAGGGTACGACTACCGCGCCGCGCGCAGCCGCGAGCTGCTCGGCTACGACCTCTTCGTCGGGCTGGGAACGAGCGGGCTGCTGGCCCTGGGGGCCGCGGGGGTGGGGTTCGCCCTCGATGGGCGCCCCCGCGCCCAGACCCCCGGCGCGAGCTTGGTGGTGTCGCCGACCACCGTCGCCGTGCGCTGGACCTTCTGATGACTCTGGCGCCAGGGGCGCAGCGTGGGGGATTCCGATGTACCAGAAGTCCAAGGGTTCTCTCCGGCACGTCGGCCGCTCCGTCGGCACAGGGCTGACCGCAGCGCTCTTCGCGGGCTTGGCAGCGGCGGTGGTGGGATGCCCGGGGCCCGCCCCGCGCGAAGGTCTCGGTGGAAGCGGCGGCGATGGCTCGTCCAGCGCGTCCGCGTCGAGCACGAGCACCACCTCGTCGAGCACCACCTCGTCGAGCACCACCTCGTCGAGCACGAGCTCGTCGAGCACGAGTTCCTCTTCGTCCTCGACCTCGACGTCGAGCGGCACGAGCTGCTCCTCCGGCGAGGTTTGCGCCCCTTCGGTCTCCCTCCCTTGGCAAGGGCCGTTCCAGGTCTTCCAGACCACGGGTGCCGCGCCCTCGTGCCCCTCGGGCATCGCGTTGAGCGGCGGTATCGTCGGGAACAATCCTCCGGCCGACGCTGGGCCCATCGTGGTTGCGGCGACGTGCCCCAAGTGCTCCTGTGTCCCGCCGACGAACCTCACGTGCGGCGCGCCCACCGCGACCGTCTACAATTCCCAGGGATGCGGTACCACGGTCGGCTGCGCGAGCGCCTCCCTGTCCCTGAACAAGTGCACGCAGCTCACGCCGACGGTCAACGCCGCGTGCATCGGCTGGGAGTTGGCCGGATTCTACCTCGACGTCACGGCGACGCCGGCGGGCTCGTGCACGCCGTCACCCGCCTCGGTTCCAACCCAGCCGCCCCCCTGGGCGGAGAGCGTGGTCGCGTGCCAGCTCACGTCCCCGCCCACGGCATGCAGCACCGGGGTGTGCGCGCCGAGCTCCGCCAAGGTCTGCATCGAGCAGGCTGGAGACCAGACCTGCCCTGCGGCATACCCCAAGCAGCTCCAGATCTACACCGACTCTCTGCCCGACACGCGCGCCTGCACCGCCTGCCATTGCGGGGATCCGGAGCTCGGGTGCACCGGCGGTACCGCGACGTTCTCGGCCAGCGCCTGTAGCACCACCGCCGGCATGGACGGGGGCGGCACGGCTGCCGGCTCCGCCATCGACGTGCCGCTGACTTGCACGGCCGAGACGTCCCAGGGCCTGAGCGCGTACTCTGCCACGCTCGAGACGGCGCCGACCGCGGTCGTGCTGACCCCGTGTCAGCCCTCCGTCAGCTCGCCGAGCGGCAGCGCGACGCTGACGGGACTGACGACGCTCTGCTGCCTCCCCTGACGCCCCTGGCGGCGACCCTTCCAGCTCACTCGCTCCTCGGCGTACGCTGACCGGATGGCGTGCGCTCGATTCTTGGTCCTCCTCTTCGTGACGACCCTGGGCTGCGGCGGAGGCGGGAGCTCCGGGGGCCATGGCGGGGCGATGTCCGGCTCCTCGACGTCCGGCTCCGGCGGTGGGAGCGGCGGGTCGAGCGCCGGTTGCACGGCCGCTTCGTGCACCGCCCCCGGGCAAGCGTGCATTGGCGGCTCCTGCGTCGCCGACTGCCGCCCGTCGAGCGCGGTCGCCTGCGCCACCGGCAAGGTCTGCGACGTCTCTGACGCCAACCCGGGCCTTTGCGTGGATGCGGGCACCGCGTGCCTGACCAGCTCCACGCCGGTGACGTGCGGAGCAAAGGTGTGCGGGCCGGGTGCCGGCTGCGATGGAAGCGGCAACTGCTACGCGCTCGTCCCCTGCGCCGCAGTCGACTGCGACGCGTCCAGCTGCTGGGGCGCTCAGTGCGCGTGCACGCGCACGACCACCTGCGCGCCCGCGGTAGTGGGCAACCCCGGCGACAAAGGCACGCTCCAGGACGTCGCGTTCATCCACGGGCTCGTCGACCTCCAGTTCGACCCCACCTGCACGGCGTGGGGCGTGACCCTGCTGTCGGGCCCCGACTACCTGCGTAGCGTCACGCCCGCCGGCGCGGTCGGGTCCATCGCGGGCGTCACCAACCTCAACATGGGCGAGGTCAGCGTGCTCCAGCACCTCGCGTCGGTCACGCGGGCGCCGCTCGACCTCCCCGGCCTCGACGTCGCGCTCACCTACATCTGCTGCGCGACCTGCGGCTGCGAGCTCTCGACCACGCCGCAAGGCGTGGCGCACCTCGACCCCACCAGCATGGCGATCCCGCTCGTCGTCCCCTCGCAGACCTTCACGACGGGCCAGGGCCCGTTCGGCGCCGCCACCTTCGACACCGGCCCGGCGGGCCTGTCGTACGGCACCGACCGGGTGCTGTACGTCGGCAACGTCGACGTCAACGGCGACTACTACAGGCTCGACCTCGCCACCTCGACCCAGACCCTCCTCACCACGTTTCCCGACCGCGTCTACGCGTCCACTCCCTTCGATGCCGTCTCGATGCTGGTCGCCTTCGAGGGCGGTGGGCTCCGCCTCGTCCGCCTCACCGACGGCACCTCCGTCAGCTGGGCCACCTCGAGCAGCCCGGTCACCGGGCTCACCCGCGATTTCTTCGACGGCTCGGTGTACGTGGCGCGGCGCGACGGGGCGGTGTGGCGCTACGACGCCAGCGGGACCGGCGCGCTCTTCCAGACGGCACCGAACCCCGCGCGCATCACGGTCGCGCCGGACGGCTGGCTGTATGCTCTGGCGATCCCCTCGCCCTTCGGCGACGTGACGCCGGGAGTGGTCCGCTGGCAGCTCCCGACGACCCGCTAGCAGAAGGGTCGCTCGCGTCGATCGCCGGAGAGTGACCGGGCAGGCTCACACGATCGCCGTCACGACTGCGACGAGGGCTTCAATCCAGCTCACCCACCCGGGCGCCAGCGCCGCGGCGTCGAAGCGAACACCGCCGACGCTGGAGGTGGCTGCGCTCCAGGCCTCCCCCAGTGCCGCAGGGCCCACGAGCACGACCTCGACGTGCGCGCGCCTGGCAGCCAGGAGAGCAGCCTGCGCCACCTCCTTGAGCGCGCCCTCCACGACCTCGACCGCGCCCTTCTCGATCCAGTCGCGCAGCAGCAGCTCCACGAGCCCACGCTCGACGATCAGGGGGGCGCGGCCGAGCGCATCGGGCAGGAACACGATCCGGATGGACAGATCCTCCCCGTCGAGCCACTCGTGGAGCTTGCGCACGAGGCACACGAGGATGCCGAGGAGCGCCACGAGGCGCTGCCAGCGCAGCTCGGAGTCCTTGAAGCGCAGGGTCGCCAGGGACGGGTCGAGCAAGAACACGAACGCACGGCGGCGCCGCACCAGGACAGCCTCGTCCCGCGCGTAGTAGAGCAGCTCACCCTCGACGTAGCGGACGTCGAAGAGATCGATGTCGACGCCCGCCGTGTCCTCCATGTAGACGAGCTCGGAGGTGACCAGGTTCTCCAGGCTGCCTGCGTTCGAGAGCGCCGCGAAGCCCCCCGCCGGATACCTGCTCTCGTCCTCGATCCGCGTGGGCGTGTGGCCCGCCGGCTGCCGCCGCCGCTTCAGGCGCGACGGCAGCGCCCGGCTCGCCTCCGCCGCTGCATCCATGATCTGCGCGACGGCCAGGCGCTGCGCCGGCGAGCCGAGCACCCGCAGGTTCTCGAGCGCGAACACGTCGGCCTCGTCGAGGAGGCCCCGCGCCCGTCGCGCCCCGTGGACCAGGCTCTCGTAGCCGATGGCGATCAGGTTCCCCGCATGGTCCGCCCCCTGCATGGCCGCCTGGACGCGCCCCAGGGTCTCCGTGGCAGGCCGCGCGAGCAGGCGACGGGCGGCGCCCGTGTTGACGGCCGCCCCGTGGACGAAGCCGGTCCGCTCGAGCACGCTGCCCAGGACGAGGGCGACCGGGCGGGGCCGGAGCTCGAGGGGCAATCGCGCGATGGCATCGCGGGCGGCGTCGATCCGCGCGTCCGCGGCGAGGCGGCCGAGCCATTCGTCCTCGTAGGCCCGCAGCGCCGCGCGCAGACGCGGCGACCCCACGGCTGCGAGGGATGGTACCGTTGCGCTGCGACAGTCGGCCACGAGGTGCCCGACGTCGGCGACGACGCCGACCGGCGGGAGCCACGCGAGGTCGTCGAGCGCGGCGAGCAGCCACCCCGTGACCGGCCCGAGCTCGTCGGTCGTCGGCGACGCCAGGCGCATGAGCGCGAGCCCTCCGATCAACCGCCGCTCGGTCGCCTCGCGCTCGCGGATCTCGATCGTCGTCGCCGCCATCGATCGCCCCCAGATCAGGCCAGACCGAGCAGCTTCGGCACCTTCTCTTCGAGCAGATCGATCTCCTCGCGAGACTCGCCGAGGTACGCCAGCAGCCCGAGGTCCTGCCGCTCCACGACGCCGCCGTGCAGGATCCACGCGTGGGTGCGCAGAAGGCGGTAGAGCTTCACCACCTTGCGGTCGGAGACGAAGACCTTGTCCTCGCGCACCAGGGTCTTCAGCACCCGCCGGAGCTCGCGCAGCAGCTCCTCCCGGAAATAGGTGTCGCGATCCCGCAGCTCCCGACCGGCCTCGTCCACGGTGCGGCGCGCCATCAGCAGCGTGAGGTACCGGTGCGCCTCGAGGAAGTCGGCAAGGGACGCGTGGCCCTCGGCCCACGGCTTCTGGTTGAGATCGCGCTGGGTCTGCGCGTCGAGGCCGGCGTCGATGAGCTCGAAGAAGTGCCGGTCCTGCACGGAGCGGCACGCGGCCTTGAGGCAGAAGCGATCCTTCAGCGCCGCGAGCTCCGCGTGCTCGGGGATCTCGTTGGTCGCCGCGAAGAGGATCTTGAGGGCCACCGGCACGGGCACGCCGTCCTGGTAGAACTTGCGCTCGTTGATGACGGTGAGCAGCGAGTTCAGGATGGCGGAGCTCGACTTGAACACCTCGTCGAGGAACACGAGCATGGCCGTGGGCAGCTTGCCGCGCTCACGGCGCACGTAGCGCCCCTGCCGGAGGAGGTTGATGTCGATCGGACCGAGCACCTCCGACGGCTCGGTGAAGCGCGTCAGCATGTACTCGAAGTAGTCGCCGTCGCCGAGCCGGAGCGCGTCCTTGAACTTGAGCACGAGGTCGCTCTTGGCGGTGCCCGGCGGGCCGACGAGGAGGAGCGGCTCCTGCGCCACTGCGCACACGGTCATGAGGTCGATGAGCGGCTGCTTGTCGACGAAGAACTTGCCGAGCGCCCGGCGGAACCGGTTGATGCGCTCTCGAAGCCCCTGGGCCTGCTCCGAGAGCTCGGCCAGGGACAGCTCGTCGATGCGCGCGGGGGCGCCTCCCTCTGCGTCGTCTGCTCGATCGACCACGGCCTGTCTCCTCAGCTCGGGTTGGCGAGATCGCGGTGGACGCGGCGGCGAACGAGGTACTCGTCGTCGTCGAGCCACTGCCGCCCGAGATCGCCCAGCGCCAGGTCCTCCGCTGCGTAGCCGAGGATCAGCGACTCCATGAAGGCGATCACCGAGAGGCAGAAATGCGAGTTGGTGTTGAAGCTGTCGGAGATGCGCGGGAGGCCCCCCGCGGGCCAGCGTCGAGCACGCGAC
>Ga0302283_1003807_pt1 | contig 11525 bp, 11 predicted proteins | sample III_Fen_E1_4_FD_198770 | JGI IMG/M metagenome (GOLD analysis project Ga0302283, IMG submission 198770) | Peat permafrost microbial communities from Stordalen Mire near Abisko, Sweden - III_Fen_E1_4 | ecosystem: Environmental > Terrestrial > Soil > Wetlands > Permafrost | place: Sweden: Abisko...
CCTCTCGGTCGCCCAATCCTGTGCCACCAAGCTCGGAGGCCACGCGGCGGCCGCCGTGGTGAGCGTGGTCTGGGACGGCACCTCCTTCCTCCCCGCCCAGGCCATCGGGTGCTCGGGCACGGCCGACGCCGAGCTCTGGTACCTGCACGGGACCGGATCGGCGACCGGCTCGGCCGCCACCACGGTGACGGTCCACCTGGGCGCCACCGCTGCGGTCTCCCTGCTCAACGTCAGTGAGTACACCGGCGTGCTCGGGCTCGACCCGGGGCCCGGTGCCTGTCACGCATCCTCGGGCACGTCCGCCACGGTCGCCTCGGGGACCGCCACCCCGTCCCGACCGGGGGACCTGGTGACGACGTCGGCCTTTGTCGCCGACCCCTCGTCGGGCGGCCTCACGTCCGTGCTGGCTCCTTACGGGTTCAGCCCGCTCAATCCGGCGGGCCCGGGGACCGGGTTCGCGGCGATGCTGGTGGACCCGACGGCGGCGGCCGCCCCCTACAGCTACCTGCAGTCGGCGTCCGGCCCGTGGGCCACCGTGGAGTGCGCCTTCTCCCGGAACCTGTAGGAGGTTCCGGACAGCACGAGAGCGCCCGTCCGGGCGCTCTCGTCGGAACTGCAGTTGGAGCGGACGACGGGATTCGAACCCGCGACCCCAACCTTGGCAAGGTTGTGCTCTACCAGCTGAGCCACGTCCGCGTAAGGGCCCCACCCTAGCAGTTGGGCGGCCCCGATCCGAACGTGGGCGGCCCGCTCCGGCGCTGTCCACCCTACCCCGGTGGCCCTGCCTCCCGACCTCCCGGCGGCCGGCGATGGCCGGTCGTGGTCCGGGTTCCGAGCGGGCCTCAGGCCGGCAGCTCGGCGTGCCACCACGGCACCGGTCGGTCCCGCCGTCCCGCCTCGGCGACCAGTTCGGCCAACGCGTCCTCCATCGCCGCTCCCAGCACGGCCACGTCAGGGACCAGATCCCAGCAGGCCTGGATCCCCACGTGCACGGTGTCGAGGTAGGAGAAGACGGTGACGTTCACCCCCACCCCCTCCATGATCGGCCCGATCGGATGGAGCGAGTCCATCCGGGCCCCGGCCAGGTAGACGGGGACGTCGGGACCGGGCACGTTCGACACGACCAGGTTGAACAGCGGGGCCACATGGTCGAAGAGCCGGAAATTGGTCACCAGCCGGGACAGCCGGGTGGCCACCGCAGGGAAAGCGGCCTCGGCCCACGCCGAGTAGACGTCCGGACCGAAGGAGCGGCTCTGTTCCTTGGCGGCGGCCATGCCCTCTCGGATACGCCCCAGCCGGGTCACCGGGTCGGCCACACCGGTGGCGAGGGAGACCAGCAGGGCCGAGACCCGGTTGCCCAGCGCCCCCCGCTCGTCGTGGCTGCGGACCGATATCGGCACCATGGCCACCAGCGAGGTGTCGGGCTCCTCACCACGCTGCGCGAAGAACGTGCGCAGGGCGCCGGCGGTGACGGCCAGGACGACGTCGTTGGCCGTCCCGCCGAACACACCGGCCACCCGCCGGACGTCGGCCATCGGCAGGTCGGCGAAGTTCACCCGCCGATGGGGCGAGATGGCACCGTTGATCGACGTCTGGGGCGCCTGGAACGGTGCGGGGGGCAGGGTGCCCTCGTGGTCCCGGTTGCGGGCGGCGAGCGTGCGCGCCGTGTCGACCGTGCGGGCGATGGTGCGGGCCAGCGCGTCGACCTGGCCGGGCAGCGCACCGAGCGACGAGCGGATCCGCTCCAGTTCGCCGGGCAGGGCCCCCGGCGTCCATGCACCGGTGGCCGCCGCGTCCACCGTGTCGTCTCCCTCGGGGGCCCTCCCGTCACCCGGCGCCGCACGACGGCGTGTCCGTCCGGGATCGCCCCCGAACAGGGCCCGGGGCGTGGGGTCCGGGGACAGGTCGAAGAAGGTGGCCAGCACCTCGGCGCCCGACACCCCGTCGATGATGGCGTGGTGGACCTTGGAGACGATCCCGATCCGCCCGTCGGCGAGTCCCTCGACAACATGGAACTCCCACAGCGGGCGCGACCGGTCGAGCGGGCGCGACGCCAGATCGGCCACGAGGTCGCACAATTCGGCCGCGCCCCCTGGGGAGGGGAGGCTCACCCGGCGCACGTGGTAGTCGAGGTCGAAGTCGGGGTCCTCGACCAGGGTCGGGTGCCCGAGCCCGAAGGGAACCTCCACCATGCGCATCCGGAACGGGGGCACGAGGGGGACCCGCTCGTCCACCAGCGACAGGATCCTCCGGAAACTCAGGCCACCAGGAAGTCCGGTGGGGTCGAAGACCATGGCCCCCATGATGTGCAGGTGGGTCGTGGGCGACTCGAGGGCCAGGAAGGCGCCGTCGAGTCCGGTCAGGCGGGCCACGGCTACCGGCCCGTCGACCCGAAGCCGGCCAGGCCCCGCTCGGTGTCGGACAATTCCTCGACCTCGACGAACGCGGCCGACTCGACCCGCTGGATCACCAGCTGGGCGATGCGGTCCCCCCGCTGGACCCGGTAGGGGACCTCGGGGTCGGTGTTGACCAACAGCACCGACAGCTCGTCGCGGTAGCCGGCGTCGATCAGGCCCGGCGTGTTGAGACACGTCACCCCGTGGCGCAGGGCGAGCCCGCTTCGGGGCTGCACGAAGCCGGCATACCCGGGCGGCAGGGCGAGGGCGATGCCGGTGGGCACCATGGCCCGACCGCCGCCGGGCTCGAGCAGGACCTCGATCCGGGCCACCAGGTCCGCCCCCGCGTCGCCGGCGTGCGCGTAGCCCGGGAGCGGCAGGTCGGGATCCAGCCGCACGACCGGTACCGACAGGGTGCCGCTCGGGCTCTCCCCAGGGGTCGTCGTGCCCCGCTCTCCCCCCGGTTCCGCGCTCACCCGCTCGCTCCGCTCATCGCCCCGGACGCTACCGCCCGGAGGTGCCCCGCGCCGACCCGGTCGCCGTCGGCCCGGGCGCCACGGCACGCCCGGCGCCCGTATTGGACCCCGGGCCGCCACCCGGTAGCGTGACCCCGTGCTGGTGTGGATGGATCTGGAGATGACCGGGCTCGACGCCGGCCGACATGTGATCGTGGAGATCGCCACCCTGGTGACCGACGACGATCTCCAGGTGGTGGCCGAAGGGCCCGATCTGGTCGTCCATGCCACCGACGAGCAGCTGGCCCAGATGGACGACTTCGTGCGGGACATGCACACCTCGAGCGGGCTGCTCGACGAGATCCGGGCCTCCGAGCTCACCCTGGCCGATGCGGGCCGGATCACCGACGAGTTCATCCGGGCCCACGTACCCAAGTCCCGCACCGTGCCGCTGGCCGGGAACTCCATCGGGACCGACCGCCGCTTCCTGGCCGCCCACCTGCCCGAGATCGAGGAGTACCTGCACTACCGCTCGGTCGACGTGTCGACCATCAAGGAGCTGGCCGGACGCTGGTACCCCGGAGCCCTGGCCGGCGCCCCCAGGAAGGCCGGTGGGCACCGGGCCATGGACGACATCAAGGAGTCGTTGGCCGAGCTGGCCTACTACCGGGCCACCGTCTTCCGCGACCCGACCGTCTGACCCCGGGCCGGACCGACCGGTCCGGACGAACGAACCCATCGCGACGACCCCGCGCACGAGAGGAGCAGCCATGGCTGAGGACACCGCACCGGACGAGACCCAGGTCCCCACCCGGGCCGAGGCCACGGCTGCCCTCACCGGACCGGGCGGCCCCTTCGAGATGGAGGAGGTCGTCGTCCGCGGCGTCCCCCTGCGGGCGTGGAAGTCCGCCCCGGCCACCCTGCGCTCCGTGTTCGAGCTGTCGGGGGGACACAGCGACAAGACCTTCCTCGTCTACGAGGACGAACGGGTCACGTTCGGGGAGCACTACGCCACGGTGGCCGCACTGGGTCGCCAGCTCGTCGACCGGTTCGGGATCCGTCCCGGTGACCGGGTGGCGATCGCCATGCGCAACCTGCCTGAGTGGGTGACAGCGTTCTGGGCCGTCATCACCGTCGGGGCGGTCGCCGTCCCCCTCAACGCCTGGTGGACCGGCGAGGAGCTCGCCTATGGCCTGGCCGACTCCGGCTCCCGGATCGCCTTCGTCGACGAGGAGCGCCAGGGCCGCATCGCCCACCACCTGGCCGAGGCGTCCGGGCTCGAGGCGATGATCGTCACGTGCGAGGAGCACGATCCCGACACCGGGGGCCGGCGCCCGGCCGTGGGCTGCACGCTCGACCGGGGCTCCGCCGGCCCGCTGGCGGTGGTGCCCTTCGCCGACGCGGTGGGAGACACTGCAGAAGGAGCCGGCCTGGTCGAGGTCGACATCGACCCGGACGACGACGCCACCATCTTCTACACGTCGGGAACCACCGGACGGCCCAAGGGTGCAGTAGGGACCCACCGCAACAGCGTCTCGAACCTGATGAACCTCTTCTTCGTCTCGACCCTCGGAGGAATGCGCCGCACCAAGGCCCAGATCGCTGCGTCGCCGGGGGTGCAGAACGCCAATCTGCTGTCGGTGCCGCTGTTCCACGCCACGGGTTGCCACGCGCTGCTCGTCACCAACACGGCCGCCGGCGGCAAGCTGGTGATGATGCACCACTTCGATCCCGAACGCGCCCTCGAGCTCATCGAGCGGGAACGGATCACCGTGTTCGGAGGGGTACCGGCCATGGTCATGCAGGTCATCGACTCCCCCGACTTCGCCAAGCGGGACACCTCCTCGGTGCAGTCGATCTCCTACGGCGGCGCCCCGTGCCCGCCCGATCTGGTGCGCCGCATCAAGGAACACTTCCCCTCCGGTGCGCCCGGCAACGGCTACGGGCTCACCGAGACTTCGGCCATGACGACCATGAACTCGGGAGACGACTACGTCCGCAAGCCCGACAGCGTGGGCCCACCGGCGCCGGTGTGCGACGTCGCGGTGGTGCCCGAGGACTGGGCCGCGGCGGAGCCGCCCGACCTGCCGGCCGACCCGGACCGCACCGGTGAGCTGTGGATCCGCGGTCCGAACGTGGTGCGGGGCTACTGGGAGAAGCCGGAAGCCACCGCGGCGTCGTTCACCCGGGGCTGGCTCCACACAGGCGACGTGGCCCGCATCGACGATGAGGGCTTCGTCCACATCGTCGACCGGGCGAAGGACATGATCATCCGCGGTGGGGAGAACGTCTACTGCGTCGAGATCGAGGCCGCACTGCACGAGCACCCGGCGGTGGCCGACTGCGCCGTCATCGGCGTGCCCCACCCGGTCCTCGGCGAGGAGGTCGGCGCGGTCGTCGTGCTCCGTCCGGGGATGGAGGTGGCAGCCGACGAGCTGTCACGCCACGTCCGCGAGCGGCTGGCGGCGTTCAACGTGCCGTCCCGCTACTGGTTCCGAGGCGAGGAGCTCCCCCGCAACCCGGCCGGCAAGATCCTCAAGCGTGAGCTCCGCACCGAACTACTGGGGGACGCTCCGGCCATCTGACCGGCAACGACCCGTCGGGCGGACCCGGTGAGGGCCCAACCGGGTCATGCCAGCCGTTCGATGACCAGTGACGCGCTGGTGTGTTGCGTGCCTCCGGCGTCAGGGGTGATCGTCACAGCCGGGGAATTTCCGGCGGGGTTGACGACCTGGAGCGTCGAGTCGGCCGAAGTGGTGGTGATCAGGGAATCCCCCACAAGTTGTGAGGTGCCCGTGGCCCGGCCGACCACCGCGTAGGCGAGTGGCGTGCTGTCAAGGCTGAGCTCGAGCTGCCCGGCCTCGTCCACCGACACCTGGAACGACACCCGGTAGGTACCGGCGGCGGCCAGCGCGAACGTGGACGGATCCAGCCGGGTGATGGTGGGGACCGTGGGTGCGTCGTGGGGGAACGCCACGGCGGCGCCGGGGGCGACCGTGACAGCGTTGTCCGGGGGCATCAGGGCGTAGAACTCGGCCGAGTCGGTCGATCCCGCTGGGCCGGGTACTCCCTGGTCACCCTGCGCTCCCGAAGGACCCTGCGGCCCGACGGCCCCTTGCGCCCCCGTGGCGCCGGTGGCACCAACCGGCCCGGTGGCTCCGGTGGCTCCGGTCTCACCCGTGGCTCCCGGGCTGCCCTGGGGTCCGGGCGTCGATGACCCGCCCGCACTGGACGACGCACCACCGACCAGCGGGGCGTTGAGGGTGTTGCCACTCATCGAGCCGCTGTTGACGGCGTCGCCGAACGGGTACACCGCGCCGTCCAGGGCCACCAACCAGTACCCCCCTCCGTCGGACGTGGCCACGATGCCGGTGATCGGGGAGCTGGGGTGGGTCCCCCCCAGCGATCAGTAGAACTGCGCGGTGCCGAAGGAGAACACTCCCCCGTCCGAGGACACCAGCCAGTAGCCGGTCCCGTTGTTCACCTGTGCCTCACGGGTGGCCGAGGCGAACTGGGCGCGAATGGCGTCCGTCCCACCAGCGGAGGGCTGCTGGCCCTCCAGCACCACCACGGACGCGGCGATCACCATCATGACCGCCGCCGACACGACACTGATGCTGCGGCTCTTCGACCCCAGGGATGCCTCATCCCCGAGAGGAGGTCGGACACCTCCTGATCCCGCCGTTCTACTTCGGACGGATCCCGGACTCGGGGATCCCGTCCGACCGACGATGCCAGATCGTCCCCCCGCCCGTGGGTCGGAAGCCGCGGCCGGTTGTCCGCGTCGTCGTGCGGTTCTGCCAGGATGGACACATGGGATCCGACGGAAGCAAGCCCCGCAAGAAGCAGCACCACCTCCCCAAGGTGGCCCAGTACGAGGAGCCGAACCGGATCGAGGGCGCCCAGGCCGGCGGCTTCGGACGCGCCGGGCACAGCGCCGACCACCACCACTACGAGAAGCCCTCCGGCTTCGGGGCCTGGGTGCTCAAGGTCCTGGGCAAGAAGCCGAGCCCGTAGGAAAGGGGGCCGGCGGCGGGTCTAGGAGGTGGTGAGCAGCGTACGGGCCTGCTCCACGTCCCGCCCCATCTGCGCCACCAGGGCGTCGACCGAGTCGAAGGCCAGTTCGTCGCGGAGCCGGTGGGTGAACGACAGCCTGGCCGGCTCGCCGTACAGGTCGCCGGTGAAGTCGAGCAGGAACGCCTCGACGAGCAGCTCGCCGTCGGCCCCGTAGAACGTGGGCCGACGGCCCACGGACACCGCCGACATGTGTCGGGACCCGTCGGGCTGCTGGTACCAGCCGGCGTAGATGCCGGGCGCCGGCAGGCAGATGTCCGCCGGGATCTCCAGGTTGGCCGTCGGGAACCCGAGCTCCGCCCCACCCCGTTGGTCACCGGTGACCACCGGGCCCCGCACCTGGTGGGGCCGGCCCAGCAGCACCGCCGCCCCCTCGACGTCGCCGGCGGCGACCAGGGTCCGCACCCGGGTGGACGACACCGGCGGCGCCAGCTCGCCGGCCACGTCATCGGCCGAGGCCAGGGTCACGCCGTCGACGGCGAACCCGGCCGCTGCGCCCATTTCGGCCAGCAGGGCGACGTTCCCCTTCCGGCCGTGGCCGAAGTGGAAGTCCTCCCCCACCACCACGATGCGGGCGTCCAGGCCCTCGACCAGGTCCCGGGTCACGAACTCCTCGGCCGTCTCGTTGGCCCGCTCCTCGTCGAAGTGGACGACGACGGTCCGGTCGACCCCGGCGGAGGCCAGCAGTTCGAGCTTCTGGTCGAGATCGCACAGCAGCAGCGGCGCCGAGTCGGGACGCACAACGGCGGCCGGGTGGTGGTCGAACGTCACGACCACGGTGGACAGCCCCTGGGCGTCGGCCCGGGTCCGCAGCTCGGCCAGCAGGGCCCGGTGGCCGAGGTGCACGCCGTCGTAGGCACCGATGGTCACGGCGGAGCCGCCGACAGGCGGGGCGAGCGGCGTGCTCTCGGTGACGATCTCCACAATCGTGCAGGTTACTGCCGAGTCAGCACTCGACCGGTCCCGGTCGCCGCCACCGGTCAGCCGGCGGCCTCCACCACCACGGCTGGCTTGATCCGGTCGGTCTCGGTCGCCTCGTAGACGGCCAGCAGATGGTGCGCGTCGTCGACGAGGCCCCAGGGGCCGTCGCCGGACACCCCGAGAGGCACACGGTCGAGCGGCAGGCCCCGGGCCACCAGCTTCTGGGCGTCGGGCGGGACCACCACCTGGTCGAGGTCGCGCATGGCCTGGGCCGGGCTCAGGACCACGGCCGGGGTGAGCTCGTCCACCAGGCGTGCGTCCTCGGTGCCGAACGACCCGATACGGGTCCGGCGTAGGTTGCGCAGATGGGCCCCGCCGCCCAGCGCCTCGCCGAGGTCGGCGGCCAGCACCCGGACATAGGTGCCCGACGAGCACTCCACCTCGATCCGGAACACGCCCGGCGTGAGGCCCGGGGTGACGTCGTAGCGGTAGACGGAGACCGGCCGGGCCGCCCGCTCGACCTCGATCCCCTCCCGGGCCAGTTCGTGGAGACGCCGACCACCCACCTTCAGCGCCGAGACCATCGGTGGCACCTGCTCGATGTCGCCGGTCAGGGTGAGGGCCGCCTCGCGCACCTCGGCCAGCGACACCTCCTCCATGTCCCAGGTGCCGGTGACGTCGCCCGAGGCGTCGAGCGTGGACGTGGCCGTGCCCAGCACGACCTCGGCCTCGTACGTCTTCGGGAGCGCGGTAAGGAACCGCATGAGCCGGGTGGCCCGACCGAGGCCGACCAGCAGCACGCCGGTGGCGTCGGGGTCGAGGGTGCCGGCGTGGCCGACCCGCTTCTGCCCGAAGATGCGCCGACACCGGGCGACGACGTCATGGGACGTCCACCCGGCCTCCTTGTCCACCACCACCAGGCCGTTGACCTGGTCGCCGCCTGCCGGACTCACCGGGGAGCGTCGCCCCCGTCGTCGGCGTCGGACTCGTGGATCTGGCGGAGGAGGTCCTCGACCCGGCTGCCGGCCACGACGGCCGGGTCCTGGGCGAAGCTGAGCTGCGGTGTCCGCTTCAGCTTGGTCTGGCGGGCCACGGCCTTCTGGACCTGGATGCGCCGCTCCGCCAGCGCGTCGGCGGCGTCCTCGGACAGCGAGCTGAGGAACACCGTGGCCTGACGGAGGTCACTGGTCGAGTCCACCGACGTGACAGTCACCATGCGCAGGCGTTCGTCGGCGTCGGCCAACCGCTCGAGCTCCTCGGCCACCACCTGACGGAGCACCTGGTTGACCCGCAGCGAGCGGGCGTAGGGGGCGGCGCCCCGGTTGTCCTGACGACGTGCCACTGGTCCTCCGGTCCGTCCCCACCACGACCTGCCCCTGCCGGCCCTCCCGGGCCGGTCTCCGGGTCAGGTGCGGGGGATCTCCCGCTCGTCGTAGGTCTCGATGATGTCGCCGTCCTTGAGGTCCTGATAGTCCGAGAGCCCGATACCGCATTCGAACCCGGCCTGCACCTCGCGGGCGTCGTCCTTGAAGCGACGCAGCGACGTGATGGCGCCCTTCCAGATGACCACGCCCTCGCGGAGGAAGCGGACCTTGGAACCCCGGGTGATGACGCCCTCCCGGACGTAGCAGCCGGCGATGGCACCGATCTTCGGGACGCGGAACACCTGGCGGACCTCGGCCTCGCCGGTGACGATCTCCTCGTAGACCGGGGCGAGCATGCCGAGCATGGCCGCCTCGAGGTCCTCGAGCAGCTTGTAGATGATCTCGTAGGTCCGGATCTCCACGTCGGCCTTGACCGCCATCTCCCGCGAGCGGCGGTCGGGGCGGACGTTGAAGCCGATGATCGTCGCCGTGGACGCCTGGGCCAGCTCGACGTCCGACTCGGTGATCCCGCCCACACCCCGGTGGACGAAGCTGAGCTTGACGTCGTCACGCTCGAGCTTGCGGAGGCTCTCGGTGACGGCCTCGAGCGAGCCCCGCACGTCGGCCTTCAGGATCAGGTTCAGTGTCGCCGTCTCGCCCCGCTGGATCTGCTCGAACAGGTCCTCGAGCTTGGCGCCGCCCAGTGCCGACGTGGCGGCGGGCACGTGCCCGGCCACCCGGTAGCGGTGGGCGCGGGCCTCGCCGATGGTGCGGGCCTGGGCCAGTTCGGGCGCGACCCGGAACTCGTCACCGGGCTCCGGCGGCTCCGAAAAGCCGAGCACCTGTACCGGGGTGGACGGGGGCGCCTCCTTGATCTGGTGTCCGTGGTCGTCGACCAGGGCCTTCACCTTGCCCCATGCGGCGCCGGCCACGATCGGGTCACCGACCCGCAGGGTGCCACGCTCCACGATGACCGAGGCCACCGGGCCGCGGCCGATCTCGAGCTCGGCCTCGAGTACGAAGCCCCGGGCACGGCCTTCGGGGGAGGCCTGGAGCTCCTCGATCTCGGCGACCAGGACGACCTGCTCCAGCAGGTCCTCGATGCCGAGGTTCTGCAGGGCCGACACCTCGACGGCGATGGTGTCGCCACCCCAGGCCTCGGGCACCAGACCGTGCTCGGAAAGCTGCTGCAGGACCCGGTTGGGGTCGGCCTCGTCGCGGTCGATCTTGTTGACCGCCACGATGATGGGGACGTCGGCCGCCTTGGCGTGGTCGATGGCCTCGATCGTCTGGGGCATGACCCCGTCGTCGGCCGCCACCACCAGGATGACGATGTCGGTCACCTCGGCGCCACGGGCGCGCATGGCCGTGAAGGCCTCGTGACCCGGGGTGTCGATGAAGGTGATCGGGTGACCCTCCCACTCGACCTGGTAGGCGCCGATGTGCTGGGTGATGCCGCCGGCCTCGCCCGCCACCACGTTGGCGTGGCGGATCTTGTCCAGGAGCAGGGTCTTGCCGTGGTCGACGTGGCCCATGACGGTCACGACGGGCGGGCGGGGACGAAGGTCCTCCTCGTTCTCCTCCTCGTCGTCGTCGTCGAAGAACTTGGCCAGCAGCTCCGCCTCGCGCTCCTCACCCGGGTCGACCAGGCGCACCTCGGCGCCCAGCTCGGCCGCGAACAGTTCGATCATGTCGTCGGTCAGCGACTGGGTGGCCGTGACCATCTCCCCCTGCAGGAGCAGGAAGCGGACGACGTCACCGGCGGACCGGTTCAGCTTGGGGCCGAGGTCGCGTGCCGTGGAGCCGCGCTCGATGATGACCTCGTTCTCGGGCACGGGCGCCGTCGAGGGCGCGTAGGCCGTGAGGGTGGTCGGCTCGAGTTCCTCGAGGTTCCGACGACGACGACGGGGTCGGCGCTGGTTGGGCCGGCCACGGCCGACACCGGGACCGCCGCGGCCACCGGGCCCACCACCGGGACCGCCGGGTCCACCACCGGGACCGCCGCCGGGGCGCCCTCCTCCGTAACCACCGGTGGAGCCGCCGGGGCGACCGCCGTAGCCGCCACCCGTGGCACCCGGAGGGCCACCGGTGCGGGGAGCACCGGGACGACCGGCTCCACCCGGGCCGCCGGGACGGCCGGCGAAGCCGCCGGGACGTGCCGCGCCGGGAGGGGGACGCCGGCCTCCGGCCCCGGGGGGCGGGGGGATGGGCTTGCCGGTGATCGAACGGGGGGGTCCGCCGGGGGGCGGCGGGATCGGGCGGCCGGACGCACTCGTCGGTGGGCGGACCGGTGCCGAGCCGGGGGCGACCGGAGC
>Ga0302283_1003817_pt1 | contig 11514 bp, 6 predicted proteins | sample III_Fen_E1_4_FD_198770 | JGI IMG/M metagenome (GOLD analysis project Ga0302283, IMG submission 198770) | Peat permafrost microbial communities from Stordalen Mire near Abisko, Sweden - III_Fen_E1_4 | ecosystem: Environmental > Terrestrial > Soil > Wetlands > Permafrost | place: Sweden: Abisko...
CGGGGCACGTAGCCCTGGACATCGACACCACCCCCCAGGACAACGGCAAGACCCTGAAGCAGGGCGTCGGCCGCACCTATAAGGGTTGCGACGGCTACTGCCCGATCATGGCCTACGCCGGACAAGATGGATTCTGCATTGGCAGTGAGTTCCGCAAGGGAACCCAGCACAGCCAGAAAGGCGCGCCGGCCTTCATCGCTCAGCAAATTCAGCGGTTGCGGACGCTGGAGGTGTCGCGGATCCTTGTGCGGCTCGATAGCGGGTTCGACGCGGCCGAAACGATGCTGGCCATCGAGGACAGTGGTGCCGACTTCATCATCTCCTTCAATCACAGGAGCGAGAGCGAGACCATCTGGACCAAGCAGGCCGAAGCTCTGCCCAAGTCGGCCTGGATCCGCCTGGACGATACCCGGAACCTGCGTATCGCCTACCTGGAGCGCACGGAGACCCGCCGCAACAAGGAGGGGCGCGAGATCCAGGTCCGGCGGATCGTGCGCGTCAAGAAGCGCCTGGAGGTGCTGGTCCCCGACACCAAGAAGGACCGCAAGCACGCCAGCGCCTTCACGGAACCCAAGCCACTCATGCGGCCCCGGCCGGTTTTCGAAGTAGGCTCGGCCTGGAGCACACGGCTGGACCTGCCGGCGCCGGAGATCGCCCGGCTCTACGAGGACCATGGAACGAGCGAACAGTTCCACAGCGAGATGAAGTCCGAGCTGGACCTGGAGCGGCTTCCCAGCGGGAAGTTCAACACCAACGCTCTCGTGTTCGCGATGGGCTGCCTGGCCTACAACGTGCTCCGGGTCCTGGGGATCCGGGGCAAGGCCGCATTCAGGAACCGCCACCCGGCCAAGCGCAAGCGACTCAAGACCATCATCCAGGAACTGATCCTGGTGCCGGCACGCATCCTCCGGGGTTCGAACCAGATCAAGCTGGACCTGGGACGGACCAGCGAGACGAAGAAAACCATCCTGGCCCTCCAGCAGGCGTTCGAACCGCCTTTGGTCAAGGCCGCCTGATCCCCGAAAACCAGGCAAGACCAAGGTGGGCTAGCCCACGGCCTATCTTTCGGTGCCTGATGAGCGGGAAATCAGGACGCCAAGAGGTCCCCGGACCCCATTTCCGCATTGGAACACCCTCTGGATCCGTGAGCCGTCGCCCGGAGGGACGCCGAAGGCGGCCCAGAGGAAGACGGCCCACGGATCCAGGTAAAGGAAACCGGGCTTCGTCAAGGGGGACGCAATGAACGCTGGAACCTTGCTACTGGTTCTTCAGCAGACTCCGGGCATGGGCCAGGGCCTCGGGGCGATCGGGGTGGCCCGACAGGAGCCGGGCCAGTTCCCGCACCCGGCCGTCGCCCGCGAGCCAGGCCAGGCCGCTGCGGGTGCGGCCTTCCTGGACCTCCTTGCGCAGCAGGCCGTGGTGGTCGGCCCGGGCCGCCACCTGGGCCAGGTGGGTGACCGCCAGCACCTGGTGGCGCAGGCCCAGCTCGCCGATGGCGGCGCCCACGGCGATGGCGGTCTCGCCGCCGATGCCGGCGTCCACTTCGTCCAGCACCAGGACCAGGGGATCGCCGCCGGCAGCGCCCAGGGCCATGCCGGCCCCCTGCAGGGCCAGCATGAGCCGGCTCAGCTCGCCGCCCGAAGCGATCTTGGCCAGGGGCCGGAACCCCTCGCCCACGTTGGGCTCGATCCAGATGGCCAGGGCGGAGAAGCCCTGCGCGGCCACCCGCACCGGCCGCCCGGCCACGAGCACGGGGCTGCCCGGCTCCTCGGCTACGGTCAGCCGCACTTGCAGGCGGGCGCCGGCCATGCCCAGGTGCTTGAGACGCTTGTGCACGTCCTGTTCCAGCCGGGGCACCAGGTCGGCGCGCCGCTGATGCAGCGCCTGGGCGGCGGCGCGGTAATCGGCGCCGGCCCGGCCCAGGGCCTGTTCCAGTTCCTGGAGGCTGGAGCCGCCGGCCAACAGATCCTGCTGCTCGCGCCGGAACCCCACCAGCCGCTCGGCAAGCTCGTCCGGTTCGCACCGGTGCCGCCGGGCCAGCTTCTCGAATCCGGCCAGGCGGGTCTCCAGGAGCTCGATCCGGTCCACCCCGTCCCGGGACCAGCGCAGCGTCTGGTCCTTGGCCAGTGCCAGGAGATCCTCCAGTTCCAGCATGGCCGAGCGCAGGCGGTCCACATCGCCCTGGGCCTCCGGTAATATTGCTGCGCTGCGGGCCAGGGCCCGGTGCCCGGCCTCCACGTGGCGGCTGGCCTGATCCAGCTCCTCGGCGCCTTCCCGGAAGGCCTGCTCCAGGTGCACGGCGTGCCGCAGGGGTTCCCGCTCGGCCCGCAGCTGGCCCCACTCGCCGGACCGGGGGGACAGCTTGTCCAGGTCGCCGATCTGTTCTTCCAGCCATTCCAGGCGCGTTTCCCGCTGGGATTCGCTGCGCTTGCGGGCGGCGAGCCGGGCCTGGGCGTCCTTGACCGCAGCGGTCTCCAGGCTCAGGTCCGGGCGGATGCCCAGCACCTCGTCCAGCAGCCCCAGATGCCGTTCTTCGGCCATGAGCGACTGATGGTCGTGCTGGCTGGTGAGCCGCATCCAGATCCGTCCCGCCTCCCGCAGATCGGCCAGGCTGCAGGCGCCGCCGTTGACCCAGGCCCGGCTGCGGCCGCCGACCGCCACTTCCCGGCGCAGCACCACCGGCTGCTCGGCTGGCAGGCCGCGGTCGTCCAGGAAGGCCTTCCAGGCGCTGAAGCCACCCTCGGCCACCGCTTCCACCACCGCGCGGTCGGTCCCCTGGCGAACCAGATCGCCGTCCCCCCGGGCGCCCACCAGCAGGGACAAGGCATCCACCAGCAGCGATTTGCCCGCTCCCGTCTCGCCGGTGAGGACGGTGAACCCCGGCGCGAGTTCGATGGCAAGGTCCTCGACCAGGGCGAGGTTCTGGATGCGAAGGGAGGTGAGCATGGGTAGATCCTACCGTTTTCCGGGCCAGGGAAGGCAAGGGACTGTCGGCCAACGACGCTCCTATGAGTCTCGTGCTCACGCGGGGTGCGCGGGCCCCCATCTGCGGCACGGGGATGGGCACCCAGTCGGGTATCGGCCAAGGCGGAAGCGAATCGGTATTGGTAGCTAAACTAATTATAACGCTGAGGTTGCAGAGACGCCGAGGACGCGGAGGGGGATCGGTAGCGGGGGCGTCCGTTCCCGGGTCCCTGGGCAGGTCCCGATGCGACTCCGCTGGGGACTCCAGCCCCGCCTGCGGCGGGGGTCCTGGGCGTACGCCCAGGACGTTTCCGGGGAGGCGCGGGCCGCACCACGCCCACGGTGTGCTGCGGCCCGCGCCTTCCCGGAAACCTGGGGCCCCCTGCTCGCGGCGCGCCCCATCCCGCGCTCCGCGAGCTCTGCGCCTCTGTTGTCTCTGCGATATGTTGGTTTACTTGCCTTTACCGACGCGCACCCACTGGATCCGAACCCAGTTCCAGGCACAGTCCGTGGCCCCCGCCTCGGCCTCCCCCTTTCGCCCGAACGGCAGGAAAGTCGATACAAATTCAACCAGGATCCTGGGGAGGAGCCTTCGTATTTACAGACAGCCCCTACCCCAGGCGGATGGGGAGCTTTCCACCGAGGATGGCGACGACGGATCCCCACGCAAGGCTGGCGGCCTCCTCGTAATGCCCGGCCTCCAGGCGCAGCAGCAGGCCCGCCCGTTCATCGGGGTCGACAATCAAGTATTCGGGCACGCCCGCCGCTTGGTAGCATTGTCGTTTGGTCCACAGATCGCGCCGGACCGTCGACGGGCTGAGGATCTCGCAGACCAGGCTGGGCACCCCGAAGATCCCGCGCGGGTCCGTGAGCAGGGCCGGATCACAGACCAGCACCAGATCCGGCTGGTAGACGCTTTCCTGATCGGGCAGGTAGAGATCGATGGGCGCGGCGAAGATTTCACAGCCACCGCTGCCCCCCTGCCCCCTGGTCGCTTCCAGGGCCTGGAAGATGTGGGTGAAAAGCTGGCCGCTGATCCGCTGGTGCTCCAGGCTCGGAGCGGGCGTCATGTCGTATGGCACACCGTGGATGAGCTCCCAGCGCCCGTCCCAGGTCGTCCAGTCGTCGATGGTGTATCCAGAATGCCTGGACTCTGGAAGGCTCATGCCGTCTCCCCCGACGCAAGCTTACGCGCGATCCGAGCCTTTCGCCGCAAGGCGGCCGGCCGCGCTGGTCGGGACCGGCCCTTGACAGGATCGCCGCCGGCAGCGAACATGTGGCCCTGGGGTCTTTGCCAGTTTCATAGTGAGCTATCAAGAAAGGTGGAGGGACGGGCCCTGTGAAACCTTGGCAACCTGCGGAACGCAAGGTGCCAACTCCTGCCGGCGGTGACGCCGGATAGATGCCGAACGGATGGAACTGAAGCCAGGACGAATCGACTGAAGGGGGCCCGCGCCAACGCCGGGTCCCTTTCTACCCATATCGATCGTTCTGTCATCGGAGGTACGCGCTTGAAGATTCTCAAATTCGGAGGAACCAGCATCGGCACGGCGGAAGCCATGCGCCGCTGCGCGGCGATCATCGCCCGGGAACTGCCCCTGCCCCAGGGCGGCCTGGTGGTGGTCTCGGCCCTGGGCGGCGCCACGGACGCGCTGCTGCGGGCCATGGGCGCGGCCGCGCGCGGCGACTACGCCGGCGCCCAGGCAGGCCAGTCCGCCCTGGAGCGCCTGCACTGGGCCCAGGCCGACGCCCTGGGCGTGGCCGACGCGGTGCGGCCCCAGTGGCTGCCGCTGTTCCAGTCCCTGGCCGATCTGCTCAGGGGCATGGACCTGGTAGGCGAGGCGTCGCCGCGCTCCCGGGACGCGGTGCTATCCGTGGGCGAGAGCCTGTGCGCCCATCTGCTGGTGGCCTACCTGCGCGGCCAGGGGCTGGCGTCGGCGGCCTTCCGGGACGTGCTGGAGGTCATGGTCACCGACGGCCGCCATGGCCGGGCCCGGCCGGACCTGGACGCCCTGCGCGAGGCCTGCGGACCCTGGCGCGAGGCGCTAAACCGGGGAGCGCTCTGGGTGACCCAGGGCTTCCTGGGCCGCGGCCCGGGCGGCGTGGTCACCACCCTCGGCCGGGGCGGCTCGGACACCAGCGCGACCCTGCTGGGCGAGGCCCTGGCGGCCGCCGAGGTGCAGATCTGGACCGATGTGGACGGGGTGCTCAGCGCCGATCCCAGCCTGGTGCCCGAGGCCCGGATGATCCCGGTGATGAGTCTGCGCGAGGCGGCGGCCCTGTCCGCGTTCGGAGCCAAGGTCCTGCACGCGGACTCGCTGGCCCCGGTGAGCCGCTCGGGCCTGCGCCTGGTGGTGGCCAACACCCACCGGCCCGAAGGGGGACGCACCCAGATCCTGGCCCAGGCCCCCCCGCGGCGGCCCGGCGAGGTCACCTCGGTGGCCTACAAGGAAGGCGTTTCCTGCCTGCGCCTGCCGCCGGCCCAGGAAGGCGATCTGTTCGAACGGCTGGGCCAGGCGTCCAACCGCCTGCAGGAGGCCGGCGCCACCCTCTACGGCCTGCTGGCCACCCCGGACGGTGGGCTGCTGGTGCTGCGTCCGGAGACCGCCGAGGCGGCCGCGGTGCTGGACCAGCTGGCCGGCGCCGGAATGACCCTGGAACGGGGCTGGGCCGTGGTCGCCCTGGTGGGCGAAGGCCTGCGCAGCGCCCAGGGCCGGACCCTGGGTCTGCTGGCCCCCTTGGATGAGGAGCCCATTGCGGCCATTCTGGCGGGGGACACCGGCGTGGCGCTCGCCTTCCTTATACCTGACGACCGACTGGCCGAACTGGTTCCCAGGCTCCATCATCACTGCGTCGAGAGGACGGTCCGCCCATGAACTCCACCTTCACCGAAGCGCTCAACTCGGGTCAGTGCTTCTTGTTCGATGGCTCCACCCCCACGGTCCTCTACGAGCGCGGGGTGTACATCAACCGCTCCTTCGACGAGGCCAACGTCGCCTCCCAGGAACTGGTGCGGAGCATCCACGAAGAGTTCCGCACCGCCGGCGCCCAGGTGATTACCACCAACACCTGGGCCGCCAACCGGATCAAGCTGCAGGGCTATGGCCTGGCCGAGCAGCTGGTGGCCATCAATGTGCGCGGGGCCCAGCTGGCCCGGGGCGTGCTCAGCGACGGGCAGCCTGGATGGGTGGCCGGCTGCATGGGCCCCCTGGGCGTGCGGATCGAGCCCTGGGGCCCGACCTCCTTCCAGGAAGCCCAGGGCTATTTCACCGAGCAGGCCCGCGCGCTGCTGGAAGGCGGCGTGGATCTGTTCGTCCTGGAAGGCTTCGCGGACCTGAACGAGATCCACCAGGCCATCCTGGCCATCCAGGCGGTCAGCAACCTGCCGGTGGCCGCCATGATGACCCCCAACGACGAGGGCCAGACCATCTACGGCACCGATCCGGAGTGGTACATCCGCAAGCTGGCCGAATGGGGCGCCTGCCTGGTGGGGGTCAACGGCGGCAGCGGCCCGGCCCCCCTGCTGGACCTGCTCAAGAAGTTCAAGGCCGTCACCCCCTGCCCGCTCATCCTGCAGCCCAGCGCCGGGCTGCCGCGTATGGTGGACGGTCGGCTGCTATACATGGCCAGCCCCGAGTACCTGGGCGAATTCGCCCGCAATGCCTTCCAGCTGGGCGCCCGGGCGGTGGGCGGCGACGCCGGCACCACCTCGGCCCACACCCGGGCCATGCGCGGCGCCCTGCGCCAGGAGCGGGCCTTCGTGGAGGGCACGGTGGAGCGCAGCGATCCGCAGCCGGCCCGCTCGGTGGTGCCCGCCGCGGAGCGCAGCGCCTTCAGCCGCAAGCTGGCGGAAGGCGGCTTCGTGCTCTCGGTGGAGCTGGTGCCGCCCAAGGGCACCTCCGCCGCCAAGCTGGTGGAGAAAGCCAAATATTGCAAGGAGAAGGGGGTCGACACCATCAACGTGCCGGACGGGCCCCGGGCCATGGCCCGCATGTCCTCCCTGGCCACGGCGGTGATCCTCCAGCGCGAGGTGGGCATGGAGACCCTCATGCACTTCGCCTGCCGGGACCGCAACCTCCTGGGCATCCAGAGCGATCTGCTGGGCGCGGCCGGGCTCGGCCTGCAGAACGTGCTGGCCATCACCGGTGATCCACCGAAGCTGGGCCCGTACCCCAACGCCACGGCGGTGTTCGACGTGGACGCCATCGGCCTGGTGAACATCGTCAGCCAGCTGAACCGCGGCCTCGACCTGGGCGGCAGCGAGATCGGCATCCCGACCCGGTTCTGCGTCGGGGTGGGGGCCAATCCGGTGGCGGTGGACATGGACCGGGAGCGCAAGCGGTTCCGCCACAAGGTGGAGGCCGGGGCCGAATGGTCCATCACCCAGCCCATCTTCGATCCGGACGCGCTGTTCCAGTTCCTGGAGTTCGCGGCACCGCTCGGCATCCCGGTGATCGCCGGGATCTGGCCGCTGCGCAGCCTGCGCAACGCCGAGTTCATGGCCAACGAGGTGCCCGGGGTCCGGGTGCCGCCGGAGATCCTGACCCGCATGGCCCGGTGGACCGCCTCCGACGACCAGCTCAAGGAGGGCCTGGCCATCGCCCGGGAGATCATCGACCGGGTGCGCCCCGCGGTGCGCGGCCTGCAGCTGTCCGCCCCGCTGGGCCAGGTGGAGCTGCTGGACAGCCTGCTGGGGCCGGCATGACCGCCCCGGTCCCGGCCGATCCCGCGCCGCGCCCGCCGGTCCGGATCCACTTCCAGCCGGAGGACCTGCTGGTGGAGGCGCCCTGGGGCACGCCGCTGCAGGACGTGGCCGACGCCGCGGGGGCCGATATCACCTTCGGCTGCCGCAGCGGCTCCTGCGGCACCTGCCGGGTGGCGATCAGCGCCGGCCTGGACCACTGTTCCGCCCAGAGCCCGGAGGAGCGCGACTTCCTCCAGGGCCTGGACGCCCCTCCCGGGCACCGCCTGGCCTGCCAGGTCCGGGTGGAGGGCGACATCGACGTGCAATGCCTGGGGACCGATCTATGACCAAACTGGCCGACCTGCTGCAGGAACGGGTGATGCTTCTGGACGGGGGCATGGGCACCCAGATCCTGGCCCGCAAGCCCACGGTGGACGATTTCGGCGGCACCGCCCTGGACGGCTGCATGGAGCTGCTGAACGAGCGTCGGCCCCAATGGATCCGGGAGATCCACGCGGCCTACCTGGACGCCGGGGCCGACGCGGTGGAGACCAACACCTTCGGCGCCAACGACGTGGTGCTGGGCGAGTTCGGGATCCCCGAGCGCACGGAGGAGCTGAACCTCGCGGCGGCGCGCCTGGCCCTGGACGTGGCCCGCTCCTACGATCGGCCCCGGTTCGTCATCGGCTCGGCCGGACCGGGGACCAAGCTGCTCACCCTGGGGCACATCGACTACCCGTCGCTGTTCCGCAGCTACCGGACCCAGATGCGCGGGCTGCTGCTGGGCGGGGTGGACGCCATCCTCATCGAGACCTCCCAGGACCTGGGCCAGATCAAGTGCGCAGTGCGCGCCGCCCGGAGCGCCATGGCCGACACGGGCCGCGCCTGCCCGATCTGGGTGCAGGCTACCGTGGAGACAACCGGCACCCTGCTGCTGGGCACCGAGCTCCAGGCCGTGCTCACCTCGGTGGAGATGCTCGGCCTCGACGTGCTGGGCCTCAACTGCGGCACCGGGCCGGACGAGATGCATGCACCGCTGCAAACCCTCGGCGAGCTGTCCCCGTTCCGCATCAGCTGCCTGCCCAACGCCGGCCTGCCGGTGAACCAGGACGGCAACCTGGTGTATCCGCTGGATCCGGACGCGTTCGCCGACAAGGTGGCGCACCTGGCCCGCAAGTTCGGGGTGAACATCGTCGGCGGCTGCTGCGGCACCACCCCGGCGCACATCCGCGCCCTGAGCGCCCGCCTGGGCGGTGCGGCAACCCCGCGCACCCCGGCCATGGAGCGCTCGGCGGCCAGCCTTTACCAGAGCGTGAGCCTGACCCAGGAGCCGCGCCCGCTGATCGTGGGCGAGCGGACCAACGCGAACGGCTCCAAGAAGTTCCGTGATCTCCTCGCCCGCGAGGACTTCGACGGCCTGGCCGAGATCGCCCGGGACCAGCAGCGGGAAGGCGCCCACATGCTGGACGTGTGCGTGGCCTACGTGGGCCGGGACGAGGCCCGGGACATGACCGCGTTCCTGCGCAAGACCGTGCCCCAGACCCTGCTGCCGATCATGATCGACACCACCGAGGTGGCGGTGCTGGAGGTGGCGCTGCAGAACGCCCCCGGCAAGTGCGTGGTGAACTCCATCAACTTCGAGGACGGCGAGGACCGGGCCCGGAAGGTGCTTGACCTGTGCCGCGCGTACGGGGCGGCCGTGGTCGGGCTCACCATCGACGAGCAGGGCATGGCCCATACGGTCGAGGGCAAGCTGGCCGTGGCCCAGCGCCTGTACGACCTGGTGGTGGGGGAATACGGGTTCGACCCCTCGGACCTGATCATCGATCCCCTGACCTTCACCCTGGGCAGCGGCGACGAGACCTTCCGGGGCTCGGCGGTGGCCACCCTGGAGGCGATCCGCGCCATCAAGGCGCGCCTGCCCGGCGTGCTCACCATCCTGGGGGTGAGCAACGTCAGCTTCGGGCTGAGCGTGCCGGTGCGCCACGTGCTGAACGCGCTCATGCTCTACCACGGCGTCAAGGCCGGGCTGGACATGGCGATCTTCAACGCGGCCAAGGTCATCCCCGTGGCCAGTATCCCCGCCGAACAGCGCCAGGCGGCGGAGGACCTGCTGTTCGACCGCCGGCGGCCGGACTATGATCCCCTGAAGGTGACCATGGCCCTGTTCGCCGCCTCGGGCGCGGCCCCGGTCGAGGACTCCGGGCCGGTCGCGGACCTGCCCGTGGAGGAGCGGCTCCGGCGCGACATCCTGGGCGGCGAGAAGCGGCGCATCCTGGACGACGTGGACGAGGCGCTGGGCAGCATCCCGCCCCTGGACCTCATCAACCGGGTGCTGCTGGACGCCATGCGGGTGGTGGGCGAGCGGTTCGGCGCCGGCGAGATGCAGCTGCCCTTCGTGCTGGAAAGCGCCGAGGCCATGAAGGCCGCGGTGAAGCGGATCGAGCCGCACCTGCCCAAGGAGTCCTCCACCACCAAGGGCCGGATGGTGCTGGCCACGGTCAAGGGCGATGTGCACGACATCGGCAAGAACCTGGTGGAGATCATCCTGTCCAACAACGGCTACCAGGTGCTCAACCTGGGCATCAAGCAGCCGGTGGAGAGCATCCTGGCCGCCCTGGACGGCTTTCCTGCGGACGCCATCGGCCTGTCCGGCCTGCTGGTAAAGTCCACCACGATCATGCGCGAGAACCTGGCCTTCATGGAGGAGCGCGGACTCCGAATCCCGGTCATCCTGGGCGGCGCCGCGCTCACCCGCGACTTCGTCGCCGAGCAGTGCCAGGCGGTCTACTCCGGCCGGGTGCTGTACGCGGAGGACGCCTTCGAGGGACTGCGGCACATGGACGCGATCGTGGCCGGCACCGCGGCCCCGGAACCCGCCCCGGCGGCGCCGGGCGCGTCCGGCATCACCGTGCTGCACCGGGGCGGGGCCCGCACCGAGCTGACCCCGGCGGGCCAGAGCAGCTGGGTCAAGCGCGGCCTGCAAAGCCCCGAGCCGCCCTTCTGGGGCGTGGCGGAGGCGGGCCGCACGGTGGCGGAGATCTTCGAGTACCTGGACAGCTTCGTGGTGATCCGCAACCGCTGGTCGTTCACCCAGGGCCAGCTGGACGACGCCGCCTTCGCGGCGGTGCTCCGGGACAAGGCGGAACCCCTGCTGGCGGCCTGGAAGCAGCGGATCCTCCAGGAGGACCTGCTGGAGCCCCGGGCCCTGTACGGCTACTTCCCGGTGCGGGCCGAGGGCGACAGCCTGGCGGTCTACGCCCCGGACCGGACCCGGATCCTGGCCCGGATCCCCTTCCCCCGCCAGGAGGAGGGCCGGCGCCTGTGCATCGCCGACTTCTACGCGCCCGACGCCGACCGCTTCGACGTGCTGCCGGTGCAGCTGGTGACCCTGGGCCGCAAGGCCGCGGACCTGGCGGCCCAGCTGTACCGCTCCGATCAGTACTCGGACTACTTCCTGTTCCACGGCCTGGCCACGGAGCTCACCGAGGCCTACGCCGAGCTGGTCCACGCCAGCATCCGGCGGGAGCTGGGGATCCACGGCAAGGACGCGCCGGAGCTGCGCCAGCTGTTCAGCCAGGGCTACCAGGGCTCGCGCTACTCCTTCGGCTACCCGGCCTGCCCGGACCTGGAGGGCAACGCCACGCTGCTGGACCTGCTGGGCGGCGAGCGCATCGGGGTGGGCATCTCCGAGCAGTTCCAGATGGACCCGGAGTACAGCACGTCGGCCCTGGTGGCTTGGCATCCCCAGGCCCGGTACTTCGCCACCTGAGCTGGATTTGGGACGTTGAAGCCGAGAAACCGGCTTGGTTCGGTCCTGGCAGCCAAAGAGCTGGAAGCACAGAGCAGGCTGAGCAACATAGAGC
>Ga0302283_1003827_pt1 | contig 11501 bp, 11 predicted proteins | sample III_Fen_E1_4_FD_198770 | JGI IMG/M metagenome (GOLD analysis project Ga0302283, IMG submission 198770) | Peat permafrost microbial communities from Stordalen Mire near Abisko, Sweden - III_Fen_E1_4 | ecosystem: Environmental > Terrestrial > Soil > Wetlands > Permafrost | place: Sweden: Abisko...
TCCTCGGCGGCGGCGCGTTCGACCTCGGCGAGTACGTCCACCTCGACGTGGGCGCCGGCTACTTCCAGCAGGGCAAGTTCGATCTGCCCGACGTCGCCGGCCAGTCGGTCTACACCTACGGCGGCTCGGCGCGGCTCGTCGTCCACGACCGGGACATGCCGGTGCCGCAGTCGATCGATCTCTCGCTCTACCGCAACGATCCCAACAAGACCCAGGTCATCTTCAAGCCCGAGGTCTACTCGCCCGGCAAGACCACCTGGCTGCTCAGCGCCGAGCTCGACCAGATCTTCCAGAACCTCAAGAACTTCGACGTCGCCGGCGCCACCAAGATCCAGGAGGGCCGCGCCGCCGCGATCCAGGCCAACATCAAGTCGGGCTTCTTCCGCGGCAGCCTCACCGGCATCTACCGCGATCTGGCCTACGTGCTGCGCAACCAGCCCAGCTTCATCCCCTTCGAGACCATCCCCGCGGCCGCCAAGACCACGCCGGAGGCCTTCTTCGCGGTGGCCGCCGACTACTACTTCGACGGCCCCCGGCTGACCCCGGGCATCGGCGCGGGCCTCCAGCTCCCCGCCACCTTCCAGTCGACCTCGACCGACAGCTCGAGCGCCCCCATCGACCGCACGGTCGTGGTCCGATCGCAGGGCAACCTCGCCATCCTCCCGGTCAACCAGGGGGCGGTGCCCATCGTCCAGGCCCGCGTCAGCCTGAAGTGGGACATCTCCAGCATCCTCTCGGCGATCGTCTGGGTGCAGTACATCCTCGACAACAACGCCACCTTCGTCGAGCAGGACCCGACCGAGGGCACCGTCTCGCTGCGCACCTTCCTCAACCCGAGCTTCCTCGGCGGCGGAGCGAGCGTCCAGGCCCGGTTCTGAGGGGTCGGGGGGGGACGCCCGAAGGCGTTCCCCTCGTAGATCCACGCGATCGCGACGCCCGGCGGGCGTTCTTGACTCCCCCGATGCAACAACGCATAACGGCCGGGTGAAGCTGTCCAGCAAGGGCCGCTACGGCGTGCGAGCGCTCTTCGACATCGCCTTCCACGGCGACGGGGGCCCCACCCAGATCCGGGAGATCGCCGAGCGGGAGCTGATCCCGATGCGCTTCCTCGAGCAGATCTTCCAGGACCTCAAGCGCGCCGGGCTCATCGGCAGCAAGCGCGGGCCCCACGGCGGCTACCACCTGGCCCGCCCGGCCGCCGAGATCAGCCTGGGCGACGTGATCCGCGCGCTCGAGGGCCCGGTCGCGGTGATGCTCGCCGAGGGCGACGAGCCGGCGCGGCGCGGCGGGCCCGACGCGATCGCGGCGGTCCTGCGTGAGGTCTCCACCCGGGTGGAAGAGTGCTTCGACGCCGTCAGCATCGCGGACGTGTGCGCGCGCGGCGTCTCCCTCGGCGTCCGGCGGAAGTCGCACGAGCCGTCGAGCTACATGATCTGAACGAGCCATGGCCGCCCAACCGCTCCCCTCGCATCCCCGCGTCGTCGACAGCATCCTCGATCTGGTCGGCGACACCCCCCTCTTCGCCATTCGCAGGCTCGACGTGGAGGAAGGCTCCGCCCGGACGCGCGGGCGGGTCTTCGCCAAGGCGGAGCAGGGGAACCCGGGCGGCTCGATCAAGGACCGCATCTGCCTCGCCATGATCGAGGCGGCCGAGGCCGCCGGCGAGCTCGGTCCCGGCGGCGTGGTCATCGAGCCCACCTCGGGCAATACCGGCATCGGCCTCGCCCTGGTCTGCGCGGCCAGGGGCTACCGCTGCATCCTCACCATGCCCGGCGACATGAGCCTGGAGCGGCGGCAGGTGCTCGAGGCCTACGGCGCCGAGGTGGTGCTCACCGACCCCGCCGCGCAGATGGACGGCGCCGTCGCGATGGCCCGCGCGATCGCAGCGCGCACGCCGGGCGCCTTCTGCCCGCACCAGTTCGAGAACCCGGAGAACCCGCGGGTCCACGCCGAGAGCACCGCGCAGGAGATCCTCCACGCCCTCGCCGGCGAGCGGATCGACGCGTTCGTCGCCGGCGTGGGCACCGGGGGGACCGTCTCGGGGGTGGGCCGGGTGCTCAAGCGGCTCCGTCCGGCGCCCCGCGTGATCGCGGTCGAGCCGGAGACCTGCGCGACCCTCTCCCGCGGCGAGCGCGGCCTGAGCCGCATCCAGGGCATCGGGCCCGGCTTCGTGCCGAGCACCTACGATCCCACCGTCGTCGACGAGGTGCGCACCGTCACCGACCGCGACGCCCTCGAGACCAAGGTCGCCCTGGCCCGCCGCGAGGGGCTGCTGGTGGGCCCGAGCGCCGGCGCCAACGTGCGCGTCGCCCTCGACGTCGCGCGCGAGCTCGGCCCCGACGCCGTGGTCGTCACCATCCTCTGCGACACGGGCGAGCGCTACTTCAGCCTCGACGAGCTGGTCCGATGAGCCTCGTGGTGCTGGTCGGCGCCGGCGGCATCGGCGCGCCGGCGGCCATCGCGCTCGCGGCGGCCGGCGTCTCCGCGCTGCGCGTCGCCGACGACGATCAGGTCGAGGTCTCCAACCTGCACCGTCAGATCCTCTTCGGCGACGCCGACGTGGGCCGCCCCAAGCTCGACGCGTTCGCCGACGCGCTCCAGCGGCGCTACCCGAGGACGGCGGTCGAGCTCCACCGTGGCCGCGCGCTGCCGAGCACGGCGATGGCGCTGATCGCCGGCGCCGCAGTGGTCATCGACGCCACCGACAACTTCGCCTCCCGCTTCCTCCTCGCCGACGCCTGCGCGCTCGCCGGCATGCCCGTGATCCACGCGGCCGCGGTGCGCTGGACAGCCACGGTGATGGCGGTGAGCGCGCGCGGTCGCCCCTGCTACCGCTGCCTCTTCGAGGACGCGCCGGGCGAGGGCGCGCCCGACTGCGCCAGCGCCGGCGTCGCCGGCCCGGTGTGCGGGGTGGCCGGCGCGATCGCCGCCGATCGGGCGCTGCGTGTGCTCGCCGGGCGGGTCGACGACGTTGTTGGGGCCATCGTCACCTTCGACGGCCGCACCGACCGCCTGCGCAGCGTGGCCGTCCGCGCCCGCCCAGCCTGCCCGCTCTGCCGGGACGCCCCCACGATCCACGATCTCGACCCTGCACGCTACCAACCCCGAACCTGCGAGCTGTGAGCCCACCATGGAAAGCAACGTCGAAGTCACCGTCCGCGTCCCCACCCCCCTCCGCACCCTCACCGGCGGCGCCGACGAGGTGAAAGCGCGCGGCGCGACCGTGGCCGAGGTCATCGCGGATCTCGAGGTGCGCCACCCCGGCGTGAAGGACCGGCTCCTCGACGAGAAGGGCGTGCGCCGCTTCATCAACCTCTACGTCGGCGACGAGGACATCCGCTTCCTCGAGGGCTTGAAGACCGAGCTCAAGGGCGGCGAGCTCCTCACCATCGTCCCGGCGATCGCCGGCGGTTGACGTGTCGGCGCGCTTCGTCAGGCAGGTCCTTCTCGAAGAGATCGGAGCGGAGGGGCAGCAGCGCATCGAGGCGGCAGTCGCCGCCGTCGCCGGCGACGGGCTCGCGCACGAGATCGCCTCCCGCTACGCCACCGGGGCCGGCTTCGGCGGCCTCGCGCGCGGGGACATCGATCTCGACACGCTCGCCCCCGCTCCGCTGGTGACCCAGGAGCCGGCGCGCCAGGTGCTCGCCGGCGCCCGCGCCGCGCTGGCCGAGATGCGCCGCGCGCTCCGGACGGAGGATCCTTGAGGCACTCTCTCGCGCGCTCGCGCCGGATGGAGTCGGTGATCGAGGCCGTCGGCGACACGCCGCTGCTCCGTCTCCGCAACGTGGCGCGCGAGGCGCCCTCGGTGGAGGTCTACGCCAAGCTCGAGTTCGCCAACCCCGGCGGCTCGGTCAAGGATCGCGCCGCGCTGCGGATGATGACGACGGCGCTCGCCGACGGCCACCTCACCGCGGACCGGACGCTGATCGACTCCACCAGCGGCAACACCGGGGTGGCCTACTCGATCTTCGGCGCGGCCCTCGGCGTCCGGGTGGCGCTGGTGATGCCCTCCAACGTGACCAAGGCCCGCAAGGACATCGCCCGCGCCTTCGGCACCGAGATCATCTTCAGCGATCCGATGGAGGGCTCCGACGGCGCCATCCGCCAGGTGCGCGCGCTGGTGGCGTCCGCGCCGGACCGCTACTTCTACCCCGACCAGTACTCCAACCCCGACAACCCCCTGGCGCACTACCACGGCACCGGCGTGGAGATCCTCGACGCGCTGGGCTCCCGCCTCACCCACTTCGTCGCGGGCATCGGGACGAGCGGCACCATCATGGGCACCTCCCGCCGGCTCCACGAGTACGCGCGGCAGCACGGGCGGGCGATCCGCTGCATCGCGGTCGAGCCCACCGAGGCGCTCCACGGGCTCGAGGGGCTCAAGCACCTGCCCAGCTCGCTGGTCCCCGCGATCCACGACGCCGCCGGCTACGACGAGACCCTGCGCGTCACCACCGAGGAGGGCTGGGACATGTCCGACCGCCTCGCCCGCGAGGAGGCGCTCCACGTCGGGCACTCCACGGGGGCCAACGTCTTCGCCGCGGTGGAGATCGCCAAGCGGCTCCACAGAGAGCAGGGCGGGGGCTGCGTCGTGGCCATCGCCTGCGATCGCGGCGACCGCTACTTCCCGCCGATGAAATGGGAGAAGAGGTATCTATGGTAGGCGCCCCCGGAGAGCACCCCTGGACGCGCGGCGTCCGCGTCACCCGCGCCGTGCTCGCGGCGGTCGAGGCCGACGCGCTCCGCGGCTATGCCGCCGACGAGGAGGCGTGCGGCTACCTGCGCGGGCCGGCCGGCGACGGTCGCTGCGACGAGCACCAGCGCCTCGTCAACACCGCGAGCCGGCTGCACGCGCTCGATCCGGAGCAGTACTTCCGCACCGCGCGCACGTTCTTTTCGTTCAACGAGAAGAAGTTCGCCGACGCCCTCGACGCCGCCGCGCGCGAGGGCCGGCCGGTGAAGGTGATGTACCACTCGCACCTCGACGCGGGCGCCTACTTCAGCCCCACCGACGCCGCGGTGATGAGCATGGGCGAGCCGCCCGCGGTCGAGGGCGGCCCGGTGGTGATGGGCCCGGGGCCGGCGTGGCCGCTGGCGTTCCTGGTGACCTCGGTGCGGGCGGGGTCCATCGCCGAGCACGGGCTCTTCGTCTGGGACCCCGCCTCGCGCGCCTTCGTCGCGGCCGAGCTCACCGTCACCGACGACGGATGAGCGGCTTCGTCGTCTGGTTCACCGGGCTCTCCGGCTCGGGCAAGAGCACGCTCGGGGCCATGCTCGCCGCCGAGCTGCGCCACCGCGGCCTCCCCGTCGAGGTCCTCGACGGCGACGAGGTCCGCACCCACCTCTCCCGCGGCCTCGGCTTCTCGCGCGAGGACCGCGACGTCAACGTGCGCCGCATCGGCTTCGTGGCCAAGCTGGTGGCCCGGTCCGGCGGCTGCGCCATCACCGCCGCCATCAGCCCCTACCGCGCCGTCCGCGACGAGCAGCGCGCCCAGATCGGGCGCTTCGTCGAGGTCTACTGCCAGTGCGCCGTCCCGGTGCTCGCCGAGCGGGACGTCAAGGGGCTCTACAAGAAGGCCCTCGCCGGGGAGATCAAGCACTTCACCGGCGTCGACGATCCCTACGAGGCGCCCGAGCACCCCGACGTCGTCGTGGACACCGGCGCCGAGAGCCGCGAGGAGAGCCTCGCCCGCATCCTCGGCAGGCTGGAGGCGCTCGGGTACGTGCCGGTTGGGGGAGGCGGGCCGCGCCGCGCCGGCCGAGGGCTGGTGGCGCCGCACGGGGGGGAGCTGTGCGACCGCGTGGTGACGGGGGCCGAACGGGAGGCCCTCGCGGCGGAGGCAACGGGGCTGGTCGCGCTCCCCCTCGACGCCCGCGGCGAGAGCGACGTGGAGAGGATTGCGACGGGCGCGTTCTCTCCTCTCCTGGGTTTCATGGGATCGAAGGACTACCTCCGGGTCACGCGGCAGATGCGGCTGGAGAACGGCTTGCTCTGGCCGGTGCCGATCACGCTCGGGGTGGCGCGGGAAGCGGCCGCGGGGATCGCGGTCGGAGCGCGGGTGGCGCTGCGCGCGCGGGATGGGCGGCTCGTCGCCGTGCTCGACGTGACCGACGTCTGGTCCCCCGAGGAGGCCGGTGGGCAGGTGTACGTGGGCGGGCCGATCCGGGTGATCGAGCGCGCGCGACCGGCGCTCCCCGGCTACGACAGGGATCCACGCGCGGTGCGCGCCGCCCTGACCGCGCGCGGCTGGTCACGGGTGATTGGCCATCACGCCGAGGGCGTGATGGGGCGGGCTGAAGAGCACCTCACCAAGGCGGCGCTGGAGATCGGCGACGGGCTCTTGATCCAGGCCGCGCTCACCGGCGAGATCCCCGTCGGCGTGCGGATGCGCGCCCACGAGGCGCTCCTCGCTGGCTATTACCCGCGGGACCGCGCGCTGCTCTCCCTCGACGCCGAGGCGCCTCGCCTGGCCGGTCCGCGGGAGGTGCTGCTGCGCGCGCTGGTGCAGAAGAACCACGGGGCCTCCCACGTCGTCCTCGACCACCGGCTCGCCGACGCTCGGCCGCTCTTCGACGACCTCGCCCGCGGCGAGCTCGGCGTGGAGCCGCTCTGGTTCGACGAGGTGTTCTGGTCCAGCGTCACCGACAGCACCGCGACCGCGAAGACCGCGCCCGGCGACGCCACGACGCGGTCGACGCTGGCTCCCGAAGGCCTCGACGCCATGCTGGCGCGCGGCGAGACGCCCCCGCCGGAGGTTCTGCGGCCCGAGGTGGCCCGCATCCTCCTCGAGGCGCTGGCGGAGCGCCGGTGAGCCGGTCACCGCGGGTCGAGTGCCGGGATCGTGCTCTCCGGACCCGCGGCGGAAGGCCGATGATATGGGCGCCGTCCATGACCTATCGCGTTCGTCGCGTCGCGGCCGGTGCCGCCCTGGTGCTCGCCGTGTCCGCCGCGCCCCTGGCGTGCTCCGCGTCGGGCTCGAGCCCGATGCCCACGTCCTCGTCCACAGCCACGTCCTCATCCACGTGCGGATCCTCGGTCTGCATGGCCGGAACCGGCGGTGCCGGCACGGGGGGCGCCGGCGGCACGGGCGGCAGCGGCGGCTCTCACCCCACGGACGCGGGGACGGACGGCGCGAGCGTCCACCCGGACAGCGACGGGGGGGATGGCGGCGGTTGCGGTGACGTCATGACCGACCCCAACAACTGCGGGTACTGCGGCAACGTCTGCATGCTCGAGGATTGCGTGTGCGGCGTGTGCTCGCCCGCCGGGACCGTCCCCAATCCCGTCTGCCCGACGATCCTCGCGGTGGGAGCCAGCAGCGGCTTCCAGGTCGGCCAGACCCTGGCCGTCAACGCGACCGACGCGTACTACGTGACCACCTCTGCCGTGATGGCCGTGAGCCTCGGCGGCGGCACGCCGCGCCTCATCGCCACCACGCAGGGCACCCCGTGGGCGATCGCCCTCGACGGCACCAGCGTCTACTGGACCGAGCAGTCGATCGGCTCCAACCAGGGGTTCGTGATGAAGGCGCCCCTCGCCGGCGGCACCCCGACGATGCTCGACACCTCCGGAGACTACGTGTACGCCATCGCCGTCGGCCCGACCGGGGTTTACTACGGCACGAATGCCGAGCTGGTCCGGATCCCCCTCGCCGGCGGCACGTCGAGCAACCTCGCGACCCTCCAGCAGTACGTCTACGGTATCGCCCTCGACGCGACCCAGGCGTACTGGACGACCTCCTTCCAGGGTGGCCTGTACTCCGTGCCCCTCGCCGGCGGCACGGTGGCGACGCTGGATGCATTGCACAGCACGCCGGGCCCGCTCGTGGTCCGAGACGGTCGCGCGTACTACTCGGGCGGCGCGAACGACGACCTCTGGAGCGTGTCGCTGACGCCGGGAAGCACCCCCACCTCCTTCGCGACGGAGCAGGGGGAAGTGGGCCTCGCCGCGGACGCGACCGACCTGTACCTCATCGGCGGGGACTACGTCGCCCGCATTCCCCTCGCCGGCGGCGCCGTCGTGCCCCTCAGCCCCGTCAATTACGCGGACCCGCCCAGCGTCTCCATCGCCGTCAACGACACCAGTGTCGTCTGGATCGACAGCTCCGGCGCGGTGTCGCTCCTCGCGAAGTAGGGCCGTGAACGGTCACCGCCGGTGCTCCGCGAGGATCCGAGGTATCGGAGGTCTCTCCTTCGGCACCTCGGAGGCTTCACGCGCCATGGCGCTTCTCCTCGTCCTGCGCGAGGCCACGAGCCCAGACACCCGACCTGCCCCTCCGGTCTTGCTCGATCGCGTAGCCTCTGCCCGTTACGTGTCATGGTAAAGGACTCTGGCCGGCGCATTTGACCAGGAGGGTGCGGCGACGCACGCTGACACCAGCGTGGCACCAATCGGACCGAAGAGGCATCCCACGCTCACCCGCCCGAGGTCGCCTGGGCGCGAGGAGCTTCCGACGCGTGGGAGGAAGGTACGGTGCGTGAGAGGAACTTCCGATGTGTGGGAGGAACTTCCCGCGTGTCGGAGGAACCTCCGATGTGTGGGAGGAACTTCCCACGTGTCGGAGGAACCTCCGATGTGGGGGAGGAACTTCCCACGTGTCGGAGGAACCTCCGATGTGGGGGAGGAACTTCCCGCGTGTCGGAGGAACCTCCGATGTGGGGGAGGAACTTCCCACGTGTCGGAGGAACTTCCGGCGCGCGCGAGGAACTTCCCGCGTGTCGGAGGAACTTCCCGCGTGTCGGAGGAACCTCCGATGTGTGGGAGGAACTTCCCGTGTGTCGGAGGAACTTCCGGCGCGCGCGAGGAACTTCCGGCGCGCGCGAGGAACTTCCGGCGCGCGCGAGGAACTTCCGGCGCGCGCGAGGATCTTCCTGCTCCGACGATGAGCCTCCTGCTCCGAGGAAGAGCCTCCTGCTCCCAGGAAGAGCCTCCGGCGCGGACGGGTGTTGGCGCTCGGCGCTCCCCTCAAACCGCATAAATCTGGACGCCTGGAGCGCCGGGCGAGTCGTTCGTCGCCCACCGTGGGGGGCCTCCCTCGTCCGTCTCAGCCCTGAGCCCGCAACGCGCCGGCGAGCTGTCCGCACGCGCCCCCGACATCGGGTGCGTGGGATAGTCTGGTCGCGGGCACCATGACACTCTGGAGACGGCCGACACCTACCATCTGCACGTCCGCTGGGACCTCGGGGCGATGGGCGCGACCGTGCGGGTCACGTCCTCCTTCGGCGTCGGGGCCGAGGCGGAGGCGCCGGCCACGATGGATCAGCTCGGCGCCGCGGGCCGGGATCCGCGAGGGCGACGAGCTCGTCTCCCGCAAGGTGGTGATGGGCGAGACCGAGCGGCCCGTGGAGCTCGTGGTGAGGCGCGGCGGCGCCGAGAAGAAGGTGAGCTTCCTGCCGCGCGGCAAGGCCGTGGAGGCGACGCTGTGGGTGCGCGATCCCGGCGTGCCCGCGGCGAGGTGCGTGCGTTGGCGAGCGCCGCGAAGGGCGGCTGCGGCTGGACGGAGGCGCGAGGATCCGACATCCTCGGAAGCATGATCACTTCCTTTCGCAACAATCTCGCCCGCCGCCTCATCCATGTCGCCGCGCTCGCCGCGCCAGTCGCCGCCGCCTCCTCCACGAGCGGCTGCAGCGAGAACTGTGGCAGCGACACCGCTCCGGTCATGCAGGTCTGCTTCGATCCCGCCACCGCCGACGCCGGCGTCCCGCTCGACGCCGGCCCGATGACGAACGGCTGCCCCGCCGCGGACTCCTCCAACCTCTTCTCTGCGCTCGATGTCCTCGTCCCCGGCAACCCGGACCGGTGGATCGTCACGAGCGGCCCGACGAACCAGGGGAGCCAATGCTGCTATGATGTGCAGCCCGACAACTGCATCGGGGGGCGACCTTTCCTCGTGGGCGGACGCCCGCTCGTCGCGTCCGTGCAGCGAGGCGACACTGGCTGGAGCGACGACGGCGATCCGCTCCCCGACACGGTGGGGCTCCCGGACGAGCTGCGCGCCGAGCTCGCCGCCGCATGGACGCGCGACGGCCTCTTCGAGCACGCCTCCATCGCCTCCTTCGCCCGCTTTTCCCTGGAGCTGGTGGCCGTCGGAGCTCCGGCCGAGCTCGTGGAGCTCGCCCACCGCGCCGCCCTCGACGAGGTGCGGCACGCCCGCCTGTGCCTGTCTCTCGCGGGGGCGTACGCGGGCGGGCCGGTCGGGGTCGGCCCCCTTCCGCTCGGCGGCCGCATCGAGGTCACGAGCGACCTCGCCTCGATGGCCGCCCGCGCCGCGCGCGAGGGCTGCATCGGCGAGACCGTCGCCGCCGTCCTGGCCGCGCAGCAGCTCGCCCATGCCACCGATCCCGCGGTGCGCCGGGCGCTCGCGATCATCGCCGCGGACGAGGCCCGGCACGCGGAGCTGGCCTTCCGGGCGGTGGCCTGGGCGATGCGCACCGGGGGAGCGCCCGTGCGCGCGGCGGTCGCGGCCGTGCTGGCGCTCCTCGACGGCGAGTCGGACGCGGGAGCACCGCGGCACGAGGGCCCGCTCGATCGCCACGGGCGCCTCGAGGCCGAGGAGCAACGGCGCGTGGTGGCGCAGGCCATCGCCGAGGTAGTCCGGCCGGCCGCTCGCGCGTTGCTCGGTACCGCCGCCTGGTCGCCCGAAGCGGTCCAGCCGGCCGGCGCGAAGCTCGACGAGGGTGGGCTGGCCCTCGTCCTTCAGCAGCCCTGAGCCCGCAGCGCGCCGGCGAGCTGTCCGCACGCGCCCCCGACGTCCCGCCCGCGCGGCCGCCGCACCAGGGTGGTCACCCCGCTCGCCGAGAGGCGCGCCACGAAGGCGTCGAGCTGCGCCGGCGAAGGCGGCCGCAGTGCCGGATCCGGCCCGGGATTGCTGGGGATCACGTTGACGCGGCAGCGCAGCCCCGCGACGAAGCCCGCGACGAGATCGGCGTCGGCGACGGCATCGTTGAAGCCGTCGAAGAGCACGTACTCGAAGAGCACCCGCCGCCCGGCCGGCAGCTCCCGGGTCAGAGCGTCGTGCAGCGCCGCCAGCGGCACCCGCCGGTTGATGGGCATGATCGCGTCGCGCCGCGCGTCGTCCGGCGCGTTGAGGCTGACGGCGAGCTCGGCGCGGCAGCCGGCGAAGAAGGCCGCGAGCTCGTCGGCGACGCCGACCGTGCTCACCGTCACCCGCTTGGCGGCGAACCCGAAGGGGGCGCTTGAGGCTGGAGAAGAGTCGCGAGACGACTTGGTACGCGACCCGTATCGGGAGCGGTCACCCGCGAGGCCGCCGGCTTGCCGTTGAGGACGTAGACGACGCGGGCTCCGGTTGGTACCCTCCCCGCGTCCATGCCCAAGCTGAGCCTCCTCCTCGATCTCGAAATGGTCGCCGCAGTGCGGCGCCTGGCCCATGTTGCCATCGGCACCCTCCGCGACGCCGGCCTTGGCGCCTGAAGGCTGAGCCCCATGTTCGAGCAAGCCTTCAAGAACATCGACGACGTCCTCCGCAAAGAGGCCGGCTGCA
>Ga0302283_1003829_pt1 | contig 11494 bp, 11 predicted proteins | sample III_Fen_E1_4_FD_198770 | JGI IMG/M metagenome (GOLD analysis project Ga0302283, IMG submission 198770) | Peat permafrost microbial communities from Stordalen Mire near Abisko, Sweden - III_Fen_E1_4 | ecosystem: Environmental > Terrestrial > Soil > Wetlands > Permafrost | place: Sweden: Abisko...
ATCCGGTACCCTGGAACTCGCACAACCGAGGTCCGTCTGGGTGGCCGTGGCGGTAGCCTCCGCAGCCATCCACGCCAGTTTCTGGAGCCTGCAGACCGGCGCCTCGCTGGACGATGTCCATACCGAAAACTTCTCCAGCAGTGCCACCTGGTACAGCGAAGGGACGCCGTTCGGGTATCCTCTGGTCAAGCTGTCCTACAACCAGCTGGCGAGCGGATCCCAAGTGGGAATCCCAGGAGGCGCGCGCCAAGACCTCGCCGGGCTCGGGACCTGGATCTACGGGATGGACAGGACCGTCCTGACGGGATCGGCAGGACTCGATGCCCTGGCGGATCCGACTTCCTGGCGGGCGGGTGCCCAGGTCGACTGGAAGCCGGACATCCTGTGGGGGATGCGCACCACCGCCAAAGGGTCGTCCGGATGGATGGATGGATGGCTCGACCGGAAGGTCCGCGCCACGGCGGCGGAGGGCTCCCTCGGCTGGGACGGACCGCTGACCTGGGCGGAAATCGGGGGCCGGATGGAAGATCGTTCGGGCGGGGATGCTCCGAACACCCCGATTCCCGTGGAGACGGCCTACAACCGGGTCGAGAGCCTCTGGGCGTGGGGGACGCGCTCCTGGACGGGCTGGCTCCAGGCCGGGGGCTCGATGCATTGGGCGGACTCCCATGCCGATCCCCACCAGCCGACCGAAATCGTGAACGACACCCTCGCCTGGGCCGATGTGCCCGCCGGCTCGCCGCACGACGAGTACGCCGTCGCCGCGTTGTGTCGCCTATCCACCGGTCCCACCTGGATCTCGACCGCGTGGCCGCTTTGGAGCACCTCCCGGCTGCGTGCCGACGAACCCTACACGGCTTCGCCCGCCTACTGGTACCGGCTCCAGGACGCGAGCATGGCCGAAGTCGAGGCCGGATGGAATTTCGTCGTGGCCAAGCGGTACGTCTGCGCGCTCGCGGCCAAGGCGCTGTCCCTTCCGTACGCCTCGCGGTCCTGGTTCACGCACGACGCGTGGAACCAGTACGGACTTTCCCTCGCCGTCCGCTTTTCCGCACCGTAAAGAGGAGCAAACCCCACCGATGACAAAACAAGATCTGTCCAAATACCAGGTGGCCATCCTCTGCGGCGGCCAGGGGACCAGGATCCGGGCCGTCGCGGAGGACCGCCCCAAGCCCATGGTGGAAGTCGGGGGTCGACCCATCCTGTGGCACATCATGAAGATCTACTCCCACCACGGGATCCGGCGGTTCATCCTCTGCCTGGGGCACCAGGGCGAGAAGATCGTCGAGTACTTCGAGAACTACAAGGCGTTCAACCACGACTTCACCATGCGTGTCAACAGCCCTTCCGCCCGCCATGCCCACGCCGACCAGCTCAAGGGCTCCGACTCCGACGTGGACGACTGGGAAATCACCTTCGCCCACACGGGCGTGGACACCATGACCGGTGGGCGTCTGCGTCGCATCCGCCGCTACATCGACCAGGACCAGTTCTTCGCGACCTACGGCGACGGGGTCTCCGACGTGGACATCGCTTCGGTCTTCCAGCACCACGTCCAGGCGAAGAACACCGCGACCCTGGTGGGAGTCCACCTGCCAACCACCTTCGGCATCGTGGAGGCGGACGCGACGGGAAAGATCGAGAGCTTCCGCGAGAAGCCGGTCCTCCCGGGGTACATCAACGGCGGGTTCTTCTGCTTCACCCCGGAGATCTTCGACCACATCGAGGGCGACTCCACCGTGCTGGAGAACCAGCCCTTCCGCGCCCTCGTTGAGGAGCGGCGCATCGGGATGGTGACCCATTCCGGATTCTGGCACGCGATGGACCACTACAAGGACTACACCACGTTGAACGAACTCTGGAGGCGGGGGCAGGCGCCCTGGAAGGTGTGGTGACGGACATGAGGGGACTGTTCGGAGGGATCTACGCCGGCAGGCGCGTCATGGTCACGGGCCACACCGGTTTCAAGGGCAGCTGGTTGGCCCTCTGGCTTTCGGAGATGGGGGCCGAGGTCGCGGGGTACTCCCTTCCCGCGCCCACCGATCCGTCCCATTGGAACCTGCTGGGACTCCCCGTCGCCGAGACCGTCGGCGACATCCGCGATGTCGCGGAACTGGAGGCCGCCTTCGCCGCCTTCCGACCCGAGGTCGTGTTCCATCTCGCCGCGCAGCCTCTGGTGCGGGAGAGCTACCGGATCCCCGCCGATACATACTCGGTCAACGTGGTCGGTTCCGTGAACGTCTACGAAGCCTGCCGCAAGGCGGGATCCGTGGAGGCCGTCGTGAGCATCACCACCGACAAGGTCTACAGGAACCGCGAGTGGGAGTGGGGCTACCGCGAGAACGACCCCTTCGGCGGATTCGATCCCTACAGCGCATCGAAGGCCTGCGCCGAGATCGCCACCGAGAGCTATCGAGACAGTTTCTGGCCCATCGCCTCCCACGGGACCTCCCACCACACGCTCATCGCCACAGCGCGCGCGGGCAACGTCGTGGGCGGCGGAGACTGGGCGGCGGATCGACTCGTCCCGGACCTCATGCGCGCCGCGGCGCGAGGGGAGGTCGCGACCATCCGCAATCCGGACTCCACCCGCCCCTGGCAGCACGTGTTGGAACCCTTGAGCGGATACCTGCTGCTGGGGCGCCGTCTCCTGGAAGGCGGGACGCGGTTCGCCGAGGGCTGGAACCTGGGCCCCGCCGACGACGGTGTGGTGCAGGTGAGGACGGTGGTGGACCGCATGGCCAGGACATGGGACGCCATCCGAACCGAATTCAAACCGGATCGCTCCGCTCCCCACGAAGCGATGCTCCTGAAGCTCGACTGCTCCAAAGCCAAGGAACGCCTGGGATGGAAACCGGTGTGGAACGGCCTGGAGACCGTCGAAGCGACGACGGCCTGGTACCGCGCGTGGATCGAGAGCCGGGAGGTGAGAAGCCGCGGCGACATCGCGCGCTACGTCCAACGGGCCAGGCTCGTCGGCTTGGAAGGGCTCTGACCATGGCCTCGATCCTCCTCACCGGAGCGGCAGGATTCGTGGGGCGAGCGGTGCTGGCGGCATCCGGGACGGAACACCGTTGGATGGCGCTCGACATCCGCTTCCCGCCGGACTGGTCTCCCAGCACTTCGGTGACGGAATCCGCGACCTCCGACCTTTCCGATCCCATCGCCCTCCTCTCCCTGGTGGAACGCGTCCAACCCCAGGCCGTGGTCCATCTCGCGGGCTGGACGGGAAAGGGATCTTCCGCGGAGAATCGCTCCAGACTCCTGGAGGCCAACCTGGTGTCCACCTGGAACCTGCTGGAGGCGATCGCCTCCTGGCGGCCGGAACATCCCGTGCAATTCGTGCTGGCTTCCTCGGCCCAGGTCTACGGCGACCAGCCGGGGCCGTTCATGGAGTCCATGGCGACACGCCCTTCGGACGAGTACGGCATGACGAAGTGGTTGGCGGAGGAGACCGTCCGCGCCTACGGTCGGCGGGGAATCGTCGTGCCCACCGTCGTACGACCTGCCGTCATCTACGGACCCGGCCAATCGGGGACGATGTTCGTGCCATCGCTGGCCAAGGCCCTGGCCGCCGGTCTACCGTTCCCCATGACCGCGGGCGCGCAGAAACGCGACCTGGTCCACGTGGCCGATGCGGCGCGCGCGATCCTCTCCCTGGTGCGCTCCCGCGCCGAAGGGGTGTTCAACGTGGGCACCGGGGTCGGGGTCGCCATGCTGGACATCGGCCGGAAAATGGCAAGGATGGCGGACCACCCGGACCTCCTCCGCCCCGGGGAGATCCCCTACCGCGAGAACGAGATCTGGGACTACGCGGTGGATGCGTCCCGATTGACGACGACGACCGGGTGGACGCCCCTGGCGGGACTCGACGACGGACTGGCGGAAACCCTGGATGAGGAGAAGAACCCATGAGAAAGATCCTTGGCATCCTGCTGGGAACCGCGATCGCGGCCCAGGCGGGCAAGACGGAAGAGTCCGTGGTCCAACTGCTGGAGAACGGACAGTTCTCCCAAGCGCAGGACGAGGTGAACAAGAGCGGTGCGAAAGGCGACGAGCTGGTTCGGCTCGAAGCCTTCCTGTACCAGGGGGCGGGGATGTCGGATTCGGCCCTGGTCTACCTTCGGCGTGCCTACGAAGCCACTCCGAAGGACCCTCGGATCGATTTGCGCCTGGCCGAAGTCCTCGTCTGGAGGAAGGACCTGGTGCACGCGCGCGCCTTCGCGGACGCGGTGTCGACCGAGGCCATCGCGAAGGAGCCCAGGCCTTGGGAGTCCCAGATGCGCCGGGCGGAGGTCTACCTATACCTGCAGGATCTGTCGAAGGCGCGGCGGGGTTTCCAGGAGGTCGCCGCCGATCGCGCGACCCCGTCGACATGGTCGACGGCCGCGCGCGTGAACCTGGCCCAGATCGCCGCCTGGGAGAAGGACTTTCCCCGGTCGCTCCTGATCGCCGATTCTGTGCTGGACGGCGATCCCGGGCAGGTGCCGGCGAGCTTGATCAAGGGCCAAGTCCTGGAGTGGGAAGGGAAGTATCCCGACGCGCGAAAGGCCTACACCCAGGCTCTGCAGAAGCATCCGGACGACTGGCAACTCCGCCAGCGCCTGGAAAAGCTTTCCTGGCTCAAGTGAAATGGGCTCGTCGGACGACTCGTCGGCGACCATCCGCGTGCGACACGCCGGTCGGCAGCGGGAGATCGAACCCCGGGTTCCCTGGCGCGAGCGCGTCGAGATGCTGCTCCTGGCCGCCTTGGGAGTGCAGGCGTTCCTGTTCTTCTCCGAATACTGGTTCTTCTCGACCAGCCGCAGGTCCCCCATCCTGTTCTGGCTCCTCACCCTCGCCGTCTTCTGGAACCCGCTGCGGAACCTCTACAACTGGTGGGTGTACCTGTGGGCCAGCCACCCGCTGGACCTGCGCCGCGACGGAAAGGAACCGCCCCTGGGCGGGCGGATCGCCGACGTCCTGACCACGGCGATGCCGGGCGAACCGTACCCGATGTTCGAGGCGACCTTGGAAGCCGTTTCCAGGCTGGAACACCTGAACAAGGCCTATCTCCTGGATGGAGGCGACGATCCCGCCCTGCGGGAACTCTGCGAAAGGCTCGGCGTGGAGCATCTGGACTGCCGCGGCGTGAAGGGGGCGAAGGCGGGGAAGGTCAATCTCTGCCTGAGGGAGAGGTCGCGGGCGGAATTCGTCCTGGTCATCGACCCCGACCACATCCCCCGTCCGGATTTCCTGACCCGCACCCTGCCCTGGTTCGAGGATCCCGAGACGGGCTTCGTCCAGGTCGTCCAGGCCTACCACAACCTGCGCGAGAACTGGGTGGCCTGGGGCGCCGCGGAACAAACCTTCGGATTCTACGGCTCCACGCAGATGGGCCTCAACGGATTGGGGATCCCCACGGCCATCGGAGCCAACTGCACTTTCCGACGCGCGGCCCTGGATTCCATCGGGGGCCACGCGGAGCATCTCGCCGAAGATGCGTTGACCAGCATGCGCCTCCACGCCGAAGGATGGAACAGCACATACCTGCCCTGGCGCGGGTCCGAAGGACTCGTGCCCACCGACCTCGGGACCTACTGGAAGCAGCAGCTCAAGTGGGCCACGGGCATGTCCTACCTGATGTTCGCCGAAGTGCCGAAACTGTTCCGTCGCTTCGACCCGGTGGCCAGACTCCACTACGTCGCGTCCAGCACCTACTACCTCGGGGGAGTCGCCCAGGCCCTGAATCTTGTTCTCCCCATCGTCTGCTTGCTCTTCCAGGTCTACGGGGTGGAAATGCCCCTGTCCGGATTCCTGGTGCACCTCGCCCCCTACGTGCTGGTGAGCGCCCTGATGCACGCGATCGCGCAGCGGTGGTACACCCATCGGGAGGAGAAGGGAATTCCCTGGAGGTCGATGCTCTTGGAGAGGGCGACATGGCACGTGCATCTCCTGGGCTTCGTCTTCGGGGCGATCGGACGGAAGGTGCCCTACCTCCCCACTCCGAAGGAGGGTAGCGACAAGCCCATCCCGTGGCTGGTGGCGCCGCATTGGGCGATCATCCTCCTGTCCGTCCTCGCGATCCTGTGGGTGCCCGTCCACTACCAGAGGATCGACGACGGGACTTGGCTCATGGTGTTCTTCGCGGGACTGAATTCGTTGCTGCTCCTGCCGGCAGCATGGCTCGGCATCCGCGGCTGGTTCCCCGGGTTCCCTTCCGTGGAGGTCGCGTCGTGATCCGCGTGCTGCGACGTTCACCCATCGTCTCCGGCATCGTCGGTCTGGTCGTCCTGGCCGCGTTCTACGAGGTCGCGGTCAAGGCCGCGGCCCGGCTGGTGGGCGAAATCTGGTACCGGCAGGTGGAGTGCCGCCTGGTGGACGACCACGCCTCGTTGGTTCCGCCGCGGGGAAACCGTCTTTGGGGCATGTACCGGCCGGAAATCCCCTGGAACTACCAGCGGTACTACACCATCGCCGACAGCCTGGACATCGTTCCGAGCCTGCTCTCCTGGTACCAGGCGTGGGGAGACGGTCCCGACCACGAGTTCAAGACCGATGCCGTCGAAAAGTCCACCAAGGCGGGCCTGGTCTCCATGGTCACCTGGGAGCCCTGGCTTTCCGCCTTCCACCACGGTGCGGTCCTGGACCCGGAATCCTGCATGGTGCATGTGGCACGGGGGGAGTTCGACCCCTACATCCGGTCGTGGGCACGGGCGGTCGTGCGGTCCCGGGAACCCGTCCTGGTGCGTCCGATGCACGAGTTGGGCAATCCCTGGTATGGTTGGAGTTCGCCGCACGGGAACAGCCCCCGAATCCAGATCGAGGCATGGCGGCACATCGTCGCCCTATTCCGCGAGGAGGGCGCCCGCAACGCCGCCTTCGTCTGGACCCCCTACGACGCGTTGGACACCCTGGCTTGGCCGGGACGGGAATGGGTGGATTGGATCGGACTGGACATCTTCAACTACGGCACCATGGTCCCCGGTGGCCAATGGGTGGACTTCAAGACGCTCTTGGACCACCAGCTCGAACCGGTGAAGCAGTTCGGCAAACCCGTCATCCTGGCGGAGGTCGGCACCACGGGATTCGGTGGCGACAGGACCGACTGGTGGCGGGATGCCTTCCTCGCCTTGGGGAACGGAAGCTACCCCGAGGTGCGAGCGGTCGTGATCTTCGACAATCCGGCGTGCATCAACTCCACGGGCATTCCTGTGGACTGGGGATTTTCAAGGGCGCAAGGGGTGCTGAAGACCCTCAGGCCCCTTCTCGGGCAGGCGGGATTCCGCCGGCCCGGCCCGGGAGCTGAGAGCTTCTCCCCGATCTAGATTCAGCGGAGGCAAATCCATGGCAGACATCTTCGCCTACACGGACTACCGGAAATACCTCGCGGACGCATGGAGCGAACGGAAGACCTCCGATCGACGATTTTCCCACCGCGCCATCGCCTCCCGGGCGGGATTTTCCTCTTCCGCGTTCTTCGGTCGGATTCTTTCCGGAGAAGCCAACCTCACGCCGTCCGCCGCGCTGCGGCTTGCCGAGATCTTCCATCTGGGCCGCGCCGAGACCCGATACTTCGAGCACCTCGTGCTCTTCGGCCAGGCCAGAAGCCAGGAAGAGCGCGCCCTTTTCCTGGATCGGATCGTGGCTTGGCGCAAGGGGAGGGTTCCGCAGCTGGAGTCCGACCAGGTGGAGTTCTGCGAGAACTGGTGGGTCGTGGTGGTCCGCGAACTTCTCGATCTGGTGGAATCCGACGGAGATCCGAAGGTGCTCGCCAGGATGCTCCGTCCCCAGGCGACCGCGTCCCAGGTCAGACAGGCCATCGAAGTCCTCCATCGACTTGCCTTGATCGAGAAGAGTTCCGACGGCATCTGGCGCAAGACCCAAGCGGTGCTCACCACCGGGGAACTCGCCGCGGCGGCCATCGACACCTTCCGCAAGGACACCCTTCGGCTGGCGGCCGAGTCCATCGACCGGTTTCCCCGGGAAGACCGCTCCATATCCACCCTGACAGTCACTCTTTCCCCGGCTACCTTTGAACGACTCAGGGACCGATTCCGACACTTGAGGAGGGAGATCCTGGACATGGCACGCGAGGACAGCGAGGCCGATCGGGTGATCCAGGTGAACATCCAGGCGTTTCCACTGGCCATCGCCGACCGGAGCAGCCTGTCATGAAGTACACCCTGCTCCACCTCGCGATCCTTTCCGGTCTCATGGCGGGTTGTTCCACCACTTCCTCCCCGAACCAGGTGGCCGGTGGGGGTTTCGAGACATCGGACCTGCAGGCGATCGTGATCGGCACCAATGGAAGACCCGTCGTAAGCGCAAGGGTCTGGCTCCTGACGGACACCGGAGCTTCGTCGACCGCCAGCGCACTGGACAGCATGTCGAGCGATGCCTCCGGTCGAGTGGGGTTCCAGGTCCGCGACAGCCTGAAGCCCGGGCTGGAATCGTGGTCCGGCGATTCCCTGGCCGCCGTGGTGCAGAACCTGACCCAACCGTTCGCGAACCCGGTGGTCCTCATGCTCCTTCCGACGCATTCATTGAGCCTGCCCTGCGCCTCGTTCGGAATGGACACCATCGCGATTCCAGGAAGCCATTTCATGCAGAGACCTCCCCCGACCTGCGTGGACAGCTTCCAGATCGTGATCCCCGCCGGAAATTGGAGCATCATGGCGCTGCCGCCCACCGGCACCGCCCGACCCTTGCCGTTTCCCGTCCTGTCGGATTCGCTTCCTCTTTGGAGACCTTCGCAATCCCCACCGCCCGGAGGACCGGGGGGAGGCTGACGAAGCGGATCTCGACTTCCCTTCGAGAATCCGCTCAGCGCCCGCGGTTCCGTCCCAGCCGCGAGGCGGTCTTGCGGGATCCCGGCCGTCCCTGCGGCGTGGAGCGTTCCACGAAAGTCCAGGATTTCCGGATCCAGCCCGCAAGACGACTCTTGTCGTCCAGCATCGCTTCGGGCACCTGCACGAACTGGTTGGCGCGAGTGGGGTCGGCGCCAGGGGTGTAGCGGCTCGCTCCCGGCAGGGCGAGGAGCGCGATCTGGTCGGGGGGCGACAGCTTCAAGGCGATCCCCGCCGGAGCGATGTAGGCGAACAGGAGCCCTTTGAGGTGCATCCCGCTTGCCCCGAGGGTGCGTCGGGCCGAGATGTCGGTGGAAAGACTCGCCTCGCGCAAGCCGTCGCGCAGGATCTGGTCCAGGATCTCGAAGGAATGCATCGTGGGGCAATGGTAGCTGACCAGCGCACCGGAACGCAGGTCGGGACGAATCCCCCCGGTTCTACCTTCCATCTCAACGGATGATCCGATGCCTTTCCATCCTTTTGCCGGTTCTCGCCTTCGCGGACACCTCGACGGTGGTGGACGGCCGACTTTCCCTCGAGGCGGCCATCGGCCCCGGAGTTCCGGCGGAGGTGGTCCGGACCCTGGACGTGCGCGAGGTCGGCTACGTGGGATTCGACGGTCGGCACCACCGCGGCCGGATCGTCTGCGCCAGGTCGCGCTGCCAGGATCTGTCCGACCTGTTCGACACCCTCGAGCGTTCGGGCTTTCCCCTGCGCAGCGTGATGCCGGTGGCGGCTTTCGGCGGATCCGACTCCCTCTCGATGGACAAGGACAACAGCTACTGCTTCGCCTGGCGAGGCATGTGGGGCACCAATGCCCCCTCCAGCCATGCGAAAGGTCTCGCCCTGGACCTCAACCCCCGCGAGAACCCGGCCTTCCACCACGGCCGCGCCGTGCCCATCGGTGCCCGCCACGACCTCTCGGTTCCGGGAACCCTCTCCGATACCAGCCTCGCCGTGCGGTTCCTGCGACACAGGGGGTGGCGCTGGGGCGCGCACTGGCGCCGCGTCCAGGACTGGCAGCACTTCGAGGCGAGGCCGTGAAGATCCTCCTCTCCGAGGCCAGGCCGGACTACGCCGGATACGTGTTCCCCTACGCCGTCTGGGGGTTCCTGGAACCGGGCGAAACGCCCGCCACGGCGCTTTCGCGAGGATTCCTTCCCTCCAGCTCCGACCTCACCCGCTTCTACCTCTGCCGCCAGGTCCGCGTCCCCTTGGATGGATTCCGTCCCACCTCGGAAAATCGGCGGATACTGCGCAAGGGCGGGGGGATCGTCGCCACGCTGCTGCCCGTCGGGGCCTTCGAGCCCACCGAGGAACGTCTCCTCCTGTGCTTGGAATGCGCCACCGCCCGGTGGTCCACACCGCCGGACCGCGGTCGCATCGAAAGGATCTTCCGGCCTCCCGCCACGACCCACGTGCTGTCCTTCCGGGACCCCGCCGGGACCGATTGCGGCGTGGTCTCCCTCTATCTCGAAGGCGGAGTGGGCTTCTACTCCAACGCCTTCTACCGGCTGGACCACGCGGTGGCGAATCTCGGCATGTTCCTGATGACGGAAACCATTCGATTTCTCGCGGAGGCCGGGCTCGCTTTCCTGCACCTGGGAACCTGCTACTCCACCGGATCCCTCTACAAGACGGGATTTCCGGACGTCCAGTTCTTCGACGGGCTGGGATGGTCCACCGATCTCGCCGCGCTCAAGCACATGCTCGCGCGCCAGGAGACGGGAGCCGGGCATCTCCTGGAGGATCCCGAGTACACGGAGAGATTCCTTCCCGAGGGATTGGCCGTTGCCGCGGAAGATTCGAATCTCGTCATGAGGCATGGCGACCCACACCGCTCCGATCGCTCGGGCTGAAGCCCTCGCAGATTCCTTGGACGGCCAAATTCGTGTCTGATCGGAGTGCTCGATTGCCGCCGACAGGCGGCGGGACCATGCGAGGACTTCAGTCCGAGCCCGGTGGCGAAGACCGAAACTCGCACCCAGGCGCTCAGGGCGTCGGGATGCCGCGGGAATCGAGCGCGATCCGGGCCGCCGCCTGCTCGGCATCCTTCTTGGAGGCGCCCTTGCCCCGGCCCCAGACTTCGCCGCGGATCCGAACCATCACGTGGTAGTTCTTGTGGTGCTCGGGACCCGCGGTCCGCTCCACCTCGTACTGGGGGGCGCCCCAGCCCTTGCCCTGGCTGTACTCCAGCAGGGCGCTCTTGTAGTTGGCGAGGTCATCGTCGGCCAGGAAGCGATCGAAACCGGACACCACGGTCCGGTGGAGAAAGTGGTGGGCGGGCCAATACCCCGCGTCCAGGTAGATGGCACCGATCACGGCTTCGAAGGCGTCGGCCAGGATGCTTTCCCGGTCGCGACCACCGCTCTTCTCCTCGCTGCGGGACAGGCTCATGTGGTCGCCCACCCCGACTTCGCGGGAAACCTCGGCCAGGACGCGCGCGGACACCACCAGGCTTTTGATCTTCGAAAGCTTCCCCTCGTCCTCGTCGGGTCGGCTGCGGTAGAGATGGTCGGTCACCACCAGATCCAGCACCGCGTCTCCGAGGAATTCCAGGCGCTCGTTGGATCCGACCAGCGGAAGGCCGTTCCCGTTGATCCAGGACCGGTGCGCCAAGGCGTGCTCCAGGAACCCGATGTTGGCGAAGACATGCCCCAGGGACC
>Ga0302283_1003833_pt1 | contig 11490 bp, 12 predicted proteins | sample III_Fen_E1_4_FD_198770 | JGI IMG/M metagenome (GOLD analysis project Ga0302283, IMG submission 198770) | Peat permafrost microbial communities from Stordalen Mire near Abisko, Sweden - III_Fen_E1_4 | ecosystem: Environmental > Terrestrial > Soil > Wetlands > Permafrost | place: Sweden: Abisko...
GCTGACCATCATCGCCACCATCTTCCTGCCGCTCAGCTACCTGACCGGGTTCTTCGGGCAGAACTTCTCGTTCCTGGTCGGCCACATCGCCGGCCGCACACCGTTCCTGCTGTTCGGGATCGCCCTCGAGGTGGCCACCGTGCTCATCCTGCTGTACTTCTTCCGCAAGCGCGGGTGGATCGGCGGGCCCAGCTCCTGATCCCCAGCTACCGATGGCCAGCTACCGATGCCCACGCCTGCGGGACGGGGACGGCGGTGCTCACTCTTCGGGCAGGGCCTCGATCAGCCCGGGTCCGTCGTTGCGCACGTTGCCGACGGTCCGGGCCACCGGTCGGTGGATCAGGGTGCCGGACGGGGACGGGACCAGCAGTGATTCCAGTTCCGGCTTGTCCCTGTTGGCCGGGTCCAGCCACTCCTCGAGTTGGTCGGACTCGAGGACCACGGGCATGCGGTGGTGGATGTCGCCCATGTCCGGGCCGGCCTCGGTCGTGATCACCGTGCAGGTCCGCAGGGCGGGTGGCTCGTCGACCGGGGATTCGGTCGCTGCCGGGGCGCCCCACCACTGCTCCCACAGCCCGGCCAGGGCCAGGGGCTGCCCGTCGGCCCGGGTGAAGTAGTAGGGCTGGCGGACCTTGCCCGGCCCCGGCTTCCACTCGTAGAAGCCGTCGGCCACCACCACCAGCCGGCGGGCGGTGAACGCCGACCGGAACGAGGGCTTGGACGCCACCGTCTCGGCCCGGGCGTTGAAGGTGCGGTTGCCCATGGAGGGGTCCTTGGCCCACGAGGGGACCAGTCCCCATCGGTAGCGCCCGAGTTCGCGGTGCACCGCCGCAGGGCCCTCCCCGGGTCCGGTGGCGTCGGTGGCATCGGTGGCGTCGGTGGCGCGAGACGGGTCAGCCGTGGTGGTCGGCACGTCGGCGACCGCCAGGACCGAGCGCATCGGACCGACGTTCCAGCTGGGGCGTCCGTCCGGGTCCACGTCCGGCCCGAGGACGGCGTCGAAGATGCGGGCCAGGAAGTCGGGCTCCGAGTACAGGGCGATGCGTCCGCACATGGTCCGGCCAGCCTACGGCCGGTGACCGGGATCCGACGTCGCCGCGGTCCCCGTCCGCCGGGCGGCTACCTCGGCGGGTAGTAGTAGTAGGGCGCGTCGCACCGGTAGCCGTGGGTCGAACCGCTGACCGGCGGGTCGTCGAGCCGCTGGAACTTGCCCTGCACGATCTGGGAGATCACGTAGCAGTTGGCCGGGATCTTGGCCGCCGGGTTGGCGGTGGCGATCAGGTTGTCGCCGTTGAACGACGTGATCTTGTGCAGCTGCTGCAGCACCGAGCCGCGGGTCGGGTGCGGTCCGGCGGCCCGCAGCGCCTGGACGAAGAGCTGGCCCGACAGCCACCCGAACAGGGTGTAGAGGTCCGGCTTGAACCCGGGCGAGACCTTCTGGACCCAGGTGAGGAACGTGCTGACCGCAGGGATGGTCGAGGCGTCCTCGCCGAGGAACAGCGACGTCAGACCCTCCATGTAGGCACCGTCGATGGCGGATGCCCCGCCGGAGTCCGGCACCAGCTGCTCCGAGTACGTGGAGACGCCGAAGACGAGCTGGGGGTGGAAGTTCTGCTGGTCGAGTGCCTTGACCACGGCTGCGGCGTAGTTGGCCGGCATCTGCTCGAGGAAGAGGATCTTCACTCCGGCCTGACGCATGGCCACCACGTTCTGGGTGAAGTCGGTCTGGGTGATGTCGAACTGCGGGTCGTAGACGACCTTGTACCCGATCGACTGCATCGCCGCCTTCTCGCCGCCCCACTTGGTGATGGCCGACGGCTGGTCGGCGATGAGGGCGCCCGCCCCCTTCAGGTCCCCGGGGAACTTGGACTTGAAGTACTCGAGCGGCCCGAGCTGCCACCCGACCTGTCCCGGATCGGGACTGAACACGTTGGGGAGGTCGGACAGGGTCTGGCTGAGCGGCACGGTGACGTCCGGGAGCCCGGGGTTGGCGGCCACCACCGTCTCGCCGTAACTGTCCTGGAGCGAGAACCCGCCGACCGCGGCGAAGTCCTTCTGCAGCACCTGTTCGTGTGCCTGCTTGTTCGGGGCCCCCTGGTAGCCGTCGTCATAGGAGTCCACCAGGATCTGGCGACCGTTGACGCCCCCCTGGGAGTTCACGTAGGCGGCATACGCCTCGGTGCCGACGTCCGCGCCCTTGAAGAGCCCGGCGAACAGGGTCGAGACGTTGCCGATGGTGACCGAGTTGGCGGTCACCCCGGTGGTGTCGCTGAAGGCCGACGCCGGGATGCCCGACGAGCCGGACGGGGCCGAGGACCCGGTCAGTCCGGATGCGGTGGTCGCCGCCGGCTGCGATGTCGTCGACGAGCACGCGGTCAGCGTCCCGGCCAGCACCACCCCCGCCGTGAGGAGCACCGCGGTGCGGCGCCTCCGTCCTGCCGTCGATCCGTGGCTGGCTCGGCTCATCGTTGTCTCCCCCTGGTCGTGGCTGCACCGGCAGGTCGTGGACCTGTCCCCCCGGCGTGATGCGACGCTGTGCACTCTAGAGAATCGTGGCGCCCGCCGCGTGGCAACGGCCCTCAGTCGTCGGTCTCGTCGTGGCGGGTCCGCATCCGGTGCAGCGCGGCGATCTTGTCGCGGTCGATGTTGACGAACTCCCCGACGGCTTCGACCGTGACCTTCCCGTTCTGCATGAGGACTCCCCGGCTGTGGGTCCGGCGCTCGGTGACCTCGGTGATCTCGGACTCGAAGAGCGACTCGATCCCGATCAGCGTGGGGCGCCGGTACCGGATGGTCAGCTCGACCGTCGGGCCGGCCGCATCGGCCAGTACGTTCGCCGCCGTCAGGATGATGTCGAAGGCGGCGGCCAGCGCGGCCCCGTGCACCCAGCCCGGCGCGCCCTCGTAGGTCGGCGAGAAGACCGCCCGGCCCCGCGCCTTCGGCGGATCGAACCACAGCTCGATGGGTGGCGCCAGCGGGTTGCACGGTCCGGCCACCATGTCGAAGGGCATCGACTCGGTGAGCCCGTTGCGCTCCTCGGTGGCGACGTCGTACCCGGCGAACCGCGGCACCGGTTCCGAGTCGTCGGGAACGGCGGACTCCAGCGCGTCCGACACGGCCGTGATCCGGGCCGTGGCGTCAGCCAGGACCCCCGTCGGCGGGGCCGAGGTCACGGTCAGCTCCATGAGCCGACGCACGGCGGCTGCGAGCTCCTCGCGGCCTCCCCCGCTCCACGGGCGGCCCGGAGGGCCGGCGCGGCGGGGGTGCTCCCCGGCCGGGGCGCCGTCGTCCGGTGGTGCGCTGCTCATGATGGTGCTCCGAACCGCTCGAGGAACGCCGCGTGCGCGTCGAGCACGTCGAGGACCTCGGACCGGCTGCCACCGGGTACGCGGAGCACGACCTCGTCGACCCCCAGCGCGGCGAAGTGGTCCAGCTTGGCGTCGGTGGGGATCGTCCCGAACGGCACGACCCGTGCGCTGGCCGGGTCGCGCCCGGCATCCTCGAAGGCCTGGTGCAGCTCGGGGATCGCCGTCGCCAGCCCGGACCCCCCGATCGGCATCCACCCGTCGCCGTACTCGGCGATGGCGGCGAAGTTGGCGGCGGTGGGGCCGCCCCCCAGCAGCACGGGAACCGAGCCCCGCTGCGGCTTCGGCCTGCTCCAGCACGGGTCGAGGTCGACGAACGCACCGTGGAACTCGGCCGGATCGTCCCGCCACAGGGCCTGCATGCACAGCACGTGCTCACGGGCCACGGCCCGCCGGTCGGCGAAGTCGACGCCGTGGTCGGCCGCCTCCTGGCGGTTCCACCCGAAGCCGATGCCCAGCACGGCCCGGCCGCCGCTCAGGTGGTCGAGGGTGGCCACCTGCTTGGCCAGGACGATCGGGTCGTGTTGTGCGGCCAGCACGACCCCGGTCCCGAGCCGCAGGTCGCTGGTCACCGGGATGGCCGTGGCCAGGGCCACGAAGGGGTCCAGGCTGCGCCGGTAGTCCTCGGCCCGTACGCCCTCGACCAGGGAGGGTGGCGCATCGGCGGCCACGGGCAGATGGGTGTGTTCGGGGAGGTACAGCGACGCGAAGCCCCGCTCCTCGGCAGCCCGGGCCAGCTCGGACGGCGCCAGGTCGCGGTCGGTCAGGAAGCAGGTGATGCCGAGGAGCACGGGCGGTCAGTCCCCCAGGCCGGCGGCCAGCTGGGCGCCGGGATTCACCGTCGGGTCCGCGAACAGCGCGGCGAAGGCCTGCTCCTCGCGGCGACGGGCCTCGGCCACGGCCGACCCCCGACCCGCCAGCATGAGCCGCTTGATCTGTCGGGTGGCGTGGGGCGGGAACGAGGCGATGGTGCGGGCGAGGGCCAGGGTCTCGGCCAACACCGTCCCGTCCGGACAGGTGCGCAGTGCGAGGCCCGACGACACGGCGACGTCGGCCGTGATCCACTCCGAGGCCAGCAGGGCGGCGGCGGCCTGCTGCCATCCCATCCGGGCCGGCAACAAGAAGCTCGAGGCGGCCTCGGGGGGGACCCCCATCTCCGCGAACGGTGCCCGCAGGCGCGCACTCTCGTCGAGCAGGACCAGGTCCACGTGGCCCAGGATCGAACACCCCAGTCCCATGCCCACACCGTGGACCGCCGCCAACAGGGGCTTGTCGAAGCGCATCACGACGTCGAGCAGGTCCTGGAACCCGACCCCCGCGTCGGGGTCCGCCCCGCCGGTGGCGATGGCCACCATTTCGCGGAGGTCCTGGCCGGCGGTGAACGCCTTGCCCCGGCCGGTCAGCACCACGGCGTGCACGTCGTCGTCCTCCAGGGCGCCCGACAGCGCGCCGGCCACGGCGCGGTACATGGCCGAGTCGAAGGCGTTGCGGGCTTCGGGCCGGTCGAAGGCCACGACCAGCACCTGGTCGATGAACTCGAGCTCGACCCGGTGGTCGGCGGCGGTCCCGCTCATCGACCGGGGGTCCGGACGCGCGTCACGGGCGCACCACCTGGCCACCGTCGACGTTGAACACGTGGCCGGTGATCCACGACGCCTCGTCGGACAGCAGGAAGAGGCACATCCCCACCAGGTCCGCCGTCTCCCCCATCCGCTTGAGGGCCAGCCCGGCCAGGATCGGCTGCATGAACGCGTCGGGCACGACGGTGCGGGACGCCTCGGTGTCGATCGGTCCGGGGGCGATGGCATTGGTGCGGATGTTGTTGCCACCGAGCTCGTGGGCCAGCTGCTGGGTGATCGAGTTGACCCCCGCCTTGGCCAGCCCGTAGAAGCCGGCGTAGAGGTAGGCGGCGGTCGAGGACTGGTTGACGATGGCACCGCCGCCGCGCTCCTTCATCGCCGGGTAGCAGGCGCGCACGCAGTTGAGGGCGCCGAGCATGTTCACCGAGAGGAACCGGTTGAGGTACTCCCAGTCCACGGTGATCAACAGGTCCAGCTTCATGCCCCCGAAGATGGCGGCGTTGTTCACCAGGTAGTCGATGCCCCCGAATTCGGCGACCGCTGCCGCGGCCATGGCCTCGGCCGACGCCGGGTCGGCCACGTCGACGGTCACTCCGAGGGCCCGACCCCCGGATGCCCGGATCCCCTCGGCCACGGCGGCGGCCTTGTCGGCATCGATGTCGGCGACGACGACCGAGGCGCCGGCGTGGGCCAGGGCTTCGGCATAGGCCTGCCCGATCCCGCCGGCCGATCCGGTGACGATCGCCACCTTGCCGGTGAAGTCGAAGGTGATGGTGGGTGCGTCTTCGGACATGGTCAGGACTCCTTGGTGGTTGGTGCGTCGTCGGTCGTCGCCGCCTTGCGACGTTGGGCGATGATCTTCTCGGCGGCGGCGTTCACCCCGGTCGACAACGGCCAGCCGATGTAGTGGGCCAGGTGCAGCACGAGTTCGCGGACCTGCTCCTCGGACAACTCTCCCCGCTCCAGGGCGGCCCGGAACTGGATCTCGAGCAACGGTGCCTGTCCGAGCGCGGCCAGGACCCCGATGGTGACCATCCGGCGGTCCCGGACGTCGAGGGCGTCCCGCGTCCAGATGCTGCCGAAGAGGTGGTCGACGGTCACGTCGACGTAGGGGCCGTCGATCTGGTCCGGGTCGACACTGAACCCGTAGACCTCGTCCATCTTCGCCCGCCCCGCAGCGCGTGCGTCCATCTCCGGTCCACTCATGGTGCCTCCACTCCCCTTCGATCTCCCGATGTCACGTGCACGTCCACCGGTGCGGTCAACCCGGCTCGGCCAGGGACTTGGTCTCCAGGTACTCCTCGAAACCGGCCACACCCGACTCGCGTCCGACGCCCGACTGTCTATACCCGCCGAACGGCATGTCGGGGCTGAACCACAGGCCGCCGTTGACGCCGATGGTGCCGGTGCGGATCCGGTTGGCGACCCCGACCGCCCGCTCGCGGTCGGCTCCCCAGACCGATCCGGAGAGCCCGTAGGTCGAGTCGTTGGCCAGGGCCACGGCGTCGTCGTCGCCGTCGTGGGGGATGACCACCAGGACCGGCCCGAAGATCTCCTCCTGGGACACCCGGGAACTGTTGGGCAGACCGACGATGAGCGTCGGCTCGACGAAGTACCCGGCGTCGAGTCCCTCGGGCCGACCGCCGCCGAGGACGAACGTGCCGCCCTCCTCCTCGGCGAGCGACAGATAGCCCTCGACCCGGTCACGTTGGCGGGCGCTGATCAGCGGCCCGCACATCGTCCCGGGATCGGTCGGGTCGCCGGCCGGCAGCATGGCCATGACCTTCGACGTGGACTCGACCGCTTCGTCGAACTGCGACCGGGGCACGATCAGGCGGGTGGTGATGGCGCACCCCTGGCCGGCGTGCGTGCAGATGGTGAAGGCCGCGGTGGCGCAGGCTCCCCGCAGATCGGCATCGTCCAGGACCACGAAGGCCGACTTGCCGCCCAGTTCGAGGAAGACCTTCTTGATGGTCTGGGCCGCCGACGCCATGACCTTGCGGCCGGTGGCCGTCGATCCGGTGAAGCTGACCTGGTCGACCCGGGGGTCGGTGGAGAGCATGGCCCCCAGCGTGTGGTCGGACGACGCGACCACGTTGACCACACCCGGTGGGATGTCGGTCTCCTCGGCGATCAACCGACCGAGCACGGTGGCGCACCACGGGGTGTCGGGTGCCGGCTTGAGGACGACCGTGTTCCCGGCGGCCAGGGCCGGCCCCAACTTGGCCAGGTTGATCTGGTGCGGCACGTTCCACGGCGTGATGGCCCCGACCACACCGGTGGCCTCGCGGCGGACCCAGCGGTGGGACGGGATGCCCAGCGGCTCAGCGGTGCCGAGGTCGACCTCCCACGGGTAGGACTCGGCCAGGTCGGCCACCCATCCGAGTGACGCCACCGGCACGTCGAGCTGGGCGGAGTAGGTGAACGAGAGCGGCGACCCGGTTTCCGCCACCGTCATGGCGCGGATGGCATCGGCGTTGCGCTCGAACGCCGCCTGCAGCTGACGGATGCCGGCGACCCGACGGGCGACGTTGGTCGACCAGTCCGTGGTGTCGAAGGCGCGGCGTGCCGCGTCGATGGCATCGTCCATGTCGGAGGCGTCGCCGTCCGCGGCCACTCCCAGCACCTCACCGGTGGCCGGGTTCGCCGTCTCGAACTGGCGTCCGGACCGGGCGGGCCGCAGCTCACCGTCGATCAGCAGGCGCTCCTCGCCCACCACCGTGGTCGTCTCGGTGGAACTCATCGTGCGTCCTCCTTGTTGGTCGCTCCCCGGTTGATCCCGCCCACGCCGAAGATGTCGTCACACTGTGATTCGGTCATGACCGCCATGGGCAGGTCCACCTCGAGGTCGGCCGCCAGGGCCAGGGCCGCCTGGAGATCCTTGTGGGCCAGCGATGCGCCGTTCTGCATGGCCTGGATGAGACCCGGGTGGTCGTCCCCGGTGAATGGTGCCACCGTGGGACGGAACATCAGGGTCGAGGCACCACCGATCAGGGCGTCACTGGCCTTGATGACCTGGGCCAGCTTGGCGAGCTCGATGCCGGCGGCCTCGGCCAGCACCTGGCCCTCGTAGGCGGCCAGCCACCCGCCGTACTGCACCAGGTTGCGGGCCAGCTTGGCGGCCAGTCCACTTCCGAAGGGCCCCATGGTGACCGTCAACGAGCCGATGGCGTCGAACAGCGGGCTCAGCCCGTCGATGACCACGGGGTCGCCGCCGGCCATGCACACCAGACTGCCGGTGGCGGCGGCGGACGGTCCTCCGCTCACCCCGCAGTCGACCACGGCGACACCGGCCGCGGCGGCTTCGGCGCCGATGGCGGCGACACACGTGGTGGTGATGGTGCTGACGACGACGAAGGTGGTCGAGGGCCCTCCGGCGGCCAGTGCCCCGTCGGGCCCGGACAGGACGGCGTGGACCTGTTCGTCGTTGACCACAGCCACGACCACGATGTCGGCCAGGCGGGCGAGCTCGACCGGGGTCGCAGCCACGACGGCGTGGTCGGCGTGGCGGTCGGTCGCCTCGGTCCGTACGTCGCAGACCACGAGGGGCAGTCCGGCGGCGTGGACACTGGTGGCGACACCGTCGCCGATGGCACCCAGCCCGATCACCCCGATCGTCGGCCCTGCCCCCGTCGCCCCTGTGGGCACCTGCTCGTCTACGGCCACTGGATCTCCCCGTTGCTGGACACGTGTCTGGACTATAGTATGGACACATGACCGATTCCAACGCCGGGCCGACCGGGTGCCGCTCGTGACGTGCCAACCGTGACCGCTGGGGCCGCGCTGCCCCACCCGGAACTGCCGGAGGCCGACGTCGAGGCCACCCGACGTCGGTTGACGGCGCGCCAGGCCGAGGTGGTGGCCAACCTGGTGCGAGCCGCGGAGGAGGAGACCGAGGAGGTCGGCTACGCCGGGCTCACCGTGCGGACCGTCGCACGACGGGCCGGTGTCGCTCCGGCCACGGCGTACACCTACTTCAGCTCCAAGGACCATCTCCTGGCCGAGGTGCTGTGGCGTCGCATGGAGGCGCTCCCCCCGGTCGAGCACGACGACTCGGTGCCGCTCGTCGACCGGGTGGCACGGACCATCCGCGACATGATCCCCTTCGCCGGCCAGGGCACCGCCCTCATCGATGCCTGCACGATCGCCCTCATCAGCCCGAGCCCCGACGTCGCCCACCTGCGCGACCGGATCGGCGCACTGACCCACCGGAGGCTGGTGGCGGCGGTCGGGGCCGACGTCGACCCCCGTGTGGTCCGGGTGCTCGAAGCCTCCTACTCGGGCGTCCTGCTCACGGCCGGGACCGGCCACCGGTCGTTCCACGACATCCCCGCGTTCGTGGCCGACGCCGCCGCACTGCTCGTCGCCGGCGCGGACGCCACCGCCCCGAGCCAGAAGAAGGGAGCGCGCCGATGACCGCGACCGAGGTCCGGGGACCCGTGAGCTACAACCCCTACGCCTACGACATGCACGAGGACCCCTACCCCACCTATGCGCGCCTGCGAGCCGAGGCACCGGTGTACCGCAGCGAGGAGTTCGACTTCTGGGCACTGTCCCGTCACGAGGACGTGATCGGTGCCTTCCGCAACGTCGACTCCTACTCCAACTCCTGGGGGGTCTCACTCGATCCCTCGGCCTTCAGTCCCGAGGCCCACCGGACCATGTCGTTCCTCGCCCTCGATCCGCCCAAGCACACCCGGATGCGGTCACTGGTGGGCAAGGGCTTCACCCCGTCCAAGGTGAACGCCATGGAGGACCGCATCCGCCAGATCACCCTCGAGCACCTGCTGCCCGCTCTGGAGCGCGGCACCTTCGACTTCGTCGAGGACTTCGCCGGCAAGGTGCCGATGGACGTGATCTCCGAACTCGTCGGCGTGCCGGTGGCCGACCGTGCCGAGCTGCGACGCCTGGCCGACCTGGTGCTCCACCGGGACGACGGGGTGTTCGACGTGCCGGCCGAAGGCATGGCGGCCGCCCTCGACCTGGTCGTCTACTACCAGGCCATGGTGGACGAACGCCGGACGGCACGACGCGACGACCTGACCTCGGCACTGCTCGACGCCGAGATCGACGGCGACCGCCTCACCGACGAGGAGATCGTGGCCTTCCTCTTCCTCATGGTGGTCGCCGGCAACGAGACGACCACCAAGCTGCTGGCCAACGCCTGGTACTGGGGATGGCGCAACCCCGACGAGCGGGCCAAGCCGTTCGCCGATCCCGGCCGGGTGGTCGACTGGGCCGAGGAGACACTCCGCTACGACACGTCGAGCCAGATGCTCCTCCGCGTCACCCGCCGCCCGATCGACCTGCACGGGACGACGATCGCCGAAGGCGAACGGGTGCTGCTGCTGGCCGGTTCGGCCAACCGGGACGGGGCGGTGTTCCCCGCACCCGACCGGTACGACCTCGACCGTGACACCACCAAGCTGGTGAGCTTCGGGAGTGGTCGGCACTTCTGCATGGGAGCACCACTGGCCCGACTCGAGGCCCGGATCGCACTGCACGAGTTGGTGACCCGGGTGGCCGACTACGACATCGACCCCGACGGCATGGTGCGGGTCCATTCGATCAACGTCCGGGGTCTGGCCGCGCTGCCGACCACGGTCCGGCTCCGCTGATGCCGCGCTTCCCCCCCAACCCCGACGTCCGCCCCGCCGTGGTGACCGGTGCCTCCTCGGGGATCGGACGGGCCACGGCCACCGCGCTCGCCGGGCTCGGCCACCCGGTCGTGCTCGGCGCCCGGAGGGTGTCCGAGTGCGAGGAGGCCGCTGCGGCCATCCGGTCCGACGGTGGCGAGGCCGTGGCCATCCGGTTGGATCTGGCCGACGAGGAGTCGGTGGCACAGTTCGCGGCGGCCGCCGTCGACACCCTCGGTGCCATCGAGATCGTGGTGTCCAATGCCGCGCAGAACATGGCCGGTGCGGTGCTCGACACCGAGCCCAGCTCCCTCGAGGCCGTCCTGTCCGTCAACATCACCGGCACCCATCGCCTGGTCCGTGCGCTCCTACCCGACATGGTGGAACGCCGACGGGGTGACGTGGTCTTCGTCACATCGGACGTGGCCGAGCGCCCCCGCCCCGCCATGGCCGCCTACGTGACCTCCAAATGGGGGCTCGAGGGCTACGTCCACTCCCTCCAGATGGAACTCGAGGGGACCGGCGTGCGGGCCACCATCCTGCGTCCCGGGCCCACGCTCACCGGCATGGGCATGGACTGGGATCCGGACGTGACCGCCGAAGTGATCGAGCAGTGGGCTGCCTGGGGATTCGCCCGGCATTCCAACTTCATGCGCCCGGCCGGAGTGGCCGAGGCGGTGTGTGCGGTGGTGGGCCTCCCACGGGGGGTCCACGCCACCGTCCTCGAGCTACAACCGGAGGCGCCCCTCGCCCCTCCGGCGGAGGCGCCCACACCTGGTGTCCCCGAATCCAACGACGCAGGAGGAGCACGCTGATGGCAGTCGACACCGGACAACGACTTCCCGCCCGGGTATCGGGCGACGAAGGGGGCACGGGACACCTCGAGGAGCTGCGGTCCGACCCGATCGG
>Ga0302283_1003845_pt1 | contig 11470 bp, 9 predicted proteins | sample III_Fen_E1_4_FD_198770 | JGI IMG/M metagenome (GOLD analysis project Ga0302283, IMG submission 198770) | Peat permafrost microbial communities from Stordalen Mire near Abisko, Sweden - III_Fen_E1_4 | ecosystem: Environmental > Terrestrial > Soil > Wetlands > Permafrost | place: Sweden: Abisko...
GGCGTGCCTCCCACCCAAGGGCAGCACCTTGGATTCGACCTCCTGCGCGCCTTGGACGCGGGGAACCTGTTCGACGCATTGGCGCTGCGGCTGGACAGCCGAAAGGCACAAGGGAAGACGATCGCCATCAACTGGCACTTCACGGACATCGGGCGCGACCACCTGCTCAGCCTGGAGAGGAGCACCGTCAGCCACCTGCCCGGCCATCGCGCCGAAGACGCCGACGTCTCCCTGAAGATCTCCCAGGACACCCTGCGGGCCATCTTCCTGAAGCAGACAAGTTTCGTCAAAGCCTTGGCCACCGGCAAGGTGGGCCTGCGCGGCAATCCCCTGAAGCTCCACGAATTCTTCGGGCTCTTCGACGAGATCGACGCCAACTTCCCCATCGTGACGCCGAGAGAGGGCGCATGACCACTCCCCTCCGGATCGGATTCGTGGCCCTGACCGATTGCGCGCCGCTCGTGGTCGCCCACGAAGCCGGATTCTTCCGCGACCAGGGACTTTCCGTCGAACTCGTACGGCAGCCGTCCTGGGTCCATGCGGAGCGACGATTGATCGAGGGAACCGTGGACGCAAGCCACGTCCTGTCGACCTTTCCCCTGCGCAGCTCCCTCGCGTTGTCCGAGCATCCAGCTTCCCTGTGCACCGCGTGGGTGCTGACCCGCGGCGGAAACGCCATCACGGTCTCCAACGCCTTCTGGAGCCGGTGCCAGGAAGGACTCGCCGGGAAGATCCGAAGCGGCGAGGTCGCCACCCCCTTGCGTCTGGGCGTGGTCCACAGGTATGCTCCCCACGAATACCATCTGCGGGAATGGCTACGCCGAGACGGCCTGGATCCGGACAAGGTGGTCCAATGGATCGTGATCCCGCCGGCGGAACTGGTGGGAAGGCTCCGGCAGGGATCCCTGGACGCCTTCTGCGCCGGGGAGCCATGGAACCAGCGCGCCACGAGTTCCAAGTTGGGGGCCATCGCCGCCCTGGGCTCGGACCTGCTGCCGGACTACGCCGAGAAGGTCCTGGCCGTGCGTTCGGATTGGCATAACCTCCACCAGGCCGAGCATTCCGCGCTGCTTCTGGCCCTTCGCGAGGCAGGACGATTTTTGTCCGAATCGGAGAATCTTCCGTCGGTGGCCGACTGGCTCGCTTCCGGTCCCTACGTCAATTCGGTGCGCGACATCCTCCTGTCCGACCTGCGCGGCGAGCTGGATGCGGGATACCGCAGGCGCATCGGAAATCCCGGATTCCTCCGGTTTTCGGGCGAGCATTCCAACGTTCCCCGACTCCAGGACGCCGAGGCTTGGGTCTCCGCCTTCGTCGATTGGGGCCATGCTCCACCGAGTCTCCTGGAGGCCGACCTATCCGGGATCTACTTGGAGGACTTCCACCGCGGCGTCATCCGACTGAATTCAGGAGAGTCCCCAGCTTGGAATGCTTCGCCGCACGTTCCAAGTCCACTGGGCTCTACTGCGCCATTGCAATTTTACTAGATATAGTCTATCTTTATAATAGACTATTAGCCACGACCGGCAGATCACCTTTTGGAGGAGAGGGGTCCGAGGCACCCTTTCGGTGCAGGCAAAACCCAGCAGACTTCTCGAGAGCAATCCAATCTCGCCTCTCACGGGGCGAACGAATTGCGGAGCATGGACGGGTCCGCCCCGGGGCTCCCAGAAAATCCATGCAGAGTCAAACGAGGAAATCATGAAGAATCGGTTCATCCAACCGAGTGCGCTTTTCATCGCGGCCATGGCGGCAGCCACGGTCCATGCCAATGAAAGCGTCAAGGTCATCCGCATCTCCTATCCCGGCGTCGGCTTGGGGGGGATCCCCGTCGTCGGCGGAAGCACCCTGGCCTACATCGCGAACAAGGGACTGTTGGAAGACGAATTCAAGAAGGACGGGATCAAGGTCGAGTGGTCCTACTACCTCCAGGCCGGGCCAGCCCTGAACGAGGCCTATGCCAACGATCTGGTCGACATCGGTCTGCTGGGCGACCTTCCCTCCATCGTGGGGAAGGCATCGGGGCTGGATTCGCGCATCGTCTTGGCGGGCGGGCGCAACGTGACCTCGGCGGTGAGCGTGCCCACCGATTCGCGGATCCGCTCCATCGAAGAGCTGAAGGGGAAACGGGTAGGGATCTTCAAGGGAACCAACATCCAGGTTTCCGCCGACCGGATCCTGGCCCTGCACGGCCTCTCGGAGAAGGACCTGAAAGTCGTGAACCTCAACGGCGTGGCGCAGCAGGCGGCGCTCGCGGCGCGGGACATCGACGCCATCTTCACCTCGTCGGGAGGCGCCATCGTGTGGGAGGATGCCGGGATCGGCAAGACCATCTACCGCTCGGACAAGGACCCCAAGGCCCTCAACTACGGCACCAACTACTCGATCATCGCCTCGCAGCGGTTCATCGACAAGCACCCCGATCTGGTCCAGCGGTACGTGAACGTGATCCTAAAGGCCGCGGCACTGCAATTGGATCCGAAGAACCGGGACGAGGTCTTCCACGAGTGGTCGAAATCGGGAACCTCCGTATCCTCCTACAAGCGCGATTACGTGGGGAAAACCTTCGCCCGGGAGGAGTCTCCGCTTCTCGACAACGAATTCCGGCAGACCTATGCTGTCGTGGCCCAGGACACCAAAAAATACGGATTGATCCGGCGGGATGTCGATGTCGATTCCTGGTTCGACGACAAGTTTCTCCAGCAAGGCCTCAAGGATCTGCACCTCGAATCGGCCTGGAAAGCCTACTGAGCTGGTGTCCGATTCCCCCCGGTTCGCCCCTCGGCGGGCCGGGGTCCTCCGACGACCAAGCAGATCCAAGTGTATGGAGTAGCCAGGAAATCCATTCTTTACTCTATGCTTCCGATAGATTTAGTTGTAAATTAAACCCAGGATTTTACCTCCCATCGTCCGAGACTCAAGGAGCGACGTTGATGAAATCGAGCACTGTTTCCCTGGCCCTGGCCGGGGCCCTCACCACCCCCCTCTGGAGCCAAGACGCCGGCTACAACGGGACCTTCAACGGCAAGATCGGCCCCACCTTCAAGGAGTCGGTGCCGGACTGGAAGTCCCTCACCCGCCCCAAGGCCGCGAAAGGCTCTCCCAACGTGGTCCTGATCCTGTTGGACGACGCAGGCTTCGGCGCCACGTCCACGTTTGGGGGCCCCGCCGCCACTCCCGTCCTGGACAGCCTGGCCAACGCCGGCGCCCGCTACAACCGATTCCACACCACCGCACTCAGTTCGCCCACCCGGGCGGCGCTGCTCACAGGCCGCAACCACCATTCGGTGGGGTTCGGAAATCTGGCCGACATTCCGTCCGGCTACCCCGGCTACAGCACCCAATGGCGCAAGGACGCCGTCACCGTGGCCGAAGTCCTCCGTCGCGCCGGGTACGCCACCGCGGCGTTCGGCAAGTGGCACAACACCCCGTTCTGGGAGATCAGCTCCACCGGCCCCTACGACCACTGGCCCACGAGCCTGGGCTTCGAGCGCTTCTATGGATTCCTCTATGGCGAGTCCAGCCAGTGGGAGCCCCAGTTGTACCTGAACACCGTGCCGGTGGAGGCGCCGCGCACCCCCGGATACCACCTGACGACGGATCTTGTCGACCACGCCCTGCGCTGGCTGGACGAGAAGGACGCGGAAGATCCCGACAAGCCCTTCTTCCTCTACTTCGCGACGGGCGCCGTGCACGCCCCTCACCACGTGCCCAAGGAGTGGATCGAGAAGTACAAGGGCCAGTTCGACCAGGGCTGGGACAAGTTGCGCGAGGAGACGTACCAGCGCGAACTGAAGCTCGGCGTCATCCCCGCGGGCACCAAGCTCACGCCGCGCCCGGACGGACTGAAATCGTGGGACTCCACGTCTTCGGCCGACCGCAAGGTACTGTCCCGGCAGGCCGAGGTCTTCGCCGGGTTCGTTTCCCAGACCGACTACGAGATCGGCCGCCTCCTGCGCGGCATCCAGGCCGACGGAAAGGCCGAGAACACCCTGGTGATCTACGTCGCGGGGGACAACGGCGGCAGCGCCGAGGGCGGGCTGGAAGGCTCCGACGAGAACTTCGCCGGGTTCCGGGGATTGAAGGAGACGGCGGCCCAGCAGCAGCCGCACATCGACGACCTGGGCGGCCCACTCTACGACAACCACTTCGCCGTGGCCTGGGCCTGGGCCACGAACTCGCCCTTCCAGTGGACCAAGCAGATCGCCTCCCATCTGGGCGGGGTGCGCGACGGACTGGTGATCTCCTGGCCCGGACACGTGAAGGAGTCCGCCGCCATCCGCAGCCAGTTCTCGCACGTCAACGACATCGCCCCCACCATCTACGAAGCCACCGGCGTGAAGTTCCCGGAATCGGTGGACGGGGTCAAGCAACAGCCCTTGGCCGGCACCAGCCTGGTTCCCACCTTCGCCGACCCCAAGGCGCCCGAGACCCACCACATCCAGTACTTCGAGATGTTCGGGAACCGCGGCATCTACAAGGACGGCTGGTGGGCGGGTGCGCGGCACTACACCCCTTGGGAACTGGCGACCAACATCGGAGCGATCTGGAAGAACGACCTCGCCAAGGACAAATGGGAGCTCTACGACCTGGACTCGGACTTCAGCCAGGCAAACGACCTCGCCGAAAAGTATCCACAGAAGCTGGCCGAACTCCAGGCCGCCTTCGACCAGGAAGCGCGGAAGTACGACGTCTATCCGCTCCTCCCAATCCCCCTGGGAGCGCCCAGTCCGCTGAAGGGACGTTCGAAGTTCATCTACCGCGGTGACGTGGACCGGATCCCTCCCGGACACTTTCCGGAACTGGACGGCAAGAGCCACGTGTTCACCGCGCAGGTGGATGTCAAGGGCACCGCCGACGGCGTGATCTTCGCAGAAGGCGGCCGCTACGGCGGGTTCGTCCTGTACGCCAAGGACGGGCACCTGGTGTACGAGAACAACTCGTGGAACCAGGTCCGGGACCTGATCCGCTCCGAGAGAATCCTGCCCCCGGGCAAGTCCACGATCGTCTACGAATACGTCGCCGACACCGGTGCGCCTGCCACGCCGGGCGGATCGCCATTCTCCGCCTCGCTGCGCGGCGGCGTCGGAACGATCTCCGTCAACGGAACCCAGGTCGCCAAGGGCCGGATCGCCCGCTTCACGGGCGGAGCCTCCATCACCGAGACCTTCGACGTGGGCAAGGACCTGGGCGGGCCCGCGGGCAAAGGCTACGCCGCCCCGTTCCCGTTCAACGGGAAGGTGGAGCAGGTGGAACTGGACGTGCAGGGAGCGGCGGGCGGAAACCTGGGCGACCTGATCAATCGTCCCCGGCCGGCCCCGAAACCCTGACGGAATTCGACCCACGCTACGACGTCCCCAAGGCGGGACGTCGTTTCCACGTGATGGCAAAGCCGTCCGGTTCCCTGTGCAACCTGGACTGCGCCTACTGCTACTACCTGGGCAAGGAAGAACTGCTGGAACAGCCGCGCATCCCGCGGATGTCGCCGGAAGTCCTCGAAGCCTACGTCAAGCAGTACCTGCGCGCCCACGCCGGACCCGAGGTGATCTTCACCTGGCAGGGCGGCGAGCCCACCTTGCTCGGGATCTCGTTCTTCCAGCTGGCCCTCTCCTTCCAGAAGAAGCATGCCCGAGCCGGACAGAAAGTGCTCAACGACCTGCAGACCAACGGAACGCTGCTGGACGAGGCATGGGCCAAGTTCCTGAAGCAGAACGGCTTCCTGGTGGGCCTATCCATCGATGGACCGAGGGAATTGCACGACAAATACCGGCTGGACAAGGGCGGGCGCCCGACCTTCGACAAGGTCTGGGCCGCCTCGCGCCTGCTGCGACGCCACAAGGTCGAGTTCAACGCGTTGGCCTGCATCAACCGCGCCAACGCGAGCCGCCCGTTGGAGGTCTACCGTTTCCTGGTGGACGAATTCGGGGCCGCCAAGATCCAGTTCACGCCGGTGGTGGAAGCCGTGGATTTCCTCTCCACCGCCCCCGACCGCCACGCGAACGCTCCGCTGGTCGACAGCCCACAAGCTCGCCCCGGCGCGGCCGATTCCGTCGTGACCGACTGGAGCGTGGATCCGCGGGAGTGGGGCGAGTTCCTGGTGGCCGTCTTCGACGAATGGGACGAGAAGGACCGCGGGACGGTCTTCGTCAACTGGTTCGAGAGCATGGCCTCCTGGCGGCTGGGCCTGGGTTCGCAGATGTGCATCACGAGCGAATTCTGCGGCAAGAACCTGGCGGTGGAGCACGACGGCCGGCTGTATTCCTGCGACCACTTCGTGTACCCCGAGCACGAGCAGGGGAACATCCTGGACCTGGACCTGGGAGACCTTTCCTTCAGCCGCCGCCAGGTGAAGTTCGGGATGGACAAGAAGGACACCCTGCCCGGCCAGTGCCGCCGCTGCGAGCATCTGGAGGACTGCTGGGGCGAGTGCCCGCGCAATCGCCTGGTGCGCACCCCCGAAGGCGAGCCGGGCCTGAACTACCTGTGCCGCGGCTTCCAGCGCTTCTTCTCCCACGCGGGGAAGCGGATGGATCGGATCGCCGCCGAAGCCGGCGCACGAGGCTGCTAGATTCGCCACGATGCCAGCCAAGCAAGGATTGGAACGATGGACAATGATCCATTCAACTCTCGCTACAGCCTATCCCTGGATCCATCGAAACTGGATCTCGCGTCGATCCATGCATTCCTGACCAGGAGCTACTGGAGCCCGGAGATTCCTCGGCTGACGGTCGCGATCGCGATCAAGAACAGCTTGACCATCGGAGCGTACCTGCAGACCGGCGAGCAGATCGGATTCGCCCGTCTGGTCACGGACCACGCGACCTTCGGGTACCTCGCCGACGTGTACGTGCTCGAAGAGCATCGGGGCCAAGGCATCGCCTCCCGGATGGTCTCCGAGCTCCTGGACCTCCCCGAAGTCCGGAAATTCCGCCGCATCCTGCTGGCCACCAAGGACGCCCATCGGGTCTACACACGACTTGGATTCGAAAACATCCCGGACGCGAAGCCTTTCATGCAGATCGTCCGGAAAAACATCTATGCCGACGAGTAGACCATCCAGCCGCTTGCGCCTCACGAAATCGCCAAGCTCGAATCCTTCTGGCTCGACCGATGGCGTCTCCCCGGCGCAAATGCGCGGTCCCTCCTCTGCGGATGTCATGGTGGTCAGCCACTTCGCGCCGCTCCAGAGGCCGGAGGTGTTCAACGCGACCGTCCTGGAGTTTCTTCGTTCCCCGGTCGATCGGTAGACCAGGTCATGCACCTCGAGCCCTGGCTGGTGGCGGTGGTGACCGCGGTCTCCTTCGCGGCGGGGTTCATCGACAGCATCGCCGGTGGCGGCGGACTCCTGCTCCTGCCCGCGCTGCTCTTGACCGGATTGCCGCCCCAGGTCGCGATGGGCACGAACAAGTTCGCCTCCACCTTCGGGACCGCCACCGCCTTGGTCAACTACATCCGCCACGGCAAGGTGGTCTGGAAGATCGCCTTGACGGGAATCGTCTTCACCTTGGCGGCCTCCATGCTCGGGTCGCGGGCGATCCTCGCCTTCGACCCGCGGTGGGTGGGTCGGATGGTGGTGTTCCTGCTTCCCTTCGCGGTGCTCGCCACGCTCTCCCGGAAGCCATCGCCGTCGGGTGGATCGGAGCCCACAGTGCCAATGCTCGCCCTGGTCGTTCCGCCGGTCTGCGCGGCCATGGGGCTCTACGACGGGTTCTTCGGGCCGGGCACCGGCAGTTTCCTGTTGCTCGCCTTCACGCTTTTCCTGGGGCTGGACTGGGTGCGGGCCTCGGGGACCACCAAGTTCTTCAACCTGGCGTCCAACCTGGGCGCCTTGGTCATCTTCGCCGCGCACGGCAAGGTGCTCCTCGCGGCAGGGATCCCGCTGGCCATCGCCAACATCGCCGGAAACCAGCTCGGCAGCTCCCTGGCCCTGCGCCGGGGCGCCGGGCTCGTGCGCGCCTTCCTGCTGGTCTCGCTCTCCATCCTGCTCGGCTCGCTGTTGGTCAAATACTGTCTTTGACCCGCCTGCTTTACGATTCCGGGTTCCCCGGCCCGGACAGGCGATCCCGGATCGCGTACCAGGCGGTCCAGACCTGGCAGCCCACGCAGAACCCGACAATCGATTCCAGCGCGGCGCAGAGGATCAGGATTCCCGCGACCACGAGAACCACGACCGTCGGGACAAGACCTGTCAACACCAGCAGCGCAAGCGCGAAGCCGAGTCCGATCCGGGCGGCGAACCGCTTGGGTCCCGCATCCCGGAAGCTGGGAGCGGCCCCCACGGCGCGTAGGACCACGCCCGCCAGTCGACCCAGGGGACTCCAGCGGGGACGGGAAAAGGCCCGGACACCGAAGTCGAGCACGAGGAAGACGTAGACCAAGCGCGCCCAGGACGCGGGAAGGAAAAGGGCCGCGACCACGAGCAACAGGACCAAGCCCGCCACGACGCGAGCCGCCTTTTCATCGATCCGGTATCCGGCGAGTGGGCAAGGCATAGGGTCCCTCCTTAAGACGATCTAAAAGATAGGTTTTATCGGCATACGTCCTCGCACGACCCATGCGTCGTGCTGGACTCCGTGGAATCCCCCTCCTTTTTCTCGGAAGTCGCGGGCAGTCTTCGGCATTCCATATCCGGCCTGTATGATCACTAGATTTATAGTAAAGGTTCCTTTGATCTTCTGATGTCGCGTACCCTTCCCTTTTTCCCGAGCGGACGTTCACGATGCCCTATACCATCCCGGATTCGCTCCATGGAGAGATCGACGAACTGGACCAGGCGATCCGGCAGTTCGAAGCCGGCCACCTGGACCCGGGGATCCTCAAGACCCGTCGGGTTCCCTTCGGGATCTACGAACAACGGACGCCGGGAACCTACATGTGCCGGATCCGCTGCACCGGAGGAGCCGTCTCCCCCACCCGGCTATCCGCTCTCGCCGACCTGGCCGACCGGTACGGGAGTTCCTTCCTGCACCTCACCACGCGGGAGGACGTGCAGATCCACGACATCGCGATTGGACGGATTCCGTCGTTGCTGCGCGACCTGGCAGCCATCGGCCTCTCGTCCCGGGGAGGAGGAGGCAACACCGTGCGGAACGTGCTGGTCTCCCCGGAAGCCGGCCACGATCCCGAGGAACTCTTCGACGTGGGGCCCTGGGCCGACGCGCTGGTGGAGCGGATCATCCGCGAGAAGGACTCCTGGAACCTGCCCCGCAAGTTCAAGATCGCCTTCTCGAGTTCCGACCGGGACACCGCCATGGCCGGGTTCAACGACCTGGGCTTCTTCCCCGTCGTCTCCTCGGCGGGTCTGCCGGGCTTCGAGGTCTGGGTGGCCGGCGGGCTGGGCGGCAAACCCCGTCCCGCGCTCCTGCTCCGCGCCTGGCTTCCCGCCTCCGAACTGCACCTGGCCACCACCGCGATCAAGAAGTTCTTCGACGCCAACGGAAACCGCCGCAACAAGCGCGCGGCGCGGTTGCGATTCTTGCGGGACCGCTTCGGGGACGAAGGCCTGCTGGAGCATCTGGACCGAGCCATCGAGGCGGAGCGCAGCCGCGGATTCGAGCCCCTGGAGCCCGTGGCGGCGGACGTGGTCCAGTATGCAGATGCCCCGCCGAGCGCACCGGAAATCGGGTTCCCCGGCTGGCTGGCGGCCAATGTCCGGATCCATCCGCGCACGGGAACGGCAGAGGTGCGCGTCCCCGTGCTGTTGGGCGATCTGTCCGCGAGCACGGCCCACGCACTGGGCCGCGGCCTCGCCTCCTTCGGGGAACGCGCGCTCCGTGTGGGCATGCGCCAGGACATCGTCCTGGTGGGGATTCCGACCGGCCGTCTCCCCGAAGTCCATTCCTTGCTCCGGAGCGTGGACCTGGCCGCGGAGACGGGGGGCGTGGAGGAGGTGGTCGCCTGCACCGGGGCCGACACCTGCAAACTCGGCCTCTGCCTGCCCAAGGGGGCGGTGCGCGCCGTGCGGGAGGAAATCGCCCGGTCCGGACTCGCGCAGGCGGGCTTCGCGGGCTTGCGGGTGCACATCTCCGGCTGCCCCAACTCCTGCGCCCAGCACATGGTCGCCGACCTCGGGTTCTTCGGCGCCGCGCGTCGTCGCGGCGAGCGCATGTACCCGGCCTACCGGGTCGTGGTCGGCGGCATCCTGGGTCGCGGAAAGGCCCGTCTGGCGCGGGACATCGGCCAGATCCCGGCCAAGCACCTGCCGAAATTCGTCCACCTGGTCCTTTCGGCGTGGAAGGAATCGGGACGTTCCGGGTTCGCGGAATGGCTCGACTCCGAAGGCGAATCGCGTGCGAAGGCGATCCTGGAATCCCTCGCCGAGATTCCGGAATGGGACGCCGACGCCTCGCCCTACTTCGATTGGGGCGCGGCGGAGCCCTTCAGCCCCACACGCGGCGGAGCCGAGTGTTCGGCGGGGTTGTTCGACCTGATCGACATCGATCGGGAAACCATCGCCCGCGGACGGGCCGCGGTGGATCCGACGGTCGGGACGGAATCCGTCGCCAAGGAAATCCTCTTCCACGCCTGCCGGATGCTGCTGGTGGTGAAGGAGATCGAGCCCGCCACCCCGGAAGGCGTGTACGACGGCTTCCTGCTCGGTTTCATCTCGGAAGGCCTCGTTCCGGAGGACTTCCGGGACCTGGTGCTCGCCGCCCGCGAAGGCAAATCCCTGGCGGGGCGGCTCCACGAAGTTCTCGCGCTCGCGGACACGGTGGAGGCGCTGTACCAGGCGATGGACGATTCCCTGCGGTTTCCGGTGCCCCGGTAGGAATCGACGTTGGTCGCTACACGGCCACCGTGGAGGCCACGTCGACTAGGTCCAGCAGTTCGCGCAGGACGTCGAGCTTCTTCGGATCGGCGGCGTAGCGGGCGGCCACCAGGGCGCGCGCACCGGCGATGTCTCCCGCCGCCTTGCCACGGGCGACGATGCGGCGTTCGGCCGAGGGCATTGGGCCCCAGTTGCCGGACTCCACGAAGCGCTCGCTCAGGAAGACGAACTTGGGGATGGCCTCGCCCCCGTTGGTGAGGTGGCGCAGGAAGGCATCGGCTCCGATCTCGCGAGAGACGTAGCGCACCTGCAGGCGGTCGCCCACCGCGGCCAGGGCCTGGAGCACGGGCGCGTGGCGGCGCACGTCGCCGCACCAGTCCTCGGCGATGGCCACCACGTGCACCTTCCCCGGCAGGTTCGCCACGAACGCCCGCACGCTGGGTTCCAGGACGATTTCCGTCAGCGTCTTCTCCAGGGCCTCGCGGTTCGCGGGCTTTCCGGCGATGTCCATCCAGGCGGACCATTCGAGTCCCTTGTGGAAGATGGCTTCCCAATCCAGGATCGGAAGCAGTGGAGGCATGGGCATGTTCGGTGTTCCTTGTTCGCGAGTGGTTTCGGTGAGATAGGCAAATCGTCGCCGGTTCGGCGGTTCAGCTCGAGAGGACCGACTCCAGCGCCCCGGTTCCCGCGAAGGAATCCTCT
>Ga0302283_1003890_pt1 | contig 11380 bp, 8 predicted proteins | sample III_Fen_E1_4_FD_198770 | JGI IMG/M metagenome (GOLD analysis project Ga0302283, IMG submission 198770) | Peat permafrost microbial communities from Stordalen Mire near Abisko, Sweden - III_Fen_E1_4 | ecosystem: Environmental > Terrestrial > Soil > Wetlands > Permafrost | place: Sweden: Abisko...
CCGCCGCCGCAGCTTCACGCTCACCTGCGCTCCTGGCACCGAGACCCAGGCCACCGCCGCGAGCGACGCCCGCACCTTCACCGCGAACCGCTCGCGCAGATCGCCGAGCTTCTTGTCACGCTCCGCGATCAGGTGCGCCACCTTCGCCTCGACGGCCTCCTTCTCCATCCGCCGCCGCGGCGCCCGCGCCTCGGCGCTGAGCGCGGCGAAGTACCCGGCAATCCGCTCGTGGTCCCGCCCCTGCCGGCGCGCCACCTCGGCGATCCGCGGCACCGCCGCGGCGCGCACCGCCCGACCGCCGCGCAGCGCGATCCACCGCGCGGCCCCACCACGCCCGCTCTCCTCGATCGCCGCTGGCCGCAGGGCAGCCTCCGGCCAGGTGAGATCGAGCCTCCTCTGGACCCCCTCGTCCGGCTCGCCCCCCTCCGCGGTGGTCACCACCTGCACCAGCCCCTCGCGGCGGTCGTCCGCCTCGATGGCGTACGCCAGGTAGCCCACCGCGTACTGCACCGGCTCCAGCGTCACCTGCCCCACCTCGGTCACCCCGTTGCGCAGGACGAAGCGCTCGGCGAGCGCCCGCACGTGCGCCGGGCGGGGCGGGTCCACCTCGAGCTCCAGCGAGACCGCCGGGCAGAGGATCCGCGCCTCGGCCACCAGCTTCTCCAGCAGGGGCGACCCCAGGCCGCACGCCACCTCGCGCGCGTCCTCGGCGCGCATCGCGAGCCCGACCTCCTCCGGCACCTCCAGCCGCCGCGCGACCCCGGCCGGCAGCAGCGCCGTGGCCCGCTCCGCGTCCGGATCGGCCTCGCAGAGGGCGCCCTCGGCCTCGAGGGCCTCGACCACGAAGCCCAGGGCATCCGGGATCAGGCCGCTCACGCCTCGTAGTCCTTCCCGAAGAGCGTGCTGTCGAGGCGCTTCACCTGCTCGTAGCGACCGCGCGCGGCGCTGAGCTCGGCCTCGATGGCGTCGAAGCCGCGGTCGAGCTCGGCGTCGCTGCGGCTCTCGCCGTAGAGGGCGACGATGCGCTCCTCGAGATCGCGCTCGTCGGCGAGGTTGCCGAGGACCATGTCCATCTCGCCGACCACCAGCTCGAAGAGGTGGAGCCGGCGGTCGAGGAGATCGAGCACGCGCTCCTCGGCGGTGCCGCGGGCGCAGAGGTTGTAGACGCGCACCTCCTCGCGCTGGCCCATGCGGTGGAGCCGGCCGATGCGCTGCTCGATGAGCATGGGGTTGTAGGGGAGGTCGTAGTTCACGAGGACGTGGCAGTGGTGCAGGTTCTGCCCCTCGCCGCCGACGTCGGTGGCGAGCATGACCCGGGCCCCGCCGCGGAAGGCGGCGAGCGCCGCCTGCTTGGCCTCGGCGCCGAGCCCGCCGTGGAAGGCGAGGGGCAGAAGGCCCGCGTCGCGCAGCGCCCGCTCCAGATCGGCGAGCGTGTCGCGGAAGCGGGTGAACACCAGCACCTGATCGGGGTGGGCGCGCACCAGATCGACCAGCGCCCTGGCCTTGCGCGTCGAGGGCACCGAGGCGGCCTCCCGGGCGAGGGCCCCGAGGGCTCGCCGCAGCTCGGGGGTCCGCGTCTCCACCCCGCTGGCGCGCGTCACCGTCCCGCGCACCGCGGCCGGGCTCGAGCCCGCTTCGAGGAGCAGCGTCGAGGCGAGCATCCGGGTGCCCGCCTCGCCGCCGTGGGCGCGGAGGAAGGCGACGACGGCCTCGTAGAGCGCGCGCTCCTCGGGGAGCGGATCGACGACCACCGTGCTCACGTAGCGCGGCGGGAGGGCGAGGCCGCTGTCGGCGCGGGTGTTGCGCACCATCACCTCGGCGAGCAGCCCGCGGAGGCGCTCGCGGTTCCTCGGCGAGAGCGGATCCTTGCGGTCGACGAACTGGGCGCGGAACGCCGCCGGGGTGGCGAACTGGCCGGGCTTGAGCAGGGTGACCAGGTTGTAGAGCTCCTCGAGCTCGGTCTCGATGGGGGTCGCGGTGAGCAGCAAGAGGTAGCGGCTCTTGACGCCGTCGACGAGCTTGAAGCTCGCCGTGGCGCGGTTCTTCACGTGGTGCGCCTCGTCGACGATGACCAGGTCCCAGGGCTGGGCCTGCACGGCGCCGAGGTGGCGCGGCGAGCGCGCCGTCGCCAGCGACGCGACCACCACGCCCTCGGCCCCCCAGAACCCCGCGGGATCGGAGCGGAGCGCGTCGTCCTCGGTGGTGCGCGGGGTGATCCCGGCCTTCCCGACGAGCTCGCCGACCCACTGCGCGACCAGCGCCGGCGGCACGATCACCAGCGCGCGCCGCACCGCGCCGCGGAGCTGGTACTCGCGGAGGATCATCAGCGCCTCGACCGTCTTGCCGAGGCCGACCTCGTCCGCCAGCAGCGCGCGGCCACGGAAGATGCGCAGCACCCGGCGCGCGGTCTCCGTCTGGTACGGGTGCGGCTCGACGCCGGTCATCAGCCGCAGCGCCAGGAGCTCTTCGAAGCGCTCGGCCGAGGCCAGCGCGTGCGCGGCCAGGACGTGCCGCACCGCCGCGAGGCTGGCCGGGGGCGCGTCGAGCGCCGTGGCGGCGGCGGTCGCGTCGAGCAGGGCAAAGGTGACGGGCGCGGGCGTGAGCGGGGGCGGCGGCGGCTCCGCAGCGGGGGCGGGGATCGGTACCGGGCGGGACCGGGGAGGAGCGGCCATGCCCGGTGGCGCTACCGCAGAGCGTTCGCCGCGTCGACCTGCCCCTCACGCCGGGGAACCCTGACGCTTGGTAAGGGTCCGGCCTTCCATGGGGCACCACCCTGTCGACGCGGCCACCGCAGGGCGTGCATACTGCGCGCCTCCGAACGCGAGGGATCGTGGTCAAGCAAAGCAAAAAAGAGCAGAAGGCGAACGGCGGGCGAAAGCTCTTCGGCACGGACGGCATCCGCGGCGCGGCCAACGAGGCGCCGATGACCCCGGAGATGGCGCTGCGCCTGGGGCGCGCCATCACCTTCGTGGCCGGGCGCGGCAAGACCCGGCAGGTGCGGGTGGTCATCGGCAAGGACACCCGGCTCTCCGGGTACCTCTTCGAGACCGCGCTGGCCTCGGGCATCTGCGCCATGGGGGGTCGGGTGATGCTCTGCGGCCCGGTGCCCACGCCCGCGGTGGCCAACCTCACCCAGAGCATGCGCGCCGACGCCGGGGTGGTGATCAGCGCCAGCCACAACCCCTACCAGGACAACGGGATCAAGATCTTCGGGCCCGACGGCTTCAAGCTCCCCGACGAGGAGGAGGAGGAGATCGAGCGGCTCATGGAGAGCCACGAGCTCGACACGGCCAAGGTCACCGGCGCGGCCATCGGGCGCGCGGTCAAGATCGAGGACGCCCGCGGGCGCTACGTGGTCTTCTGCAAGGGCACCTTCCCCAACCGGCTCTCGCTCGACGGCATCAAGATGGTCGTCGACGCCGGCCACGGCGCCGCCTACGTGGTCGCGCCGCTGGTCTTCGGCGAGCTGGGCGCCGACGTTACCGCCCTCGGCATCAAGCCCAACGGCAAGAACATCAACCTCAACGCGGGCGCGCTCCACCCCGAGCACGTCGCCCGGGAGGTGCTCCGCAAGGGCGCCGCCATCGGCATCGCGCTCGACGGCGACGCCGACCGGGTGATCATGGTCGACGAGCGCGGGCAGGTGGTCGACGGCGACGCGGTGATGGCGCTGTGCGCGCTGCGCATGCTCAAGCAGGGCAAGCTGCCCAAGAAGACGGTGGTGACCACGGTGATGTCCAACCTCGGGCTGGAGCGCTCGCTCCGGGAGCGCGGCGGCAAGCTGAAGCGCACCAACGTCGGCGACCGCTACGTGGTCGAGGCGATGCGCTCCGGCGGCTTCACCTTCGGGGGCGAGCAGTCGGGGCACCTCATCTTCCTCGACCACGCCACCACCGGGGACGGCATCGTCGCCGCGCTCCAGGTGCTGGCGATCATGATCGAGGAGGGCAAGCCCCTCTCCGAGCTGGCCTCGGCAGCGATGCAGCGCGTGCCCCAGGTGCTGGAGAACGCCACCTTCGTCAGCCGCCAGCCCATCGAGGCGATGGGGACGATGCGGCTCGCCGTCGACCGCGTCGAGAAGGTGCTCGGCGAGCGCGGCCGGGTGCTGGTGCGCTGGAGCGGGACCGAGCCCAAGCTGCGGGTGATGGTCGAGGGCGAGGACGAGACGGCCATCGCCTCGTTCGCCAGCGAGATCCTCGACGCCGCCCGCAAGGACATGGCCATCGTCAACGGAGCGTGAGCGCGCCCTCCCTCCACCCCCCCTGGGAGCCGCGCGCGCTCCTCGATCACGGGCACGGCGTGCTCCGGGCCGTCACCATCCCCGAGAGCGCGCCGCCGCCCGCGGTGCTGGCGCAGCTCACCCCGGAGGAGCGCGCCTTCGCCGCCGGGCTCTCGCCCTTCCGGCTACGCACCTGGGTCGCCGGCCGCCTCGCCCTCGCCGCCGCGCTGGCGGAGCTGGGGGCGCCGCGGGCGGCGCTGCTCGCCACCCTCCGTGACGCGCCGATGCTACCGCCGGGCTTCGTCGGATCGGTGAGCCACAAGAAGCACCTCGCCGTCGCCCTGGCTGCGCCCGACGAGGGCGCGCACCTGGGCGTCGACGTGGAGGACGCGGCCCCGCTCAAGCACGACATCTCGCGGAAGATCCTCACCGCCGCGGAGCTCCGGATCGTCGACCCGCTCCCCCCCGAGGCGCGCTGGCGCGCGGTGCTGGCGCGCTTCTCGATCAAGGAGTCGATGTACAAGGCGGTCGACCCCTTCGTGCAGCGCTACGTGGGCTTCCTGGAGGCCGAGGTCTCTCTGGGCCCGCCGGCGCAGGCGCGGTTCGACCTCGTCCGCGGCGAGGGGCCGTTCGCGGTGGAGGCGAGCTGGACCGAGCTCACTGGGCTGATCCTGAGCACGGCGCGGGTGCGTCAGGAGGCGCGGCGGGTCAATGCTTGAACTTGCGCAGGTGGGTCACGTACCAGCGGCCCTGCCAGGTGATGATCGTCTGCACGTCCATCTCGGCGTCCTCGCCCCCCACCTTGTAGTGGAGCTTGCCGTGGAAGGCGCGGTGGTAGCCGATCTTGTTGGCCTCGTCCCCGGGCGGCACCCACTTGGAGCGCGTCCAGCCGTCGAACTTGACGAAGGTGGCGCCCTCCCAGGATTTGCGCTTCTTGTGGAGCGCGTGCACGTCGCTCCCGTAGGTCTTGTGGAGCTGGTTCCAGTACTTGCCCGGGTCCTTGACGTCCTTGAGCGGGATGAACGGCTCGCGCGGGAACCAGAAGGCCTCCGCCCGCGCGGGGTCGTCCGCCACGATGGCCTCGAAGAGGCCCCGGGCGCGCTCCTGCAGCTCGGGCCCCTGGCTGGGATCGACCTTGTTGTCGGCGACCAGGGGAGCCGGGGGGGCGTCGGCGCCGGCGGTCGGAGCGGGCGCGCCCCCGTCCACGGCCGCGTCGGTCGTCGCGGCAGGAGCGGCGGCGTCGGGCACCGGGGCGGGAGCCGCGCTCGCGGTGTTGACCGCGCTCGCGGCGCCGTCGGCCGGGAGGGGATCGCGGCTCGGCGGGGTGGACTTCCCGCAGGCCGAGAGCGCGAGCACGAGGAGACCGCACGCGACGCGCGAGGCTGGCAGGGAGGGGATCGTCATGGCCGGCAGACCATGACCAAGATCGCGGCAGGATTCCAGTCGAGGCTCGGGGAAGCGGCGGCGTGGTACCCTGCACGACCGATGGCAAAGAAGATCCTGATCGTGGGCGGAGGCATCGCCGGGCTCACGGCGGGCTACACCTTGATGAAGCAGGGCCGGGACGGGGCGCGCCCGTTCGAGGTGACCATCCTCGAGGCCGAGAGCCTCCCCGGCGGCGGCGCGCGCGCCTATCCCGTGCAGCCCCGGGGCCCGGACGGCGCCGAGCTGGCCGGCGAGAAGCCCTTCACCGTCGAGCACGGCAGCCACGTCTTCTTCAAGTTCTACGACACCATCCTCAAGCTCATCGCCGAGCTGCGCGCCGACCCCGATCCCAGCATCGGCGCGGACATGCCCGGCTTCTCCCAGGTCCCGGGCTGGACCATCGTCGACGCCTACGGGCACCAGGCCACCCTCGAGCAGAACCCCGAGTGGGTGCCCGAGCCCTACAACGTCTTCCCGTCGATCCTCGGCATGTCGTGGCTGCCGCTCGTCGACCGGCTCCAGATCGGCATCGGCTCGCTCTCGCTGCTCTCCCGCTCCTACGACGAGTTCGGCGAGATGGATCAGAGCACCAGCAAGGAGCTCGGCCTCGCCTCCGGCTACTCGGAGCTCGGCCTCCTGGCCTGGAACTCGGCCTCGCTCGGCCTCACCAACCTCTTCATCCAGGAGCAGTCGGGCGCACTCTTCTGCGCCAAGCACAAGGTGCTCATCGGCTACCCCGACGGCCTCTCCTACCAGCTCCCCGCCGGCGATCTCTCCAAGCTCATCGCCGACCCGATGAAGCGCAAGCTCGAGAAGCTGGGCGCCACGTTCATCATGGAGGCCACCGCGACCGGCGTCGCCCGGCCCGAGGGGCAGCCGCGCACCGAGGTCACCTTCACCACGCCTTCGGGCGGCGAGGCGACGCTGGACGCCGACCACGTCATCCTCGCGGTGCCCCCGGTGGTCGCCAAGGGCCTGGTGCCCTGGGTGAGCGCGCCCTGGACCGAGCTGGTCAAGGTCACCCCCGTGCTCACCGTGGTGATGCGGCTCTCGGCGCAGCTCGAGACCTCCACCGACAGCCACGAGCTCGGCCTCAGCCGCGAGCAGTGGGCGTTCAGCGTGGTCACCGATCTGTCGCACTACTGGCCCGAGTTCCAGGGTCAGGGCAAGACCGTGCTGCGCTGCGAGATCGGCCACGCGGACCGCTTCCCGCGCGGGGCCGACACCCCCGACGACGAGGTCCTCGAGATGCTCCAGCTCGACCTGGGCCGCCTCTACCCGGAGATCGTCGCGCGCGGCATCACCATCGAGGCCTACGCCATCCACCGCGAGACCAACCTGCTCTACACCCGGTGGGCCAAGGGCCAGTGGTCGAAGAAGCCCAAGGAGCGGGACGTGGGACAGGGCGTCTTCCTCACCGGCGACTGGACCACCAAGGCCACCATTGGCATGGAGGCCGCCGCCAACTCCGGCATCGAGGCCGCCAACCACGTGCTCCTGGCGGCGGGGCTGCCGCCGGTGCCCTTCCGCGACATTCCGTTGTGAAGCTGGGGAACGCCCGAGAGCGTTCCCCGACGTCGTGGTAGATGCGGCGCATGCCGGCGCGTCCTCCCGCCCTCGCGGTCACCTTCGACTTCGGACAGACCCTCTGCGAGCTCGACGCGGCCCTGCTCTCGGCGCGCCTCGCCGAGCGCGGCATCGTGGCCGGTGAAGGCCCGCTCGACGCCGGGGTCATCGAGGGGTGGCGCGCCTACGACGCGGCGATCGCCGCCGGGCTCGGAGGCCACCCCTGGAAGACCTTCATGGCCCACCTGCTCGCGAGCGCCGGCGTCGCCGAGCCTGCGCTGGGCGCGGCGGTGGACTGGCTCTGGACCGAGCAGCCGCGCCGGAACCTGTGGCGCCGGCCCATCGGCGGCATGATCGAGCTCTGCCGCCAGCTCGCCGGCGCGGGGGTGCCGGTGGGCGTGATCTCCAACTCCGAGGGCCGCCTCGCCGAGCTCATCGCCGAGGTCGGCTGGGCGCATGATTTCCCCGTCGTCGCCGACTCCGGGCGCCTCGGCATGGAGAAGCCGGACGCGCCCATCTTCCACTGGACCGCCGAGCGCCTCGGCGCCCCGCTCGATCGCATCGTCCACGTCGGCGACTCGTGGGGAGCCGACGTGGACGGGGCCCTCCGCGCCGGGATGCGCGCGATCTGGTTCCGGCCCCGCGCCGAGCGGACCCTGCCGGAGGACGTGCGGTGCGCCGACAGCGCCGACAGCGTGCGCGCCGCGCTGGCGGAGTGGGGGATCGGCTGAGACGCCCGGCGCGCGCCGGATTGTGAGCGTTGCGGCGGAGGGCTACGCTCGATCCATCCTTGTGAAAACCACGACCTTCTTTCTCCACGCCGCCGCGGTGCTCTCTCTCCTCACGCCGACCACCGTCGGTTGCGGGGGCAGCGGCGCAGGCACGGGCGGCGGCGCGAGCACCACCACCACCTCCGCGACGGGCACCACCACCAACCTGGTCGCCACCCCCGAGGCCGCCTTCTCGGTGACCACGGACCAGCCCGATGGATCGGTCTGCCCCCTCGCCGCGGGCACCGAGGCGCTCGGCGCGCTCACGGCCTCGATGAAGACCACGACGGTGACCGGCGGGGATGGCGGGGCGATGATCCAGTGCTCGGTGCTCGGCAGCGGTCCCTTCGAGGTCGACGCCGCGGCGAACAACGGAACCCTTGGTCTGGAGATCAGCATCCCCGCCCTGACCGCGGGCGCCACGGCGGCGTCCCCGGCCGCGGGCACCGTCTCGCTCCAGGCGGCCACGAGCGGGAGCCTCTACACGGGCTCGTGCTCGTTCTACTTCGTGCCGAGCACCCCCGAGGCCGTCTCCGCCGGCTCGGTGTGGGTGGCCTTCACCTGCCCGGCCCTCACCAACCCCGTCACCATGGCGAGCTGCCCGGTGGCCGAGAGCTACGTCCTCTTCGAGAGCTGCATCTCGGGCTCCTGAGAGAGCGCGGTCTCAGCCGCGCCCGGGCGCGCCCCCCGGGGAGCTGCTCCCCGACGGCGGCGAGGGCTCCAGCGCGTGGAGGATCTCCGCGACCTCGAAGGGCTTGCGCACCCACGCGGAGATCCACTCCGGCGGCATCGAAGGCATCTGCGCGGCGCTGCCGGAGATGAGCACCACCCGCGTCACGTCCGTCGCTCCGCTCACGCCGCGGGCGCCGCGCACGGCGGCCACCGCGCCTTGCACGTCGTCCTGGATGGGGGAGATGTCGAACAGCGCGGCGTCGAAGGGGCCCGTCGCCAGCGCGCGGGCGAGCTCGCGGCGGTGGCGGATGCTGACCACGTCCGCGCCGCGGGCGGTGAGGGCGGTGTCGAGCAGATCGACGACGGCGTCGTCGTCCTCGACGAGGAGGATGCGCGTCCCGGCGAGCGGCATGCCGCGGATACCCGCGCCGCGCTGCCGGGACGGTGGATCGGTGAGACCGGGGGCCTGAGGGTCCCGCGAGGCCTCCTGCGCCGCGTCCTGCAAGGGCGGAGGCGGAGGCGGCGTGGGGATGGAGCTGAGCGGCCAGGTCAGCTCGAAGCGGGCCCCAGGGGCCCCGCTCTCGCCGAGCGCGAGGGCGCCGCGCTGCGAGCGCGCCAGGGCGGCGGCATGACGCAGCCCGATGCCGGCGCCGCCCGCGCGCGTGCTGAGACCCGCGTCGAAGAGGGTGGCCCGGCGCTCGGGCGGGACGCCGGGCCCCTCGTCGGAGACGGTGAACACGACGGTGCCGCGGGCACCGGCGATGGCCTCGACGCGCACCGTCGAGCCGGACGGCGACATGGCGATGGCGTTGAGCAGCAGGTTGGTGAGGATCTGGAGCACGGTCGGCGCGTGGTCGATGGTGCGGTTGATCATGGCCGAGGCGACGCGCTCCCGCGCGTGGATGCCGGCGCGGCGCAGCTCCGGCTCGAGGCCGGTGACGGCGTCGGCGAGGACGGCGACCACGGGCGCAGGCGGCTCGGCGTTGACCTCGGCGCCGATGGCGCGGCGGACGATGGTGCGCGCCTGCGAGGCGCGGTCCGCCGCCACGTCGAGGGCGCGTTCCACGTCGGCGGCCGAGCCCTCGGCGCGGGCGCGCTCGATCCAGCCGATCACCACCGTGAGAGCGTTGGAGACCTCGTGCAGGGCGCCGGCGAGATCGCGGGCGGGATCGGCGGGCGCCCCTTCGTGGGCGACCGCCGCGGTCCTGGGCACAGGGATCTCTGCCACTGGGCCGATCGTATCGCGCCTGGTGTGGGCCGCCTACTTCAAACCGGCGGGCCAGGGGGGGCGGGTCTCCCCCGACGTCAGAGAGAGGCGCCCGCGGGGCCGACCGACGAGGGCAGCACCAGGGTGTAGGCGCCATTCTGGTCGGTCGACGTGGTCGCGATCTTGATGACCGTGCCCGTGCGGCCACCGGCGACGCTGGGATCGCGCACCGGGAACCAGGCGTCGATCTGGGCGTCGGCGACGGGCGTTCCGTCGGGGGCGAGCAGCGTGCCGCCGAGGAAGGCAGGCGCGGTGACGACCAGCGTCGAGGCGGTGGCGACGGTGACCTGCGGGCGGATCAGCCAGGGCAGGTTGGTGCTCGGATCGGGCTGCACGACGAGGTCGGAGCTGCCGCGGTCGAGGGAGAGCGAGAAGCGGCCGATGCCGTCGGTGGTGATCGAGGCGACGCGCGTCGCCACCGGGCCGAGCGTGTGGGTGTCCGCCAGGTACGAGCGCGCGAGCTGCTGCGACGGCGTCACGTCGACCGGCGTTGCGCCGAGCGAGGTGCCCATGGTCGTGGTGATGGTGCCCACCAGCGTGCCCTTGGGGTCGAGCTGCAGGGGGGGCATGCTGGCGGCCATCGGCGACTGGAGCATGAAGTCGGTGATCGAGCGCGAGTCGTCGGAGAGAGGGATGGCCCGGACCGCGTACTCACCGGCCGGCAGGTGCACGGTGAAGTTGCCCTGCGCGTCGGTGGTCGTGGTGGTGGAGAAGGCGGCGTTGCCGGCGTTGGTGCCCTGGAGCGTGAGGCTCTGGACGGTGAGCTGCGCCATGACGCCCGCGGTGACGGTGCCCCCGACGATCTGCCCGGTCACGGTCGCCGGATCGACCGGCAGATCGTCGACCGTGAAGTTGACCGTGGGGTCGACGTCGGTGCCGCTGAAGACCGCGCCCTGGAGCGTCCAGAAGACCGTCGGCCGCGCCAGCGCCACGTCGGGCGAGGTGCCGCCGGCCGTCGCGGCGATGGGCTGGAGGCGGAGGATGGGGGGCTTGGTGGGATCGGACCAGGCGACCTGCGCGGTCACCACCGCGCCGGTGGCCGCGGCGTCCAGCGTCAGCGTGGTGCCCGTGGAGATCACCTGACCGCGGGTCCACTCGAGCACGTCGACCTGCCAGGCGGTGACGTCGGTGAGGCCCGCGATGGTGCCGGTGAGCGTCCCCGCAGGCGGCAGCGTCCAGGAGACCGCGCCGCCCGTGGTGATGGCCTGGCTGGCCAGGAAGCTGGGCGGGAACGCGGGGCAGCCGCTGACGGGGAGCGGCGCGATGTAGACGTCGTAGGTATCGGAGGCGTCGGAGACGAGATCGACGTCGAAGGGGTACGAGCCATCCTCGGCCGGCGCCGTGGTGGTGGTCGCCGAGACGATGTCGGCGGGCAGCCCGGCGAAGCGCGGGACCCGGAAGAAGGTGAGGCTGGCCGGCACCGAGCGGTGAGCGAGCACGCACCCCTGGGGGAGCGGGATC
>Ga0302283_1003898_pt1 | contig 11364 bp, 4 predicted proteins | sample III_Fen_E1_4_FD_198770 | JGI IMG/M metagenome (GOLD analysis project Ga0302283, IMG submission 198770) | Peat permafrost microbial communities from Stordalen Mire near Abisko, Sweden - III_Fen_E1_4 | ecosystem: Environmental > Terrestrial > Soil > Wetlands > Permafrost | place: Sweden: Abisko...
TCTGCGTGAGGTCGTTGGTGCCGAACGAGAAGAACTCGGCCTCTTCCGCAATTTGATCGGCAGTCAAAGCGGCACGCGGAATCTCGATCATGGTGCCAACCTTGTAGTCGACCTTGGCCTTCTTCTCCGCGAAAACCTCTTCGGCCACGCGGCGAACGATGGCGGCCTGGTTGCGCATTTCCTCGATGGACCCGATGAGAGGAATCATGATCTCGGGATGCGGGTTGCCGCCCTTCACCTTGACCGCAACCGCGGCCTCAATAATGGCGCGCGCCTGCATCTCGGTAATCTCAGGGAACGTAATGCCGAGACGGCATCCACGCAACCCGAGCATGGGGTTCTGCTCGTGCAGTTCTTCCACGCGCGCGAGAAGCGTGCGCAGTTCCTTGAGCTTGGGCGAGCGGGGCTTGGTGTCTGTGAGGTGCTGGATTTCGACCAGCAGGTCCTCGCGCTTGGGCAGGAACTCGTGCAGCGGCGGGTCGATCAAACGGATGACCACGGGCAGCGCTTCCATGGCCTTGAAAAGACCGGCGAAATCGGAACGCTGCATGGGCAACAGTTTTTTCAAGGCCGCGCGGCGGTCCTTCTCGTTGTCGGCCAAAATCATGGCGCGCATGTGCTCGATGCGATCCTCTGCAAAGAACATGTGCTCGGTGCGGCAGAGACCGATGCCCTGAGCGCCAAATGTGCGAGCCATTTTGGCGTCACGTGGAATGTCGGCATTGGCCCAAACCTGGAGCCGCCGAACCGGGTCGACCCAGCTCATGAACTTCACGAGATCGGGATCGTCGGGCTGGGCTTCGAGGGTCTTGAGCTGGCCGGCGATGACGCGGCCGGTGGTGCCGTCGAGCGAGAGGTAATCGCCTTCCCTGAAGGTCTTGCCCTTGACGCGCAATTCCTTCTTGGCTTCGTCGACCACGCAGTCGCCTGCGCCGGCCACGCAACACTTGCCCATGCCGCGGGTAACGACAGCGGCGTGCGAGGTCATGCCGCCGCGCGAGGTCAGAATGCCGTCGGCAACTTCCATGCCGGCGATGTCCTCAGGCGTGGTTTCGCCGCGGACCAGGATGATGGACTTCCAGCCCTTCTGGTGTTGCTTCACGGCTTCCTCGGCGGTGAAGACGATTTGCCCCACAGCCGCACCGGGCGAAGCCGGCAATCCGGTCGCGAGCACTTCGATCTTCTCGCCCTTTTCCACGAGGCGCGGAACCAGGAAATCGTAAAGTTGGTTGGGCTCGACGCGGAAGATGGCTTCCTCCTGCGTGATGAGGCCTTCGCGCACCATGTCGATGGCAACGCGGACCGCGGCCAGGCCGGTGCGTTTGCCGTTGCGCGTTTGCAGCATGTAGAGCTTTCCATCCTGGATGGTGAACTCGAAGTCCTGCATGTCGCGGTAGTGCTTTTCCATGCGCCGCGTGATGTCCTTCAACTGCTCGTAGACCTTGGGCATGCCCTGCTCAAGCTCGCTGATGGGGTTGGGAGTGCGCACGCCTGAGACCACATCTTCGCCCTGCGCGTTCATAAGGTACTCGCCGAAGAACACATGCTCACCGGTGGCGGGATTGCGCGTAAAGCCCACGCCAGTGCCGGAGTTCTCGCCGAGGTTGCCGAAGACCATGGCCTGCACGTTCACTGCTGTACCAATCGAGTCGTCAATGTGGTTGATGCGGCGATAGGTCTTGGCGCGATCGTTTTGCCAGCTCCTGAAAACGGCATCGCGGGCGGCTGAAAGTTGTTCCAGCGGATTCTGCGGGAAGTCCTTGCCGGTCTCTTTCTTCACCAGCTTCTTGTATTCTTCGATGATCTTTTTGAGCGCGTCGGGCTGGAGTTCGTAATCGAACTTCACCTTCTTGGCGGCCTTTACGCCGTCGAAAATGTGCTCAAACTTCTTCTTCGGAATGTCGAGAACCACGTCGCCGAACATCTGGATGAGACGGCGGTATGAGTCGTATGCAAAGCGGGGATTATTGCTTAGCTTGGCCAGAGCTTCGACGGCCTTGTCGTTGAGGCCCAGGTTCAAAATCGTGTCCATCATGCCGGGCATGGAAAACTTTGCGCCTGAGCGGACCGAAACCAACAGCGGATTGTCGCCCTGGCCCAGCTTCTGGCCCTGCAACTGCTCGAGCTTGGCAAGCGCCGCGAGAATCTCCTTGTCGATCTTGGGGCTGACCTTGCCGCGCATGTACTCGCGACAGGCCTCGGTCTGGATGGTGAATCCGGGAGGAACCGGCAGACCCGCGTTGGTCATCTCGGCCAGGCCGGCGCCTTTGCCGCCCAGCACATCCTTCATTTTTCCGTTGCCATCGGCCTTGCCGCCGCCGAAGAAATACACATACTGCTCAGTCGAACTTGAGGTCGCATCGGCGACGGGTGGTTCCAATACAGCTTGAGTCATTCGGTCAAATCTCCATCGTAGGATTCCGCTTCGCGGTCCACATGCAAGGGTAACGGAACTCGGGGCCTGAGCGCCAATGGGAAGCGGCGAAACGGGCAGAGCAAGCCAAACCCTCAAAAAAATGGGACTGCGCCGGGCGGGCAGTGTCCCAATTAGGAATATCGTCTGCGGGTTAGGAATGCCTGTGCCACGGGTCACACGGGATGCGCGAGGTGGTGGATGGCGACTCCACGGGTAGGCACAACGTATTGCAATTTGATACGAATCCGGCGGTTCGGCGCGGTTTCCGCCGGGAATTTGGACAAATCAGGCCGCGGTTTCCTGCAACTGCTGCCCACAATAAGGAACTGTCTCCGCATTTTGGGAAACAAGGAGCTTGTCCAGCCCGACGATGGCAAGGATCTCCCGTACATGCTGCGAGGGGTTCGAGAGGTCGAAGCGGTAGCCGGCCTTGCAGGCGTCGCAATAGAGCGTGATGAGCGCGGCGAGGCCGGCGGCGTCGATGCGTTCGGTGTTTTCGAGATCGAGAGTGACATGTTGCCGGCGCACCAGCGGCTCCAGGCGCTCAAGGAACTGCTGTTCGTTGCCGCGCACCAGTTCGGTGAGCTCGGGCAGAGCGATGGGCGGAGCGATTTGGGAAGAATTTGCCGTGGTCATGGAACCTCCGTCGGGGAACCGTTCGCCATCATCGTTGCGTGAAGCGCGTCTCAAAGCGATTGCGGGAGCTATGCTGAAATCGCAAGGGGGCAAACTGTTCATCTGTTGATACGCGAAGAAGCACATTTCGGTTCCATGGCAGCGCCGGCAGTTAAGGCTGGCCGGGAAGTTGTGCGGGATGCGGCGCGGGAAGTGGCTCTGGCTGCGGGGTTTACCGAGGCCGGCCTGGTGGCGATTCCCTATGCGGCCGAGGAGCGCGATGCGGAGCGGTTCGCCGCGTGGGTGCGCTCGGGGCGCGCGGGAACCATGCAGTATCTCAAGCGGACCGGCGAAGACGGACGGCTGACGCGGGAGCGTGTGCGCGTTCCCTTCCCCTGGGCGCGCTCGGCGCTGGTGTGCTTTGCCAGCTACCAGCACGCAGACGCACCCCTCTCAACCAAGATGCAAGGGCGCGCGAGCGCGTGGATTGCGCGGTATGCCTGGTCCAGTCGTGTATTGCCAAGTCGGAGCGATGCACAGGGCCAGCGGCGGCCGAGCGATTATCACAAGGTGCTGCTGAAGAAATTGCGCGAAGTCGAGGCGCGGCTGCACGCGGAGTTGGGTGAGTTCGAGTCGCGCTGCTACGTGGACACGGGCCCCGTGGTGGAACGCTCGCTTGCCGTGGCGGCCGGCCTGGGATGGGCGGGCAAAAACACGTGCCTCATTCATCCCCAACTGGGCTCGTGGGGATTTCTTGCGGTGCTCTTGACGTCACTCGAAGTGAAGAAGGGAGCAAGGGAGCAAGGGAGCGAGGGAGCGAGCCAGCGAGTCGGCGACACAGCCGCGAAAGGGCACGACTTCAGTGGTGCCGAAGACGCCGCGAAAAACAGCGGGGCTTTAGCCCCTGAGGGAAGTTCATTCGAAATCCCCGATCATTGCGGCACCTGCCGGCGCTGCATCGAGGCCTGCCCAACGCATGCGCTTGATGTGCCCTACCAGATGGACGCGCGGCGCTGCATCTCCTATCTGACCATCGAGTACAAGGGGCCGATTGCCGAGGAGCTGATGCCAGGCATGGGCCGCCAGGTTTTCGGTTGCGACATCTGCCAGGATGTGTGCCCCTGGAATGAAAAAGCACTGCGCAGCGGCCCGATCGTTGTCGATGCGGATCTTGAACCGCGCGCGGAACTGATCAATCCCGCGCTCGATTGGCTCGCCGCCCTCGACGAAAAGTCCTTCGAGCGGGAGTTCAACGGCTCGCCGGTGCGCCGCGCGGGATTCTGGGGCCTCAAGCGCAACGTGGCCATTGCCATGGGCAACAGCGGACTTGCACAGTTCGCGGCAAAACTCGAAGAATGGGCCGCGGCCGGCGACGACGGCTTGCGCACGGCCGCACAATGGGCGCTGGCAAAGCTCCGCACGTAAACCATCCGCGGCGAGCCCGCGATCTAAATCCTTCCGGTGCTTTCGCCACCCTTCCAGCCGCGCCACTCATGCAGATCGGACCTAGCGAGCTATCCTTAAAAGAGCGCCACCCAGAACAGCGCGTCAAACACCGAGAGACCTGAAACAGAAACAGGCTCGAGGAAAGGACTCGACCGTTGGCCGAAGACTCACACTCTGTTCTCGACGAAGCTCGCGACGCCGGCGCGACGCTTGCGGCCGTAGCCCAAGGTCCTCCGGAGCCGGCCAAAGAGTCGAAATGGTACCTCTGGCGCAAGAGCGGCACGGCGCTCGTCGCCTACCTGCTCGATAGCGAGGTGCACACCTTCGCCTTCAGCGTGGCGGCCAATGCCATCATCTCTTTCATTCCCTTCGTGGTGCTGCTTGACATGCTGGCCAAGTCGGTCTTTCACTCGCCGGCGATGGTCAGCGTGGTCAGCGACATGGTGAATTACTACCTCCCGACGCATACGCACGATGCCGACTGGGTTGTGAATAACATCATGAAAGAAGCCGTCGTCCCGGCGACCCGGCACGGTGTGCAAGCTTTCTCGCTGGTGATGATTCTCATCTCCTGTACTGGAATTTTCTTGCCTTTGGAGGTAGCTCTCAACCAGGCCTGGGGTGTGGCCAAGAGCCGCAACTACCTGTTCAACCAGACCATCGCCTTCGGCCTGGCGTTGTTGATGGTAGGGCTGGGTGTGGTCAGCATGGTGGCAAATGTGAGCGTGGACAAGGTGTTCGCCGTAATCCTGGTGCACGACTCAGACAACTGGTTTTTCCGGGCTCTGAAATACTCCGACGACGTATTGAAGTTTGTTTGGCTTGTCATTTCGACGGGCGCCGCATCGATTGCCTTTTTCTTTTCGGTCTACTACCTGCTGCCGAATCGCAAAGTGCCATGGCGGCCGGTGTTGCGCACGTCGATCGTTACAGGCGCCGTGTGGCTGATTTCGAGGTTTATCTATGCAGCCGTGCTGCCCTATCTGAACTTGGAGTCGGTCTACGGACCGTTCTATGTATCCGTCGGGTTGCTGTTCTGGGCTTATATCTCCGGCCTGATCATGTTCGCCGGAGCGCAGTTCAGCGTGGCGCGCTGGGGCAATGCAGGGAGTAGTAAGTAGGGAGTAGGGAGTAGAACACTCCAGTCGGCGGCTAGTTTTTCTATTCCCTATTGGCTACTCCCTATTCCCTGTTTTTTCGCTTTGTATTCGCCATCCCTTTTGCGCTACTCTCAGAAAAGCGTGTCTCCCGAGCAGCCCCATTCCGAATCAAAGATCGACCCCTGTGCCGACGCCATGGCCTGCTTTCACCCGGTTACGGCAGCGTGGTTCAGGGCGGTCTTCGACGCGCCCACGGCGCCGCAGCGCATGGGCTGGCCGGTCATTGCGCGTGGAGAGAGTGCGCTGATCCTGGCGCCGACCGGCACGGGCAAGACGCTGGCTGCGTTTTTGTGGTGCCTGGACCGGCTGATGCTGGAAGACAGAGATCAGAGACCAGAGATCAGAGATCGGAATGCCCCGCGAGACGAGCGCCGCGGTTGCCGTATTGTCTACGTGTCACCGCTAAAGGCGCTGGCCGTGGACGTGGAGCGGAATTTGCGCTCGCCTCTGGCCGGCATGGCCAACATGGCGCGGCGCATGGGCGTCCTGTTCCACGAGCCGCAGATCAGCGTGCGCACCGGCGACACGCCGCAACGCGAGCGCGCCCGCTTCGCGCGCCACCCCGCCGACATCCTCATCACCACGCCCGAGTCGCTCTATCTGCTGCTGACGTCGCAAGCGGCCGAGGCACTGCGCACCGTGGATACCGTCATCATCGACGAGATTCACGCGCTGGTGCCCACCAAGCGCGGCGCGCATCTTGCGCTGACTTTGGAGCGGCTGGCGGCGCTGACGGGGAAGCCCCTGCAACGCATCGGCCTCTCGGCCACGCAGCGGCCACTCGAAGAAGTGGCGCGGTTTTTGGGCGGGATTGAAGTACAGGGAGCGAGGGAGCAAGGGAGCGAGGGAGCGAGAAAACCCGCGGCAAATGAGGATGGAGAACAGAAAGTCGAAGATCGGGAATCAGACCTCAGCTCTCAGGTCGCCGATTCCTTGCTCCCTTGCTCCCTTGCTCCCTCGCTCCCTGACGCGGCCGAAGCCGCATCGCTCCGCTATCGTCCCGTAACCATCGTCAACGCCGCCGCGCCCAAGCAACTGAAGCTGCGCATCGAGGTTCCGGTGGAGGACATGGCGCGCCTCGGCGAGATGGAGGAGATTCCTTCGGGGCCGGCCTCGCAAACGCCGCGCCGCGTTTCCATCTGGAACGCGATCCATCCGCGGCTGCTCGAAATCATTCGCGAGCGCAACTCGACAATTCTTTTTGTGAATTCGCGCCAGACTGCCGAGCGGCTGGCCGGCGCGTTGAACGATCTTGCCGGCGAACCCATCGCCCGCGCCCATCACGGGTCGCTGGCCGCGGCGCAGCGGTCGGTCATTGAAGAACAACTCAAGGCCGGGCAGATTCGCGCGCTGTGCGCGACGTCGACGCTAGAGCTGGGCATCGACATGGGCGCCGTGGATCTCGTGATTCAGATCGAGTCGCCGCCTTCGGTCGCGAGCGGTATGCAGCGCATCGGCCGCGCCGGCCATCACGTGGATGCTGTGAGCGAGGGAATTCTCTTTCCCAAATACCGCGCCGATCTCGTGGCCTGCGCCGCCGTAACGCGTGCCATGCACGAAGGGCACATCGAGTCCACGCGGTTTCCGCGCAACCCGCTCGACGTGCTGTGCCAGCAGTTGGTGGCGATTGTTGCGAGTGCAGGGAGCAAGGGAGCGAGGGAGCGAGGGAGCAGAAGACAGAGATCAGAGATCAGAGAACAGAGATCAGTCGCGCAGCCAGGATTCGATTTTGCAACCGGAGAAGATACTAACTCCGCGAACACCGCTAACCCCGCTAACTCCGCTGTCGCCGCCGAAGTTCCCGTCGACTATCTCTTCGACATGGTGCGCCGGGCGGCGCCGTTTGGGTCGCTTTCGCGAACGGCCTTCGAGGGCGTGCTCGATTTGCTCAGCGGCCGCTACCCTTCCGATGAGTTCGGCGAGCTGCGCCCGCGGTTGACGTGGGACCGCGTGCGGAACGTAGTCACGGCGCGCGACGGTGCGGCGCGGCTTGCCATTCTCAATGCCGGAACCATCCCCGACCGCGGTCTCTATGGCGTTTTCCTTGCATTCACTGAGGGCAAGTCGGTGCGCGTGGGCGAACTCGACGAGGAGATGGTCTTCGAGTCGCATCCCAACGAGACTTTTATTTTGGGCGCGTCGACGTGGCGCATCACCGACATCACGCATGACCGCGTGCTGGTAACGCCCGCGCCCGGCGAGCCGGGCAAGATGCCGTTCTGGAAAGGCGATGGGCCGGGGCGCCCGCTCGAGTTTGGCCGGCGCATCGGCGCCATGGTCCGCGAGCTGCGCGCGTTGCCGCAGGCGGCTGCGCTCACGCGCCTCGTCACCGAGCACGATCTCGATCCCGGCGCGGCAGAAAATCTGCTGCGCTTTCTCGCCGACCAGGCCGAGTCGACCGGGCAGGTTCCCGACGACCGAACGATCGTTGTGGAGCGCGTTCGCGACGAGCTGGGCGACTGGCGCGTATGCGTGCTCACGCCCTTCGGCAGCCGCATCCACATTCCCTGGGCCATGGCGGTGAGCGCGCGGATTCGCGCTGCCGGCGGGCCGGAGGTAGAAACACTTTGGGGCGACGACGGATTCGTTCTGCGTTTTCCTGATACCGACGAGCCGCCCGATTCAGATTGGATTCTCGTCGAGTCCGCCGAGGCGATGCAGCTTGTGCTGCGCCAATTGGGCTCGACGGCGCTGTTTGCGGGGCGTTTTCGCGAGGCTGCGGGTCGCGCGTTGCTCTTGCCGCGCCGCCGCGCCGATCAGCGCTCGCCGTTGTGGCAGTTGCGCAAGCGTTCCTACGATTTGCTTAGCGTGGCCTCGCGGTACCCCTCGTTTCCGCTGCTGCTCGAAGCTTATCGCGAGTGCCTGCGCGACGTGTTCGACATGCCGGCGCTCATTGAAACTCTGCGCGCCATCGAGCAGCGGCAACTTCGCGTGCACGTCGTCGAGACACGCAAGCCTTCGCCGTTTGCCTCGTCGTTGCTCTTCAGCTACGTGGCCAATTTTCTTTACGAAGGCGACGCGCCGCTGGCCGAACGCCGCGCTCAGGCGCTCTCCATCAATCAGGATCAGTTGCGCGAGCTGCTGGGCGAAGCCGATCTGCGTGAGCTGCTCGATGCCGACGCCATCGCGGAAGTGGAAGAGGCTGCGCAATGTCTTGCGGAGAACTGGCGCGCGCGCTCGGCAGACGGAATTCACGATCTGTGCCTCAAGCTGGGCGATCTTTCGCGCGAAGAGTTGGCGCGGCGCGTGGTTTCGCCGGACCTGCTCACGCAAGTCGACCGGTTAATTCGCTCGCGGCGCTTGCTCGATCTGCGCATTGCCGGCGAAAAACGGTTGATCGCCGCCGAAGACGCCGCGCGTTATCGCGATGGGCTGGGCATTCCGTTGCCGCCGGGGCTCGCGGTTGCATTGCTGGAACCGGTGGCGCATCCCGTGCTCGAACTCGTGCGCCGCTACGCGCGCACGCATGGGCCGTTCACGCTGCGCGAGGCTGCGGATCGATTTGCACTCGATGCGGAAGCGGTGGAACATGTGCTGCGGCAGCTTGCAGCGGAAGGCCGCGTGCTTGAAGGCGGCTTCCGGCCGGGCGGACTTCACAGCGAATGGTGCGATGCGGAAATTCTGCGGCAGATTCGCCGAAAATCGCTGGCCCGGCTGCGCCGCGAAGTGGAACCGGTGGAGCAGTACACGCTGGCGCGCTTCCTCACGCACTGGCAGGGGCTGCTCGCGCCGCGACGCACGGGCACCGCGCACCTCGATGCGCTGCTGGACGCGATCGAAAATCTGCAAGGCGCGCCTTTGCCTGCATCGCTACTTGAAACTTCAATTCTGCCTGCGCGCATTGCCGATTACACGCCTGCGGGCCTCGATACGCTGGTGGCCGCGGGCGAAGTGACTTGGGCCGGAGTGGAACCGATTGGCGAGCGCGACGGCCGCATCGCGTTGTTTCTAGCCGACAAGCTGCCGCTGCTGGCGCAGAGGCGGCCGTTGGTGGATCCGCTGACCGAGCGCGAGGAAAAACTGCTTGCCGTGCTTGAATCCACGGGCGCGAGTTTCTTCGATGCGCTGCACCAGGCGGCGGGCTCAGGCTACCCTGGCGAGACGATCGATGCGCTCTGGAGCCTGGTGTGGCGCGGACTCATCACGAATGACTCGCTGCACGCATTGCGCGCATACATTGCGCGGCCTGACAGCGCACGCACGCCCCGCCGGTTGCAAACCGGCATGGTATTCCGCTCGCGTCGCACCACGCCGCCGACCGCGCAGGGAAGATGGTCGTTGCTGCCGCTACAGAGTGCGGGTCGGGAGACCCGCACGACAGCCGGTCTGGAGACCGGCGCTACAGGTGGTCCGACGGCAACCGAGCGCAGCCACGCACTGGCCCTGCAACTACTTCACCGCTACGGAGTGCTGCTGCGCGAATCGGTGGCGGCGGAAAATGTGCCGGGAGGATTCAGTGCGGTCTACGACGTGCTGAAGGCGCTCGAAGAAAGCGGACGCATTCGCCGCGGATATTTTGTCGGCGGCCTGGGCGCGACGCAATTTGCGTTGCCGGCTGCCGTGGATCTGCTGCGCCAATTGCGCACCGAACCGCCTCTCGAGAAACCGGAGTTCGTGCAACTGGCCGCAACCGATCCGGCGAACCCTTATGGCTCGATTTTGCGCTGGCCCGAATTGCCCGTCGCCGATGAGGATTCTGAATCCGCGCCACGCGTGCTCACTCGTGCGGCGTACGCAGAAGTGATTCTGCGCAACGGCCGCCTGGTAGCGTGGCTCAAGCGCGGCAATCCCAACCTGCTTATGTTTTTGCCCGCAGAGGAGCCGGAGCGCTCGCAAACGGCGACGGGGCTGGCGCATTTCCTGTGCGCGCGCGGCCAGGCGCGCATGCACACGCACAGCCACGAAGGCGTGCTCATCACTACCATTAACGGACAGCCCGCCGCAGCACACTTCCTGGCGCGCTTCCTCATGGATGCGGGCTTTCATCCTGGCCCGCTCGGCATGCACCTGCGAAGAATTCATTTGCCGCTGGCGCAAGCGCAGCCGCCCCGGCCCGAGGTGCAATAGATCATGCCCGAGGGCGACACCATTTTTCGCACCGCGCGCAATCTGGGCAGAGCGCTTGAGGGCAAACCTGTCACCGCGTTTCGCTCCACGTTTCCGTGGCTCACGCGCTTCAATGACGACACACCGCTCGCCGGGCAAACTATCGACAAAGTCGAAGCGCGCGGCAAATGGCTGCTGGTGCATTTTTCCGGTGGCGGCATCCTGGCATCGCATCTGCTGATGAACGGACGCTGGCACATCTACCGCCGCGGCGAGCGCTGGCAGCTTGCGCACATCCACATGCGCATCGTGATTGAGAACGAGCAGTACCAGGCCATCGGCTTTCGCGTGCCCGTGGCGCGCATGCATACCGAGCAGTCACTCGATCGCGATCTGCGCGTCGCCGTCCCGGAGAACGATCTGCTGCGCAAGGAGTTCGACGCCGCGGCGGCTCTGGAAAGGCTGAGGTCGCGCCCCGATGAAGCCATCGCCGACGCATTGCTCGACCAATCGGTGCTTGCCGGCGTGGGCAACGTCTTCAAATCGGAGATCTGCTTCGTCAACGGCCTGCACCCGTTTCGCGCTGTCGGTACCCTGACTCGCGACGAGGCCGCAGCCGCGATTACCAGCGCGCAAAAGCTGCTCCGCGCCAATGTGCTCGAAGATTCAGGCGACACGATC
>Ga0302283_1003901_pt1 | contig 11360 bp, 12 predicted proteins | sample III_Fen_E1_4_FD_198770 | JGI IMG/M metagenome (GOLD analysis project Ga0302283, IMG submission 198770) | Peat permafrost microbial communities from Stordalen Mire near Abisko, Sweden - III_Fen_E1_4 | ecosystem: Environmental > Terrestrial > Soil > Wetlands > Permafrost | place: Sweden: Abisko...
GACATGCTCGTGCATCGCATGGTGCGTTCGGGAGGACGGTCGCTCTACGCGTTGGACCCCTCGGTTTCGGTGGCGACCCATCCAGCGGATTCCTGGCAGCAGGTCCTCCAGCAGCGCGCGCGTTGGGCCTCCAACGGCAGCCGCTACGAGAGTTCGGCCTACGTCGCCCTGCTCGGGAGCGTGTTCCTCTGGTGGTGCTGGTTGCTCCTGGGTTGGATTCCCTGGCTCGAGGGAACGGTTCCCGGATGGTGCTGGTGGGGCGTATGGGCCATCAAGGTGCCCTTCGACCTCGGATTCCTGACCGTGGCCGCCTGGAGGTTCCAAAGATGGTACGTCCTCGTGGACTACGCCTGGTGCTTCCCGCTGCAGGTCGCCATCGCGGTCCGATCGGCCATCGCCGGCCACCTGGGATGGTTCAAGTGGACCAGGGAAGCCGACGGCGGCTAGCCGTTCGGCTGCGCCGGGTTTAGGGAGCGATCAGGGCGCGGAGGCGGGCTGTGGTCTGTTCGCGGTCCAGGCGCGAGGCGGCGATGTCGAGTGTCAACTCTTCCCAGAGGGTGGAATCCGGAAGCGGTTCAAAGCCGTTCAAGCGCAGGAAGACCAGGCAGGAAGCCAGCGAGACTCGCTTGTTCCCGTCGATGAATGCGTGGTTCTTGCATAGGAAGAAGAGATATGCGGCGGCCACCTCGATCAGGTCCGCATAGACGGAGGCTCCGCCAAAACTCGCCTGAGGAGCCGCCACTGCGGATTCCAGCAAGGCCCGATCCCGGATCCCTTCCGCACCCCCGAACGCGTCCAGCACGCTGGCGTGGATTTCAAGGACGGACTCGATGCTCAAGTGGAAGCAGCTGTCGGGATTGCGGCTCACGCCAATCGACTCAGCGTCTGCGAGTAATCCTTCACGACAGAGGCGATGGCTTGCGAAACCTCGCCGGGGGCCGGCTGTGGATTCAGCGGCGTCAGCGTCGCCGTTCCACCTTCGTGGACCTCGATGTTGACTTGATCCCCCGTTTTCAGGTGGAGCATTTCCAACAACGCCTGGTCCATGATGAGGCCCTGCGAGTTGCCGATCTTGGTGATGATCTTGACCATGCCTGTAAAACTATGTTTTACGGAGGCTGAAACGCAAGTCGTCCCTGGAAACTCAGAGTCCCCTGAGGGCTTGCTCCCGGCGCGCTTCGGCGAGGTCGTTTTCCACCATTTCCTTCGCCATCTGCTCGACGGTGATCTTGGGGACCCATCCGAGCTTCTGCTTCGCCTTTTCCGGGCTTCCCAGCAGGGTCTCCACCTCGGTGGGCCGGAAGTAGTGGGGATCCACGGCCACGATCGCCTTGCCGGTCGCGATGTCGATGCCCTTTTCCTCCAGCCCTTCGCCTTCCCAGCGCAGCCCGATCCCGGCATGCTTGGCTGCGAGTTCCACGAACGAGCGCACGGTGATCTGCTTGCCGGTGGCGATGACGAAATCCTCGGCGTGACCCTGCTGCAACATCAGCCACTGCATCTCCACGTAGTCCTTGGCGTGGCCCCAGTCGCGCAGGCTGTCCATGTTGCCCAGCTTCAGGACGGTGTCCAGGCCTTCCTTGATGCGGGCGATCCCACGCGTGATCTTGCGGGTCACGAAGGTTTCGCCGCGGCGGGGACTCTCGTGGTTGAACAGGATCCCGTTGCAGGCGTAGATGCCGTAGGCCTCCCGGTAGTTCACCGTGATCCAGTAGGCGTACAGCTTGGCGACCGCGTAGGGGCTGCGCGGATAGAACGGGGTGGTCTCCCTCTGGGGGATCTCCTGGACGAGGCCGAAAAGCTCGGAAGTGGACGCCTGGTAGAAACGCGTCTTCTTCTCCAGACCGCAGGTGCGGATGGCCTCCAGGAGGCGGAGGGTGCCGATCCCGTCGACGTCGGCGGAGTACTCCGGCTCCTCGAAGCTCACCGCCACATGGCTCATCGCACCCAGGTTGTAGATCTCGTCGGGCTGGATCTCCTGGACCAGGCGGACGATGTTGCTGCTGTCGGAAAGGTCCCCGAAATGCGCCTTGAAGCGCGGGTGCTGGTAGATCCCGTCGATGCGGCCCGTGTTGAAGGAACTGGACCGGCGCTTCAGACCGTGGACGAAGTAGCCCTTCTCCAACAGCAGTTCTGCCAGGTAGGATCCGTCCTGTCCGGTGATGCCGGTGATGAAGGCGACGCGTGGCTGCGGTGACATTTGTGTCCTCTTGGTTGGGAATCGCGGAAAATAGCCTTCCCGTCCCCGATCTGTCAGGCGTCGAGAGAGTTCCGGAAATACCGGACGGTCTCCCGGATTCCCTCGTCCAAGTCGACGCCGGGCTTCCAGCCCAATTCGACTTCCGCCTTGGTGATGTCGGGTCGCCTTTGCCTGGGGTCGTCCTGGGGCAGCGGCTGGAAGACGATTCTCGAAGCGCCGCCGATGACCTCGAGGACCTTCCCGGCGAGTTCCAGCATGGTGAATTCGCCGGGATTCCCCAGATTCACGGGCAGATGGGCGTCGCAGCCCCCGTGTTCCATCAGGAGGATCAACCCCGAAACGAGGTCGTCGACGTAGCAGAAGCTGCGCGATTGCGTTCCGTCGCCGTAGATGGTGATGTCCTCGCCGCGCAAGGCCTGGACGATGAAGTTGGAAACGACCCTCCCGTCCTTGGGGTGCATCCGGGGGCCGTAGGTGTTGAAGATCCTGGCGATCCGGATGTCCACCTCGTTTTGTCGGTGGTAGTCCATGAACAGGGTCTCGGCGACGCGTTTGCCCTCGTCGTAGCAGCTTCGGATTCCGATGGGGTTGACATGTCCCCAGTACTCCTCCCGCTGGGGATGCTGTTCCGGATCGCCGTAGACTTCGCTGGTGCTCGCCTGCAGGATCCGGGCCTTCACCCGCCTGGCCATTCCCAGCATGTTGATGGCGCCCATCACGCTGGTCTTGACCGTCTTGACGGGGTTGTATTGGTAGTGGACCGGCGAGGCGGGGCAGGCGAGGTTGTAGATGCGATCGACTTCCAGGAGGATGGGCTCCACCACGTCGTGGCGGACGAGTTCGAATCGCGGATTCCCGAGGAGATGCTCGACGTTGCTCCTGCGACCGGTGAAGAAGTTGTCCAGGCAAAGGACTTCGTCGCCCGATGCCAGCAACCTGTCGCAGAGGTGGGAGCCCAGGAATCCGGAGCCGCCGGTGACAAGGACGCGTCGCATGTGACCTCGAGTCTTGGAGCTGGAAAGTCCGGAAGGAAAACTAGGACCCGGGTTCGGATCCCGTTGTCACCCGTTCGGCGCGTATGCCCAGGCCTTGGAGCTTGCCGAGCAGGTTTTCGTACCCGCGGTCCAGGTGCTCCAGGCCGTTGAGGACGGAAGTTCCTTCGGAGCAGAGCGCCGCGATCACCAGGGTGATGCCGGCGCGGATGTCGAAGATGTCCAGGGGCTCGGCAACGGCTCGAAGGGAGGACGGTCCTTGCACGATGGCGGAGTGCGGATGGCGATTGGCCCGGAAGCGGCAGGGGAGTTCGCCCAGGCATTTGTCGAAGACGGTGATGCTCGCGCCCAGTCGAACCAGCTCGCGGGTGTAGCCGAATCGATCCTCGTAGACCGTCTCGTGGACCACCGACGTCCCGTCGCACTGGGTGAGGACCAGCGTGAAGGGCTGCTGCCAGTCGGTCATGAAGCCTGGGTGGGTGTCGGTCTCCAGGTCGATTCCGCGCAAGGGCCCCTTGCGGAAGAAGACGATGCCGTCGCCCAGGACCTCGTAGTCGGCCCCGATCCTGCGAACCGCGTTCAGGAAGGTGATCATGTCTCCCTGGCGGGCGTTGCGGCAGAAGATGCGTCCGCCGGTGGCGAGCGCGAGGCACGCGTAGCTCGCCGCCTCCATGCGGTCGGGAAGGATCTCGTGGGAACAGCCCCGCAACCGATCCACGCCGTCGATGGCGATGGTGCGGTCGGTTCCCAGTTCGATGATCGCGCCCATGTTCTGCAGCATCATGACCAGATCCAGGATCTCCGGCTCCAGCGCGGCGTTTTCCACCACGGTGCGGCCGCGCGCGAGAACGCCCGCCAGCAGGATGTTTTCCGTGGCTCCCACGGAGGGATAGGGCAGGCGCACCCGCGTGCCGTGCAGGCCATGGGGGGCCGAGGCGACGAAGGCCCGTCCCGATTCGTCGATTTCCACGCCCATGGCGCGCAAGGCGTCCAGGTGGAAGTTGACGGGTCGGGGACCGATCCTGTCGCCGCCCAGCACCGGGAGGACCGCACGACCCTTGCGGTGGAGGAGGGCGGGAAGGGCGAGCACGGAGATCCGGTTCGCCCTGGAGAGGCCCACCACCTCCTCGGTGGTGATTTCCGGGGTGCGCAGGACCAGGGTGTGGTCGCGCACCTCCACTTCCGCGCCCACCTTCTCCACCAGTTCGCGGACGATGTCGATCTCTTCGATGCGCGGGAAGTTGTGGAGAACCACGGGCTCGTCCGTGAGCAGGGACGCGACCATCATCTTGGATGCCGCGTTCTTGGCACCGGAGATGACGACCTCTCCTTCCACTCGTTGGGGCCCTTTGATCTTCAGGAACATGGATGGCGTGCAAAGGTAGATGCGGTCGGATGCGATCCCGCCCTTCCGGATCCCGAATGGCCTCGGCAGGGAGGACTAGATTTCCGCACCGCCTCATGACCGGACCCGAAGCCGCCGTACTGTGGGCCAAGGCCGCGGGCATCCTGCAACGGATGCTCTCCGCCGAAGTCCACGCCCGCCAGATCGCGCCCTTGCGATGCCTGGAGTTTTCCCAGACGTCCCTCCTTCTGGAGGCCCCCTCGGATTTCGCTCTCGAACCCTTCCGGAAGACCCTGCAGGGCCTGGTGGAAATGGCCGCCGAACAGACCATCGGTGCCACTCCTCGGATCACGCTCCAGCAAAGCCGTCCCGTCCTTCCTTCCGCGACCGATCCACGCGCCGGCGCGGGGGGCGACATTCCCCCGATCCTGATGAATCCCCGGTTCACCTTCGACACTTTCGTTGTTGGTGGCAATTCGCAGTTCGCCCACTCGGCGGCGAAGGCCGTGGCCGACGCGCCCGGACGCACCCGCTTCAACCCGCTGATGATCTACGGGGATTCGGGGCTGGGCAAGACCCACCTCCTCCAGGCGATCGGGAACCAGATCGAGGCGCGCTTTCCCGAGATCCGCGTCCGGTACGTCCCCACGGACGACTTCAAGAACCAGTACATCTACCATGTCCAGAAGAACCTGGTGAACGACTTCTCGACCTTCTACAGGAACGAAGTGGACGTTCTGCTCATGGACGACATCCAGTTCCTGGTCGGGCGCGACGCGCTCCAGCAGGAGTTCTTCCACCTGTTCAACGCCTTCCACCAGTCCAACCGGCAGATCGTGCTGACATCCGACTGTTCCCCCGGCGAACTGCAAGGCCTCGAGGAGCGGCTGGTGAGCCGCTTCCAGTGGGGGCTTTCGGTGGACATCCAGCCTCCGGACCGCGACACCCGCGAAGCCATCCTGCGCAACAAGGCGATGGAGGAGAACCTGGACCTTTCCGAGGACATCATCTCCTTCATCGCCGAGAACGTGGACACCAACATCCGCCACCTGGAAGGCATCGTGCGCCGGCTCATCCTGGAAGCCAGCATCCAGGGAGGAGACGTCACCCTGCGGTTGGCCCAGGATGTCGTGGAGGCGCAGATCCCGCGCGGTTCCTCCAAGCGGTTCTCGCCGCAGGAGATCGCCCAGGTCGTGGCCGAATACTACCGCATCGAGCACGCCAGCATGTTCGCCGAAAACCGCGGTACCAAGGACGTGAGCCACGCCCGCCAGGTGGCCATGTACCTGGTCAAGCAACTCACGCAACTTCCGTACAAGTCCATCGGAGGCCACTTCGGCGACAGGGACCATTCCACCGTCATCCACGCCTGCGACAAGGTCGGGAAGGACCTGAAGGAGTCGCCCACTCTGCGCGGCGATGTGGAACATCTGCTGCGGGTGCTGCGCTAGCCGGTCGGGATCTTCACAATCCCAGTTCGCGGAGCTCCTCTTCGAAACCCGCGGAAAGGATGGGAAAGCGCGTCCCGGATCGCGGATCCAGGTCGTGGCGGTCCAGGTGGAAGGACGGAGCGTAGCGTTCGCGCTTCCATTGGTTGCGCGTCCAGAGCCGGAAGAATCGGGCCGTCCATTGTCCCAGGCGGGGGTCGTCCCTCCATGGGGCCTCGGTCGAAAGTTCCCGCAGGCACTGCCGGGGCGACTTGCGTTCGCGGATGGCCAGGGCTTCGAGTCGGGACAAAAGCGGGTAGGGCATGAGATCGGCCTCGTCGGTCTGCTCCACCACTCCCGGTGCACGGGGCCTGAGCTCGGCGGTTGGGGCCTGGGAGGTGATCGCGCCCAGAAACGGGAGCGGGGGGATTCCCGCGATGCCCCGGGTTTCCAGGACGGAGAGCCACTCCAGCAGGAAGCTCTTGTCGATCCCGGCCAGGGGGCTCAGGGACCCCGCCGTGTCTCCGTCCATGGTGGCGTATCCCACCGCCATCTCGGAGCGGTTGGAGGTCGTGATCAGGAGCCTCTCCAGGACGTTGGCGAGGAACCAGACGGAAGGAGCCCGCACCCGGGCCTGGATGTTCTGCAGGGCGAGGTCGTCCCGCTCCCAGGACAATTCCCGTCCCAGCGCCCTTTCCGCCAGGGCTCGGTATCCGCCCACGAGTTCGGACACGTCCCACTCGTGGAAGACGGCCCCGACGCCTTCCGCGACCGCCACGGCCGCGTCGCGCGTCACCTTGCCGGAATTGCCCGTGGCCTGGTAGGCGCAGGAGAGCATGGCCTCCGTCAGGGTCCGGGCATCCAGGGCGGCGGGAAGCTCCATCCACGGAAGCGCGGAGCGCACCCCGGTCGGGCCGAGTTCCTCGAGCGCCCAGTGGAACGCCAGGTGCACCAGGACGGCGCAGGCCGCGGAATCCGCCCCGCCGGAAAGCGACAGCACGAAGCCGCGGGATCGCGACTTGCGCAGGTAGTCCCAAAGACCCAGCGCGGTGGCGCGGGCGAATTCGGTGCGGGCATCCATCGCCGACGTCGGGACCCGGTCGAGCGTCGCCGCCGGAGGCGAGGGCGGGGGCATGTCGAGAATGGTCACCGCGGGCGCCTGCGCGTGGACGGGATGCCCGGCGGTGGCGCGATGGGAGCGGATTTCGTCCAGATCCACGTCGGCCAGGGAGATGGAGACGGGCGCGAAGGTCAGTCGAGGGCCTTCCACCAGCATGCGGCCGCAGGAGGCGATCCGGCAGGAGGCGTCGTACACGATGCGCCCCGATTCGTTTCCGGAGAGGTTCGACCAGACGTAAGCGACGCCGAGCGATCGCGAACCGTCGGCGACCAGCCTGGAGCGCAGCTCGTCCTTCCCCAAGGCGAAGTGGGAGGCCGAGGGAGAGAAGACCACGTCGCAATCGGCGGCCGCGAGTTCCAGGCCCGGCCTTCCCGCGGCCCAGGCGTCTTCGCAGATTTCGAACCCCATCCGGATTCCGTCCCACTCGAAGACCTGGTCCCCGACGGGGCATCCGAGCTCCGGGTGCTCCTCCAAGGCTCCCGGGGTCCAGGGATGGAACCAGCGCGTCTCGTAGTGCACGCCTTCCCGGGCCAGGTGCCGTTTGCAGGCGATGCCCAGAACCCCTCCGTTTCCCACGAGGGCGGAGGCGTTGTGGACCCGCCCGCGCAGACGGATGGGGAGTCCCGCGGCGACCAGCATCCCCGGGGGGACCACCCGGGCCAGTTCGCGAAGGGAAGCGAGGGACCTCTCCGCAACCCAGTTGGAGAGGAACATGTCCTCGCAACCATACCCGGAAAGGCAAAGCTCGGGAAGGACCAGCACATGGGCTCCCGCGGCCCGCGCCCGGTCCACCGCCTCCAGGGCCCGGTCCAGGTTTCCCCGGAAATCGAAGGGCGTCGTGGAGACCGCCGCGGAAGAGAGGCGGAGGATCACCTGTGGTTCTCCTCCACGGGGCGGGCCTCGAGCAGGGCGCCGAGGACGTCGGCCAGGTCCTCGTCGGAAAGAGCTTCCAGCGGCGCGCGGAAGGAAAGGACGGAAAGTCGCCCTCCCTTCCAGAGGTGGGCCACCAGCAGGAATTCGTCCGAACTGGTCTCGCCGAAGCTGCGCAGGACCGTGACGCCTTCCGGCGTTTCCTCCATGCGGGTCTGCTGGGCGTTGAGATGGTGACGCTCGCACCAGTCTTCGTGCGCCTCCACCACGTCCGTCGATTCGATGGGATTCACGGATTCGAGGATGTCGAGGATCGCGAGCGACGATCGGCTCGCGCCTTGCCAGACCCCGGGGCCAACGGGAACCCACGAGTCGCGCAGTCCCAGGTCCAGCCATCGGCGAGGGGACAGCATCAGTTCGCCTCTCCGGAAGCCCGTCGGTCGAGGTGGTCCTGCAACAGGACCCTGGCGGCGGCCTTGTCGACCAGCGCCTTGGGGTCCTTGCCGGGGACCCAGCCCGCGGCCTTCAGGTCCTGCTCCGCGGCGAAGCTGGTGAACCGTTCGTCTTCGTAGACCACGGGTATGCGCACGGCGGCCTGGAGACGCCCTCCGAACTCCCTGACCTGCTTCGCGGTCTCGGATTCCTCCCCGTTGTCGCTGCGCAACGGGAGCCCGAGGACGATCCCGCGCACGTCCTCCTCGTCGCAGATGCGACGGATTTCGCGGAGCGGATCGCCGGTTTTCGCGTCGAGCGTGGAATAGCCGAAGGCGCGGGCGCCGTCCAGATCGGAGAGGGCGAGGCCGATCCGTCGGCCTCCCCAGTCAATGCCCAGCCATCTTGGCATGCTCGTCCCTCAGGCGCGCGTATTCGTGGAGGAGGTAGATGGTCGACGATTTGATGGTCCGGTTGGGCGCCGATGCGCCGGCTCGGAAGGAGAACTGTCCCCGATCCCGGTCCAACAAGGTATGCAGCGCCTCGGTTCCTTCCTCCCGACCGAGCACCGCATGGCGCACTTCTCCACCCTCCAGCCAGATCCAGCCCGATGTCCCGTCGGTGGCGATCTCCACCCGTCCGGTGCGACAGGCGTTGGCGAGAAAGTACAGGAGCTCCAGGATGGTTCCCTGGCGAAGCGGTCCCCGCACCTCGCTGAGACGGGATAGTTGCTGCGGACCGGGGTGGCGACCCACGAGCTGTTCGGCCTTCTCCAGGATCGCCGAGATCTTCGCGTTGGGCTCGACCCAGGCGCGCATCTGCTGGGCACCCCGGTCGACGGCCCCCAGCACGTCCAGGAGCAGGATGGGAGTGGAGGCGACGCGGGCGTCCGCGACCTCGAGCAGGGCGAGATCCGCCCCGTGGCGGGACCGGTCGACCACGAGAAGGGACGGATGGAACCCGGCCAGGAATTCCCCCAACCCGGCGTCTGGTGGCAGGATCTGCGTATCCCAGCCGGCGTCCTGGAATTCGCTCGCCAGATCTTCGGCTCGACTGTCCGAATCCAACGCGAGCAGGACCCAACGACTGCGGAGTTCCACGGTGGCCCTTCGACGCCTGGACACCAGCACCGCCGCCGCGAGCAAGAGCACGAGAGCGGCGCCCCCCAGGGCGCACAGGAGGGAGATCGGATCGGTGGTGGCGATGAATTCCCACATGGAGAGGTCGGTGCTCCCTTCAGCGGAAGGTGGAAGGCTTGGCGAGCTTCAGCTGGTCTTCGATGTCCTGGAAGACGACCTCCACGGACCGGGTCGCGTCCACCCTTCGCAGCAGACGCTTCTCCTCGTAGAGGTCGATCAGAGGCTTGGTCTTCTCGTGGTACTCCTGGAGACGGACGCGGAGGACCTCGGGAGTGTCGTCCAGGCGTTTCGTGAACACCGGACCCAGGACCTCCTGCGCGCGTTTCAGCACGCGGAATTCCACCACTTCGTCCGGCACGTCCAGGTAGATGACGGCGTCCAGGTTCCAGTTTTCGAAGAGGTATTCCGCCTGCGGCCGGGTGCGCGGGAAGCCGTCGAGGACGAACCCCCAGTTCCAGTCGTGTTCTTCCAGTCGCGCATGCACGACCTCCTCCACGATGTCGTCGGGGACCAGCAGGCCCTGGTTCATGATCCTTGTGATCCGGGCCGCGATCTTGGTGTGGTTGGCCATGTGCCAGCGGAAGATGTCGCCCAGGCTGATGTGCACGAAGCCATGGTTGGCGCAGAGCAGTTCGCTTTGGGTGCCCTTCCCGGAACCTTGGGGCCCGAAGATGACGTACTTGTCCATGGCCCGCATAGTACCTATTCCATGCCGTCCGCCACCGCCGGAGGTGCCGGGTCCCCTTCCCCCGCTCCTTCGCCCCGTCGGTGGTGTGACCTCCGTCACGGATTTTTTCCGGGCGAACCCTTATCCTTGGAACACGACCTGGCAACTCCTCGATGCCAGGACAAGCGAAGGGGGCCGGAGCGCGACCGGCCCCTTTCCTATTTTCCCGCCTAGATGAAGAACCGCACCGCCATCGCCTCCCTCTTCCTCGCCGGGTGGACGTTGTGCGCCTGCCATCCCCGCGAGGCGGCGAAAAAGCCCTCCCACAGGGTTCGTTCCAGGGTGGAGGACACCGTTCGGGTCGCCGCCGCGGTGGAACCCGTGGCGTGGCTCGGATGCCAGATGGTGGGCCCCCCCTGTCGGACCGTCGTCCTGGTCCCGCCCGGCGCGTCGGCCCACACCTGGGAGCCGCGTCCCGCCGACCTCGTGGCCCTGCAGGGCGCTTCCGCCTATCTGCGTACGGGGCTGGCGTTCGAGGAGTCGTGGACCCCCCGGTTCCAGTCCACGCTGCCGGATCTGAAGGTCGTGGACCTGAGAGGTGGTCTCAGCCTCGCGGACCACGACGAACCGCACATCCACCATTCCGAGGAAGCCGATCCCCACGTGTGGTCCTCGCCTCGGGCATTCCTGGAGCTGGCAGACACCCTCGCGCCCCGCTGGGAGGCCGCCTCCCCCGAGCTCGCGAACCGGATCCGTGCCCACCTCCCGGCCGTACGCGCCAAGTTGCTCGCCCTGGACACCCTGGCCCGCGATCGGTTGGGTCCGTTCTCGGGCCGCACCTTCGTGGACAACCACCCGGGACTGGGCTATCTCGCCCGCGACTACGGATTGGTCCAGATGCCGCTGGAATCGTTCGGACAGGAGCTGACCCCGGTCATCCTCTTCCAGATCCGACGCACGGCCCACGCCGAGGGGATCCGGGCGATCTTCGTGCAGCCGGAAGCCTCGCGCCGGGTGGCCGACCAGATCGCCCTGGACCTTGGCGTTCCGACCGTGGACCTCGACCTCCTGGCGCGCGGCCCCTACGACTCCGTCTTCCGCGCCGCCGTGGACCGGCTGGCGGGTGGCCTGTGACCCCGGCCTTCCGGTTCCGGGACGTCTCGGCCGG
>Ga0302283_1003903_pt1 | contig 11354 bp, 9 predicted proteins | sample III_Fen_E1_4_FD_198770 | JGI IMG/M metagenome (GOLD analysis project Ga0302283, IMG submission 198770) | Peat permafrost microbial communities from Stordalen Mire near Abisko, Sweden - III_Fen_E1_4 | ecosystem: Environmental > Terrestrial > Soil > Wetlands > Permafrost | place: Sweden: Abisko...
GCAATTGGCTGGTCTTTTTATGGGCGGTGATTCACGGTCGGATTGTCGAAGTCAGTCTGGGCTACTACATTAACCCGTTGGTGAATGTGTTGCTCGGGGTGCTGTTCCTAGCCGAGCGCCTCAGTCGGCCCCAAATACTGGCGGTGGCCCTGGCCTTTGCCAGCGTCTTCAGTTTGGTGGTCGATGCCGGATCGGTACCGTGGTTGGGACTTTTTTTAGGTGTCACCTTCGGTCTTTATGCGCTGGTCCGCAAAAAGGCCGGGATAGACCCGCTGTTGGGACTGTTGATTGAGACCGCGTTGTTGGCACCACCCGCAATCGGTTACGTGCTATGGTTGGGAGCCGAAGGAACCGGCGCTTTTGGTGCCTATTCACCGCGAGTCGATCTCCTGTTACTGGCGGCAGGACTGGTAACATCGGTCCCGCTGGTGTTATTCATGATCGGGAATCGGGGACTAAGGCTATCGACCATCGGTTTGATGCAATATATTGCCCCTAGTTGCCAGTTAACACTGGCCGTTACCTGTTATGGAGAGGTATTAACGCCAGCTTATGAGTTAGCTTTTGGCGGAATCTGGGTTGCTCTGGCTCTTTTTAGTTGGGACTTATGGCAACGGCGATAACGTCAAGCGTATGATCATCGGACTGTATTTCTCGAATCCCCAGAATAGCGAGAGATTTGCATGCGTCGTCTGTTCATTTCACTCCAAATTCCTGAAATAATTGTAACGATCATCCCCGTGATTGCGCTTGTGCTGGCTGCATTCTGGTTGGCCGCGCAGTTCATTGCACCCGCGCCACCAAGGGAAATGGTGATCGCGGCAGCGACCAAAGGTAGTCCCTATTACGAGGCAGCCCGCCGCTATCGCGACAGTCTAGCCGAAAGCGGCGTGACTCTAAAAATTCTTGAAACCAAAGGCTCGATCGAAAATCTGGCCTTGATCAAAGACCCGCATTCCCAAGTGGTCGCTGCTTTCCTGCAAGGTGGGTTAAGCAACTCTCGAGATGCCCCGGACATCCGTTCCATTGGCCGCGTTTTCTATGAGCCGGTATGGGTGTTCTACCGGGGAACAACCAAGATCGAAAAATTGGCGGAATTGACCGGAAAGCGGGTTTTGATCGGCCCCGCTGGTAGTGCCACAGCGGCTTTGGCGACGCGTTTGTTGAATGCCAGTGGCGTCACCGCCGACTCGAGTACGCTGATCACCAAGGAGCTGCCCGACTATGTCGCGGCCCTGGACTCCGGACAAGCCGACGCCGGGGTGCTGGTTCTGGCACCCGAAGCCAGGACCATCAAACGGTTGCTGGATAGCCCCAATATCCATCTCATGAACATGATCCAAGCCGATGCCTATGTACAACGGTTTCCCTTTCTACAGAAGTTGAACCTGAAGGAAGGAGTGGTTGATTTTTCAAGGGACATCCCGCCTACGGATACTCAAATGCTGGCAACAACAACCGCATTGGTGATCCGCGAAGACCTGCATCCTGCCCTAGCCAATTTACTGACTCAAGCCGCGATCAGCATTCATGGGCGACCAGAGATCGATGCTAATGGTGAATCTCCGATCTTTCAGCGAGCTGGAATTTTTCCTAGCTCGGATGATCAGGAATTCTTACTCTCATCCGAGGCCGCTCGTGTTTACAAAAATGGCCCACCATTTCTCCAAAGATACCTACCATTTTGGCTGGCAACTGGGCTTGATCGTTTAAGCGTTTTATTATTGCCAATGATCGGCATTCTTCTGCCAGCCGTTCGCATCATTCCAGCCTTGTATGCTTGGCGAATTCGTCGCCGAATTATTTATTGGTATCATGCACTTAAGAAAGTTGAGGCTGAACTTGGTTCTCATTCCAATCCATCTGAATTATTGGGACCACTAAGAGAAGTTGACCGTATCGAGGAGGCCGTTAATCGACTCCCAATCCCGGTCGCTTTCGCTAATCAATTGTATGATTTGCGAGGGCATATTCATGTGGTTCGTCGGCGGCTGACGGCATTACGATCGCCCTCGGTTCACCAAAGCAGTGGCCCGGTGGACCCTTCAGGGGCTGCGGTATCAAACCAAGCGGGGCCGGTTGCCGAGCAAAGGAATTGACGATTCCCTAATAATTTGTTACTACTGTCCGGGTCCAAGAAGACAATCGTGCTCTAAATCGGTGGTATTAAGCCGATTTGGAGTCCCGGTTGTTCGTAAGAACAAAAAGAGACACCTTAACCGGAGGAAATCCATGCAGTTTCTCAAGACGGCTGCCGCCATCGCTGTTCCGTTCCTACTGCTGACCATCGGGGGCTTCGTCAAGGCCGACGAGCGGGGGAACGCAACTGAGGCTAAGGCCATGCTCGAAAAAGCGGTGGAAGCGATGAAGGCCGACCAGGCCGCCGCTTTAGCCGAGTTCGTCGCCGACGCCAAGGCCAAGGACGGCACCTTTTTTGATAAGGATCTTTATGTGTTCTGTGGCGGACCGGATGGGAACTTCACAGCTCACCCATCGCTGGTGGGCAAAAGCATGAAGAGCCTAATGGATAAGGCGACGCCACCCAAAGCCGTGGGCGAAGAGTTTTATAAAGTCGCAGCCGCCGGCGGCGGTGAGGTCAGCTACACATGGCCTTTGCCCGGTGGCTTGGAGCCACAAAAGAAAGTATCCATTGTCGCCTCGGTTGGAAATCAGGTTTGCGCCGTGGGGTACTATCCCTGATCCTGGTGTAATTGGGCGGGCGCATCCGCGCCCCCCCCTAGAATCACGCGGGGGCTTCGCGCGCATGGGCGCGCGGGGCTACCGTCGCCGGCCCAATACCGGCGAGCCGTGACACAAGGCACATCGTCGGTGTCAGGAGCCGCGACTGCAACCCGGAGAGAGGGAGGCTGAACCATCGATCGGGTTGCGTTCGCCGTACTCCGAGTTATAGTTCCGCCCAACGACAAGTCAGCGTCATCGGGTGGAAGCGCCAGTGGTTAAAAAAGCAGGCACGACAAAGAAACCGAGCGCCGAAATCGCGCACCCTCCCAAGCCACCAAGCGCCGTGATCGTCGCGCTGGATGGTCTGTTAGGCAGTCAGGCGCCGATTCAAATTCCCGGAAAAATCAAGTTCCTGATGGCCAAATTTGGCCACTGGCTGGTCATCGGCCTGATGGTGCTGGTCCTGCCCGGTCAATTGCTGGCGCTGGGATGGCGGGCCGGGATGCTGCCCTTTGCCAGCCTCGGCGGAACCGACAGTACGCTTCAGGTCGCCTTCGCACTGGCAACGCTGTTGTTTTTGATCGTAATGCTCATTATGGCCCTGCCCGGTCTTCAGGGCCGTAAGGTCATCGGCTGGCAACTGCTGATGCTCTGCAATGTCATCAACATGATCTATGGCTTGCTGAATGGCGGAGTCGTCGGACCGATTCTCGGCATGATGATCGGCCTGTATGTGCTGTTTCAGGTGCGCCGTTATTACCTTTGATACCAGCGAGCCTTTAAAACACACCAAGGCTGCTCTCATACCATCGAGCCTTGGTGGTGACTCATCAAGGCTGCCCTCAGACGCCGGGCGGGCGCATCCGCGCCCTTGGCTTCGCGCGCATGGGCGCGCGGGGCCGCCGTCGCGGCCCGACACCGGCGATGTGTCAGTATCAGGGCTCGCCGGTGTCAGATGTGCCGGAGTCATCGAAATAGGCATCCTCGAATTCGGCCAGGGTATTTCGAACGTCCTGAAGAACAGCGCGAACAATGGCGCGATCCGGCGTCACGCACAGCGTTTCGTTGACGGCCTGCCCCAATTGGCGGATGGCATGGGCCAGCAATTTGGTGGCCATTTGGTCAGTGAAGTCCATCTTACTTCATTCCCGGTGGCGTCATGCTGCCGAAGCTGTTTCGGTGTGGGGCGTCTGATATTCCGGCACAATATCGGACAGGATGGCTGTGATTCCGGCGCGGTCATCAAGGGCGGCGGCGCGCTCCAGCGCACGAAGCGCATGGTTGAGCGAGTCGTAGTCGATCAGTCGGGGGGAGGCCAGGAACACCCCGTCGGCTTCGGTGCGCGACGGCTGCTCGGCAGCATACAGAATTTCTTCAAACAGCTTTTCACCGGGGCGCAAACCGACGAACTGAATTTTCACATCCACATCAGGCTTGAGCCCCGATAGGCGAATCATCTGGCGGGCCAAATCGACGATACGAACCGGCTCGCCCATGTCCAGAACCAAAATCCGGCCCCGCTCATCGGGATGGGCGATGCCGTGGGCCGAGGCTTGCAGCACCAGTTCCACCGCCTCGCGAACCGTCATGAAATAGCGGCGCATTTCGGGGTCGGTCACCGTCAAGGGCCCCCCGCGCGCCAACTGCCGTTGAAACAGCGGTACCACCGAGCCGCTAGACCCCAACACATTGCCAAAACGCACCGTGACAAAACGGGTGGGAGACGGCGCTCCGACCGTTACAGCGGCTTCCGTCGCTACAGTATCAAGGGCTTGACAGTAGGCTTCGGCAACGCGCTTGCACGCCCCCATAACGCTGGAGGGCCGCACCGCCTTATCGGTGGAGATCAGCACCATGGCGCGCACCCCCACGGCCAAGGCCGCGTCGGCCACGTTACGAGTCCCAATGACGTTGGTCAGAACCCCTTCGTCGGGACAGCTTTCCACCAGTGGAACATGCTTGAGCGCGGCGGCATGGAACACCAGATCCGGTCGCTGTTCCTGAAACAGCCGCGCGACCCTGTCGCGATTGCGAACATCCGCAAGAATGGCAATTATTTTGATATTTGGGAAGTTTTCTCGCAATTCAAGATCGATAGTATAGAGATTAAATTCTCCATTATCCACGAGAACCAAAACCGACGGCCCCAGCGCCGCGATCTGACGACTCAGTTCACTCCCGATCGTGCCGCCGGCCCCGGTGACCAGAACCCGCCGCTTCGCGATCAGATCGGTGATGGCGGAACGGTTCAGAACCGCCTGAGGACGTCCCAACAGGTCTTCAATGGCGATGGGGCGCAGCTCAATCTTACCCTCGCTTAAGGCCTCTTTGAATTCGGTCAGTCGAGGCAGCCGGGTCAAGGGCAACCCCAAAGCATCGGCTTCGTCCAACAGATGTCGGACAACACCGCTGTCAAGGTCAGGCTGACTCTTGGTGAGAATCAGGCGCTGGGGCCGTTGCCCCCGCTGGGCCAGCAACTCGATGACCTGGGCCAATTGATCGATATCGCCCAAAACCGGCACGCCCCGAATATCCCGACCAACCCGACGGCCCTTTTCATCCAGGACTCCGACCACCCGGTACGGAGCATGAGGCTCATTATCGAGGGATCGGATGAACAACGCCGCCGCTTCGTCGACCCCGATCAACAACACCGGGATCACCCCCTGCCCGCCTTCGATCGGACGACGCGCCAGCCGACGATCCTTGAGCAGCCGATAGCCAAAACGCGGCCCCCCTAAGACCGCCAGCAGTACCAGCCAGAAAATCAGCGGCACCGAGCGAGGCATGGGCTCCATCGGCGGAATCGTCGGCGCAAACGCCGCCAGCGCCGTGACAAGCACGCCAAACACCAGGGACGAAACCGAAACCGCCTTAACCAATTGCACCATATCGGGCGCAGAGGCGTAGCGCCAAATCCCTCGATAAAGGCCAAACAGCCGAAAGGTCACGGCCCCAATCACCATCACCATTGGAATACTGGCCAACAGCACCGGCTGATAAAGATCAAAAGCGTCGTTACCAACCCGCAGATACAAGGCAAAGACCATGGCCGCTGCGGTCATGACCACATCGTGAAGATAAACGACAGTCGAGCGACCAATAGAAAAAGGTCTAAGATTCATGCGCGCGTTCTCCCCCGCCCACAGGGCCGCCTTGATGAGTCAACATCAAGGCTCGATGGTATAAGGCCAACGCCGTTGGGACAGGAACGCTATGGTTCATCAGCCAAAGGGATTGATCATGACGGCGTTGGCAACCACGGCATCGAGAATTTCGACCCGTTCATCCCGAACCCGCACCCGGCCCTCGGCAATCAACTGAACCGCCAGGGGATAGCAGCGATGCTCGAGTTCCAGAACTCGATCCGCCAACGTCTCCGGCGTGTCGCCCGGCATCACCGGAGCCACAGCCTGGACGATGATCGGGCCGTGGTCCATTTCGGCCCGGACGAAATGAACGGTGCAACCGCTGAATCGGGCGCCGCTCTCCAAAACGCGAGTGTGGGTATCGAGTCCCTTGAAGGCCGGCAGCAGCGAGGGATGGATGTTGATCAGCCGATCCCGCCAGCGTTCGACGAACCAGGGGGTGAGGATTCGCATGAATCCGGCGAGGCACACCAGATCAATACGGGCACTCCGCAAAGCTGCATCCAAGGAGGCCTCGAACCCCTGTTTCGCATTGAAGGCTCGATGGTTGATGATTTCCGAGCGAATCCCAGCGGTGCGGGCACGGGTCAACCCCAGCGCGTCGCCCTGGCTAGAAATCACCAGCGCCACCTCAGCCGGCGCAGCGGGATCGGCGGTGGCGTCGATCAGGGCTTGGAGATTGCTGCCACGTCCTGAAATCAGGACCCCCACCCTCAATCGCGCCATGTCGACTCCATCGCGGTGATAGCCACCCGTGGCTGGTCTGCGACCGCAGGTCGGACGTGACCAAGGGTGGCGACGGTTTCGCCGGCGGCCCTCAGCTCTGCCGCAAGGCTGGCGGCCTGCTCGGGGCCGGAGATAACAACCATGCCGATCCCGCAGTTGAAGGTGCGGGCCATTTCCGCCGGGTCGATACCACCGGCACGAGCCAACCAGCGAAAGACCGGCGGCAGAGTCCAAGAGGCCGCATCCAGAGTGACCCCCAGGCCGTCCGGCAACACACGGGGGATATTTTCGAGCAGACCACCGCCGGTAATATGGGCCAGGGCCTTGATCCGTCCGGCCCGAATCGAAGGCAACAGGCTGCGAACGTAAATTCGGGTCGGCGTGAGCAGAGCGTCGGCCAAACTCTGGTCCGGCGCGAACGGCGCGGGGGTGTGATAGTCCAGACCGGCTCGCTCCACCACCCGGCGCACCAACGAATATCCGTTGGAATGAACACCGGACGAGGCAAGCCCCAACACCACGTCACCGACCGCAACGCCACCGCCGGTTAACACCCGATCCCGTTCCACCGCGCCCACGGCAAAACCAGCCAAATCATAGTCACCGCCGGCATACATGCCGGGCAGTTCGGCGGTTTCACCGCCCACCAGGGCGCACCCGGCCTGACGGCACCCCTCGGCGATGCCCGCGACAATCGCTCGTCCCGCCGCCACGTCCAGCTTGCCGGTCGCGTAATAGTCCAGGAACAACAATGGCTCGGCGCCTTGAACGATCAGATCGTTGACGCACATGGCCACCAGATCAATGCCGACGGTATCGTGGCGGTCAACCGCGATGGCGACCTTCAGCTTGGTTCCGACTCCGTCGGTGGTGGCCACCAGCAACGGGTCGTGGAAGCCGGCGGCCTTCAGGTCGAACAGCGCACCAAATCCGCCCAACCCGGCATCGGAACCGGGCCGCGCAGTGGCGCGGGCCAACGGCTTAATTGCGTCGACCAGGGCATTGCCGGCGTCGATATCGACACCGGCTTCTCGGTAGGCCGACTGCGGCGCAAACGCTTTGGTCGAGATGGTATCCTCGCTCGCACTAGGCTATATGCTATAACGAAAGTCCGGCTCGGACATCCGAGCGGTCCACATATGCCGAAACATACTCGAAACGGAAGGCTTTGCAATGCTTCACCGGCCTTGCCTGGCAGCTCTTGCCGCCGCACTCGTTCTTGTCGCCGTCCAGGGCCTGACTGCGGCCCGGTGTGAGGCGGAGGACCAGGCGGCGTCGCCGCCCGCCGCCGGCTCCGCACCGACAGCGGCCCTGACTCCGGCATCGGCGGTGCCCCACCAAGCCGATCCCTACACCGTGAGCGGCGTTGATGTCGACGTGACCGCTTCCAGTGCCGCCGAGGCGCGGGACAAGGCGATTCTCGAGGCCCAGCGTAAGGCATTCGGGGTTCTATTCAAACGATTGGCGGCTGACGGCGACACACGGATTGCCCCCGCTGTCGCCGATGCCGACCTTCAGCGCATGATGCAGGGCTTCGAGATCGAGCATGAGCGCGGCTCGGCGGTGCGCTATGTCGGCACGTTGAGTTTCAAATTCCGTCGCAAAGCGGTGCGGTCTTACATGAGCGGACTTGGGGTTCGGGTGATCGAGCCCGTTAGCAAACCCCAGGCGGAGCCATCGGTGGTCGGGGCGGCATCCTCCTCGCCCACCACGGCGACTCCTGCCGCTGCCCCCGCCGAGGGGAAACCGAGCGTGCTTCTGCCTGTGTTCCAGGCTGGCGGGCATGGCTCGTTGTGGGAAGAGCGCACCGCTTGGCGTTCGGCCTGGGAAGATTTCGTCGCCGCCGGAACCTCCAAACTGGTGGTGCCGCCCGGTGAGTTGACCGACGTGGCCGATATCAGTGCCGCCGAAGCTCTGGCCGGCACACCCGCCGCCCTGGCCAAGGTTGCCGGGCATTACAATGCTGGGGATGTGGTGGTGGCCACCTTGACGGTGGTGAATCAAGTCGATCCGGCAGCGGGAGGCGAAATCACTCTGACCCGCTATGGCGCCGACGGACGATCGATGGGCAGCGCGGTGCTGCCGGCCACCGGAACCGCTGGTGAAGCACCAACAGCCTTTCTGGCCCGTGCCGCAGCAGCGGCAGCAGCCCGGCTGTCGTCATTGTCCCAGACCCCGCCGCCGCCCCAGGAAAACAAGCTGCTGGTCAGTGTCCCGGTTGCAGGCTTATCGGACTGGCTGGAAGTGCGTCGGCGCTTGACCAGCAATCCGATGGTGATCTCGGTGGACGCCGTGTCTTTGTCCCAAACTCGGGTCGAAGTGAATTTGCGCTATCGGGGTGACCAGGATGCGCTGAGGGCAGTGCTGGATCGCGATGCCCTGACCTTGGCGCAAGCCCCGTCGGGGTGGGAGCTGTATCTGAAGTCTTCGGCGCAACAGGCCACGCCAGCCACTCCCGCCGCACCAACGGCGCTTTCGACCTCGGCCCCGTCGGCTCCGGTCCCGACTCCGGGTTCGTCTATGATGCCGCCGGTTCCGGCCCCCATGACCGCGTCAAGCTCCCAAAGAGCCGCCCCTCGGTCGCCATCGGAGGCCCCGTCTGAATACTATTCCCCGTCCGACGAGCCCCCCTCGGAAACCGGCGCGGAGCCGGCTCGATGAAAAACCTTCGGTTCTCCGTCGCCCTTCATTGGACCTGGGGGTACCGCCTCCATGCGTTCGCTTCCTAACGTCATCACATTCGCCCGCCTGTTGGCGGTGCCCCTGGCCGTTTATTGTATCGTGAGCGGCGATTTGGAAGGGGCGTTCTGGGTGTTTGTGGCGGCGGGGGTTTCCGACGCCGTTGACGGAGCGATCGCCCGGTTATGCGACGCCCGCACGGCGCTGGGGGCTTTTTTAGATCCGCTGGCCGATAAGGCTTTATTGGTCAGCGTTTACCTGTCTCTGGCCGGGATCGGATTGTTGCCGCTATGGCTGGTCGGACTGGTGGTCTTTCGCGATCTGCTGATCGTTGGTGGTGTGCTGTTGTCTTATGCGCTGGGTAGGCCGGTGGCCATACGCCCGCTGTACATCAGCAAGCTCAACACGCTTGTTCAGTTGATGTTGGCAACATGGGTGCTGGCGGTGAACGGCCCCGGCCTGTTTGGGCTCGAGTCGTTGCACCTGTTCGACCTAGCCCCCCTCGCTCTGCTTGAGGGGGCCGTGGTCTTGACCACTCTGTTATCGGGAGCAAGCTATCTGCTGTACGGTCACCGGCTGTTCCGGCAACCGGAGTGATGCCGCCGAGCCTTGATTGTGCCATTGTTATGGCTCGCCGGTGTTGCGGGGCTCCCCCTCCCAGCCACCGCCCAACGCCTGGATCAGCGCCACCGAAGCCGCCAACCGATTCTGGAAGATGGTCAAAGCGGTTTGCTCGTTGCTCAGGGCCGTGGTTTGGGCCGTAATCACACTGGTATAGGCGACCGTACCAGCCCTGTACTGATTCAGAATCAAACGCTCGGCATCTTGGGCCGATTTCACCGCCTCGGCCTGGATTTCGGCCTGTTGAGCCAATGTGTTCAATGCTGCCAACTGGTCCTCGACCTGTTGAAAGCCGGTCAAAACGGTCTGGCGGTAGGTGGCCACCGCCTGGTCATAGCTGGCCCGAGCCTCATCCACGTCGGCACTGCGTAGCCCACCATCAAACACCGTGCCAGCCAATTGCGGCCCCACCGACCAGACCCGATTGGCCGCCTGGAACAGCGTTCCCAGGGTTGTGCTGGTGTCGTCAAGGGAAGCCGACAAGGTGAGGGAGGGATAATAGGCTGCCACCGCCACACCGATATTCGCATTGGCACTGGCCACCCGCCGTTCGGCGGCAGCAATATCGGGGCGGCGCTCCAGAAGCGCCGACGGCACCCCCACAGGAATAACCGGAACCGCCATGGCGACGATCGAGGGCGAAAGCGAGAAAGACGCAGGCGGTTGACCGCTCAGGACCGCAATGGCGTGCTCCAGTTGAGCCCGCAGCACTCCGACATTCACCGCCTGAGCTTGAGTCGATTTCAACTGGGTTTCGGCCTGCGCCACGTCGGCTCGTGACACAACCCCTGACTTGTATTGATTCTCGGTAATACGTAACGAATCGGCATAGGCCGCCGCAGACTGGTCAAGCAGCCGCTTCAGCGCGTCCTGATTGCGCAATTCGAAATAATCACTGGCCAAAGCGGCCTGAGCCGACAGCCGAGCCGAAGCCAAATCGCCAGCACTGGCTTCGGCACTGGCGGTTTCGGCCTCGACAGTGCGCCGGATACGCCCCCACACATCCAGCTCCCAGCTTAAAGACCCGCTCAAGCCATATTGGACATCCGGGGGAGCCTGGCTTGTATGGCCGCCGACGCCTCCATTGGAACCGCTGTGGCCAAGGGCCGACGGCGTGACGCCGATGGTCGGGTAAAAGGCCGCCTGCCCGGCCCGAACCGCCGCCAAGGCCTCGCGATAGGCCGCTTCCGAAGCCTTGAGGGTCTGGTTATCAATGGAAATCTGGCGTTCCAAGTGATCCAGCACCGGATCCCGGTAAACCGACCACCAGGGACCGCGATCGTCACCATCCCGAGGCGTGCCGGCTTTCCACCCTGCGGCTTCCTTGAAACTGGCAGGTGCTGTCACTGCCGGTCGCTGATAATCCGGGCCGACCGTGCATGATATCAGGCACACGCTGGCCCCGACCGCCGCCAAGACCGCCGAGCCATGACCACAAGACAGTGCCGCTATTGAGCCGCGCCCGCCCGGCGTCTGAGGGCAGACTTGATGAGTCAT
>Ga0302283_1003904_pt1 | contig 11352 bp, 11 predicted proteins | sample III_Fen_E1_4_FD_198770 | JGI IMG/M metagenome (GOLD analysis project Ga0302283, IMG submission 198770) | Peat permafrost microbial communities from Stordalen Mire near Abisko, Sweden - III_Fen_E1_4 | ecosystem: Environmental > Terrestrial > Soil > Wetlands > Permafrost | place: Sweden: Abisko...
GGACGAGGAGCTCAATTCCATCGTGCCCATCGACCCCATGACCCCATACGTCATGCACGAGGTGGTCGAGCGCATCGTGGATGCGGGCTCCTGGCGCGAGTTCCAGCCCACCTGGGCCTGCAACGCCCTGACCGGGCTGGCCCGCATGGGCGGCCAGACCATCGGGATCGTGGGGCAGGAGCCCAGCGTGATGGCGGGAGTCGTGGACATCGACGCCGCGGACAAGATCTGCCGCTTCGTGCGCACCTGCGACTGCTTCAACATCCCCATCCTGACCCTCATCGACAGCCCCGGATTCCTGCCCGGCGTGGACCAGGAGCACCGGGGCATCATCCGCCACGGCGCCAAGGTGCTCTACGCCTACGCGGAGGCCAGCGTGCCCAAGGTGTCCATCGTGACCCGCAAGGCCTACGGCGGCGCCTACGTGGTGATGAGCTCCAAGTACCTGGGGACCGACGTCACCTACGCCTGGCCCTCGGCGGAGATCGCCGTCATGGGCGCGGAAGGCGCGGTGAACATCCTGTTCAAGAAGCAGATCGAGACTTCCATGGATCCGGACGCGGAGAGGAAGAAGCTCGCGAACGACTACCGGACCCGCTTCAACAACCCCTATTTCGCGGCGGCCAGCGGGTACATCGACGACATCATCGAGCCCAAGGAGACGCGGTTGAAGGTGATCGAGGCCTTCCGCGCGCTCCGCGACAAGTCCTCCCCGACGCCGCCGCGCAAGCACGGCAACATGCCCGTCTGATGGGAGTCCGCATGAACCTCAATCCGCTCAAGTTCATCACGGGGAAGGTCGTACGGCCGGTCCTGCGCAAGCTCGCCGGCGAGGCGGGCGAGCAGTTCCGACGGGAACGGGAGCTGCGCCGGAGGGTCGCGGTCGCCGCCGTCGCGGTCGCGCGTTCGCGTGCCCTGGCGGGCGCGCCCACCCCGATCTCCGGCAACCCCATCACCGCCTGGCAGGCCGTCACCCGCGGACGCACCATCAAAGGTCGAGGTATCCGATGAAGATGAAACTTTCCGTGGAAGGACGTTCCTTCGAGGTCCAGGTCGGGGATCTGGCCGCGCAACCCGTGGTGGTCCTGGTGGACGGCGAGCGTCTGGAAGTCTGGACCGACGAGGAGATCCCGGCCTCCGCTCCCCCGGTGCCTGCCCCTCGCCCCGCGATGCCGTTCGCCACCACGCACCACGTCCCGGTGCCGGTGTGGAAGCCGCGCCAGACCGATGTCCTGCCCGGAACCGAGAATTTCGTGATCGCTCCCATTCCGGGCGTGATCGTGAGCGTGGATGTCCAAGTGGGGGACCGGGTCGCCTACGGCCAGGTGGTGTGCCTTCTGGAGGCGATGAAGATGCGCAATCCGCTCCGCGTGGCCAAACCCGGCATCGTGACGGAAATCAGGGTGCGGGCGGGTCAGCACGTCCATTACCACGAACCCTTGATCGTGGTGGTTCCGGAACTGTGAGAAAAAAGGTTGACGGAAGGAATTCCTTTTAGTCCCTTCCCGCGAGTGCGTCCGTAGGGGGCGTGGTTGAGATCGTTCGATGCAAGTCCGTTGAGAAGGGTCTCGTGAAAGGGAAAAAATGAAACTGTTCGTGGGCGGCCTGGCTTGGGCCACTACCGCCGAGACCCTGAAGCAAGCGTTCGAGTCCTTCGGGGCTGTGACCGAGGCGACCGTCGTGACGGATCGCGAGACGGGGCGGAGCCGCGGCTTCGGATTCGTTGCGTTCGAAAACGACACCGATGGCAAGAAGGCCCTCGAGTCCATGGAAGGCGCCGTCCTCGACGGTCGCAACATCCGCGTGAGCGAGGCCGTCCAGCGCGACCCCTCCGAGCGTCGTCCCCGCCGTGAAGGTGGATTCGGCGGCGGCGGCGGCGGCGGTGGATTCGGCGGCGGCGCAGGCGGCGGCTTCGGCGGCGGCGGCGGCGGCGGTGGACGTCGCGAAGGCGGCTTCGGCGGCGGCGCAGGCGGCGGGAGCCGTGGCGGCTTCGGCGGCGGCGGCGGACGTCGTGAAGGCGGCTTCGGCGGCGGCGGCGGCGGAAGCCGTGGCGGCTTCGGCGGCGGCGGGAGCCGTGGTGGCTTCGGCGGCGGCGCAGGCGGCGGGAGCCGTGGCGGCTTCGGCGGCGGCACCGGACGCTCGGGCGGCTACGAGGACTGATCCTCTCCAACCGAGAGTTGTTTTCGAGGGCGGCTGAAAGGTCGCCCTTTTTTTGTCTTGTCGATCGATTCCCTCCTCGCGAACGGATGCGAACGGATCGTCGCCAAGGGGAGGGTCCACCTCCGGCTCATGCTGGTATCTTGCTGTTCGAACACCGATATCCAGCACCCCCCACATAGGAGATGTTTCCATGGAACGCGTCATCATCGTCGGCTCCGGCCCCGCCGGACTCACGGCAGCTCTCTACGCTTCGCGGGCGAATCTCCAGCCCTTGTGCATCGAGGGATGGCAGCCTCTGGGACTTTTGATGACCACCACCGAAGTGGAGAATTTCCCGGGCTTCCCGGAGGGCGTGATGGGTCCCGAACTCATGATGAAGATGCGCGAACAGGCGGAGAAGTTCGGAACCCGCTTCATCACCGAGAACGCCTCCAAGCTGGAACTTCTGGGCGACGTCAAGAAGGTCTGGGTGGAGGACAAGGTCTACGAAACCCGGACCGTGATCCTCGCCACGGGGGCCAGTTCCATCAAGATGGGCATCCCCTCGGAAGAGACCTACCTGTACGGCAAGGGGATCAGCACCTGCGCCACCTGCGACGGCGCCTTCTACAAGAAGGCCGTGGTCGCCGTTCTGGGCGGGGGAGACAGCGCCATGGAGGAAGCCAATTTCCTCACCAACTTCGCCGACAAGGTGTACCTGATCCACCGCCGCGACGAGTTCCGGGCGTCCCGGATCATGGTGGAGAGGGCCAAGGCCAATCCCAAGATCGAGATCGTGACGCCGCATTTCGTGGATGAATTCCTGGGCGACGGAAAGGCCCTGCGCTCCATCCGGCTCAAGCACGCCAAGACGGGCGAAGAGAAGGTGGTCGACGTGGCCGGGGCCTTCGTGGCCATCGGTCACAAGCCGAACACCGAGCTGTTCTCCCACCACCCGGAACTGGAATTGGACGCCAAGGGCTACGTGAAGTGCGAAGGTCGCAGCCAGAAGACCACCATTCCCGGCGTCATGGCCGCGGGCGACCTCCAGGACACCACCTACAAGCAGGCCATCACCAGCGCGGGTTCGGGGTGCGTGGCGGCCCTGGATGCGCAACATTACCTGGAGCACCACGGCTGGTAGCCGTGGTGGGTCGCACCGCCGGGCGCTTCGCTGGGCGGGGCTCCGTGGAGCACCACGGCTGGTAGCCTCGGAGCCCTCTAGGTGCGGGCCGGACGCGTTTCCAGGACGTGTTCCACGAGCACCCGGGTGGGCCGGTTGAGGGGAAGACCGAGAGCTTCGGGGAGGGTGAACCATCCTCCCTCCAGGCTTTCGTGGTTCAGGCGTGCGGAATCGTCGCGGGTCGCGGCGGTGTAGTTGAGGAGCAGGAAGTGGCGAGCCCGGTGGAATTCCGGTTCCTCGATCGCATCCTGCACGAGGGCGAACCGGACATCGGTCACCTCCAGGCCCGTCTCCTCGCGCATCTCGCGCGCGAAAGCCGCTTCGCTGGCTTCCCCGTACTCGATCTTGCCGCCCGGCACCCCCCAGGTCCCGCTCCACTTGGCGGTGCGAACGAAGAACGCCTTGCCGTCGCCGCGGAACACCAGCCCCCCCACGGTGGCGATGGGCCACGCCCGGTTCTCCAGCTGGAGTTGCCGGTCCAGCCAACGCGATGCAGCATCGAAATCCGGCCACAGTTCGTCGACCCCGGCCCAGCGGGTGCGCTGGGGTGCATCCCGCTCGATGGCGCAGGCGCGCACGCGGGCGCGCCGCGCGGCGCCCAGGCGGGACGGATCCCCGAGCGGGAAGAAGATCTCGTCCGGAGAAATCCCCGAGCGCTCCACGGCCTCCTTCGCTCCGTCGGGCCCGTCCCCGAGGGTCGTCAAGACCTGTCCGCCCGACCTCCGCACCCGATCCTCCAGGCGCTCCAGGTCGGGATCCGGGGGCGCTCCCGGCGGGCTCGGATCGCGCAGGAGGTGGAGCGGCATCAGGCTTCCGGGGAGCCGGCGACTCCCGCGGACATCGCGAAGGTCATGGCTTTGGACGGCTCCACGGTCAGCGGCTCCACCAGCTCCAAGGGCAGGACTAGGGTCTGCCCGGCGATGGCGTAGGCGTTGGGGACGTAGACGGACACCCAGCCCGGCTTTCCGAACTCGGACAGATCCCGTCGTGTCAGGAATCCCAGGAGGCGCGCCTCGGAGCCCGGCCAGGGCCGGACCAGGACGGGATGGCTGAACGGTCGCCGCTCTCCGGTGAGGGAGACGGTGATCTCGCGGATGCTCCGGTAGAGGTACCGCACCACGGGGAGTCGTTCCAGCAGGCCTTCGACCTTGCGCAGGGCGGAACCCGCGAGCCAGTTGTCCGAGGCCAGTCCCAGGAGGAGCACGATCCCCAGGACCGCCGCGAACCCGAGCCCGGGCGTCTGGAACGGCAGCAATTTGTCCACCAGTTCGAAGGACTTCCACAGCACCCAGCCGGTCAGGACCAGGGGGAGGAAGATGGCGAGACCGTGGACCAGGGTGCGGACGAATCGATTCATGGTCAGAGTTTAGGCAATTTCGGGGGGATCGCCCACGGGCCGCCCGTCCGAGGCGCGCGCGCGCTCCCCCGTGCGGAGTTCCCGGAAGAAGGATTTCAGCAATTGGGCGCTCTCTTCGCCCAGGACGCCGTCCACCACCTCCACCTCCCGCCCGATGGGGTTGCGCTCCAGGAGGGCCCAATGCGTGCGGCAGGCGCCCAACCGGTGGTCCGGCGCGCCGTAGACCACCCGCCCGATCCGGCTGTTCAGGATGGCTCCGGCGCACATCGGGCAAGGCTCCAGGGATGCGAAGAGTTGGCAACCGTCGAGTCTCCAGGTTCCCAGCGCGGATGCCGCCTCGCGCAGCGCGAACATCTCGGCGTGGGCGGTGGCGTCCTGCAGCTCCTCCATCCGGTTGCGGCCCCGACCGATCACGGCGCCGTCCCGGACCACCAGCGCTCCGATGGGCACCTCCCCGGCTTCGCCGGCTTCGCGAGCCAACGCCAGGGCCATCCGCTGCAGCTCGAGATCCGTCATCGGCTTTCGGTGCGCAGCCCCGGCGAAAGGGCCCGTTCCACGCGGTTCCGGCCCCCGTTCTTGGCACGGTAGAGCGCCTGGTCGGCGCGTTCGATCAGTTCTTCCGCCGTGCCCCCGTCGTCCGGAAAGATCGCGATTCCCAAGGAGATGGTCACCTTCTTGGGCTCGGGTTCTCCGATGTCCGTCCCGGTCTCCTCGATCGCCCGGCGGATGCGCTCCGCCGTTTCCAACGCTCCGATTTCCGTGGTGCCCACCATCACGCAGGCGAATTCCTCGCCGCCGTAGCGGGCCGCGATGTCCATGTCCTCGCGCATCTGGGCCTGCATGGTACCCGCCACGGAGCGGAGCACGGCGTCTCCGGCGGGGTGCCCGTGCTTGTCGTTGACCTTCTTGAAGAAGTCGATGTCGGTGAGAGCCAGGGCCACGCGCGAGCCGGTGCGGCGCGCCTTGAGCAGCTCGCGGCGGAACGAGGACTGGAAGGTCCTGTGGTTCAGGAGGCCGGTCAGGCCGTCGCGGGTGGCGAGCTTCTCCAGTTCGGTCGCGACGCGCAGGCGGGTCAGGGCTTGTCCGAACGACGACAATGCCGTCTGCAGGATTTCCCGCTCGGCGGTGGTGAAGGGCTCCCCGCGGCGATAGAGCACGGCCAGGGCCGGGCGGCCTTCCAGTCCGAGCGAGACGGGAGCGCAGAGGATCTCGCCGCCCTCTTCCAGGGGCAGGACCGGTTCGCCCAGGCCCAGCAGGAGCACGGGTTCGCGGGGTGCGAGACGCCGTTGCAGGAATTCGCCGCGGGAAAGCGCGCCGGAGGAGATGCTCCGTCCCGGAACCTCGACCCGGAACTCCCGGGCGGCGTCGCTCCCGGCACCCAGTGTCCAGACCACCTTGGCGAACCAACGTTCCGAGGTGCGGGTGGAGCCCGCGGTCCCCGCTTCCGGGAGCAGGAAGAAAACGGCTTCCGCGGAGATGGACTGCAGCAGGAAATGCCGCAGTTCCTCGTGGACCTTCTCCTCCCTTTCCGAAGCGCCCATGGAGCGCTCGAACCTGCCCAGCCTCTGCCAGACCTCCCTGCCCGACATCTCGGAGCGGAGATCCCGGGTGCGCGTGATCAGAAGGTCGGCGGACATCGCGGTCGCGGCCAGGTCCTCGACGATTCCCGCGGAGAGGGGAGCGTCGTGGTCGGCCAGCACCAGGGCCGTCCGACCCGCGATCTCCACGCGCACGACGGCGAGGGAGACGGGACCCGTGCCCGGATCGTAGATGCCCAGGTCCCTGGTGGCGACGGGAAGCTCCGCCTCCACGAGGGCGCGGGACGCTTCGGGTTTCAGCAGCGTGCCCAGGAGGCCGTCGCCGGGGGCGATCCGTTCGCCCAGGCGCAGTCCCTCGCGGTCGGTGGATGCCGCGCGCAGCACCACGGTCCCCTCCGGTCCGGGCAGGAGGAGCGCGACGGTGCGGCATCCCAGGGCGCGTCGTACGAATTCGAGGTGCGTCCCCAGGAATTCGCCGGTCAGGGTCTCCTGGCGCCGCCGGAGTTCCTTCCAGTCGACCGGCTCGCTGCCCCCCAGGAGGGGCGGCCGGGACGTGGGGGGCGGGGGAGCGTCCAGGCGGTGCTGCGGGGAGGTGACGGATTCCGTCTTGGGCGGGACGTCCTGGCGGCGCCTGCGCCGGCGGCGGAGCATCCTCGCGTGGAACCAGTAGACGAGCGACGCTCCCGCGACGGCGGTCCCCGCGCCCGCGGCGAGGTCCACGCGCGAAGCCACCAGGGCCGCGACGGCCACGGAGAACGAGAGCGCCGCGAGCTTGCCGGGCGTCAGGTCCGAGACGCGCGCCAAAGGAACCCCAGTCCCAGCACCAGGAACAGCGCGTGCGGCGCCCAGGCGGCCTGCAGCGGAGTGAGATCGCCGGCGTGGCCCAGGGCGAGTCCCGCGCGCACCGCGACGTAGTAGGAGAAGGCGAGGAAGATGCCCACGCCGAACGACAGTGCCTGTCCGCGCCGCCCCACCACCGCGGCGAGCGCCGTGCCGAGCAGCGAGACGATGGCCGTCACCCAGGGGGCGCTGACCTTGAACTCGGCTTCGGATTCCCAGGCCGCCACGGGCTCTCCCGCCCGCCGCAGGGCCAGGATCCGCTGCGCGAGCTCCTGCCTGGTCATGGTCTCGGGGAGGGTCTTGTGCGAGACGAGGTCCTCGGGCCGCGCGTCGGGGATGGACAGGGACAGGCTGTCGAAATGCGAGAACGACGTCAGGACCTGGCCGGTGTCGAAGACATGGCGGAATCCGTCGTGGAACACCCAGACCTTGCCGTTCCACCGGGCGTCGCGGCTGTCGATGCGCTCGGTGGCCCTCCCCCCGGAGCTCCGCGCGTAGACGGCGCGGGTGCCGGAGAGGGTGGGCTGGGAAAAGTCGCGGAAGAAGAGGATGCCGTCGCGGCCCGCCTTGTAGGCGAAGTCCATCCGGTAGGGCGACTCCTCCAGAGCCGTGTTCTGCTTGGGGGGGCGGATGCGTTCGCGTTCCAGGTTGGCGCGGGGAAGCACGGTGTCGGAAAGCCGGAACCAGAGTCCGGAATAGAGGGTCGAAGCGATCCAGATGGGCAGAAGCACCCGCCACAGCGGACGACCCGCGGCGTGCATCGCCATGAGTTCCAGGCGACGCGAGTACCCGGCGACGGTGAACATCCCCGCCAGGAGGACGGCGATGGGCGACACCAGGAAGAGGATGTAGGGGATGGCCGCGAGGTAGTAGGAACGGATGTCCTGGAAGGAACGGTCGTGCCAGATGCGGATGGCCCCCACGTAGTCCACGGCGACGAACACGATGGAGATGCAGACCAGGGCCCCCGCGAGGATGGACAGGAATCGCCGCAGCACGTAGCGGTCGAGGATGTTCAACCCGCGTCCCTCCCGCGCAGCGCGCGACCCAGCGTCGACAGCCACCCGTAGCGGAAGAACTGGCTCTGGCGGCCCATCCTGGACACCAGCACGGAGCCCACCACCAGGAGCATGAGATCGGGAGCCCACATGGCGACCGCCCCGTTCACGCGACCCTTGTCGGCGAGGGCTTCCCCGCCGATGAGTCCCGCCCAGTACAGCATGAAGAAGGTCATGGAATAGCTGGCCCCGGTGCCGACACCGCCGGATCGGGCCAGGATTCCCAGGGGCGTGCCCACCAGCACGAACAGGATGCAGGCCGCGGGAATGGAGAATTTCTTGTGGATTTCCAGGAGGTATCGGTTGGCCTCGTTGCGCTCCCACTGGATCTGTTCCAGGGCGATCTTCGCTTCGGCGAGCCTGGAAATGGCGAGCGAATGGACGGTGCGCGCGGAAGGAACGGGGGAGCCCGTGTCCGGTCCGAGGAAGCGCCCTGCGCCCGTGGCGGAAAGGATGGCGTCGGAGGGGTGGATCGCCGGAAGGTGCGGAGCGCTCGAGCCGGTGGCGAACTTGGCCGGGCCGGAGTGCGGCCTGCGGGCGGTATCGGGCGAAGGACGGTGGAGGGGATGGGCTGGATGCGCAAGGACGACGGGCAGAGCCGCTGCCAAAGTGTCCCTGGGCCGTGTCTTGGAGGCGGAATCCAGTTCCAGCAGGCTTTGGACCCAACGCACATCGGAGAAGATCCTGTCGGACTGTTCCTTGGCCAGGCTCTTCTCGCGCTGCTCCGATTCGCGCTTCTGGATGGCCATGTCCTCGATGGGCATTTCGCGGTCTCCGCGGTATCCCTTGTCGGTCCGGTGCAGGCGGGAATCGACGTTGGGCACGTCCACGTCCAGCTCGCGGAAGCCGATGTCCAGGTAGTTGGCCGGCTTGTCCCGGTCCGGGGTGTGCGTCTGTCCGTCGCGCAGGGAGAAGACCCAGGCGTCGTGGGCGCTGTCCATCCGGACCTTGCCGGCCCGGGCGGCGATCAGGGTGGGCGCACCCCCGTTCTGGCGATCGAGCTGGAAGATGGTGAGGTCGTGGAGGGAATCCGTCTTCGGATCCGACGACCCGATCCAGATGCGGAATCCGTCGAAGTCCTGGATCATGGTGCGCGGCTGCAGCAGGACGGCCGGTCGCTTCCTGGAGATGTCCTCGCGCAGGCTCGCCGCCTTGAAATTGGCCTCGGGAAGCACCCGGTCGTTGAACCAGAGGAGGAAGACGGCGAGGACGGTGCCGAAGAAAAGTCCGGGGAGGAGCATCCGGGCCGGGTGCATGCCGGCGGAGCGCATGGCGTCGATCTCCCCGTCCGCGCTCATGCGGCCGAATGCCATCAAGGACGCCACCAGCACGGACATGGGAACGGAGAGGGCCAGCATCCAGGCGGCGTTGAGGAAGAACAGCTCCAGGACCACCTTCCAGGGCAGGCCCTTGGTCAGGATCGAATCCAGGATCTGGACCACGAAATCCACCAGGAAAAGCCCCGTGATGACCACCAGCGCGTAGATGAACGGAGCGATGTGCTCACGGAGGATGTGGCGAGTGAGGATCATTGGGTGCCGGTCGGACGAAGGTAGAAACCGGAGCTAGATTGCCCCCCGCCTTGGAACCGAGACCTCAGATCCCTCTTTCCGACTACGATTTCGAGGTGCCGCCCGAGCTGGTCGCCCAGCGGCCCTCTCCGCGCGGGACCTCGCGCATGCTGTTCGCGCCGGCCGGTCCGGTGGGGTCGCCCCTGGAGGATCTGAGGGTCTCGGACCTCGCGTCCCGACTCCGGGAGGGGGATTGCCTGGTCCTGAACGACACCCGCGTGCTGAAGGCGAGGCTGCGGGGAACCCTCCCCACGGGCGGCGCGGTGGAACTGCTGCTCCTGGAGCCGCGCGACGGCGCGGGGTCCGGCAGCGCCTGGGAGGCGATGGGGAAGCCTGGACGGAAATTGACGCCAGGGAGGGTGGTGTCCTTCCGCGACGGCACCGAGGCCGTGGTGGAGGGGGAGGAGCCCGGGGGGACCCGGATCGTCCGGTTCCCCCTCGAACCGGGACGGTTTCCGTCCTGGTTGGAGTCGATGGGGGAGGTTCCCCTTCCCCCCTACGTCCGCCGTCCCGCCCAGGTGGCGGACGAGAGCGACTACCAGACGGTCTGGGGCTGCCGTCCCGGCGCGGTGGCGGCGCCGACGGCGGGGCTGCACCTTGGAGAGCTGGAGGTCCTTTCCGTCCGCGAAGCCGGAGTGTCCGTCGCGCGGGTGACGCTCCACGTGGGTGCCGGCACCTTCCTGCCGGTGGAGACGGAGAACGCGTTGGACCATCCCATGCACTCCGAACGCTGGGAGATGCCGGAGGAAACGGTCGAACTTCTGTCGCGCACCCGAGAGAGGGGAGGGCGAATCGTGTGCGTGGGCACCACGTCGTTGCGGACCGTTGAGACTTGCTGGAGGGAGAACGGGGGGAGGTTCGCACCCGGGTCGGGAAGGACACGGCTGTTCCTGCATCCCTTGGATCCGCCCACTTCCGCCCAAGGGCTGCTCACGAACTTCCATTGGCCCCGCACCACCCTGGTTCTTTTGGCGGCGGGATGGTTGGGATCCCGGGAACGCTGGCGCGAAGTCTATTCCGCGGCCTTGGAACGGCGCTATCGCCTCTTCAGCTACGGCGACTGCATGCTTTCGTTCCGGGAGTGAAGCGGACCCCGGCCGCATTGACCGGCCCTCCCCCTTGTGCTACCTTGACCGACCTCCTGGAGAGGTGGCCGAGTGGCTTAAGGCGACGGTTTGCTAAATCGTTGTAGGCCAAAACCTACCGGGGGTTCGAATCCCCCCCTCTCCGTTTTCCGACAGACACGCGTCTCTCCCGAAGACGGGATCTTGCACACCCCACGGCCTGTGACTCCATTTCCCGACAGGAGACCACAGATGCGATCCCTGCGAAGTCCGAATTCCACCTACGCCCTCCCATGCCGGACCAGGTCGCCTGGATCCTGGCGATGCGCGACCGGTTCCGGATTCGTCCCACCGGGGCGGGGAACCGCATGACTTGGCTCGTCCGCCTGGTTCCAGGCATGGCTCCCGACGGAGGACATATCCTGTCGGTGCTGGCGAAGAACACCTACGCCATCGCCCACCAGCAGAGGGCGGCGGAAGATCTTCGCGATCCTTTGCCCTGGCTCGAAGCGGACGTCTATTGGGGCGCAGGCAACCCCGCCACCGATCCCGTCCGGGAGGAGTCGGATCTCGTCGCCCACAAGCCTTGCACGGACTTCATC
>Ga0302283_1003932_pt1 | contig 11313 bp, 13 predicted proteins | sample III_Fen_E1_4_FD_198770 | JGI IMG/M metagenome (GOLD analysis project Ga0302283, IMG submission 198770) | Peat permafrost microbial communities from Stordalen Mire near Abisko, Sweden - III_Fen_E1_4 | ecosystem: Environmental > Terrestrial > Soil > Wetlands > Permafrost | place: Sweden: Abisko...
AACATCCTCAACCCGCTGTCGCTCCACCTCCAGCTCCTCGACCGCATCCTCAAGCGCGGCTTGCCTGGGGCGGACGAGGCGATCGCCGAGATGAAGCAAGTGCTCCACCGCGGAGTGGAGACACTGGACCGGCTGCGTGAGTTCAGCCGGCAGACGCCCGAGCGGCGCCTCGAGCGGGTGCACCTCGACGAGCTCACGCACGAGGCGCTCGAGCTGTCACGCCCGCGCATCGCGTCGACGTACCGCGCGCGGGGTGTCCGCCTCGTCGAGGAGCTCGGCAGGCCGCCCCCTGTCAACGTGCGGCCGGCGGAACTGGTGACGGCGCTGCTCAACATCATCTCCAACGCCATCGACGCGCTTGCCGAGGGCGGGACGGTCACCGTCTGTACGGGCTCGTCGGACGGCGGCGCCTGGGTGCAGATCCACGACGATGGGCCCGGCATCCCGGAGGAGCACAGAGCTCGCATCTTCGAGCCGTTCTTCACGACCAAGGGGGCCAAGGAGGGGACCGGCCTCGGCCTCGCCATGGTGTACGCCTTCGTACAGCGCCACGGCGGCAAGCTGACGCTTGACACCGAGGTAGGGCGGGGAACGACGTTTACGATGTGGTTTCCGAGCGCGCCGCCCGAGCAGGCCGTCCAATAGACAGGTTCATTGTCCCCCATCGAGAAGAGCCATGCCCACGCGATCCGCGCTCACCGTCACCAATACCGTCGCCGAGGCGACGCAGCGCGCCGGGACGCCTGTGCTGGGCGGTCCCCTTGGCGAGCAAGCAGCGTTCGTCCGGGCCCTCGTCGACGAAGTGGATCGCCACCATCCGGAGGATCGTGGTGTCGTGCCGCTCCGAGAGCAGCTCAGCGACGAGCTCCTCCGGCTGGGGGGGATGATCGAGGGGGCGCTTTCCCACGAGGAGATTCCCGGTCAAGGCAGGGCCATCGACGTGCTTGTAGTGGACGACGATGATGATGCGCGCCGCGCGTCGGAGGCTGTGCTTCGCAGCCTTGGTTATCGCTGCCGCACCGCACCCAGCGGCGAGGAAGCCTTGCGGGAGTTCGAGCGGGAGCCGGCGGCGATTGTGGTCTCGGACTGGTCGATGCCGGGGATGAGTGGGCTCGAGCTGTGCGTCGCCATGAAACGTCGCGAGCCGCGGCCCTATATGATCCTCGCGACGGGGTTCAGTGACAACGCACGCCTCCTGGACGGCGTGCGCGGGGGCGCCGACGACTTCCTGCGCAAGCCGCTCGACCTCGACGAGTTGGAGGCACGCCTGCTCTCGGCGAGGCGGCTCATCTGCGCCGTGGACGCGCTCACCGCCATCCAGGAACGGCTTGGCGCCGCCCGGACCAGGAGCGAGACATGAGTGCGGCGACGTCCGCGCCCGACACAGCACCCAGCGATCTGTCGTCGTCTTTCTGCTCGTAAACACGCATTGGGTTGTGGAGGCGCGAGCATCCTTCGCCGAGCCACACGATCGGGTATCGTCCGGTTTCGAGCAGCCGCCGCCATGACCCGGACAGCCGGCGCCGTCGCTCCAGAGTGGCACAGCTGCCGCCCGCGCCCCGCGGAACCGGACAGGCGCGCGCCTTGCGTTCGCGCGCGCCTTCTGCGCCACGCGCGATCTGTGCCGCCGTCACCTTCGTCGCAGGGACACCGGGGCGTGGCACGCACCGCCGTCGGAGCCGCCGCGCGCACGACATTCGCGCACGGCGTCGACGAGCGTATCATACTCGACAGGCTTCTCGTGGAGCATGCAGGCACCTGCGTCGTAGAGGTGCTGGGCGCTCGCTTTCGCCGTGGTCACGATCAGGCATGCGCCCGGCGCATGCTGGCGGGCAGCGCGGACGACTTCGGTGCCGTCGACCTTCGGCATTTCGAGGTCCGTGACGATCGCGTCGAAGGGCTCGCGTGCCAGCGCGTCGATGGCGCGCGCCCCCTCTGTGAACGGGCTCACCTCGTGGCCGTCGAGGTGCAGGAGCCGGGTCATTCCTTCAACAGACGCCGGATCGTCGTCTACCACGAGAAATCGTGCCATCTGCGGTCCGAAAGCATGTGCCATGCCAAATCGTTCCGTCGAGACGCGGGGAAGGGGTAGACGCATCAGTGGACTCCCGGGTCGGTGTCGGTGCGGGCGGTGCCGAGCATGCGCAGCGCCGATGCGATCGCTGCGCAGCAGGCGGCGCTGTAGGCCAGCTCGGCGCGTACCGGTGGGATCCGGCGCTCGTCCTCCACCCTGGCGACCAAGGCGTAGCCGAGTCCCGGGCGGGCGGACAGCGTCCGCAGGAGCTCCTCCGTCAGGTGGAGCCAGTAGGTCGCGGCGTCGGTTGCCGGGGGTTGGCCCTCGGGCGCCTCACGGACGAGCACCTTGAGCTCGCCAGCGAGCTGCTCGAGCGCTTGCGCGCTCTCGACGAGGCGGGCCGCCGGTACGCGCCCCCCCGCTTCAACCTCGCCGAGCGACGCCACGAAGATTTGCGCGACCTCCGCCGGGGTCGGACGGGGCCCCGGACCATTCACGAGCCGAACGAGGGCGGCGAGCGCCTGGCCATGGCGCTCGGAGGCGACCCCGCCGCGGCCACGTGCGCGCAGAGTGTTGCCGCGCGCGCTGCGTCGGCTCACGAGGGTCCCGTACATGTCCAACTCCCCAGCGAGAGCCAGAGGACCGTGGTGAGCATGAGCAGGCAGGGCACCACGCTCTTTGGTCGTGAAGCTCGGATGCCTGCCGCGGCTACGACCCAAAGCACGACAGGGCCCAGGCGGAGTACGAACGGCGCCCCGTGCCAGCGATCGAGCCAGTCATGAGAAACCTCGGGTGGCGCCGTAGGCCGCAAGCACGGCAGCCAGCACAAGGGGGCCGGCGGACGAGCTGCTCGACGACGTCGACTCGGAGCCGCGAAGGCCGCGCGGGTCTGCGGGCTCCGGGAGGGTCACCTCCAGGTCCGCGCCGTAGAAGAACCGCAGGATGCCGGGCCAGCGGTAGCCCCGGGCGGCGAGCGCGTCGGCGCCGTGTTGCGACATGTCCCCCCGATTGCTGGGCTGCGGTCGAGGGCCGAACCGATAGGTCGGGTGGACCGATGCCCCGGAGAGACCTTCGTTGTAGGTCACCCACCGCTCGAGCGAATACGTCGCGCTCTTGACGCCTTTCCATGCACCCTGTGCCCAGGGGGCGCCGTTGACGTAGCTCGCCAGGATCAGCTTGCCTGCTGCCGTTGGGCCCGGCTGCGTCGGCGTCTCCCGGCGGCCGCACGCCGTGGCTGCGCCGAGGACGACGATCAGGGCGAGGCAGTGCACCCTTCCGCCGGTCGGCATCAAGACGGGGCTCTGAGCAGATTCAACAGGTCGGAGAAGAACGCCTCTGGTGCCCCCGGCATGATCTTGATCTTGTCTACTGCTCGAACGGCCCAGTGGGCGCCGTAGCCCTTGTGGTCCCTGACGAGTTGGTCGATCGGGCGCGGGAAGAGGCTCCCAGGGTCGGGGCGAGTGCCGACCTTGAGGTTGACGTTCGGGACAGGGGAGAGCAGCAGGGCGACCGGCCTCTCGATCTTGATGTAGCAAAGAAACCGATCCCCCAGGTAGAGGTGCAGGTTCTTCGTCGTCCCGAGGTGAAACCTCGAGTCCGCGAGGCACAGATTCTCCAGCGCCAACAGGAAGCTGTGGGCGACCGGAAACGCGCCTTGGAGGCCCTCCCGCCTGGCCCGGTACTCCGGTGCCAGCCCCGTGGTGAATCTGTTGGTGGCCTCGGAGGCTGAGACGGACGTGTTCGGTGTCTGGCCATCGTTGCGCGAGCGGAACATACGACCTCCGAGGTCTGACGCCGTGTTGAGAGAATCTCAGCGCGTTCGGAGCGGCGGGTCAAGCCCGCGCCGGCCGTTCCGGCTCGTCCGCCGGTTTGCGGTGGGCGACCATGGCGGGCACGGTGCCCGAGGGGTAGGCGCGCTCCTCTTGGTGGTCTTCGTCAACACCTCAGCCGGCGCGGCGTCGTTGACAAGCTCTGAATCCCGTGCGATCCCGCACGGCATGCCGAGTATCGACGACGAGATCCGTTCCAAGACCGACGCCTTCGTCTCCAACCTCACCGTCCTGATCCGGCGGGCCGCCCTCGAGTCGGTGTCCGCCGTCCTCGGCGGGAGCACCCCCGTTGCCGCACCCGTGCAGGTGGCAGCCAAGCGGGGTCGCGGGAGGCCGAAGAAGGTTGTCTCGGCTGCGCCCGCCGCCAAGGCCCCTCCCGTCGCGAAGACAACCAAGCCCGTTCCCGCCGCCAAGGCGGCGTCGCAGGCCCCGGTCTCCAAGAAGGCTGCCGCCCCCAAGCGCGTGTCCGGCGAGAAGCGCCCCCCGGCTGAGCTGGCCAAGCTCACCGAGAAACTCGGTGAGTACATCAAGAGCCACCCCGGTCTCCGCATCGAGTCGATCGGCAAGGCCCTGAGCACGCCTACCAAGGAGCTGGCGCTCCCGATCAAGAAGCTGCTCGCCGCCAAGAGGGTCAAGTCAGAGGGCCAGAAGAGGGCGACGGTGTATCTCCCGGCGTAGGTGGGCGGAGTGCTCGGGGGACACATCAGCGGTACCCTTGCGGGATGATCTCGCTCCTCGATCATCCCGTTGTCGCCCGGACGATCTTCTTTCCGCGCGCATCCTTCGTCCCCCCGCCGCCGGGCTCGCGCGACGTCATGCTCGAGGTCGAGCCCGGCGTGCGCCTGCATGCGCGAATTCACGACGCCCCCGACGCCATCGCCGTGGTCGTCCTGTTTCACGGCAACGGCGAGGTTGTCTCCGACTACGACGCCGCTGCGGCTCGGTTCGCCCAGGCCGGCGGAGCGCTCGCGGTCATGGACTTCCGCGGCTACGGGCGGAGCGAGGGAACGCCCACCGTACGCAACCTCGTTGGCGACGCGCGGCCCGCACTCGAAGCCCTGCTCCCGCACTTGGCGCGTGCGGGCGGGTCGTTGCCGGTCGTCGTGATGGGGCGCTCCCTCGGCAGCGCCGGCGCCGCCGAGGTGGTCCGCGCCGTGCCGGAGATCATCGCCGGGGTTATCTTCGAGAGCGGCTTCAGCGACCTCGTCGCCCTGGCGCGGCGAAGGGGGCTGGTCATCGAGAGCGTCGCCGAGGGGGACCTCGCGGTGCTCTGCCCGCTCCGCAAGCTCGCCCAAAGTCGGACGCCGCTGCTCGTTCTGCACGGTGAGGACGACACGCTCATCGTGCCCGAGGAGGGACGCGCGGTCTTTGAGGCGTCAGCGGCCGAAGACAAGTGCTTCGTGCTCATCCCGCAACGCGGGCACAACGACCTCTCGCTGCACCCTCTGTACTGGGAGGATCTGGCTTCGTTCCTCCAGCGGGCTGCTTCGGCGAGTCACCGGCACAGGTGAGGTCGGCTCGCTGACGCACGCGCAGGCGGGCCTCCATGCCGGCGACAGTTACGACCGGGGGTCCCCCCCCAGAGGCGACGCCTCGGTCCAGTCGCTGTCGTGCCGCTCGGGCTCCGGATCGGCGAGCGGCATCCTAGCGGAGTCGGACGCTGGTGGCCGCGGTGGCCTCCGCCTTTCTCGAACGCGTCCACCGCGAGCGGGCGGAGGCCGCCTCCAAGACCAAGCCCGGTGTTAGCGCGCTCTGTGGTTGAGCCTCCGGGGCTCTCCACGTAACCGCCTCCGTGATGACCCTCGTGGTGACGCCCGCGCGTGGCGCCGCGTCGTGATGGGCAACGGAGGTGACCTGGCACCCCGAGGGATCCCCCGGGCCCGGCGTCGAGCTGGCGCGATGGGCATCGGGGCGCGGCGCCTGTAGAGCCGGGCGAGAGGGGAGAGCACCGAGGAAGTGACGAGGAGGGCGGTTCCTGGCGGGGCAGCCCTCCCCATCGTGCTTCGCGCCCACGACACCGCAGACACGCCGCGCCCCGAGACTTATCGCGAGCCCGCTGGAGATCAAGTCCTGGCGCGCCCGGATGCCCACGTGCGCCGAAGCACGGCCGGGCAGGTGCCCCTGCTGTGGGGCCGCCTCCCAGCCGGTGGGGGGCCACGTCGTGCTCGTCGGCCACGGTCTCGTCGAGCGGCAGGTACTGGGGCCCCGGACGTCGAGCGGGCACCCCGAGCAGAGCCTGGTGACGTTGCGGCGCTACCGCTGCTGCGCGTGCCGGGCGGTCCTGGTCGTTGGCCCGCGCGGTCTGGTCGTGCGGCGGTGGTACAGCGGCGGCGCGATCGCGCTGGCGCTTGCGGCGTACGGGCGTGGTGAGACGGGGGTCACGGTGCGGGGGCGCATCAGCCCGTCGCGCGTGGTGGGCGCGTCCGCGCGGGAGCGGTGGGTGACGCTGGTGCGCTGGATCGAGGCGGCGCGCCGCGGGGAGCTGTTCGGAGTGGCCGGCCTCGGGGGGCTCGACCGGCAGCGCGTCGCCGAGCAGGTGGCCCTCGCCCTCGCGGCCCGCGCCGGGCACGTCTTCGGGGCCGATCTCGAGCAGAGCGCGTACGCGGGAGCGGCGGTCGCGGCCTGAGCGACGTCGGGAAGGGGCGTGTTCGGGGAGCCGGACGTGATGTGAGGACGGTGGCGATCCACCGCGGAGGATCGGGCACGGCGCACCTCGGCTGGGGCACGAGCTTGGGGGCGGGAGACCCAAGGCCCGCGAAGGAGATGCGATGGATTCTTTGACCCCCAGAAATCATGGTGAGGAGGTGGCGGTCTTCCGCCACGGCCTCATCGGCGCGCTCGCGCTGCGCACGCTCAGCCACGGCGAGCGCAGCGCCCTGCTGCGCCGGCTCAGCGAGCAGTGCGTGCGCCCGCCGGGCAGCGCGACGACCCGCTGCTACTCGGTCCCGACGCTGGAGCGTTGGCTCTATGCCTTCAAGGCGCGCGGCGTCGAAGGACTCGTGCCGTAGGCGCGCGCCGACCGGGGGCGCGGGCGCGAGCTCGACCCTGCGCTCTGCGAGCTGCTCTGTGACATCCGCCAAGAGCACACCGACGTGAGCGTGACGGTGATCCTGCGCACGCTCCGCGCCGACGGGCGCATCGGCCCCGACGTGACCGAGTGCACCGTGCGCCGGATGTACGCCGAGCGGGGCATGTCGCGGTGCCCCGCAGTGGACGCCACGAGCGGCAAGACGCGCCTGCGCTGGCAGGCCGCGCGCCCCGGCGCGCTGTGGCGCGGCGACGTCTGCCACGGTCCCACGCTCACCCTCGACGGCCGGCGCACGCCGGTGCGCGTCCACGCGATGCTCGACGACGCCTCGCGCTACGTCGTGGCCCTGCGGGTGGTGAGCGACGAGCGCGAGGAGACGATGCTCTCGATCTTCGCCCAGGCGCTGATGGAGCACGGCAAACCCGACGCCCTCTACCTCGACAACGGAGCGACCTACATTGGCGCGGTCCTCCAGCTCGTCTGCTCGCGTCTGGGCATCACGCTGCTGCACGCCAAGCCCTACGACGCCCCCGCGCGCGGCAAGATGGATCGCTTCTGGCGCCGGATGCGCGAGCAGGCGCTCTCGCATATCGGCTCGGTCGCCTCGCTTGCCGAGGTCGAGACCCTGCTCCGCGCCTGGCTCGGCCGCTTCTACCAGAGCGCGCCGCACGCGGAGATCCTCGGCCGCGCGCCGGCGGCCGTCTTCGCCGAAGGCGACAAGGTCCGCGTCTCCGAGGACGAGCTGCGCGCCGCGCTCACCGTCCGGGCGCGTCGCCGCGTGCGCCGCGACACCACCGTCAGCGTCGGAGGCACCGTGTACGAGATCCCGCTCGGCTACCTCGCCGGCCAGGTGGTCACGATCGCGACGAGCCTCTTCGATGCCAGTCTGCCCGTCCTCGAGCTCGACCAGAAGCGCATCGCTCTGCGCATCGTCGACCCCGTGGGCAACGGCACGAGGCCGCGCCCCCCGCGCCCCCCGCGACGTCCCGCGCCGGACCGCCCGGCCACGCCCGTCGACTTCGACCCCCGCCGCACGCTCGATGCCGCCGACGAGGAGGATGCCGATGACGAGCTCTTCTGACCTGACCTGCTTCGGCCTTCGCGGGTCGCCCTTCTCCAAGGAGATCGACGACCAGGACCTCTGGCTGCCGGAGAGCAAGGCCACGCTCGTCGCCGACATCGAGGAGGCGCTCACCGAGCGCCAGAGCGTGATGCTCCTCGGCGAGCCCGGGGTGGGCAAGACGTGCGTGCTGCGGGCCCTGCGCCGGCGGCTGCCGCAGACCGGCTTTCGACTGACCTATTGCCGCAACGCCACGCTCGGCCGGCGCGACTTCTATCGCTACCTCTGCCACGCCCTCGGCCTGCACCCGACGAGCACAGCGGCCAACCTGTTCCTCGCCGTCGAGACCCACGTCCACGAGCTGCGGCGCGACAAGGTCCATCCCGTCTTTCTCCTCGACGAGGCCCACCTGCTGCTCCACCCCGACATGCTGGCGCATCTGCACATTCTCTTGAATCACGACTGGGACGCCAAGGCCCTCTTGTCGCTCCTCCTCGTCGGCCTGCCGGAGCTGGAATCGAGCCTGTCCCGCCGAGCCCACCGCTCGCTGCTCACCCGCATCCACCATCGCCTCCTCCTCGCGCCCGCGACCGTCGACGACACCGCCGAGTACATTCGCTACCGCCTCAACGCCGCCGGGACCGACCGCGCGCTCTTCCCCGACGATGCCCTCGCCACGCTCCACGAACTGTCGCAGGGCGCGCTGCGCGAGATCGACCGGCTCGCGACCGCAGCGTTGCGGGAGGCGGCGCGGCGAAAGAAGAAGCTCGTCGACCGCGAGACCGTCGCGCGCGTCGGCGAGGGGCTCGCTCGCTTCGACTGACCTCTTTCCCCGGCGGCACCACGGCGCCGCCGGGGAACGCCCATCACGCCGGCAACGTCGCCGGGCGCTGAGCGATGGGCATCACGCCCAAGCTCACCCGCCACGCCAAGACGATGACCATCCCCCAGGCTCGACCGCCACGCCGAGGCGATGGCCATCCCCCTGCTATCCCCCTGCTGGCGGACGACGCCATCAGCCACCTGGCGCGCGCACACCCATCCGGCGGACGGCACGCCCAGGGTCCCGAACCCGCGTGCTAAGCGGCGAGCGCAGCGGAAAACGCGGAGCGAGGCCGGCGTCGGACCCCCCAGTCACGCCGGAAGCCGAGCGGTGCCAGCGCAGGCCGATCGCAGCGCTCCGGAGGCTCGGCGCCGAGATTGGTGCGCTGAGCAACTGGGCAACGTGGCAGAGAGCAGGGGCTGGCGCCAAGAGGCGCCTCCGGAGCGGGGAGCGGGGCAGGCTGCCGCAGGGGGCCCAGATCGCCCGGCTGAGGTTTCTAGACAATCCCGGAGCGGTCCGCGTGCGAGGCAAGGGGATCGTCACCCCCCCGCTCTGCGCGGGCGCGCTCGCCTTCGGCTGGAATGGCCCACCTCTTGCCTCGCCCTCCTCAACGGCGCGACGGCGCTGGCCGACAGGAGCTAACGATGAAGGATACCGCGCGGGGTGAGAGCGATGATGCCGGACGCCGATGGAGGCTCGCGGAGGCCGTGGCGAGGACCGAAGCGGACCTCGACGCGGACACCGCCAACGCCACAGAGCGTGGCGCAAATGTGTCTGGCTCCAGGCAGCTCATGCATCCTCCTTCCGGTCTCCACGACAACGACGCCGATTGGAACTTCGTCTCCAAGAGGGCACCTTGCAGCATCTGCGGCAGCGACGAAGGTTGCCGGCGCGCATTGTTGGGCCAGTTCGCGTGCTGCACGCGTGTCGTCTCGCAATGGCCGCTCTCGGTTGGCGGCTGGATCCACGACATCGACCGGGAGGGGGCCGCCCCCGCGGTCGTGCTCGCACACGATAACACGACCGGCGAGTTCGAGGTTCTCCCGCGTATCATCGGATAGGCCGCAACGTCAGCCGGCCATGGGTTCTCCAGGCCAGTGCCCGCGGAGGCGACGAGCCCGAGATCGGGCCACCAGCTCCAAGAAGGCTACCCCGTCCCAGCGGATCGTCCGGTCCGGTCCACCCCGTCAACAACATGTAGCCCGGCGAGAAGCCCGAGGCGGTGCTCCGAGATCGTCCACTGATCAGGACCGCCGCGCGTCGAGGAGCGGGCCCACCGCGGCGCCTCGTCGCTCGTTACTGGAACAGTTGCGACGCCAAAAGAAGAGCGATGCGGCTCATCTCGCCGTCGTACTTCAAGTGATCGTCCGCGCCCAAGAGGTCGAACATCCGGACGTGCGGCTCGGCCCCGTATCCAACCGCGGGCCACAGACGACGGGCAGCATCCCGATTCGCCGCGATGTACGGGTCGATGAAGGCCTGCGTTCCGGCCGCCTGCATCTGCGCGAGCTGTGCGTCGTGCTCTTCGTCGAGGTCGGCGTGGACCGCCGCCACGCGGTGCTCCAGTTCTCGCTTCCCATCTTCGGGGGCTTCTGCGTGCTTGGCTTGTAGGCGTCGAACGAGGTCGTCGTAGGTCATCTGCCCGATGATAGCGCCACGATGGCGCGCTGGTGGTTTGGGCTGGGGGGGCTGGTCGACTCGAGGGCCGCCGAGAACCGTCCGAGTAACCTCACCCGGCGCCGCCCGACCAGGCCTGCGCCCTACTCAAGAGGCAGGCCGCCCGCGGGCTGGAGCGGCCAGAAGAAGATGTCTGTTCGACGATCTTCCCCGGGTCTATGCTCCCCCGCATGAGAGGTTGGCTCCTCGCCGCCGTGACGCTGGCAGGGTGCTCGCCCTTCGAGGGAATCGCCCGCGACCGCGCCACCGATCTCGCGACCATCGCTGCTCATCCCCCTGCGGAGCGCGCGCCGGAGCTGCGTGATCGGCTGCTGCGCGACGCGCTCGACGGGCGCATCCGGTCCGTCAAGGGGTGGGAGACCTTGCAGGATCCGGCCGTCGCCGCGCTCGCGACCCGGGTGCCGCTGACGCTGGCGGAGGACTACGTCGCGCTGGGCGATGCGCTCGCGGGCGCGGGCGATCGCGATGGGGCGCTCGCGGCCTACGACGACGCGCTGGTGGTCACGGCGCGCGCCGGGCACGATCCTGGGCACGGGGCGGTCCGACAGGCGGCGCTGCGCGGCTCGGCGGCGGCATGGAAGGCACTCGGGTACGAGGAGCGCGGCGGCGCTGCACCCGGCGCCGGCGGACTGGGCCGCTTTCGTGGTCGGCTCGGCGGCGCGGGCCGACTCGCCCGGGCTGAAGCGGCTGGCGGCCCCAGCCCTCGCGGCGGCGGGATCCGCACCCCTGGAGATCTTCGTGACGACGGAGCTCGGCGGCCGCGAGGCGGCGCTGGTGGCCGAGGGGCTGGATCTGATGCGATCGGGCGCTGCCGCGCGGCAGCTCGAGACCGTGTCGGCGAGGCTCGCGGCGCTCGCACCTCCACCGGCACCGCCTCCGCTG
>Ga0302283_1003943_pt1 | contig 11294 bp, 8 predicted proteins | sample III_Fen_E1_4_FD_198770 | JGI IMG/M metagenome (GOLD analysis project Ga0302283, IMG submission 198770) | Peat permafrost microbial communities from Stordalen Mire near Abisko, Sweden - III_Fen_E1_4 | ecosystem: Environmental > Terrestrial > Soil > Wetlands > Permafrost | place: Sweden: Abisko...
CCGGGACCGAGCGCGCGGGCGGCGTGGGTGGGGGAGGCTGGCCGCCGCCCGCGCGCTCGGTCCCGGCCGGCGGCGTGGTTAGGGCCTACCTTCTCGGGCTGCGACGGACGTAGCGGTCCGCCCGGCCGCAAAGCAGCGAAGCGTCTGCGGTGTTAGATAAAAAGGAGATGCGTCGCCGCTTCGTATCGCTCGCGCTCGTCATGGCCGCGTCCTTCGTGGGGGCGCCCCCCGCGCGCGCCCAGGGTCCCTCGGCTCCTGCCGCCAGCGGGACGCTCGCCGCTGGGCTCGAAGCCTTGCGTACGAGCGACTACGCCAAGGCCGAGCAAGAGCTCTCGCACGTCCACGGCGCCGACGCGCCGGCGGCGCAGGCGGCGCTCGCGCGCGTGATGCTTCAGACGGGCCGCTTCGCCGACGCCGAGCGCATCGCCAAGCTCGTCACCAGCGGCAACGAGAAGCTCGCGGCCATCGCCGTGCGCGCCGAAGCGCTCTTCGCGGTCGGCAAAGTGAGCGACGCGCAGAAGCTGCTCGAGGCGAACGTCGGCGGCTCGTCGCCCGGTGTGCGCCGCCTCCGCCTGCTCCTCGGGGAGTACCGCATCGCCAGCGGGCACCGCGCCGACGCCGACGAGCCGCTGATGAAGATCGTCGAGGAGTACAACGACGGCACGATCGCCAGCGGCGACGCCGAAGGGCTCGCGATCGTCGGACGCGCGGCGGACCTCCTCCGGGTCCCGAAGGACGCGAACACGGCGTTCAACGAGAGCGAGCGCGCGTCGAAGGCGCAGGGGGGGCGCGTGGAGACGCTCCTCTGGCGCTCGGAGCTGTTCCGCGAGAACGGAGAGGACACCGCCGACGCCGCCGCCGTTCTGCACGACGGGATGGCGATCGCTCCGCACGACCCCCGCCTCCTCGTGGAGATGGCGCGCACGATCCTCCAGGCCGCGCTCGACTTCGACGCCGCCGAGAAGCTCGTGAAGGAGGCGCTGGCGATCGACCCGAAGCTCACGTCGGCCTTCGCGATCCGCGCCGGGTTGGCGCTCCGCGACATGGACCTCGTCGCCGCCGACGCCGCGGTGAACGCCGGGCTGGCGGTGAACCCGAACGACCTCGAGCTCCTCAGCCTGCGGGCGACCACGCGCTTTCTCTCCGACGATCGCCCGGGCTACGAGGCCGCGAAGAAGGAGGTCCTCGCGCGGAACGCCGAGTTCTCCCGGATGTACTCGATCATCGCCACGTTCGCGGAGTGGGAGCACCGCTACGACGACATCGTCGCGATGATGAAGGAGGCCGTTCAGGTCGACCCCGAGGACGTGGACGCCTGGGCCATGCTCGGGCTCACCGAGATGCACGCCGGAGCCGAGAAGGACGGGCGCGACGCGCTCAACCGCGCCTGGTCGAAGAACCACTTCAACATCCAGGTGAAGAACACGCTCGACCTCTACGACGCCATCGACGCCGACTACGACATGGTGGCCGCCGGCGGCGTCTTCAAGGTGAGGCTGCCGAAAGACGAGAGGAAGATCCTCGAGCGCTACGTCCCGCGCATGCTCGAAGAGGCGTTCGGCTCGATGAAGGGGCGCTACGGCTTCGTGCCGCAGACCCCCGTGCAGGTGGAGCTCTATTCGAACAAGGAGCAGTTCAGCGTACGGACCAGCGGCCTGCCGAACATCGGGATCGAGGGGGTGTGCTTCGGGCACGTCGTGGCGGCGATGACGCCGAAGAGCGCGCCGTTCAACTGGGGGAACGTCGTCTGGCACGAGCTCGGGCACGTGTTCGCGATCCAGCTGTCGAAGAACCACGTCCCCCGCTGGTTCACCGAGGGGCTCAGCGAGTACGAGACCATCGCGCGGCGACCGGAGTGGAAGCGCGAGATGGACCCCGATCTCTACCTCGCCATCACCGAGAACCGGCTCCCGCACGCCGTCGACATGAACCGCGCGTTCACGCACGCCGCCACCGGCGAGGACATGACCGTCGCGTACTACGCCTCGAGCCAGATGCTCGTGTTCACCGTCGAGCAGTTCGGCATGCCGAAGGTCGTCGACGCGCTGAAGCTCTGGGGGCAGGGGCTGCGTACGCCGGACGTCATCCAGCGCGCGTTCGGCCTCTCGCCCGCCGACTACGACGCGCAGTACCGCGCGTGGGAGCTGGCGAAGCTCGCGCGGTACAAGGGGCAGTTCATGTTCCGCGACCACCCGGTGCCGCTCGACGAAGCGAAGCTGAAGGTGGCCGCGGCCCCGAACGACGCGAGCGCGCACACGGAGCTCGCCATCGCGTTTCTCCGTTCGAAGAAGCCGCACGACGCGCAGACGGAGCTCGACGCGGCGCTGAAGATCGATCCCACGAACATGACGGCGCACTACGTCGGCGCGCGCCTCTCGGTCGACGACCCGCCCGTCGCGAAGGTCCACCTCCAGGCGATCAAGACGGCCGGCGGCGACGGTTACCAGGTGGAGATGGGCCTCGCCGAGATCGCGCAGCACGCGAAGGACAAGGTCGCGATGCGCGCGGCGTTCGAGGCGGCGCACAGGTTCGACCCGCAGGAGTCCGATCCGGTGAAGGGGCTCTACGATCTCGCGAAGGAAGATCACCGCGACGCCGACGTGCTCGACCTGCTCCGCCAGCTGACGATGATCGAGCAGCACGACCGCGCGGCGTGGAAGGCGCTCTTGCAGCGGCTCGTGGATCTGAAGCTCTGGGACGAGGCGAAGAAGGTCGGCGAGTCGTCCATCTTCGTGGACGTCGAGAGCCCCGTGATGCACACGAACTACGCGCGCGCCCTCGCCGCGACAGGCGCGCACGACAAGGCCGTCTTCGAGCTGGAGAGCGCGCTCGTATGCGAGGGGAAGCCCGACGAGCTGGCGACCGCCCACGCGCTGCTCGCACGCGAGCTCCTCGCCCTCCACCGGAATGCCGACGCCAAGGGCCACCTCGCCGAAGCGCTCCGCCTCGACCCCGCGAACGCGGAGGCCGCGACCGTGAAGATCCCGTAGCCAATTGGACGCCTGCGCCGGCTCCCGCTAGAAATCCCCTCGATGCCCCGCTTCACCGCGCTCCTTCTCCTGGCGCTCGCCGCGTGCGGTCGCGCCAACGCCGACCAGGCCCCTCCGCCCCCCGCCCCCTCGACCCCGACCCCGACCCCGACCCCGACCCCGACCCCGACCCCGACCCCGACCTCGACCCCGCCCGCCCCCTTCTCCACCAAGACCTACGCGCGCGTCCTGCAAACCGGCGACTCGATGGTCGGCGGCGGCCTCTGTCGAGCCCTCCAGCCCCGCTTCGCGGCCGAGGGCTCCAAGTTCATCCGCGACGTCTGGGAGAGCGGCTCGATCGAAGACTTCTCCGCGTCCGATCGCCTCCCCAAGCTCATCGCGCGGCACGACCCCGATCTGATCCTCCTCACCATGGGCGCCAACGACGTCGGTGGCACGGTGACCGACTACCTCGGCAAGCAGATCGACAAGATCGTCGCCATGACCCAGAAGGGGGGCCCGCGCGACTGCGTGTGGCTCGGCCCGCCGAAGTGGCGCCTCAACGGCAAGCCGGTCATCGACATGATCAAGGCGCACGCCGGCGCGTGCACGTTCTTCGACTCGACGGACATCGAGATGCAGCGCAAGGCCGACAAGGTTCACCCCGACGAGAAGGGGGGAGACCAGTGGGCGGTGGCGTTCTGGCACTGGATGCGCGGGAACGACGCGGACGCGGGGACGTTCGACATCTACGCGGGGACGCTGAAGTAGCGGGCGGCGGGCTTCTCTCGGGGAGGGGAGCGGGTGGGAATCGGAGGGCACGGGTGTCGCTCGATTCGTGACGGTGTGGCAGCGCGGTCGGACGCGATGGGAGCGCGGTCGGACGCGATGGGGATCGGAGGGCACGGGTGTCCCTCGATTCGTGACGCGTCGGGAGCGCGGTCGGACGCGATGGGAATCGGAGGGCACGGGTGTCCCTCGATTCGTAACGCGTCGGGAGGGCGGTCGGACGCGTCGGGAGCGCGGTCGGACGCGATGGGAATCGGAGGGCACGGGTGTCCCTCGATCCCCGATGCGATGGGAGACCGCCCGGACCGCTTGCGCGCGCGAGGGGAGCCGATGGGAATCGTCAGGCGCCCGTTCCCCCCGATCCCCCGCGCCCGCACACGAGAAAAGAGGCTCCTCGGTCGGCGTGTCGGCCCTCTCCCGCGCGGCTGACCGCACCCCCCTCGTTGTGTTACCTTTCGCTATGGCAAAGACAATCCCTCTCGAAACGTTCGAGAAGCTCCCGAAGACCGACCTCCACGTTCACCTGGACGGGTCTCTTCGTCTCCCCACCATCCTCGACCTCGCGCAGAAGCAGCGCGTCGAGCTGCCGGCCAACGACGAGGACGGCCTGCGCGCGGCGATGAACCTGGGCAAGAACTGCGGGTCGCTCGTCGAGTACCTGAAGGCGTTCGACGTCACCCTCCGCGTGATGCAGGACCAGGAGTCGCTCACGCGCATCGCCTACGAGCTGGCCGAGGACGCCGCCAAGGAGAACGTCCGCTACATGGAGGTCCGCTACTCGCCGATGCTCCACACGCGGCGCGGCCTGCGGCTCACGAGCGTCGTCGAAGCGGTGCTCGCCGGGCTACGCGCCGCGCAGAAGGACTTCGGCATCGAGTCGAACGTCATCCTCTGCGGCATTCGAAACGTGTCGCCCGAGTCGTCGCTGGAGATGGCCGAGCTGTGCGTGGCGTACAAGAACCGCGGCGTCGTCGGGTTCGACCTCGCCGGCGCCGAGTACGACCACCCCGCTAAGCACCACCGCGCCGCCTTCCAGCTCGTTCGCGACAACAACATCAACGTCACCATCCACGCCGGCGAAGCGTACGGCCCCGAGTCGATCGCGCAGGCCATCCACATCTGCGGCGCGCACCGCATCGGCCACGGCTGCCGCCTCCGCGAGAACGGCGACCTGCTCCACTACGTGAACGACCACCGCATCCCGCTCGAGTGCTGCCCGTCGTCGAACGTGCAGACCGGCGCCATCCGCGACCTCGCGAGCCACCCTTTGAAGCTCTATCAATCGCTCGGCCTGCGCGTGACGGTGAACACCGACAACCGCCTCGTCACCGACACCACGGTCTCCAAGGAGCTGTGGCTCTGTCACACGCAGATGGGGCTCACGCTGCCGGACATCAAGCAGATCGTGCTCGCCGGCTTCAAGAGCGCGTTCCTCCCCTTCCACGTGAAGCAGGCGCACCTTCGCAAGGTGAGCGACGAGCTCCGCGCGTTCACCGAGGACGGCCCGAGCATCCCTCCTCCGCCGATGGTTTCGAAGGAGAAGACCGCGCAGGCCTGAGGAGGCTCAGCCTCCGCTGCCGCCGCCGGGCGGAACGCCGATCCCGCCGCTCCCGCTTCCGCTGCTGCTGCCGAACCCGCCGCTCCCGCTCCCGCTGCCGCCGATGACGCTCGCATTGGCGCAGCGGTAGTAGCCGGGGAGCACGGTGCTCGCCGTGCACGAGTAGCCGCCGCCGAGCGTCGCGCAGACGTCGAGCACGGCGTTGGGATCACAGAAGACGTACGTGCCGTCGCCGGTGCACGTCGTCTGGCAGACGATGCTCGAGTACGCGCCGGTGTCGTCGGTCGTGCCGCAGCAGAGCTCACCGCTCCCGCACTGCCCGCTGTCGTCGCACGGGATGCCGACGACCTCGTAGTCGCCGTTGTTGCCGCACAGGTTCCCTTCGCTCAGGCTCACGCACTTCTCGTAGACCGTGCCGCCCGACCCCGTGCCGCCGCCGTTCTCCCCCTGCGCGGCGCAGCACTCGTCAGTGCCCACCTTGCAGTACCGCGCTTTGCCGCTCGACTCGGTGCCACAATAGACGCCCGGATCGGTGCCCGCGTCCGTTCCGCCGCTGCTCGACCCGCTGCTGCTGCCCGATCCGCTACTGCTGCCGGAACCGCTGCTGCTGCCGCTGCCGCTCGACCCGCTGCCGCTGGAGCCGCTGCCGCTGCTGCCACTCCCGCTCGATCCGCTGCCGCTGCTGCCACTCCCGCTCGATCCGCTGCCGCTCGACCCGCTCCCCGAGCCGCCGCTCCCCGAGCCGGAGCCCGAGCCGCTGCCGGACGACGCCCCTGCATCCCCGCCCGAGGCGAACAGGCTCGACGTCGTCGCGCCGCCGCACCCGACCACCAGAATCAAACAGGCACTGGCCAGCGGCCCCTTGAGCTTCGAAGCGCGCATCGTCTCACTCCTCGCGCGGGGCTCCCCGCGTCACTACTTCCGACCACTCCGCGACCGCTACCGACAGATCTTGTATCCCGGGATCGTCGTCGTGCTCGTGTTGCAGGTCTTACCCGCAGGACAGGCACCGTTTGCGTTGCACATCCAGGTCTGCGTATCGGCGCTGCAGTCGGTCTGCGACAGGCAGGAGACCTGGGTGGCCACGCCGCTGTTCGGATCTTCCGTCACGCAGCAGACCGTCCCCGGCCCATACCCCTCGGCTGCGCAGTCGCTCGCGTTGTCGCAAGGGATGGCGAGCGAACCTTGCTGCGAGCACTCGGAGGCCGTCGTGCACGCGTAGGAGCCGTTGCCGTTCCCATTGCCGTTGCCGTTCTGCGTCTCGCAGCAGACCTGCGTGGCTGCGTCGCACGTCGTGACACCGCCGCCCACCGCGCAGTCGATCGTGGCGTTCGAGGGGGGAGGCGTCACCGGCCCGGAGTCGTTGCCGCCCGAGGGAGAGCCGGCGTCCTGCTTCTTGGACGGTGAGCCCGCGTCATGTCCGGGACCCGAGGGGGAGCCGGAATCGGACGAGTTGTTCGTGTCGGTGCCGGGGCCGCCGTCGGCCGTCGTCGTGCTCCCCGGACCCTCGAAGAGGTCGCTGGAGGTCGCGCCACCGCACGCCGCGAGGACGAACCCCGCGAACGCACCGAGTGAAAGCAAGCGCACCGAACGACGTGACCGCATGAAGCTCCCCGTTCATGTACCGCGCGATCCGGCCCAGCGGAAGCGGTCGGGATCGCGATGCGTCGTCTCTTGGGCGTCCCGCGCCGCCCGATTTCCGCAGATTCCGGGCTTGTCTACGCGACGGAACTTGAGCCCGTCGCGGAACGACGTGCTAAGCACCCGTCCCCTTTCGATGCCGTCCGAGGAGCCGATTCAGACGCCGTCCGCCGATCGCGCGATCGACGCCCTCGAGCAGGCCGCCGAGGCCGCCGAGCGAGGCGTAGTCCCCGGGAATCTCCCCGGTCTACCGACAGCGGACGACTTCCGCGCCGCCTCGAAGCTGGACCCGCTCGCCCTGCGCGCGCGCCTCGACCGTGTCGTCATGGGCGCCGATCCCGAGCTGGGGCTCGACACGCTCCTCTTCAACGGCGCCTTGCAGGCCTTCTTCCCCGAGGTTCACGCCCTCGTCGGCTTCGGGGACGGCGAATGGCGCCACAAGGACGTCTGGAAGCACACCAAGCAGGTCGTGCGACAGGCCGTGCCGCGCATCGAGGTGAGGTGGGCGGCGCTGTTTCACGACATCGGCAAGGTGAAGACCCGGTCGATCTCGCCCGACGGCAAGGTCCACTTCCTCGGCCACGCCGAGGTCGGCATGCGCATGTTCGACAAGCTCGATCGGCGCCTGTCGATCTTCGCCCCCGAGCCCACGCTCAAGGACACGGTTCGCTTCCTGGTCCTCCACCACCTGCGGGCCAACCAGTACGAAGCGTCGTGGACCGACAGCGCCGTTCGCCGCTTCACGCGCGAGCTCGGCCCTCACCTCCAGGACCTGATCTGCCTCGCGCAGGCCGACATCACGACCAAGCGCCCCGAGAAGAAGCGCCGCGGGCTCGCGCAGATCGACGAGCTCGCCGCGCGCATCCAGAAGCTGGCCGAGGAGGACGCGAAGGTGCCTCCGCTGCCGACCGGCGTGGGCGACGCCATCATGAAGGCGTTCGCCATCCCTCCGTCGCGCCTCATCGGCGACATCAAGCGCGCGCTCGACGAAGCGATCGTGAAGGGGGAGATCGCGCCGCACCAGGAGTGCGAGGCGTACGTGGCGTTCGTGGCGGCGGATAAGGCGCGGTTCGGGCTTTAGAGCCGCTCCCGCTTTCTCCGCGAGGCTTCCCCGTTCTCCGCTGTCGTTCGCTCTCTCCGCTGTCATTCAGAGGAGCGAAGCGACGAAGAATCCAAGCGTAGATCCCTCGCTGCGCTCAGGATGACGGCCAGAACGGGGCGAAGCCGCAACGGGGGCGAAGCCGCAACGGGGGCGAAGCCGCAACGGGGGCGAAGCCGCAACGGGGGCGAAGCCGCAACGGGGGGCGAAGCCGCAACGGGGGGCGAAGCCGCAACGGGGGCGAAGCCGCAATGGCACCGTCACTTCTTCGGCATGCGGTCTTCGATGGCGCCGATCGTCTTCGCGAGCGAGCCGTCCTTGTGCAGGCACGGCCAGCAGTCGCGCGCGCTGAGGAAGCCGCAGCCGCGCGTCGGCGTGTACGCCTTGAGGACCGCGAGCGTGCGCGAGTTGCCCAGCTCGGCTGCGCGAGCGAGGAGCGCGTGTTTGCGGTCGCACGAATTCACCGTGCGGAGGTCGAGCGTCACCTGGACGGCGGGGGTGCCCCGCGCACGGACGTCGGGGCTGTTGAGCGCCTTCTGCGCGCGCGCCGATGCGCCGGGGTACTCGTTCGCCCACTGCGCGTAGGCGATGTCGTACAGCTCGTCGATCCCCACCGTGCCCAGGCTGGTCTCGAGCAGCGCGAACGCCTCGTCGGACGCGTCCCCCTTGCCGATGGCGGCGTTGCGCACGTCTTCGAGCACCTTCGGATCGGTCGCTGCGGTGGCGTCGGCCTTCACCAGGAGGCCCACCTCGCGCATCGCGTCCTTCGACGCGCCGGTGGCCAGGTACGCCTTCAGGAGCGCGCGGTGCACGTCGGCGCGCGCCATCTCCTGCGTCTCGAGCGTCGTGAGGGTGGCGATACCGGTGCCGTAGTCCCCCTTGTCGATGCTCGCGAGCGCCGCCAGGATGCGGTCGTCGACGCTCGGCTCGACGCCGTCGAGGTTGTCGACGCTGCTCGCAGCGGACGCCGTGCCGCCGTCGCCGAGGACGCTGCTGGCCGTCCGCAGGTGCGCGCGGTTCGCGATGACCGCGCCGAGCACGACGAGCGAGACGACCGCGATGATGCCCCCGACGATCGTGGCGTACTTGGCGGCGTTCGACGGCGGGATCCCGACGCGGATGCCCCCCGATTCTTCCCCCACGCGCGCGGGAGCCGCGGCGTACGCCGCACCCATGAGGCTCGGGTTCACCGCGGCGCCGGAGCCCTGGCGCGTGGCTGAGACAGAGTAGTTCGGGGCGCTGGTGGAGGACGGCGGCGCGCCGAGCACGGGGATGACGCCGCGCGGTTCGATGCGTCGACGGTCGACCAGCAGCAGCTCGACGGCCGTGATGGCCTCGTAGAGCTCGCGCGCGTCGTTGAAGCGCTCGGTCGCTTCTTTCTTCATGAGGCGCATCACGATCGCCTCGACCTCGGGCGGGACGAGCGCCTCGGGGGATCGCTCGGAGAACGGCGGGACGCGCGCGGTCACGTGCATGCCGAGCAGGCTCACCTTGCTCTCGTGATCGAAGGGGCGCGCGCCGCTGAGCATTTCGTAGAGCATCACGCCGACGGCGTAGAGGTCGGCGCGCGCATCGACGGACTGCCCGAGGGCCTGCTCGGGCGCCATGTACTCGGGCGTGCCGTAGACCATGCCGAGCTGCGTGAGGATCTTCGGCGCGCCGCTCGCCGCCGAGGCCGCGGGCTCTTCGCTCGCGAGGTCGCCGACCGGGACCTTCGCGATGCCGAAGTCGAGCACCTTCACGAAGTCGGGGTCCCCTTCGCGCTCCACGAGCATCACGTTCTCGGGCTTGAGATCGCGGTGCACGATGCCGAGCGCGTGCGCGCGGTTCAGCGCCTGGGCCATCTGGCTCACGATGTGGAGCGCGCGCCCCAGCTCGAGCCGTCCGGCGGCCACGACGTCGCGCAGCGAGTGCCCCTCGACGTACTCGAGCGCGAGGAAGAACGAGCCGTCCTCGAGCATCCCGAAGTCCGTGGCGGCGGCGACGTTCGGGTGGTCGATGTGCGCGGCGGCCATCGCTTCGCGCTCGAAGCGCGCGACGACCTCCGGCAAGCGGCTCATCTCCTGGTGAAGGACCTTCACCGCGAGGCGCTTGCGCATATGCGTGTGCTCGGCCTCGTAGACCGCGCCCATGCCCCCCTCGCCGAGCAAACGATCGATGCGATAGCGACCGCTCAGCGTCTGGCCGATGAGCGCCGTCGCCTCCGCCTTGTGCGCGGCCTGCCGGCGCGAGCCCGGAGTGCCCCGCGGGCCCGCCGCGGCCGTGGCCGCCCCCCCGCTGGGCAGGTCGTCGTCCTTCAGCGAAGGGGCGCTCACGTCGGGGGCATCTCGGGGAGGTTTCGGCAGCATCGCGGGGGATTCAGAGGTCGATCCCGATCCCCACGGTGAAGATGATCGCGAACGACTCCTCACCAGTGACGAGGCCGGTCGATTCTCCCGAAGCCGTCACGGCCGGGCGACCGGTGGGGTCGAAGTAGCTCCCCGACGAGCTTACCGCTGCGCGCCCGCAGAGCTCCGCCAATACCACCCACGGCTCTCGAAGCTTGTAGCTCGCGCCGAGACCGAAGGGGATCTCGAGGAACGAGCCCCCGTCCTTCAGCGCGGTCCCCTGCTGGTTGGCCGATTGATTGTCCGCCGTCGGCCCGATTGTCTGCGTGTAGCTCGGGGCGATGAGCGCGCCGTAGCCGAAGCCGACGAAGATCCAAGCTTTGACCTTGTCGCTCCCGAGCGGCGGGAGGAACTTGATCCGGCCGCCGACCGTCGTGATGTACGGACTCTTGGGCTCGCCGTCGTAGGCGAGCTCTTCGTCCAGATAGACGCCGAACCGGAACAGCGGGGCGAGCGCGATGTCGCCCGCGAGGCCGATGATGGGGCCGGTGCTCCCCTCAAGCGAGCCGCCGCTCATGAACCGCTTCGACACGCCGGCGTTGAAGCTGACGTCGTAATGCTGGGCGAGCGCCGGACGGGCGGCGAAGAGGGAGAGCGCCGTGCCTATGAGCGGCAACCAGCGAAGTGGCCAGAGGAGGCGCGATTTCACGGGCCGACAGTAGCACTGTCCGCTCCCGATCGAGACCCACGGCTCGTCGGAAAAATCAGGCCGAGGGCCGCCCGCGCGGGCGAGGGGGACCGCCTAGGTGGCTGGTGCCTTTCGACAGGACAGCCCCCAGATCATGGAAACATTCTCGGCGCTCCGGATGTCTGAGCTGGCATGAGCCTGGGACGAGCGCCGACGCACGAGG
>Ga0302283_1003945_pt1 | contig 11292 bp, 8 predicted proteins | sample III_Fen_E1_4_FD_198770 | JGI IMG/M metagenome (GOLD analysis project Ga0302283, IMG submission 198770) | Peat permafrost microbial communities from Stordalen Mire near Abisko, Sweden - III_Fen_E1_4 | ecosystem: Environmental > Terrestrial > Soil > Wetlands > Permafrost | place: Sweden: Abisko...
CAACCACCACAACTTGCAACCCTAGTGTCACTGTGAAGTTGCAGACGTTCGGCGCTGGTTTCCATGTTGTTTTCTTGGTCGCGAACCCCAGATGCGGTTTTTCGCTTAGCTGCGGCATTGCGGCTAGTGGCGGTTGCGACAACGCGGGGTTGGAGGCAAGTTGCATCTGCATCCGATTGTACGACTTGAGGGGCCGCATTGGGCAGCGGATTGTGCGCAGCAGTGCGCACAGATTGCGCAACGGAAGAGCAGCGACTTGTGCGCGGCATTGCGAACGGATTGCACGTCGGAAGTGCTGCGGGTTGTGCGCGACACTGCACGCAAACTGCGCAACAGAAGAGTTGCATCGCGCGCTCGACACTGCACACTGACTGCGCGACGGAAGAGTTGCGGACCGTGCGCGGCATTGCGCACTGTTTGTGCGCGGCAGTGCGCACAGTTTGTACGCGGCTTGTGCGCGGCATTGCGCGACAGAAGAGCGCAGCTTGCACGCGTGTGCGGATTTCCTTGCGGCGCGGATCGGCGGGGATTCTGTAATGCATCGGGGGCCGGTTCCGGGACGGAAGCGGCCCCTTCTTTAGCAGCTAAAAGCAGCTACTAAAAGAAGAACATTATTCGTGTTCTTCTTCGTCTGATTCGGCGTCAAGAGCGGCGAACAGTTGCTCGGCAGTTGAGGCCGGAACTCCGGGCCACATCTGGCCGGGAACATTCTGAGCAAGCACGGCGCTTTCGACGGCGTCCTCCGGTGCTTCCGAGTTGCGCTTGAGTTGCGCCGCCGGATGAGTTGCCGAGTGGATTTGCTTGAGCATTCGTATCGAGACGTGCGTGTAAATCTGCGTCGTGTCGAGCCGCGCATGACCGAGCATTTGTTGTATGAAGCGGATGTCCGCGCCGCCTTCCAGCATCAGCGTGGCCATCGTGTGGCGGAAGAGATGGCAAGCGCCATGCTTGCCGATTCCGGCCGCTTCCACGTAATCGCGGACCAGGCCGCTGAGACGGTTGGGGCCGAACGGCTCGCCCTGCACAGTGAGGAAAAGAGTCCCGTCGTCCGGCTCGCCTACAAGCCGGGGCCGCGCCTGGTCGAGATACTTGTCGAGCCACGCGACGGCGCGTTCGCCGATGGGGATTACGCGGTCCTTCTTGCCCTTGCCCTCGCGGATGGTCACGATGCCCGCCGCGCGGTCCACATCGTAGAGTTTGAGGCGCAACAGTTCTGTACGCCGCATTCCGGTTGAGTAAAACACCTCCAGCATGGCGCGGTCACGGATGCCAACCGGGTCGGCTATGTTGGGCTGATGCAAGATCAACTCGGCCTCGGATGCGGTCAACACGCGCGGCAACGGCTTCGGCAACCGGGGCAGTTCGATCTCCGATGCCGGGTTGTGCAGCAAGTAATTCTGCCGCGTCATCCAACGGAACCACATCCGCAAGGGCGACAGCCGCGAGTGCTGGCTGGCGAAGCTCAACGGCTGACCGTCCTTCTTGCGGTAGTGGAAGAGATACCGCTGATAGCGTTCCAACACGGGCCGCGTGACCTCGACCGGCTCGGTTAACCCGCGTTCCTGCGCCCAACGCTCAAAGAGGCTCAGATGCTCGCGGCGCACATGGCGCGTGTCGTCGGTGAAGCCCTTCACGGCAAGGGACTCGATGTACTCTTCGAGCATGGCCTGTAACGGTGTGCTCGGCGCTGTGCGCTGCTTGCGCGGTTTGACTACAAGGGCCATCTTCCTACCTCCTTACCACCCCACGGACGAAGACCTGTCCGTGGGGACCCCGGTTTATTATGGTTACGACGAAGCGCCTGTTTTTGCTGCACCCCGTATATGCGTTTTCTCGCGTCCGTTCACGGTTTCCTCTATAACCCGCATGGACATTGGCGGCAAGTGGGTTTCAGGCACCCCGACACCCCGCCGACTTGGGGCCGACTTGGCCCCGACTTGACCCCGACAACAGGCCTTCCTGCCCCGACTTCTTTTCGTCGTACTCACTTTTTCGGCTTGTCGATCCCCAGCTTTTCGATCTCGATCAGGCCGGGAAGAGTGGGCTTGCCGCTGTCGGCCAGACGCGCGAAGACAAGCTCGTAAACGAAGCTCTGGCCGCGCCCGCCGCGATGCGCCAACAGGTACTCCATCTCTTCCAGCCGATGCAGATGGATTTTCAACTGCGTATCGCCCCAGCCTGTCGCCTCGCGCACGTCGCGGCGCGAGAAGCGGTAATCGGATCGCGCCATCTTCTGCCGCTCGCACTCGGCTGTAACCATCGTGTCCACGGCCAACAGCAAGCGCCTGGTCTGCGGCGGAAGCTCGTCGAGCGAACGGCCCAGCACTTCATGCGCGAGCCGGTTGGCAACCGCGATGTCGGCCAGCGCAACCTCGATGTACTCGACCGTGCGCCCGTGATGCTGGACCGTCTTTCGTGGCCGCTGATGCTGATGCAACAGCGCGATGCTGCGGATGAGCGTCAGATACTTCATGTGGTCGCGCCGGGTGCGTGTCTGGCTGTCGTGGAAGGTCAACTCCCGTGCGTATGGATTCGCAACGAAGACGGGCTTCAAGAGCCGTTGCGCGTTGCGATGCACGGCAAGGATAGTGCTGCGGTCCCGCCGCTGGAGCAGCCCTTCAAGCGTCTGCGCCTCGCGCTGCACACGATGGATGGCTTGCGTTTGCGCCCGGTCTTCGTTGACGGAGAGAACAAGACAGCGGTTCAGCATTTCCTCGTCAAGATCGATGGCCGTCGTCGTCAAGAAGATCATCACCGGACCCTCGACGCGGTACTGATGCGTGAGCAAGCGGCCCGTCGCCGGGTCTTTACCGGTGCTGGCGATAGTCAACACGCCTTCGGACTGCAACAGTTTCAGCGCGTAGGATGCCGAGTGCGCTCCCTCTTCCTCCACGATGGCAAGCACCTTGTGCTTCAAGTCCTGCTCGCCCATATAGAAGAGTGACTGCCCGGTCATCGCGGAGTATTGAACGCGCTGCTCTTCGGGCAGGAACGCGAGTACGGCTTCCATCAGCGAACTTTTGCCCGCCGCCGATGACGATTGCACGATGACAGCAAGCGGCGCTTCCAAGTGGCGCGACACAACGCCCAGATACCCAACAAGTTTGTTGGTCTCTTCGCCCACAACCCCGCACAGCGCGAAGTCCGCGACGATGCGCTCCAGCAAGCGCGGATCGCGCAGCAACTCCATCGCCTGGGCGCGCTCCTCCGGGCCGATCTCGACTTCTTTCTTCTCCGGCTCCAGAGCCTTTTTGATCTGCTCGTCCTGTAGCTCTTCCAGCTTCATCAGCACTCGGCCCAGGTCGCGCCGGATCACTTCTTCCTTGAGGCCGAGTTCGTGGGCGGCTTGCCTGGTAAAGACGCTGCGCTGCCGCGCGACATACAAGTCGAGCGTGTCCACATGGAAGGCCGATTCTCCGTGCGGCGTCATGCCGGAGACAAGCACATTGACCTTCAACAGTTCGTAACTCAGATTCTTGTGAAGGCCACGGATGCGGTAACGCCGCTCGCCCTGCTGGATGAAGATGTCTTCGCCGCGTATCTCGACCGGAACGTCTATCGTCGGCGCGGGCGCTGCCGTGGCTGGCTCCGGCTCGGCGGCTAAGGAAAAAACCTCTTCTGTAGGTGCGTCAACAGCGTGCGCATCGGTTGCGGGCATGGTCGCCGCGATTGGCTCCGGCGCGTCATCCTCGATCATTTTTTCTTTAGCTGCTGCTTTTGCTTCCGCTGGCAGTGGCTCGATCTCCGGCTCCGGCGCTGCCGCGCGTTGCCCCTTGCCCAGCCACGCCGCGCGGTTGATAAGCACTCCAAGGCTCTTCGCCGCTGGCGTCACTTTCAGCGCGTAGGCGTTCGCGTCCATGCCCTTCGGGAACTCCACGCGGAAGCATTCTAGCCCCAACTCGATCAGTTCCTCGGCCAGCTTCGCGGCGGCTTTGTTTCCGGCGTCGTCGTTGTCGTATGCGATGTAAACCCGCTCCGTGCCGTGCTTCTCGATGGCCGCGCGATGGTCGGCTGTGAAGCCGTTCACCCCGTAGCTGGCCGTCACGTTGCGGTAGCCCGCAACCCAAAACGTCAAGGCGTCGATCAGCGCCTCGCACAGGATGATTTCCTTCGATGCGATGAGGGCTTCTTCGTTCCACACGCCGCGATGTTCGCCTTTCAGGTACAGGTGCAGCGGCGTTCCCTCGCGCAGCTTCGCCGTGATCTTCCGCCCATACATCTCCGCCACTTCACCGGCTGGCGTAATCACCGGGATAACCAGCGAACCATTGAACTGCTCGTGTCCGCTCTTCCGCAGGATGCCCAACTCCTGCAACCGCCCCCGCACCTCCGCGCCGGCGACACGGTTCTTTTCCTCAAGGCCATAACCCAGCGTCCGGTTGGCGAAGCCAAGCCGGAAGCGGTCGATGATCTCCGAAGACTGGAGGCCGCGCGAGGCAAGATACTTCAACGCCTCCGGCGACTGTTTCAACGTCCGGCTGTAGTAGCCCACGACCTGCACGAGCAACGCCCGGTCGTCCGCCTCCCGCGCAATCGGCGCGGGCAGCTTCGGGACGGTGCTCCTTTTCACCGGCTGCACCGGAGCGGCGGCTAAGGGAAGATAGTCCGCTCGCAGCAACTCGACCGCGTGGCGGAAGCTGATGCCGTTGGCCTTCATTACCCAGTCGATGGCCGTCCCGCCCATGTTGCAGGCTCCAAGGCAGTGCCAGAGGTTTTTCGACGGAGTGATGACAAGCGATGGCGTACGGTCGTCGTGGAAGGGGCACTTGCCGATCAGGTCCGCGCCGTGCCGGTGCAACTTGATGCCCCGCGCCTCGGCCAACCGCTGCACCGACACCTCCCGTTTCAGCCGCTCGACCTCGTGCTCCGGGATTCTTGCCATTTTTCCGCCCTCCGTCGAAAACCTGTCAAGCAGTTTTTTCAGGTTTTTGCGTTTTTCATACCGTTCGCAAGTATACACGCATTGCGTGTATACTTGCAGCGGGATCAGGGAGAGCAAAAAAATGGACCTTACAATTACCCCTGTCATGCCAGCCAAGAAGCCTTCGCAAAACGCTTTCGGCCAGCGCCTCGTTGCCCTCCGGCAAGCGCGCGGCCTCACTCAGGTCCAGCTTGCCAAGGCTACGGGCATGACTCAGAGGGCCATCTCTTACTACGAGATCGAGGCCGAGTTCCCGCCCGCTCCGGCGCTCATCACGCTTGCCCAGGCTCTTGAAGTCACAACAGACGAACTGCTCGGCGTACAGCCCGCGACACCCACAGAGCGCGCGCCAGCCGATAAGCAGCGGCTTTGGAAGAGATTTCAGAAGATGGAAGTGCTGCCAACGAAGGACCAGAGAGCCGTGATTCGGCTGATTAACTCACTGGCTGGCAGTGTTCACGCTGACGCCAGTTAGTGCGCTTTCTCATGTTTGGAACATGAGAAAAATACATTTTTCTCATAGCTGAAAAACATCCGCAGCGGAGGCATCAGTCAAGGCCGCGCGTTCTTTGCGCGCCGCGCAAGCGGGCGGAGCGAAGCGGAGAGCCTTTACGGATGCCGGAGCGGAGGATATAGCCGCGTCAGCGGCTAAAGACTGTATCCCTGATCGAACTCATGCGCGTGAGCGGGCACCGGCTCGATCTGCCGCACCGTGTCCGGCTGGGTAGGTGTCTGCTGCTGCATCCCCTCTGGCTGGATGGCCGACGTATGCGATATATCCTGGCTCAACGCATGGCCCAGCGTCCCGGCATCGTTGGTGTACATCTGCACATCGAACTGCGCCCGCGACACGGAGACATAAGCCATGCGGCTATTGAGAAGCTCGCCGTGCGCCTGTTCCGAGTCCACATGGACGAGCACACGGTCGGCGGTCTGGCCCTGGCTGCTGTGACTCGTCACCGCATAGCCGTAATCGAGATGCGGATGCTGCCGCGCGTTGAACTCGACCTCGCGGCCTGAGTCCATCTTCAGTTTCAGATTGCCGTCGCTGTCGATCTTCTCGACCGTGCCCAGCTCGCGGCTGGCGAGTTTCTGCGCATGATAAGGGGCCGTCAGTTGTACGCGGTCACCTTCCGAGAAGCGATGCTCCGCTTCCCGGTAGACCGTCACGCCCTGCTGCCGCCGTGGATCGTAGCTCACTTGATCGCCGCTCTTGCGCTCCACCGTGACCGTGTTCGCGGCGCTGTCCACGCGCGCAACGCGCGCGTACTCTCCGGCCTCGAAGCCGTGCGCCTTGCTGCTCTTCGCATAGCGCACGATGTCGCCCGGTTCGTAGTTCTGCGCCCATTGCCTATCTGCGCCGGTCAACTCCTGCCGTGCATTCAACACCCGCACCGGATGCTCTTCGCCCTTGACCTGGCCCGCGCCCTGCATCGCTCGATGGATGTGCTGGTTGATCTCGCGGCGGGATTCATTGTCGGGCGAGACGACAAGCGTATTCTCCGGCTGGCGCACATACTCGCGAGCTATCTCGCGGATGCGTTCGCTGCGGTCCACGATCTCATGCACCCGGCCCTGGCTGTCGAGATTGGCGATTGCTTCTTTGACTTCGCCCCGCGCAAGTTGCTCCACGGCTTCTTTCAACGCCGGGTCTTTCTGCCGGATGATCTCATCAAGCCGCGCCGTGCGCATCCCGGCCTCTTGCAACTGCGCATAAGGTCGGCCAGCTTCGACCGCCTCATGCTGCCGCACGTCGCCAACGAATAACACACGATCATTTTCTTTTAGCCGCTCTACGAACGTGTGCATTTGCTTGGTGCTGGCCATGCTCGATTCATCGACCACATAGAGCCGCTTCTGTCCATCGTCCGCGCAGTCGCCGCGCGTCAAGTGACGTTGCAAGGTCTCCGTCTCCATGCCCGACTCGCCCAGCTTTTTCGCCGCGCCGGACGTGGGCGCAAGCCCCTTGACCTCATAGCCCGCACTGACTGCGGCCTCCCGGATGGCGGCTAAAGAAGTAGTCTTCCCGCCTCCGGCCACGCCCTCAAGAGCCATCATCCGGTCACGGTTTTCGAGCACGTCTTCGACCGCCCGCCGCTGGCTCACGCTCAGATGCGGATGGTTCGCCGCAACCTGCTGCCGGACCTGGCCATCGGCCAACACTTCGCGGTTGCCCTGGCCCGCGCGCATCCGCTCGATGATCTCGCGCTCGTAACCCTGCATCTCGCCGGTTGTGAAGGCACGGCCCGCCAGACCTGGCCTGCGCTCGACCTCGATCAACTCATGCGCGGCGACGCGCCGCTCGAACTCCGCCCGCACCTCCGGCAACCTGGTTGCGCCCATGCCGTGCTTCAACGCATCGCCCATCAGCGTCCGTTCATCGACGATGGCCGCGCGCTCTGTGCCGCGCTCCCGCGCATAACTCACGGCAGTTTGGGCGACACGCTGCGACTCTTCCGGCTGCAACTCCACACCGCGCCGTTGCGCTGCTTGTTCGATCACTCGTTGCGGTTGATGCCCGTACTCTGCGGCCATTGCCCGATGTTGCGCCTGCACTTGCTCCGGCGCTAAATCGAGTTTCGCCTCGCGCGTCTTGTGCGCCGCGATCTGCGCCGCCTCCGGCCCGGAGCGGCCCTGCTCCGCAAGTTCTTCCATGATTTGCTGACGCCGCGGGCTCGATGCCTCCAGGTATTCGCGCGTGTAACCCTTGATCTCCGGATGGCCATGTTCGCCGCGCTCGATCTCGTAACCCAACTGTTGCAACCGCGCCGCCAACTCCGAGCGGTAAACCGCCGTCGCGTACTGCTGCGTCTTGTAAATCTCCTGCGGCTGCAACGCCCGCGTGGTTCCGTCGGCGGTCTCGGCGATATTGAAAATCACCGTGTGCGTGTGCAACTGCGGCGCGGCGTAGCCCTCCACCGGACGGCTGCTGTCGTGCTCGAACTTCGCCACGACCCACGCGCCCGTCGTCTCTGCCGGTGCGTTGCCGCCGATGCGCGCCTGCGCGTACTTCTCCATCTCATTGAGCGCAACGCGAACGCTCTCCCGATGCGCATCTCTTATCCGGTCGTCGCCGCCTACAAGCGCGGTCAACGATACCGACTTCGGAGCCGAGAACGTCGCATCCCACCCCGCCCGGTGCTCCATCGTGCGCATTGTTTGGCCCTGCTCGTTCACATATTCCCGCGCTGTCTGATGCCGTACAAGCTGCTCGCCGGTTGCCGGATGCTGGCCCTCACTCAACCGCGCGAACTGCTCCTCGCCCACTTCGCCATGCAGTCCGTAATGCTGGGCAAGCTGGCCCTGCCACTCGCCGCGCACACGCTCACCCTCGGTGTAGTAGTTGTCACGCGCGTTGGCGAACTCTTCTTTGTGGTACTCCCGCGCCTGGCTCGCGCTGATCGGTTTCGACATCGTAATCATGGTTGTTTACTCGAATCGGGGACGTGGTTTCTTCGCCGCAGCGGGACGCGCCTCTGGCGGTTTTGCTGCTACTACCGGCGGCGGATTCGGAGACGATTGCGACCGCGCAACCGGCGGTTTTACAGTGGGCGCAGCGGCCTTTGCCGGAGCCGCCGCGCGCCGCCTGCGCTCGATAAAATCCGTCAGCTTTTGCAACTGCTCTTCGTAGGAAAACTTCGGCCAACGATCCTTCGGAACGGCCAACGGCAACAGCACCGCCAGCACCAACAACGCACAGTAAAACGGTCTCCGGGCCGACTCGTAAAGATCGTCGTGGAAGATCCACTGGCGCAAAAAACCATGCAGCTTGCGGTCGTTGTGCTCACTCGTCCGCCACTCCAGCCGCACATACGCGCGGCTGCCCGCCGCCGTCAGCCGGTACGTCGGCTCGCCATCCGGCCCCGTCACCGCCTCGATCTCATCGCCATCGACGGGCACCAAAATCTTCTTCGCCGTCACGCCTTCAAGCAGCTTGTAACTCGTCCAGGAGTTCTCCGAGAGCGTTCCCCACACACCGCTCTCCAGATAAACCCACACGTCAAGACGCTCCGCCGCGTTCCAGTCATTCCGGCAGCTCTGAACATACAGCGCGCAGAAGAGCACGCCCGCCGCGATCAGCGTCCAGCGCGTCCACTTCCAGTACCGGCGCGGCGCGAAATAGTCCCTCATCGCCCCGCCTCGCGCGCTTTTTTCTCCGCCGCCAACCGCTCCCGCGCGCGCTCCATCTTGGTCGCATCCACCCGCCCCTTCTCCTCTAGAACCTCGTCCTCGCTCGGAAGATCATGATCGGGAAGCGGGCGAAGATTCAAGAACAACGTCCGCAACGCAAGAACCTCCGCCAGCAACACTTCGCCCACAAGCTCGCCCGCTGCCCCACCGCCTGGACGGCCAGTCCCGCCGCCCGCGCTCGGCTCAAGCAACTGCGCCCGCATCCACTCCGAGAGCGTCAGATTCTCCGCCCGCGCCCGCGCCTCAAGCGCCGCATACTCCGCGTCGCTGACTTTGGTGCCTACCGATTTTGTTCGCAGAGAAGCCTTCACCATGCCGTCACTCCTTCGCCTTGTAGCTGTTCATCCCCGCAACCATCCGCGTGATGTACTCCCGCACCGCTGCCGATCGGCGCAAGATCGGGCGCTCATTGGACGCTGGCGGCGGCGCTTTTGTTGGCTCCGGTTGGCTAGCCGGGAACTGCTTCGCCTGGTCCATGGATTCCTCCGCTTTTGTGGCCGCGCACGGCGGTTTTCAGCTAAGGGCAGGAAAATCATCTAGTTACCCAACAGCAACCGGCGCGTGTATATAGAATAGATCGGATGACACCATTTTTACTTTTAGTCGCTTGTTTTCTTATGGTTCGCGCTCGGTAACCTGTAAACACCTTATTTTTAGAGAGTTTTCCTTTTATCTGCCTGATTATAAAGCTGTTCCCGCACAGTAACCGAAGGTTACTGTGCAGCATCCATTCTGGGGTGATGTGTCCACCCCTAAAACCGATGCCGTAGGCAGCGCGCTCTTCGGGATGCTGGCACTGACGACGACTGGCAACTCACGATGTTGTCCCATCGGGCGCGCCTGCCGAAGTGACGATGCTATTCAGGAAGCCGTCTTGCATTTCCCAACGCCCAGCCTCGCTGCCTTCGGCAAGAAAAGAATCGATCTCTGCCTGATCAACCGACGGAGGCACATCGACGGCCAAGAGCATACCGATTTCCTTTTCAACGGCAAGACCCAGGCTGGTTAGCTCATTCACGGTCTCATCGATTTTTGATCGTGACTCTTGAGGGATGAGCAATCGATAAGTGTTGTGTCCCCCTCGATTCACTACTCGTGTAAAAGCAAGGAACTCCCCCTCGCGCGCTTCTACTGCATCGCCAGACGAGACGTTTTTTAGATAGAAAGGCACACTAATGAGCACATATGCACCATCCCCCTTTGCGGCCCAAAGCCCCTCCCAACTCTTGCTCTCTGGGTAGCCATCTGCGTCCTTCTCGATTCGGAACCAGACTTCGACCAAGGAACCAGTTCCTTCATCGATAGCGTGGCGTTGCTGATCCTGCATTGTTTCCTCTCGTTTCTTTTAAACACCCTGAGGTGCTGGCGTAGGAGCAGGGCTCGGGTCTGGCGCTGGGTCAGGAGCAGGACTTGGATCAGGCGCTGGGCTCGGATCAGGCGCAGGATTAGGCTGAGGGGCTGGATCAGGAGCAGGTGCTGGGTCCGGGGCTGGCGGCGGGTTGTGCTCATCCTGATGGCACTCCGGGCAAAGATCCTGTCCATTCTCAGGCGTTCCACTTCCACCATTTGCCTTCGGGTCTACGTGATGACGTTGCAACTGATCGTCCGGCGTTGGCTCACCCTTCTTGTTTTGAACCTTTCGCAATTTCTTCTTGCATTTGTCGCATTTGTTCTCACCGCCATTTTGGGCGGCGTTCGTCTTGTCGATCTCATTCTTCCCAGCTCGCGTAAAGTCTTTGCCGGGACGGCTCCCCGGCGCAGCCTGGCGGGACTGGTAAACCTGATATGCCTCGTAAAGTGTGATTGCACCCACCGTACCCCAGAGAACCCCTTCACATACTGGGCATTCAAGAAGCTCGGGCGTCAGTTCGAGGGCTATCGCAACAGGAGTATGTCCGTCTCGGTCCGCATGTACGAGCGGGCTATTGCCACCGTAGCAATAGAGGTTCAAGCTTTGCGGATCGCCAAATTGAGCGTAGGGAACATCGGTCGGTGTGTCAGCCCAGTCGGGACTCATGAAGCGGCCCAGATCGGACGTGAAGTACCTGGCCCCGAAGTAATCCAGCCCGGACTCGGTATCCCGTTCTTTGCCGGTGAAACTGCCCGGCGCTCCGTCGTAGGAGTGTTTGATCGAGATTTCGCAGATGCGAATCACTTGCTGACAAGCCTAGCAGCGAATT
>Ga0302283_1003946_pt1 | contig 11291 bp, 12 predicted proteins | sample III_Fen_E1_4_FD_198770 | JGI IMG/M metagenome (GOLD analysis project Ga0302283, IMG submission 198770) | Peat permafrost microbial communities from Stordalen Mire near Abisko, Sweden - III_Fen_E1_4 | ecosystem: Environmental > Terrestrial > Soil > Wetlands > Permafrost | place: Sweden: Abisko...
GCCACCGCGGTGGCCACGATTGCTGTCATACGACGCATGTTGTTCCCCCTACTGTTCGAGTGCTGCGCTCGTTGCGCAGACTGGTCCCTCACTGTCGGAAGAAGCGACCGCGCGATGCCCGGTGCAGGGTCGGTGAGAAGAACTTCGGCCCAGCCACCTGGCTGACGCAGTCGTCCGACGCTGTTGGCTGTTCCCAGGAGTGCCCGGCGGAAACATCGCATCTGCCGGGCTACCGACCGCGCCTCACGTCGGTAGCAGCAGCGCCAGCGGTGTGGTGAACAGCTGCCGGACGATCTCGTCCACGTCCCGGTAGACGTGCAGGGCCCCGGCCTCGCGGAGCTCGTGGCGGCTGAACCCTCCCGATTCGACGGCCAGGCAGCCGATGCCGGCCGCACGCGCTGCCTCCACATCCCACACACTGTCGCCGACGGCGAGGGACCGGGAGGGGTCGAGTCCGCCCCGGTGCATCGCCGTCACGAAGACCTCGGGGTCCGGTTTCGACGTCGCCACGTCATCAGCCGTCGTCACGACGTCCACGTCGTCGGCGATGCCGAGCAGCTGGAGCAGCTGGTCCACCTCCTCGGCGGGTGACGACGTGGCCAGCGCGGTCGACAGCCCGGTCCCGTGGACCGCGACGACGAGGTCCCCGGCACCGGGAAACACCCGCGCCTCGCCGATCAGTTCCCGGTAGCGGGACGTCCGGGCCGTCTCGGCCGCAGGGCAGTCGTGGCCGAGGAGTTCGGGCAGCAGTGTGTCCCCACCTCTACCCACGAGGCGGTGGATGGCGTGCATGGGCGCCCACTCGCCGGCGTCCTCGAGCGCCCGTGACCACGCCAGCGTGTGCAGGTAGTTGGTGTCGACCAGTGTTCCGTCGAGGTCGAACAGGACCCCGGCCCGTCCACCGGCCCGATCGCCCCCTCCGGCGGGGTCGGCGGTCATCGCCGGTTCTGCCTCGGAAACGCGACCTCCTCGAGCAGGAGGTGGATGGTGGCGGCGATGGGGATGGCGATCAGTGCCCCGATGATCCCGAGGAGCGAACCTCCGATGAGGGTGGCGATGATGGTCAGACCGGGGGACACCTTGACCGTGTGCTTCATCACCCGTGGATTGAGGAGGTAGTCCTCGAGGAAGCGGTAGGTGATGTAGAACGCCGCGGTGGCGATCCCGACCGGCAGGCCCTTGGTCAGCGCCACCAGCGAGACGATGACGCCGGCGATGGTCGACCCCACCATGGGGATGAGGTCGAACACGGCCACCACGAGCGCCAGCAGCAGTGCATAGGGGACGCCGAAGATGACCAGCCAGATGTAGGTCCCGACGGCGGAGATGACCGACGTGAGGAGGTTCCCGAGCATGAAGCCGCCGACCCGGTCGAAGACCTCGTCGGTGAGCAGGGCGACCCGCTCGCGCCGGCTCCGGGCGATGAGCGACAGCCACAGGTTCTTCACCCCGGGCAGGGCGATCAGGAAGTAGATGGTGAGCGCCACCACGCTCACGGTGGCCACGCCGACCGACAGGAGGACCCGTCCGGCCCCGAGGAGTCCACCGGCGACGGGGAGCTTCAGCTTGGACCGGCCCGTCAGGTAGCCGGTCAGGTGGAACCTGACCGCCCAGCGACCGGCCCAACCCCTGCCGAGCACGAGGTCTGACTTGTAGCGGGGGTAGTTCGTCACCAGGACGTGGAACTCGTGGGTGATCGGCGGGATGGCCACGACGACGAAGGCGCCGACGATCGCCACGAACCCCAGTGTCACGATCGCCACCGCCGCACCGCGGGACAGGGAGTGCGCCGTGAGGACGTCGATGATCGGATTGAGTCCGATGGCGATGAAGAGGGCGAGCCCGACGATGACGAGGACGCCGGTGATGTCGGCGATGCCGCGGAACAAGACGTAGGCGACCGCCACGCCGAGGGCTCCCGACAAGCCCACGAAGAAGGGGTGGCGGCGGTCGAACGGCCGGCCCGGCGTACCGAGCTCGCGGTCGGAGGCGCCGGAGTCGAGGTCCACGCTGCGCGGCAGGAGCAGCACGTCCGGGTGGCTCCCGTTTTCGGGCCCGGCGCTCCGGAGGTCCGGCGACTCGTCCGGTCGGATCGTCACCGTGTCATGCCGTCGCCACGGACCCGTGCCCGCCGACGGCGACGCGCGCCGGGGGACGGGAGCGGGGGACGGGGGAGGGGACCATGCGCAGTTCATGCCCGGTCCGGGTCCGGCCAAACGACCGGAGCACGGCCCGGACGCCGGGAAGGGCCGGTCGTCCCGAGGCACCGCGCGCGGCCCGGTCGCCGTCCGGACCCCGTCCGCCCCGGTGCCAGCAAACTGTCAGTCAGTATGACTAGAGTTTGCTGCGCAGCATCCGACGGCAGAAAGGCAGTTCGATGACCTCCACCGACACCCCCCGGCTCATCTCCGACGTCCGTGGCGTCCGCTACGGCGAAGTCATCGCCGCCTTCCTCCGCGACGGTCGGTTCGAGGCCGAGGTGTTCGGCACCCAGTTCCTCAACGACTGTCCCCAGGACCAGTGGGACGGTCTGGACGCGGTCGCCATCGCCGAGGAGATGGGGGCGGTCGCCGTCAAGCTGAACGGCCCCCGGTACTGGACCCTCGACGGCATGGGCACCAAGGTGAACGCCCGCGAGCCGGTACTGCGCGAGTTCAACGGGATCGTCATGCGCCGGCTGGCGGTCATCGACCTGGGCGACTCGCCGGCGACCGCCCCGTACACGGACGTGCACGTCGACCGTGGTGCCGTCTTCTTCTTCGACGCCGGCAAGCCGGTCTACGAGCTGGTCGACCCCGGTGGGTTGGCCTACGTGATGCAGGCCCGTTGCATCGGGGTCGATCCGGACATGACCGAGGCGTCACTCGCCGATCTGGGTGGTCGCCTGGACATGCCCGAAGGATGGACCTATCGGACCCGGATCCTCGACGAGGAGCTGGTGGTGGACACCACGGCCTCGATCGCCACCGTGCTGCAGGACGAGTTCGAGAACTCCTACACCCTCCCTGTCTGACGCCAGGGTCGGGGTGGAGGTTGCCGAACTGCGTCTACTCCTCCGGTAACGAATCTCACCCGGGTTCCGTTACACCTCCCGGAGCGGTGATCACCGATGCACCATCGGCGGGCCGATGTGCTGGACTGCCCTGGACGGCAGGTGTATGAACGAAGCAGGGGAACGACCCGCGACGATTCGTTCGAGACGACAGGTGGCGTGGATGCAGGACTTCCGGGGGACGGTACTGGCGGCACAGAGCGGTGACGAAGAGGCGTTCGCCCGGCTGTGGAGGGAGTTCCAACCCGGCCTGCTGCGCTACCTGCGCATGAAGGCGCCGACCGTGGCCGAGGACCTGGCCGCCGACATCTGGCTGCGCGTGCTGCGGGCCCTCCCGACGTTCGAAGGTGACGAGCAGGGCTTCCGTGGGTGGCTCTACACCACCGCCCGGAACCGGCTCACGGACTGGTACCGCAATGGCGAACGCCGTCCCGACCTGATCGAGTACTCGAGCCTGGTGCTCCTCCCGGCCGTCAACAACGTCGAGGAGGAGGCGGCCGAGCACTCCGCCACCGATCGGGCCATCGCCCTGATCGGCGAACTGCCACCCGACCAGGCCGAAGCCGTCCTGCTGCGCATCGTGGCCGGGATGGACGTGCCGCGGGTCGCTCTCATCATGGACCGGTCACCGGGATCCGTCCGGGTGCTCTGCCACCGGGGCCTGCGCCGGCTCGAGCAGCGCCTGCTGGCGCTCGAGGGCGTGGCGGCACCGACCGGCACGGAGCTGGCCGGGGTCGGAGCCGACGGAGTCGTCGCCGGTCAGGTGGAGCGGCTCCATGCGTGAGGACCCCGTGGCCGAACTGCTGCACGAGGCCGCCGTCGACGACAACGTCATCACCATGCCCGATCTGACGCACGGGCGGTTGGCCGAACTCCTCCAGGCGGCCGGTGGGCCCCCGCAGGACCACGAGCTGCGCGGCGAGCTCGCCGCCCGCACCGCCTTCCGCTCGGCCGTCCAGTCGTGGCCGGCGCGACGGCGCCTGCGGATGCGCCGCGGCCCCGCCGTCGTGGCCGCCACCACCGTGGCCACGATGCTGGTCGCCACCACCAGCCTCGCCGCCGCCTCGGTGCTGCCCGGATCCGCGGGTCGGGCGGTGGACGGCTTCCTCGGAAGCGTCGGCGTGGACATCACCCCACCGTCGACGCCCGCCGCACCGCCGGCCCCGAACGTCGGCGGCCCGTCCGTGGTCAGCGCACCCGCCCTCCACGCGACCGGTTCCGTGCACGTCGGCTGCACCATCGGCGGTACCACCGCGTCGGGTGGCGCAGCCGGCACGGTCGAGTCGTCCTCGTGCGTGTTGCCCGCGCCGCCGACGACCAGGAGCCACGTCCCGACGGCGCCCGCACCCGCGGCCACCCACAAGGCGGTGGTGGCGGCCCCGAAGGCGGTTCCGGTCGTCCACCACGCGGGCACCGGCTCCCACTCCGGCCCGAACGGCACGCCGAGCACACCCCCGACGACGCTCCCCGGCGGTGGTACCAGCCGCGGCGGCAACCAGGGCGCCGGTGGTGGGAAGTGCCAGGGCGGTTCCACGACCACCACCACGACCACCACGACGACGACCACCGACCCCACCACCACGACGACAGATCCGTCCACCACCGGCAGCGGCTGTGGCCACGGAGGCCATCATCACGGCGCCTCGGGCGGGTCGACCACGACGACCACCGGCGGGACGGGCACCACGACGTCGTGATCTGGCGCGTGGCCTGCCGTGGCAGCCACCGGAGCGGACGGACGGCGCGGGCTGCTGCACTCGCTGCGACGTGCGTGCTCTCGTGCGCCCTGCTCCCGCCCGCCGCCCCGGCGGGAGCATCGCCCGGGCCCGGGTCGACGGCGCGGTCCGATGCCGCCAGTGATCCGGGCGACGTCCCGACGTCCCCGACCGACTCCCTCGACTGGGCGGGGTACGTGGTGTCGGGGCGGACCTTCACGAGTGTCGCCGGCGACTGGACCGAGCCGTCCGTCAGCTGCAGCGGCACGAAGGCCGCGCAGTCGGCGTTCTGGATCGGCTTCGACGGGTTCGCGGCGTCCGACCCGACGGTCGAACAGATCGGTACGGACTCCGACTGCACCAAGGGGAAGAAGAAGGCCCCGGGCGGCCCCGTCTTCTACGCCTGGTACGAGCTGTACCCGGCAGCCCTCGTCGTCCTGTCACCGGCCTCGTACCCCGTGTCGCCGGGCGACCACCTCAGCGCGTCGATGCACGTGTCCGGGGCCAGCTACACCGTGGAGCTCACCGACACCGACCGGTGGACCTACTCGAATGTGCTGACCACACCTACCGTGGAGCCGAACGCTTCGGCGGAATGGATCGCCGAATCACCCTCGGTCTGCAGTGCCGGTCGGTGCAAGCCCGGCCCGCTGGCCGACTTCGGGTCGGTGGACTTCACCGGGATCACCACCGATGCGGGCACGCTCACCACACCGGCCCTCACCTCCACCGCGGTCACCATGACCACGAAGAAGGCGAAGGAGACCCTCGCGGTACCCGGCGCCCCGGTCGACGGCACCGGCTTCCCGGTCACCTGGCTGGCTCCCTGACCTCCCGTCGGTCGGCCTGCTAGACCCATGGAGGCCCGGTGCGCACCGCCCCGGAGCCACCCGCGTCTCCCGTCGGCGCCGCGGTGCCGACGAGCCAGGAGCAGCGATGACCGACCTTGATCCCCACGCCGTCGACCCGGACGACGAGCAGCGGCACCTACCGTCCGACGATCCCCTGTGGAACGAGTCGCACTACCTCGACGTCGTCTCCCAGGACGGCCGGGTGGCCGGCTACGCCCGCATCGGTCTGTACCCGAACCTCGGGGTGACCTGGTGGACCGCCATGGTCGTCGGTCCGGACCGCCCGGTGGTGGCCTCGGTGGACTACGGCCTACCGGTTCCCGACCTCGGCCTCGGCCTGCACGGCGCCGGGGTCGCCATGGACACCGACGTGGAGTCGCCGCTCGACCGGGTCCGGGTCCACGGATCGGCGCCGGCCAGGATCCACGACGGGCCGGCCGACGTCTACCGGGATGACCCCGGGACGCCGACCACGCTCGACCTGGACCTCACGTGGACGACCGACGGCGTGCCCTACCAGTACGACGTCACCACCCGCTACGAGATCCCGTGCCTGGTGGGTGGCACCATCACCGTGGGGGACGAGGTGCTGGCGATCGAGGGCCACGGCCAGCGTGACCACTCCTGGGGCGTCCGCGACTGGTGGGCCTTCGGATGGTGCTGGTTCGCGGGACGTCTCGATGACGGGACACGGGTGCACGGAGCCGACATCCGGATCCCGGGCCACCCGCTGGCGCTGGGCTACGTCCAGGAACGGGCCGGCGACCCCGTGACGGTCACCGGGCTCGAGGTGACCGAGACCACCGACGCCGACGGGTTCCCCACCACCGGCCGGGCCCGCATCGAGCCGGGCGGGATCGACCTGACCATCGACCCCGTCGCCTTCGGGCCGCTCGTCCTGACCGCCACCGACGGCCGGGTGTCGCGGTTCCCACGCGCGCAGGTGCGGCTGACCGCGGCCGACGGGCGCCGGGGCAGTGGCTGGGTGGAGTGGAACCAGCCCCAGACGGCCCCCGGGGGACGGTAGCGTCGGCGCGGTGCGCCTCTCCCTCCAGCCGTCCCTCGACCCGGCCGCCTACCGGTACGTCCACCACCTGCGCACCCGCTTCGCCGAGACGGACGCCATGGGCATCATCCACCACGGCACCTATCCGGCCTATCTCGAGGAGGCCCGGGCGGCGATGCTGCGGGACGCCGGCTTTCCCTACGAGGACGTGCGGGCGGGCGATGACGGGGTCGACTTCGCCGTGCTCGAGCTCTACGTGCGCCACCGGCAGCCGCTCCGCTTCGACGATCTCGTCGCCGTGCACGTGGTGGTCGGCGACCTCACGCGGACGACGTTCCAGGTGGGGTACCTCCTGACCGTCGAGGGCCGGGCCCGGGCCACCGCGGTCACCGTCCACGGGGCGGTCGACGGGAGGGGCCGGCCCGCGCGGATGCCGGCGTTCCTGGCCGGACTCGTCGGACCGGCTGGCTGACCGGTGCGTGTCTCCTACGGCCTGCCGACCCACCGCGTCGACCGGGGCGACGAGTTCCTCGCCCCCGGTGCCATCGGCGAACTGGCCCACGCCGCCGAGGATGCGGGATTCGGTGCCGTCTACACCACCGACCATCCCTTCCCGGGGGACGGCTGGTTGGCCCACGGGGGCCACCACGCCCTCGACCCGCTGGTGGCCCTGTCCTTCGCCGCCGCGGCCACCTCGACGATCCTGCTGCACACCAACCTGTTCATCGTCGCCTACCGGAACCCGTTCCTGGCCGCCAAGGGCATCGCCACGCTGGACGTGCTGAGCGGTGGCCGGATGCTGGTCGGCCTGGGTGCCGGCTACCTGGAGCCGGAGTTCGAAGCGCTCGGGGTGCCCTTCGACGACCGCAACGACCGGATGGACGAGGCGCTGGCGGCCATGGAGGCGGCCTGGTCCGGCGACAGCGTGACCATGGAGGGACGCGGCTTCCGCGCATCGGGCAACACGATGCTGCCGCGGCCGGTGCAGCGCCCGCGGCCACCGCTGTGGATCGGTGGCAACAGCCGACGGGCGATCCGCCGCGCCGTCGAGTCCGCCGACGGGTGGTGCCCGTTCCCCGTCCCGGCCGCCGGGGCCGGACGGACGCACACCGCCCCGATGCGCTCGGTCGACGACCTGGCCGCCGCCCTCGACTACGCACGCGCCCACGCCGGGTCCGTCGGCCGGACGGCACCGCTCACGGTGTGCTTCATCCCCGAGGGGCTCGCCATGGGGGACCGCCCCGTCGACGAGGCCCGGGTGGTGGCGTCGATCGAGGAGCTGGCCGCCGTCGGTGTCGACTGGGTGGCCGTCTCCCTGCCGGGGGAGACCCGGGCCGCCCAACGGGCGGCGATCGACCGGTTCGCGGACTCGGTGCTGGCCGCGGTCGCCGGGGCCTGACCGGCGTTGGCCACTACCCCCCGGCTCCGCCGCATCCTGCACTCCGACCTGGCCGCCGCGTGGATCCTCGTCGTCGCCGTCGGCGTGGCCCTCGTCTGGGCCAACGGCTCCTGGGCCCACACCTACGACTCGGTCTGGCTGCGCCCGACCCGCCTGGGTCATCCGGCCTTCGCCGGTCTCACGACGGTCCGCAACTGGGTCAACAGCGGACTGATGGCCGTCTTCTTCCTCGTCGTCGGCCTGGAGATCGGCCGGGAGCGTCGCCATGGCGACCTCGCCGACGGACGCACCGCCGTGGTGCCGGTGGCCGGTGCCCTCGGCGGCATGCTGGGCGCCGGCCTCGTCTACGCCCTGGTCAACCACGGGAGACCGGGTGCCCCGGGCTGGGGCATCCCGATGGCCACCGACATCGCCTTCGCCCTCGGTGCGCTGGCCCTGCTCGGACGGCGGGTGCCGGCCGGACTGCGGGTCTTCCTGCTGACGTTGGCGGTGGCGGACGACATCGGTTCGGTGGTGGTGCTCGCCGTCTTCTACTCGTCGCGGACCTCGGTGCCGGCCCTGGTCGGTGCGGCGGTGCTGGCCGTGGGTCTCGTGCTGCTCCGTCGGACGGTCCGACTCACCACGGCCGTGGTGCTGGTCGCCGGCGTGGTGCTGTGGGTGCTGCTGGCCGCCGGGGGCGTGGAGCCGGCGCTGGCCGGTGTGGTGGCCGGCCTGCTGGTACCCGCCCGCCCCGACCCGTCGGGACGGGAGCCGGCCGAGCGGCTCGAGCGCCGGGTGGCCCCGTGGTCGGCGTTCGTCGTCCTGCCGGTGTTCGCCGTGGCCAACGCCGGGATCACGTTCCATGCCCAGATGCTGGCCGGCTCCGGCGCCACCGCCGTGTTCGCCGGGGTGGCCATGGCGCGTGTGGTCGGCAAGATCGGAGGGATCACCCTGGCCTGCCTCGTGGTGGTCCGGGCCGGTCTCGGACGCCTGCCCGGGCCCGTGCGCTGGCGACACCTGGTGGGGGGTGCGGCGGTCGCCGGCATCGGCTTCACCGTCCCCCTGCTCATCGCCGAGCTGGCCTTCGTCGACCGGCCCCGACTGGTGTCGGCCGCCGAGCTCGGACTGTTCGCCGGCTCCGCCGTGGCCTTCGCCGTCGGCGCGGCCGTCCTCGTCTGGTCCGGACCCGGCGCCACCGGCCCGGAGCCGCACCCATCCGACGAGGGCGACGAGCCGCCGATCCCGTGGTGACGGTGCCGGACCGCCGGGGGCGTGGCGCAGGTTCGCCGGCCGGCGGCGAACCGTATGCTGCACGCATGGCCGCCGGACCGGAGCGGCCCTCCGAGACCTCCGTCCGCGGGGTCCGATCCTCAGGAGTGTGAGTTATGAGCATCGCCGTCGGCGACACCATCCCGGACATCCAGGTCATGACCGACCGGGACGGGTCCCCCACCCACGTGCAGACCGCGGACGTCCTCGGTTCCGGCAAGGTGGTCCTCTTCGCCGTGCCCGGCGCGTTCACGCCGACGTGCTCGGACTACCACCTGCCGAGTTTCGTGATCCGCCACGACGAACTCGCCGCCAAGGGCGTGGACACGGTGGCCTGCATCTCGGTCAACGACCCCTTCGTCATGGCCGCCTGGGGTGAGTCGCAGAACGTCGGAGACGCCGTCGAGCTGCTGGCCGACGGCAACGGCGAGTTCACCGCGGCCGTGGGGCTGGAGATGGACGGCAGCGGCTTCGGCCTCGGCACCCGCTCGCAGCGCTATGCCATGGTGTTGGAGGACGGTGTGGTCACCCAGCTGTTCGTCGAGCCGGGCGGCGGGCTCACCGTCAGTGCCGCCGACGCCGTTCTCGAGCACCTCTAGGAGGCGACCGGCCGTGGACCTGATCGAGGCCTTGCGCACCACCGGCGCCGTGCGGGAGTTCACCGACGCGACGGTGGACGACGCCACGGTCCGTCGACTGCTCGACACGGCCCGGTTCGCGCCCAACGGGGGCAACCGTCAGGCCTGGCGCGTGGTGGTGCTGCAGGACCCTGCCCTCCGCCGGGCCCTGCGCGACGCCTACCTGCCGGGCTGGTACGAGTACCTGGCCCAGGTGTCGGCGGGCCTCACGCCGTGGGCCGCGGTCACCGACCGCGAGCTCGAACGCCGGGCCGTGGCCGGTGCGGACGAGTTCGCCGCCGCGGCCGCCGTCGGCCCGGGTGGCTTCGCCGAGCACCTCGACGAGGTGCCGGTCATGCTGGTGCTCCTCGCCGACCTCGAGCGGCTGGCCACCGTCGACCGGGACCTCGACCGCTACACCCTGGTGGGTGGGGCCTCGATCTACCCGTTCGCCTGGAGCATCCTCCTGGCCGCCCGGGGCGAGGGCCTGGCCGGGGTGATGACGACGATGGTCGTGCGCGACGAGGCGACCGTCAAGGACCTGCTGGGCGTGCCCGACACCGTGGTGGTGGCCGGCGTGCTCGCCCTGGGCCACCCGGTGCACCAGCCCACCCGGCTGCGCCGGGCCCCGGTCGAGGAGTTCGCCACCGTGGACCGGTTCGACGGCCCACCCCTGGGGAGCGGATGAAGGTCCGGATCGGGGTGGGTGCGGGCCCCCTCGACGGCGATCCGGCGCACCTCGCCGCGCTGGTCGACGACCTCGACGAGCTCGGGTTCGACTCGCTGTGGCTGCCGGAGGTGCTGAGCGCGCCGACGCTGGACCCGCTGGCCGCACTGGCCTACGCCGCCGCCCACAACCCCCGGCTGAAGCTCGGCACGACGATGCTGCTGCCGGGCCGCAACGTGGTCCGCCTGGCCAAGCAGCTCGCCACCCTCGACCGCCTGTCCGCCGGGCGGCTGCTGGTCACCTTCGTACCGGGCCTGGCCCAGGCGCCCGAGTCGGGGGCGGTGGGGGTACCCGGCCGGGACAAGGGGCCGCGTATGGACGAGGCGTTTCCCGTGCTGCGTCGACTGTGGGCGGGGGAGACCGTCGACCACGACGGGGCGGTCGGGACCTTCGAGCAGGTCACCCTGGCGCCCCTCCCGGTCCAGGAGCCCCTCGAGTTCTGGACGGGCGGCATGGTGCCCGCCGCCCTCGAGCGGTGCGGCCGCTTCGCCGACGGGTGGCTCCCGTCGTCCTGCACACCCGACGAGGTCGTGGCCGGGCGGGACGTCATCGACGCCGCCGCGGCCGCCGCCGGCCGGGAGATCAGCCGCGAGCACTTCGGCGTGTCCCTGGCCTACGCCCCCGGCCCGCTCGACGCCCGGCTGTCGGCCGCCCTCGGGCGCGCCCGCAAGGGCGT
>Ga0302283_1003951_pt1 | contig 11285 bp, 3 predicted proteins | sample III_Fen_E1_4_FD_198770 | JGI IMG/M metagenome (GOLD analysis project Ga0302283, IMG submission 198770) | Peat permafrost microbial communities from Stordalen Mire near Abisko, Sweden - III_Fen_E1_4 | ecosystem: Environmental > Terrestrial > Soil > Wetlands > Permafrost | place: Sweden: Abisko...
CCATAAATTGCCTCGCCGTTCAGGTTAAGCCATCGGCCGATTTCCAGCAGTGTGTTTTGCTGTTCTTGCGGAAACGTGCCGTCGGCCTTGGGCGAAAGATTCAACAGCAGCGTGCCGTTTTTGCTGGCCGTATCGGCAAGCTTGGAAATGATTGAGCCGGCGCTGTTCACGCGCATTCCGTCGGTATAGCCCCACGTGCTGCCGATGGGCTCATCCACCTGCCACGCACCGGTGCGGATGCCGGACGGCGAACGCCCTCCGATTTTTTCAAAATCAATGATCGAGCCAATCGTCTCGGTGTTTTTATTGCTCGGCGCGTAAGCCGCTTTTTTGGTGCTAATGGAAACTTCCTTGCCCCAAGCTTTCGCGCGGTTGTAATAATAAGCCGCGACCCGCAACTTCAACGGGTCGAGGTAGCGCTGGTCCACGCCGTTGTCGAACCACAGCATGTCCGGCTGATATTTGTCAATCAACTCGACGTTGCGGGCATACCAGTTGACTAGAAACTTTTCACAAGCCGCGTCGCTGCGGTCGGCGACGTTGTAAAAATCCGCCCACTTCGGATCGTAAAGGTCGGCGTGCTCGGCTTTCATTTTTTCGGCCATGTCCGCCGGCGGATTGATGAACTGGAAATTTTCGATGCCATGATTCGACACGCCGAATTTCAATCCCTGCTTGCGCACGGCTTGGCAGAGTTCACCAATCAAATCACGGTGCGGCCCCATTTGCATCGCATTGAACGGCGTCACGGCACTGTCCCACATCGCAAAGTTTTCGTGATGCTGCGCCGTCGGAACAACAAATTTTGCGCCGGACTTCTTGAACAACTCCGCCCACGCATCGGCGTTGAAATTTGATTGCGTGAACAGCGGGATGAAATCTTTGTAACCAAACTTGTCCTGTGGTCCAAAATGCTCCGCGTGCCACTGCCGGTCCGCGCCATACATGTGTTTTTCATACCACTCGTTGTGATGCGCGGGCACGGAGTAAAGTCCCCAGTGCATGAACAAACCAAATTTAGCCCCGACAAACCACTGCGGCACCTGATAGTTTTCCTTGAGCGAATCCCAGGTCGGTGCAAATGGCCCCGGCGGAATGGCCGTCGGAATCATCGCGACGGCGGCGTTGACCACCGCCAGCGTCGTCTCCGGTGCCATGTCAAAGTCGTTGGCGTTACCGCCTTCGGCCATGGGATTGTCATTCGTCAGTGCGGCAGATACAAATGGCAGCGATGCAGGCCCAAGGGCAAATGCTATCGCCACGAACAACAGAGGGCGCATTAGTCGCACTGGAAAATGGATGTATCTCATGGAAGTTGGAGACGGTAAAACCATTGCCCCGAATTTGGATTCAGCGCATTGGTGAAAGTGAAACTGCCGGTGGCGTCGAATTGGTTCGTCGCCACGCGCGGCCAGTTAGCCAGTGGCAGGGCGAGGTTTGATGACGACAGCAAATAATAGTTGCCGTTAGCCGGCCCACCGGAACCGCCCATCACCATGCCATTCGGGGTGGCAATGATGTTTCCGAATTGTGGCAACGACACGATGAGATTCACCGCACCTTGAACGGAGGTATCAATAGTGTAGCCATAACCTGATGGCGCAGTGCCCAGAGTGATTGTGCCAACGCTCAAAGTGCCGCCGTAAGTGAACAGCGTGTAAGTGCCGGGGCCGAAGCCGGTCGCCGCGCTGATGCTTAATATGCCGCCCAGCGTGAGGTCGCCGGTCACAGCCACCTGGTCGCTAACCATGCCCAGGTCAAATTGCAGCACGGTGGCATTGTTCAAACCGAGGTCGTTGGTGATAGTCAGGGTGCCCGCACCGTTGTAGCCGGGCGCGAGCGTGGTTTCGGCGGCAAAAGACACCTGCCCGCCAATCATGCCGTCGCCGCCGAGGGTCGCGCCCGGATTGATGCTGAGTGATCCACTGCCGGTGCCGCTGCCGGTGGGACTGTTGACGAACAACGTGCCGCCGTTGACCGTGGTGCCGCCGCTGAAGGTGTTGTTGCCGGACAAGGCCAGCGAGCCGGGGCCGTTAAAGATCAGCGCCGTGGCCGCTGCACCACCGTCAGAAATGGTCCCGTTGAAAACGCTGTTCGTATTCACTCCGCCAATCGCAAACGTGGTCAGGCTGGCGTAGGCCGTGGTGGCACCGGCAAGGCCGGCACTGGCACCGCCAAATACCGCGCCGAGGTAAATGGTGGAGCCACCATATTTGTTGTAAAAGCCGCCAGATGGTCCAAAATTCCAAACCGCGTTGGAACTGCCGAAGCTGACGGTGTTCAATTCCCGAATCCAGTTGCCGGTCAGAAAATTCAGGGTGCCACTGAAGCCGCTCCAGTCGCCGCTCGGTGAAAAGACGCCGCCGCCGCCAATGTTGAGGTTCAACACGCCCGCACCGGTTAGCCCAAAACCGGTGTCCGGCTGTCCGTAAGTCTGCAAGGTGTTCGTCCCGGTGCAGGTGATCGTTGTCCCCGTGCCAATGCCGTTGAGAAACAAAGTGGCACCGTTGAGAACCATTGGGCCGGTGCCACCGCCATAAGGATTGTTTACCAGTTGCAACGTGCCGCTGTTCACCACCATGCCGCCGGAAAATGAATTCACGGCACAGAAGCCGAACGTGTAGGTCGAGGATATGTCGGCGGGTTGGGAGAGGATGACATTGGTGCTATTCAACAGCGAAACCACCGTCGTGCCGCCGGGGACGTGCGGGCCGTTCACCGTCTGCCCGGGCGCGATGCCGTTGGTGCTGGCCACGGTGACCGTGGTGCTACCGTTGACGAGGCTGGTGGTGGTTGAAACCATGTAGGGCGAAAGCGTCAACATTCCTGAACCGTTCTTCACCACAGCCGTCTGGCCCGCCAAGCCGCCGCCGCCGAGGGTGTAATTAAGCGTATTGTTGGACACGGTGAGGAAGCCTGGCTGGACAGTCGTGGTGTAGGGCGAAACCATGACTGCACCGTTGGTCGAAGTGTCATTAAACGTCACGGAGTCGAGGTTATAAAATTGATCAGCGGACGCACCGTTCAGCCAGTTGGTCGTGACGATGTCCCAGTTGCTGCCGTTGGTGCCCTGCCACACCAGCGAACCGGCGTTGCCCGTGACGGTGAGCCGGACATAGGACGGGTTGCTGCCGTTGCTGGCACGAAACAAATTGAAAATCTGGCGCGTGTTGGCAGGCAGATTTGTGGTGACACCGCTCCAAGCCGTAGAGTTGTTGACGCCACTCAACGCCAGCGAACCGCCTTGCATCAAAATCTTATCGTTCCCACCGCTCGGCGAACTGGACAGATCAAAAAATAAATTGGGCGCGGAGAGGGTTAAGCCGTTGCTAATGGTGAGCGTGCCGGCTTGGCCGTTCACGATGCCGGGCAAAACACTTCCGCCGGCCTGGATATTCACTCCGCCACCAAGAAAGCCGGTTCCGCGCAGGGTGCCGACGCCAGTCACCGTCACCGGGCTGTTACTAAAACTACCGGTCACGAGGAGCGTGCCATTACTCACAGTGGTTGTGCCAGTGTGAGTGCTGACACCGCTTAAGGTGAGCATGCCGGTGCCGACCTTTACGAGGTTGATGGAGTTTTGGAACTGCCCGGCAAACGTCGAGCCCAAGTTGAGCGAGCCAATGTTCAAGGTCGGTGCACCGGCATAACTCAAATACAACACCGTGGCCGGATTGGTGCCGGACAATGCGCCAAAGTAAAATGTGTTGCCAGAGGAGCCATCATAGAAGCCCAGCGAGACGGGCGTGTTCATAACAACGGATGCGCCGCCAAAGCCAGTGAAGTAGCCGCCGTTGGCACGTCCGCGCATCTGGCCGCTGCCGAGAAGATTCACCGTGCCGGTGAACGCACCATAATTGCCGTCGAGATCGTCGCGCGCCGCCGTGCTCGCCGCGTTGATGTTCAATGTGCCGTTGCCGCTGATAGCGCCAGAGAGGGCAATGCGGCTTCCCAAATAAATTGTGCCTGAAGAATTATTAGTCACGATGATGGGATTGCTAAATCCAGGTTGATTGCCGGCCGCCCAATTGTTCACCAGTGTGCCGCCTTGAAAGATGATTGCCCCGGTGCCAATCGTGCCACCGTTGTTGAGTTGGATTGTGCCGTTATTCAAATTCACATTCCCGGTGAGATTGTTGGCGTTGTTAATGGTCAAGGTTCCGGTGCCGGCCGTGGTCAATGATGCCGGGCCACTGATTGTGCCGCTGCCGCCAATGGTGTAGTTGTTTGAACTGTTATTGAACACGACACTGCCCGGCGCAACCGTGCTGTTGATATTAATCGCGGGACTGGTGGAGCCGGTGTCGTCAAAGATCACGTTGTCGCTGGAATTGAACGTGACAAGGTCATTGCCATTGAACCAGTCAGCCGTATTCGTGGTGTCCCAATTGTTGTTCACGCCATTGCCGCGCCAGACGAGATTTTTCGGAATATAAGTGATCGAGACGAGCAAGCCCATCGTGTTGGTCATCGTGCTGCCGTCGGGATTGCCGACGGCAAAAATAAAACTGGCCAGGCCGGTGAAACCGGGCTTGGGCATAAAATAAGCGAAGTGACTGTTAGTCAAAGTAACTGAACCATTGACAGCGCCGGACAAGGTGTAAGTTGCTCCGTTAGTGAAGCCAAGCGTGTAAGGCCACAAATCAATAATGGTGGCATTAGTTTGCACAAAGGCATGGGGTGCCGCCAGCCAGTTGAGGTAATTTTCTATGTTCGCATAGCCATTGGTCGCGATGACCATGGCCTGATTGGTATAGAGATTGAGGCCAACGGCATTTTTCCATATATCCGGAATGCCGTCGCCATCCGTTTCCGTCAGCGGCGTGCCGCCATCAATCGTGCCGTAACCGCCGTTGGGCAGCCCCGTGTCAGCGGGACTTACCATGATTCTGCCGGTCGTGCCGAGCGACATCACCTGGCTAATCACCTGGGCGTCGAGCGGGTCAGACGGAAAAGGACCGGCGCTCGAAACGTCAATCCGGTAGGCATTCTGCGCCGGCACCGTCGGAATGGTGGCGGTGACCGGCGACCAAGGCGTGGCCGACACAATGTCACTGCCGGGTTCGGACGGACTGCCATTCAGCACTCCGTCCCGGCTGCTATCCAGCATGTTGCCCACGCCATAAACCGTCTGGTTGCCGTCAAACTGGAAAAAGTCACCATTCGGGCTGGTGGTGGAAGGTCCCGTGATGAAATAGTTGTTGACGATGTCATGACTAAAATGCCCGGCGGTGTCAGCGGTCGTATAACCGGCTTGATAGTCATAGCAAACATTGTTGACATAGACCGTGCTGGCCTTGGCCAGCGGTTGGCGGTTGTGGGCGTTGACCCAGAGGTTGTTGACGTATGCGGCATTGGCACCTTGCACGTGCGCACCGAACTGCTGGTTGATCGGATCGGCGATGATGCAGTTCTGAATCGTGAAGTTGTAGGTGCCGACGGCATCAATGCTATCCCACTGGCCAAACTCCACCGAGGTATGGTCGAAAATCATGTTGTTGGCCTGGCCACCGCTGGAACCGATGTTGATGCCGCTGGAACCGCTGCTGCTGCCACCCTGTCGGACACGCAGATGGCGGCAGATGATGTTGTTTTGATTGTAGAAGGACAGTTCATTGCCCATCAAACCGATGCCACCGCCCGGAGCGGTTTGACCCGCAATGGTCAGATTGCTGGCAGCCGACACGGCGGAGTTGAGGTTAATATAACCGCCGACATCAAAAACAATGATGCGGTTGGGCGAACTCACCGCCGTGCGAAACGTGCCGGCGCTGCCATCGTCGGCCAACGTGGTGACATGATATACCGTGCCACCACGCCCGCCGGTTGCATATCGCCCAAAACCCTGCGCGCCGGGAAAGGCGACAAGCTGGGCGTGGCTGATAGACAATCCAAGCAGGCTGACCAACAGAGCGAACAGGATTTTTCTCCACCCTGCCGAGCAAAAGTTTTCTTTTACAAGTTTCATAACAGCGGGAATGAAAGCGGCCAGCAAAGTGGTATGATTTTGAGCGCACCCCTATACAAACATATCACACCCAAACCAATTCGTCGCCCTACTAATTCTGGTGATGGTAAAATCATAAATCATTTCATTGCGCCGTCAGCCGTCCGGTAATTTCCACCTCGGCAAGCGCGGCGGCTTTGCCGCTGAAATTCACCCGCAGGAAATGCGCGTCGGAATTCTTCGCCAGTGTTTCTGTCCTAACTTTGTCGATGCTGGCGGCGTGGGTTTCATCAGCCGCCAGCGTCCAATGCGAACCATCGCCCGACGTTTCAATCTTGTAGCGGTAAAGATCTTCCGCCGGGAACGTGAGCTTGACCTGCTCCATCGTCACGGCGCGTTCCACGTCCACCTGCCACCAGCGATTCGTGTCAGCGGCGTTGGCTTGCCAGAACGACGCGGCGTTGCCGTCGTTTGCAAAACTCGCGGCGTGCTCCGGCGACTCGCTGCTGGCAAGAACCGGATTGTTCAAACCAAAAATGGAACTGGCCGGCGGCGCAAGATTTTTTCCCGCCGGGCCGTTGAAGCGGACATACGGACGCGGTTTCACCGGCGGTGTTTTGCCCGCGATAAATCTGGGTTCGCCGAGCGTCGTTATGGTCAGTGTCGCATCTTTGAGTCCGGGCGACATCGCGCGGATGACGGTATCACCGGCCTCATACGAACGAAATTCCATCGCCGCTTGCCCATCGCGGATGGCGATGTCGGAGTCCGGCGCGAACGCGATCGCCGGGCCGGTCGGAAATTCGCCGGGGCCAGATTCAATCGTCAGCGTGACCGGCGGCGAGTTGCTCAACGGTTTGCCGCTGGCGTCCACGACGGTGACGACAATTTGCGCGTCGTCCGTTCCGTCCGCAGATTTCAAGGTGGTTTTGTCGGCGGAAAGTTTTAGCGCGGCGGGCATTCCATCTGCCGGCCATTCCGGCGGCGGGATGTGCGCGTATTCGTTGCGATACCAATACCACGCGCGTTTCGGCAGCCGGAAATAATCCACGATGCCCGTCTTGCCTTCGTCGCCGGCGATGCTGCCGTGATCGAACATGCACCACAGCACCTCGCCGCTGCGCCACGGATAGCGCCAGAAAAACGGCCGCTGCCTGTCGCCCGGACCTTGCACGAGATTTCCCCAGGCTGGGCCGTAAATTCCCGGTCGCACGGCGCGGACGGAACTGTATTCGGTCACCAGATTCGCGATGCCGGGATCAATGTAAAGTTTCGCGCCATCACCGTTGTAGCCGGCGATGTCGCCGAGTTTGTCGAGTCCGCCACGCTGGCAACCGCCAATACCCGCCGGTCGCGTGGGGTCGAGTTCATGCGTCTCCGCGACGAGTTCTGTCAGGAAATTTCTCACCTTGGGCAGCACGGATTTATCACTAAAAAAAACTTCGTTGCACATACTCCACGCGACGATGGACGGATGGTTGCGGTTGATGCGAATCATGTCGCGCAGACTGTCGCGGACGCTTTGTTCAAAGGCCGCGTCGTCTGCGGCATTGGTCGGATACGCGCTGGCGTTCCAGAAACCATCCGGCGAACGACCACCCATGCCCCAGAAACAATTCTCCGACCAGAACAAAACGCCCAACTGGTCGCACGCATCCGCAAACGCCGGATTATGCGGATAATGCGAGCCGCGAATAAATTGGAAACCGGCGTCCTTCACCAATTTTACGTCGCGAATAAATCCGCTGTCCGCCACGGCGTCGCCCCAGCCGGCGTGATCCTGATGCACGTCCGCGCCCTTGAAATAAAGATGCGCGCCGTTCAGAAAAAATCCCTGGTCCGCCGTCCACTTGAACCAGCGGAAACCAAACAGTGTGGAAAAATTGTCGGCGAGTTTGTTGCCGTCAAAGATTTTGCTCACCGCCGTGTAGAGAAACGGATGTTCGGGGTGCCAGAGTTTTGGGCTCGCGATGGGCGCGGTGGTTTGATCAAACGTCACCGTCGCACCAGCGGCGACGGATTGAGTGGAGGAAATACTCGCAACTTTTTTTCCGCTCGGATCAAGAATATCCGTTTGCACCGCGCAATTTTTCTCAGTTGCGCCGTCATTGCGAATTTCCGTTTTCACATTCACCGTGCCCGCGACCGCCGAAACCTGCGGCGTGGTGACAAACGTGCCATACCAAGTGACGTGCAGCGGATCAGTCACGACCAACCGCACATCGCGATAAATGCCGCCGCTGAAAACGTGTTCGCCCGCGCGCGGCGCGAGCTGCGCGTTCCAAAGATTGTTCAACCGCACGGCCACGACATTGTCGCCGGCCTTCACCGCGTCCGTGATGTCCAAAGAAAATCCCGTGTAGCCACCCTTGTGCTCCGCAATGCGCCGGCCGTTGATGAATATTTCCGCATCCTGAAACGCGCCGTCAAATTCGAGGAACATTCTTTTGCCTGACCATTCCACCGGCACGTCGAAATGTTTCCGATACCAGCCGTAACCCGTGTAAAATCTGGATGCCGCGAAATACGGCATGCTGAACGAATGCGGCAGCCCGATGGCGTCCCACTTCGCATCATCAAATGTCACCGCTTCTTCTCCCACTTGGTCGCCGAGTTGAAATTTCCATTCCCGATTGAAGTTGATTTGCTGGCGAGGCAATTCCACGGCCAAAAGCGAAAGGGTCAGACTCAACCAAGCCAGCAGCAAAAATCTTTTTTTCATGAGAATAGTGGAGGCTCAACCGCGTTCGTATTAATTTTGGTTTTGTTCGTCGGAGTTAACCGATTTCAGCTTGAGCAGAACCACTCCATGCGGTTGAATCGTCAGCTTGAGCGCGTTTTTGACAGCGGGCAAATCTGTCTGTCGCCAGAGATCGCGAACGTGCCACGGGCCGGACAGACCGATGTAACCCAGTTTGTTGAAATTAATTTTGGCCACATCTCCACCGCGATTGAAAAATCCCAGCGCCTTGGAACCGTCCTCTAATTCCTTGGCAAAGACATCCACCTGGCCGAGGGACGCGACTCGCACCGCTTGTTTACCAAGCGCGTCTTGATCCACCGCCAGCACTTCATCGTTGCTCAACAGGCCGATGGTGAAGGCATCGAGTTGTTCCAAATCGCAGCCGATCAGCAGCGGCGCGGAGAGCAGGCACCACATGCTGACGTGCGCGTATTGTTCATCCGGCGTCAGGCGCGTCGCGTGCAGGTTCGCGCCCCAGCCGACGTGACCGACTACCAACATATCGGGATCGTTCCAATGTCCCGGCCCCGAATACGGCGCCCAGCGGTCTTGCGAAAAAGCGATTTCCGAAATGCCGTAGTTGTAACCCGCCTTGGGATTTTCGTTCCAGCCGTCATAAATATCACACGTCGTGCGCCAGCAATTCGCCAGCTTCGCCCAATCGGCGGCATGATCAAACGGCGCGGTGTTTGACAAACTGAAAACGATGTCGCGCTGGGTCTTTCGCAGGGCGGCGGACATTTCGGCCGTGTGCGGCACATCGTTCGGCAACCAGTCGAATTTCAAATAATCAAAGCCCCAGTCGGCAAATTGTTGGGCATCATTTTCCGCAAAATAGTTTTTGCCGAAATGCCAAAACTTACTGCTGGCCTGCGCCTTTGACCACGCGCCTGAAGCATCGTCGCTCGAACCGCCGACATATTTTGCATACGACGTGATCCACGGCGTCGAGTAAATGCCCGCCTTGAGTCCCATTGCATGGATCTGATTGCACAGCGATTTCATGTCGGGAAATTTTTCATTGGGCTGGATGCCGTTGAATGCACCGCCGCGCTGCCCCTGCCAAGTGTCGTCAATGTTGATGTAAGTCCAGCCGTGATTGATGAGACCGGAAGAAACCAAGGCGCGCGCCGAACGCAAAACTTTTTCCTGATCCACCGCCGCCGCCCAGCAGTTCCAACTGTTCCAGCCCATCGGCGGCGTGAGCGCAATTTGGTCGCCCACGATAATGCGGAAATGTTTCTCCGCAGCACCGAGCGCATTGGTCGCCCGCAGCACGACAGGATAAGTTCCATTTTTAACGATCTCGCCGGTGATATGTCCAGTCGCCGCATCCAGTTTCAAACCCGCCGGCAAATTTTCGGCACTGAAAGTCATCGGCCGGTCGCCGGTGACGGGAATGGTGTAAAGGAACACCGAGCCGGGCCGCACGCCGAAAATGCCGGGGCCATTGATGCGCGGCGTGGGCGGCGAAGTTGGCGTGAGCGTCACGGGCAGTTCTGCGGCGTTGAGCTGGCCGGCAGTTGGCCATGCTCCAGCCAGCATTGCCAGCAGAAGCATGTGAATTCCCAAGGCGACGCATTCACGGCGCCAACTCACTGTTCGTTTTTTGGGTGTCATGGCATTTGGAGCCGGTAAAAGGTTTGGGCCGCGCTGGCGTTGATAACATTGGTAAAGCTGAAATTTCCGTTCCCATCAAATTGGTTCGTGGCGACCGATGTCCAATGCGGAATGGTCAGATTGGTTGTGGTTAGGACATAGTAAGTCCAACCGGCGATGCCTCCGTTGCCGCTGATGACCAAACTGGATCTGTTCAGGGCCAAGCCGCCAATGACCGGCGGCTGATAGGCCGCCACCGAAAGCGAGCCGGCAGAATTCAGATAATTTGTGTTCCAAACCAGATTGCCGGTCAGTGACGGCAGAATGAGGCTTGCAAACGCGCCGGCGCGGTTTCCGGCGTTGAACAACTGGAAACTTTGCCCCGCCGTGAAATCCGTTCCGCCGGCATTGGCCACATTCAACGTGCCGCCCGCGGCGAAAGTGCCGGCGATGTTCACCGCGTCGTTCGCCAGCGGCGCTGATTGCAACTGCATGAACGTCGTGCTGCCGGCGGCCAGCGTCAGGTTGTTGCTGATGGTCAGCGGGCCAAACGGATTGCCCGGCGCGAGCGCGCCGCCGGCATAGACGTTCACCGCGCCCGCAATCATTCCGCTGCCGCCGAGCGTGCCGCCGCTGTTCACGCCGACAGTGCCGGAACCGGTTCCGCTGCCCGCCACATTGTTGACCAGCAGCGTGCCGCCGCTAATGGTCGTGCCGCTGCTGTAAGTATTGGTCCCGGTCAGAGTCAAGGTGCCAGCGCCAACTTTCACCAACGCGGTCGTGCCGCCGCCGTCACTGATGCGTCCGTTAAAAACCGAATCCATATTTAACGCTCCAACCGAGTAGGTCGTTTGCGCCGTTGAGGCCGAAGCCCCGGAAATGAGGGTGCCCGGTCCGCCGGTCAACGCGCCGAAGCTCACCGTGATGCCACCGTTGCGGTTGTAAATATTGGCCGTGCCGGTGCCCAGATTCCAAATCGCACTCGCGCTGCCCAAA